>Ga0114129_10012140_pt1 | contig 12265 bp, 6 predicted proteins | sample RhiMetdeltSRZDD1_FD_80071 | JGI IMG/M metagenome (GOLD analysis project Ga0114129, IMG submission 80071) | Populus rhizosphere microbial communities from Tennessee, USA - Rhizosphere MetaG P. deltoides SRZDD1 (version 2) (version 2) | ecosystem: Host-associated > Plants > Roots > Rhizosphere >...
ATGTAATCGACAAACCGGCGGCGCGCAGCTTCATCTGTCTTGGATTTCGCGCCATCGGGATGATGCCAATCCATCAGAGAATAGTAGAATCCGACGCGCAACCCCTCAGCGCGCGCGGCATCTACATACTCGCGCACAAGGTCGCGTCCCGGTCCCTGCTTGCGCGCGCAGTAGTCGGTGAACTTCGTGTCGAAGTTACAGAAGCCTTCGTGGTGCTTCGTGGTCATCACCATGTATTTCATGCCCGCCCGCTTGGCCAACTGCGCCCAGGCGCGCGCGGCGTTCGGAATGGGCTTGAACTTGGGCGCCAGCTTTTCATATTCGGCGACGGGAATGCCTTCGTTTTCCATCACCCACTCGTGGCGGCCCAGCGTGCTGTACAGTCCCCAGTGAATGAACATCCCGAACTTCGCGGCGTGCCACCACTTCATACGGCGGTCGCGATCTTCGATCGTCGAAGTCGTCGGCGCACCGGTGTCAGCCGGCCTCGTCTGTTGTCCAAATGCCAAATCAGATTTGCTCGTGGCCGCTAATGCGCCGGCTGCGGTACCCATCAAAGCCAGATAGTCTCGTCGGTTCATTCTTTTCTTGCTTCCGTTTTCAGAGGACAAACTGTTTCGTCCGAATCAAACCTGTCAGGAAAATTTACGAGGCTGACAAATAAGAGGCAAGGATGGAGTTGACAGCCTCAGCCATCGAAGCTGTTATCTCCATCCTCGCGTGGAAAATCAGAAATTAATCCGTATCGATCCCTGCATGACGCGCGCAGCCCGAGCTGTGCGCGGCGTGCCGAAGTTCGCAGTTGTTTGCGATACCACGCCGAGCAGACTGGCCGCACCGCATCGCGCGGGAGCTGCCGTCGAGCCAAACGTGCCGGAGTTGTAAACAACCGCAGTTCCAGCAGGACAGGTCCCGCCAGTCGCTAATGACGTCACCGCGGCATTCGGCGCGAAGGTCATCGACCCAAAGATGTCGCTGATATTCGTATGGTTGAAGACGTTGTAGATCTCCCACCGAAGTTGAATCTCGCGCTTTTCACCCAGCCGGATATTCTTGAAGAGCGCAATATCATTATTAAAGACCGACGGAAGGCGAAGAATATTTCTCTGCAGTGAGCCAATACTTCCGGCTGAGCCCGGTTTAGCAAAGCAGGCCGCATTAATCGCAAATGGCGTTCCCGTGCCGTCCACCGCGCCCGTTAACGTGTTGGGATCGCAGATGAGATCGGGACGCGCGTTTATGTCACCGCCGGTAAAGTCAGTGATGCCGGTCCATGTGCACGTCACACTAGCGCCCGCCGACGTTGAAGAACCCGGCACAATCACAAATCCCGGGGCACATGGAGTCCCCGTTGGCAGATAAAGCTGCCCATTATTAATCGTGTAAGACCCACCACTGAATGCCCAATTCAGGCCCGTCCCGGTGCCAAATGTCTTCGGTTTGCCCGTGGCGTAGGATGTCGTACCTGAAATCTGCCAATTATCAAACAGTAGTCTCGCGAAACGATTGTTCCAACGACGTACCATCTTCGGCAGATCGTAAATGTAATTCACCGTGAGGATGTGTGTTTGATCGAAGTCCGCCGGACCATAGTTAAATGCCTTGTAAGGCCGGCCGTTGTTTACGTCTCCGGTGTCGTCGTCCTTCGAATAGTCGAAAGTCTTCGAATAGGTGTAAGCGGCGCCATATTGGAAACCTTTGGTGTAGCGGCGGTTCACCTGGACTTGCAAACCGTTGTAACTCGACGTTCCCGCCCACATGGTCATCGTGATGTCACCAAATCCTCGATAAGGTCGCAAAAAATTATCGGCTAAGACTCCGGTCAAGTGCGGCCCGTTCTGGTTGGCTGTGGAGAATGGATTCCTGGTGCAGCCGGCGTTCACTTGAATATTGCAATTGGGACCAAAGGGATTGAGATCGATGAAATGCGCGTTGTCGGGGACCTGGTTTATGTTGCGTCTTTCGCCTAAGTGCCGCGCCAGAGATCCAACGTAGCTAATCTCCACCACTGTCTTGTAGCCAATGTCGCGCTGGATGCCAATCTGAAAATTATAGATGGTTGGCCTCTTCGAATTGACCTCGACGGCGTTTACATTGCTGGGCGAGTTCAAAGCGCTTGAAAGCAGCCCGGCAAGGTTTTCGATGCTTCCGTTGTTGATCGTAAACGATCGATTCGCGGGCGGGTTGTTAACCAGGTTACCGCCGGTCGTGCCGCCACCAACGCGTACCGTGTGATATACGCCTCCCATCGCCCGAAGCACCGTCTTGTCATTCAAGGAGTACGCGAACCCGACACGCGGCTCCCAACTTACCGCATTAGTCTTTCGATATCCCTTGGGAGTGTTGGGATCGATTCCCAAAGCAAGTCCGTTGTTCAGATCACCGACGACTGAGCCATCCGGGTTCCTGACGAACGTGCCCACCAGACTTGTATCTGTTCGAAATACTGTTGGAGTGCGCGGATCGAAAACTCGCCTGTTGCTGGTCGGGCACGAGGCTGAAGTCAAAGTAAAGGGTGTGCCGTTGGAATTAACACAGGCCGGCAAATATAAGAGTGGCGCATTGGCAGGATTGTAACGCGCCGGATCGAAGTTCGAGCCTTGCTTATCGAATTGGGTAAAGGGAGATGCGTACAGCCAGCGCATACCGTAGTTTACGGTCAGCTTCCGGTTAACCTTCCATTCGTCCTGCGCGTACCATTGAATGGTCTTTATGGAAAGATTAGTGAATGGGCGCGCACTGGATTCCGTGTAAGTTCTGAAATTGCCTACCAGCGCATTCGCATATGGAAAGCCGGTGGCTCCCAGTGCGGTGGTAAAACTAGAGTTGGTGTCAAAATTAAAGACGCCCGACCACTGGCCGCCCGGTGCTTCGCTGTTGAGTAACCTTTCGAAATAAGCGCCGAACTTTAGACTATGGTTACCATGTATGAAGGAAACATTGTCAGTGAAACTGGGCTTAATATAATCGTTGCCTGTTTCGCCCCAGCGATCCAGCCAATTGATATTGGCCGGTGTTCCCGCCACTCCCGACCAGCCGGTGGCCCTGGGAATCGTGCCGAGATGATTGTTTTGAGGAAATAGCTGAGGCGCGGTGTAATTTAACGCCGCTCTTTGCAAGGCTTCAGCCATCCCGGCGCCAGGAATAAATCCTTCGGAATCGTGACGCATGCCAAAATTGAACTCGTTGACAACGTTCGAGCTGATGATTCGCGTCCAGCTCGCCGACCAGCCGTTGTCCTTGTACAAATAGTGCGACAGGATTCCCCAGCGATTGGCATCTCCACCGGGCCATCCCGATGTGCCTAGTCCCAGGTTATCCGAAGTCCACCATTGGGCTTTCCAGTACACACTGTCTTTGTTGCTGGGCTTGAAATCAAAGCGATACACGTAGCTATGTTTCGGGACGTCCACGCTCTTCTGGAAAATGTAGCGCCCGGGGTTAGTTAACGTCGGTGAGTTGGGCAGAGGGAAAAAATTGAGCAGCGCCTGACCACTTTTGTTAATGCAAGTGATACTTACTCCGCACGCCGGACTACTACCGGCGAGCGGAATAATGTTTCCAGGAAACGGTGCATTAGTTCGGGGATCGGTTATTACCACGGCTTGCCCACTCGAATTGAAGGATTTCGAAAAATCACCGTTACGCTCCAGCGCGGTCGGCACAGTCACCGTAACCGGATCGGTCGGCGTAATGGTGTGGGGCTTTTCCATTGAGACGAAGAAAAACGCTTTGTTACGCAACAGTGAGGGTCCACCTTCGCCAAAACGCAGCAATGGGAGCGGGCCTCCGAAACTGAAGCCAGGAATCTTGTGACGATAGAGCGGCTTGGTCGCTGGGGAAACAATAGAGTTCTTATTGATGAAGAAGTTGTTAGCGTTGAGTGACTCGTTGCGCAGGAAGTAATAGGCGCTGCCGCGATAATCCTTTCCCCCACCCTTCGCGACGATCGTGATCAGGGCCCCACCATTGTTGCCATATTCAGCCGCATAGTTATTGCGCAACACCTTCACCTCAGCAACTGCATCCTGATTGATGGTCATGCTTATCTTGTTTGAGCCACTGGGCTCGCTGGCATTCAAACCGTCGATCATGGTGACGGTAGAGCGGCCACGCTGCCCTGAGATATTCGGCAAGTTCGTTCCGAAACCTTCACCAACTGCTTCAATATCGTCGTCGTTGGACGTTCCAGGAATCAAACGCAGGAGCGACGTGACATCGCGCCCTTTCGTCGAGATTAGACTAATCTGATCGGAAGTCAGCCGCGCCTGAAGGTCGCTGCTTTCCTTTTCCACGATCTGGCCTTCGCTCTGAACCGTGACCGTTTCGCTCACCTGGCCGGTCTTTAACGGAATCTCACCGAGGGCGAGGTTTTCGTTCGCGCTCAAGACTACTTTGGTGCGCAGCAAGGTCTCAAAGCCCTGATGCTCAATCCTGATCGTGTAAACACCCGGCTGGGCCGCTGCAAAGCTGAACCTGCCGGAATCACTAGTGACCTGATCGCGTTTGTCTTTTGTTTGATCGTTTTCCAACGTCACACTGGCGCCGGCGACAACAGCCCCGTTAGGGTCGGTCACTGTTCCGGAGATCGAGCCGGTCACAGTTTGCCCGAAGGCAGGGAAACTCAGCAGACTTCCAACCAGGAGCGTCAGCCCGAGCACTAGCCAATGGTTAAGGTTGCGAACGCCACGCTCTGGCTGCGAGGCTCGATGCTTAGAATTAAACATGGTGGTCTCCTCTTTTCGTGGTGGCTTGGTGGCGAAACGCGGCCGCTCGCTGCGCCCGGCGAAGCGTCAAACTCTCATTACGAACTTCGCAGATCTACAAATCTTCCGCGTCATTTTTGAGTATCTATTCCAGCGAGGCTCGAAAACCAGGAACAAATAAAAGGCCTAACTCCATCGGGAATATCGGACTGACGGCTCAGCCCTGGCTAGATATTTTCGTTGCGCAAAAGGACAAAAGACAGTTTGGTATGTTACCGGTAACGGATACTATTCCGTTACCGTTAACGATGTCAAGCACTTTTTTGAATCTCCATTCAGAATACTTTTTCAGCATACTTTTTTTGGGTGCTCAAACGGTTTGACACCTCCGGTAAGGACCGGATGCTCAGGGTCTGAGATCAAAAACTGGAGGTGATCTCCTGCGCTCCGCTTTCGGCTCGACAGACGTAAATCTCCGCGGCAATGCCGGTTGCTGCTTCGTATTCTCTTGCGATTTTTTCTTTGACTTGCTCGACTCTCTCGCCAGCCACCAAATTAACAGTGCAACCGCCAAAACCACCACCTGTCATCCTGGCCCCAAAAACGCCAGGTGAGTCTTTGGCAAACTCCACCATCAAGTCCAGTTCTTCGCAACTGACTTCGTAATCGTCGCGCAGACTGGAATGTGATTCAGCCATCAATCGACCAAACTCGGCCGCATCATTGCCTTCAAGAGCAGCTGCTCCTTTCAGCACCCGAGCATTCTCACTAATCACATGGCGACATCTGCGGTAAACTACTTTCGACAAATGATGACCGTTAGCTTCAAGCTCAGCCAGCGTGACGTCACGAAGCGCGCGCACTCGCGGCAGGCGCTTTGCCAAATGCCGAACGCCTTCCTCGCACTCGGCGCGCCTTTTGTTGTACTCGCCGCCGGCCAATTCATGTTTGACCATCGTATTGCAGATAACCAATCGCGTTTCGTTGGCTAGCGGCACGATCTTGTATTTCAGCGATCGGCAATCGAGCAACAGCGCTTTTCCTTTCAGTGCGTGGCAAGAGATGAATTGATCCATGATGCCGCAGCGCATGCCGACAAAATCGTTCTCGGCGCGTTGGCACAGTTTGGCAAGTTCAACTCGGTCAACGTTAAATCCGGAATGCTCCAGCAACGCGTAGCCCGTCGCTACTTCGAGGGCGGCTGAGGAACTCAACCCCGCGCCAATCGGCACTCCTCCACTTATCTGAAGCTGTGCCCCTCTTAAGCGATATCCCGCCTGTTCCAGGGTCACTGCTACTCCGCGGACATAATCGCTCCAATGTCGCGTTGGCTGCGGCGCCGGATCGTCCAAGTCAAAATCGACTTGCTCAGGAAAGTGTTCTGACGCAACCGATATCGTTCGGTCGTCTCGAGGAGAAATTGCGACCCGGGTGAAAAAGTCGATCGCGGCAGGCATTACAAAACCGTCGTTGTAGTCGGTGTGCTCGCCGATTAGATTGACTCGACCGGGCGCACGGTAAATCCGTGGCTGGCTGCCATGAAAAGCTCGAAAAGCTACGCTCAATTCTCGGGCTGTTGTCACTTCTCGAGACCCGCTTTATGTTCCATCTCTTCGATCTTCTTTCCTTCCGGACTTTCTTCAGTGAGTCGCGCTGTTGCTGTGCCCCGACGCCCGAGCAGAAACATCACGACGCCGAACAACAACATCACGATGCCCCACCACAGATTAACGTTGATTCCCAGGGAACGCTGAAAGACCGTCTTGTCTGCAGTCAAACCAAAAACCACCAGCAACACGCCGAGCAGCGTGAACATCAGCCCAATCGGCAATCGAATATCAAGTCGCATGCGCCAGCTCACCAGAAAATAATATTCAGAAAGATCGCTGCCACCAGAACAATCACTGCCAGCAGCGTCGGACGCTGATACCACGGCATATGATCTTCTTTCGGTCGCTCAGTCAAAGAATAAACCAAACCTTTCAGTGCGCTATCATCCCTCGCCTTTGTTGCGAGACTTACGAGAATCGTGATGACGAAACATGCAGTCCACGCAACGATCGCTGTCCAGAAAGCCTGGGCCAGTTCACTCGGGTAAACGTGCATCACACCAAACCAGCCGCCTTTCACACCCACTTGGCCGCCCACCGGCAAAGTCAATCCATGATGAATCGCCGCGCCCATCGTACCCGCGATTAATCCAATGAACGCGCCGTGACCCGTGGTGCGTTTCCAGAACATGCCTAGCAAAAACGTCGCCAGCAGCGGCGCGTTGACGAAAGCGAACACCAATTGCAGCATGTCCATGATGTTGTTGAATCGTGTTGTAACGTACGCGGCCGCAACTGAGATCACGATACCGAACACAGTAGCCATGCGGCCCATCCAAAGATAATGCTGATCGCTGGCGCCGCGCTTGATGTACGACTGATAAATGTCATAGGTCCAAACCGTATTGAAGGCCGTAACGTTTCCCGCCATGCCTGACATGAAGCTGGCCATCAAAGCAGTCAGTCCTACACCCAACATTCCAGTTGGAAAGTAATGCCCCAGCATCATCGGGATCGCCATGTTGTATTCAAAACTGCCATCAGGCTTCTTGGGCAACGTGAATCCGCTGCCTCCTGATTTGTATGTCAAGGCGATCGCAATCATTCCCGGCAGGATCACGAGAAACGGAAAGAGCATCTTCGGCACTGCGGCAATCAATGGCGTACGCCGTGCAGCCGACATTGACTTAGCGGCCATCGCGCGTTGCACGACGAGAAAGTCAGTACACCAATAGCCGAACGACAAGACAAACCCCAACCCCATCGCTAATCCGAACCACTCGATACCCATTGGGTTCGACGACGGCGAGTCCATGAATTTCCATGATTCGCTCCAGGCGCCTGAAGCGAAGCCGTTTGCAGTGGCGACCGTGGCCAGCCGCGCCTGCAATCCAGACCAACCGCCCGCATCTTTCAAACCGAGAAATACCAATGGCGCGAACCCGAAAACAATCAGGAAGAATTGCAGCACCTCGTTGTAGATCGCCGACGTCAATCCGCCGAGGAAGACGTAGATGAGAACAATCAGCGCGGCCGCCAGAATGCTGAAACTGAAGTTCCAGCCCAGCAAGGTTTGCAGCAGCAGTCCCATCGCGTAAAGCGAAATTCCCGAAGACAGAACCGTCATGACCGCGAACGAAATCGCGTTGAAGCCGCGCGTCTTCTCATCGAACCGCAGTTTCAGATATTCCGGCACTGAGCGCGCGCGCGACCCGTAATAGAACGGCATCATGAAGACGCCGATGAAAGCCATCGCCGGAATCGCGCCGATCCAATAGAAGTGACTGGTGGCGATTCCGTACTTCGCGCCGGATGCGCCCATGCCGATTACTTCCTGGGCGCCAAGATTTGCCGAGATGAAGGCGAGACCGGTAATCCACGCCGGAATCGACCGACCGGAAAGAAAAAAATCGGTGCTCGTTTTCATGTAGCGCTTCAGGGCGAAGCCTATGCCCAGCACAAAAACGAAATAGATAACCATGATGGTCCAATCAATGAACGTCAGTTTCATGATTGCGGCTCCTTGAACGGCATCAATTCACCCACAATACCGGCTGTCGAATGAAGAAATTGCGAATCACTTCTTCAACGTTTGAATCGGGCGGCAGCTTTCGCCACAAGTCAAGATAGTCAGGCCGACTGAAAGCAATCCCTGCAAACAAGAGACTGTTCTGCCGCATCGGCCATTCATTGTCGTACATCACATCCGGTTTCAGCGGCCACGATTTCTTATCTCGAATAAACGGCGCCATGTATTCCATTGCGCGCCGAAAGCCACGTCCATCCGTTTGGAACGTGAAAAGATTATCCGTCGGCGTCGAGAGAATCTGACAAACGGTCGCCATCGCTTCCAGATTGAAAAGCGAATAGCCGTATGGCTTCGTCCTTCGCAACTCTTCAGGAAAGCTGCCGTCCAACGCAATTTGGTTTGGCACGATCACGGTTTTGAATCGTTCGCGACAAAACTCGAGTAGTTTCTGATCGCTCGTCAAATGCGCAAACGCCGCCACCTGCATCACCCAACAAGTGGTGTGATTGTTCTTCGCATCACGCTCTTCGATTCCGTTCTTGCTCGTGGTCATCCACGCTAGATAGTCTTTGAACCATTGCGTGATCCCGCCCAGTTCGCTCATTGATAGGCCCGAAGAGTCTCTAAGGATTTCGATTGCGCGCGCGACCTCAACCAGATGAATCGTGTCAATGATCCCGGTGCCTCGTCCCGTGACGCGCCCATGAATCGCCTGCGCGTATTGCAGATTCGGATTCATGCGCGTGCGCTCATCAATGAACCACGCACGCAAATGCGCCGCCGCGTGGCGTGCATAGCGTTTGTCCTTGGTTAGCCTCCACGCCGCGACCAGCGCCGGCACTTGCACGCTCAAACGCATCACGGCGCGACGATGCTCAACGAAATTGTCCGGATTCGACATGCCATCGCGCTGGATGTACGGACCGTTTGGATCTTTCGGATCCGGCCACCAGTAATCGCCTTCCGAGAAGAAGTCATGCAGCCCACCGGCGCTGCGGGAACTCGATGAGGCCGTGATTGTGATTGGTTCTTCTGAGAGATATTGATTGGCGGCCTTCAAAATGCGGGCACGATCAAAGTTGGCGACGTTGAATGACTGTTGAGCAGCCGCGGGCATAACCGCATGCAAAAGCGCAGCGCAAATCGTCAGCGACCTAAATGCGAGCATCATCGAAGAATCAACGGTCATAATCTCGAAACCGGATCGAACCTACCGACAAATCCTCCGCCAGCGCGCATCCCGATAACTAAACTATCGCTAATGCCAATCGATGCGTTTTCGATCTTCACGGCCGCGGGCTCGTCCATCTGATCGCGAACTAACATCGCTTTGCGCTTCCGTTTGCCGAGAAACTGGAGCGAAATGCGAATGGTTCGTCCCGCTAACCCGTTTATGATTCCTACAAACCAGACATCGCCGCTCCGGCGCGCAAACGCTGCCAACTCACCGATCTCCGACCGCGGCAAGACGATCGTCTCGTCCCAAACGCTCGGAATCGTCTTGATAAGTTCGGCCGCAGGATTATCCAGAATGTGCTGCGGATGGGCGCCATAAATCATCAGCGGCGAAGTAAAGACAATCGCGCTCGCGATCTGATGCGCCCATGAAGTCTCCCGGCGCCGTTCGCCAAAGTGCACGGGCGTGTAATCCGCATGACCCGCGAGAAATCGCGTGAAAGGAAGCGTCGTATTGTGCTTTGATCGCAAACTCATGCTGCGGTATTCGAGTCCTCGAACCGCTTCGCGCGTCATCTCGTTTGGCCAACTTCGCGATTCGCCCGCCGGTTTGTTGGCGCCATGAAACTCAACCATGATCTTGTGTTCGGCCGAACTGCGCAGCAGCGCCTGGTACACGTCAATGATTTCTTTTGCTTCATGATCGAAGAAATCGATCTTCGCGCCCACAACTCCGACGCGGTTGAGCAGCGAGAAGAAATCTTCGCGCGCCTGCGGCGTGCGCAGAGCGCGGCTATGTTTCCAAAACCAGAGTTTGACGTTCTGCTGATTTGAGTAATCGGCCAACTCACGCATTTGCGCTTCAGTCCAGCGCTGCCAGAAACCCTCGACGACGTTGTATTCGAATCCTAGTTGACCAGCGAGTCGCGAAAACTCCTTCATTCCTTCGAAAGTATTTTCTCCGCCGTCGAGATATCGCCACACCGCTCTTCCGGGTTTGACCCAGTCTGTCTTGAGTCCCGCCGGAAAAATCGTTTTGTCGGGCGGCGACGAAACGTTGTTGACGATGTCGCAGTTAACCAGCGTGTTCAGGTCTTTGCCAATCATCACGACGCGCCACGGGGTCTTGATTTCTCCTTCGATTGCTGCCGGTTGGGACAATCGCTTTGCTTCTTCTTTTCCGTAACGGAGATCGAAGGGATGACTAATCGGAAGCGCGTGGCCAAGAACCGCTTTGAATCCGCGCCGGCCGTCAGCCAGCAATCCCATGCCTGCATAATTGATCAGCGCCCCTTCTGTGATTGCTGCAAAGCCTGCGTTGCCGGGTAACTTGATCGTCAAAGGCGGCGCGGCCCACTCACCATCTTTCACGTCACCGATATCTTTCTTCTGATGAATTCCTTCGTAGTGCCCTCCGAAATCGTGAAACCAGGTTGTACTGCCGGCGGGAATGGTAAAAGCAGTTGTCTCATCAGGTACTCTGTTGCCGCTGCCGGGAACGACATAACGAAAGGCGATCCCATCGTTGTAGGCGCGCACATCGAGCACATAATCAGCCTTGCTCGCAGTATGCCGGAGCGAAATCTTTGCACCATTACAATTATCCCTGGCGGTGGAGTGTCCTCCGCGCGTCAGATATTTTTCGATGACGCGGTAACGCTCGATTCTGGTAATCGTGCTGTCGCGGCAAAGGTCGACGCCATCGACCAGAATACCCAGCGGTGACAAGTCGATGGCGACATGATTCACGCGCGTCACGCGATAACGCAACTGCGATCCGGCGGCGAAAAGAATGAATTGGACTTTTCCATTCGGACTCTTGAAGGTGATTACTTCTCCGGCTGCATTCGCGGTTCGTAGAGTCGAGATTAATACCGGCGCGGCAATGGCGGTGGCGATAAAGTCGCGTCGTGAAAAGCTCATTTCCAACTCAAGGGCTTCGGTTTGTAATTAACACTCGCCGCGCCCAATTGTTCGTTCATGATCAGAAAAGCGCCGAGACCGTGAAAGTCGTTCGCATTCCGCTTGCGCGCAAAGTAGTAAGCCAGGTCGCCGACGTTCGTCCCCTCGGAAATGTCGATGAGATTTGTGAGCCCGTCGGAACCTACTGACAACTTCGTCAGCACGCCCCGGTAACCTTTCTGCGCCACGGCCTCGTAATGCTTTGGCAGATAACCGCGCTTCACCGCCATCCACACCATGTAACTGTACATGCTTGAGCAGGACGTCTCGTGCCAGTTACCTTCGACATCGCCCTTGTCCACTACCTGATACCAGAGGCCTGTCTTTGGATCCTGGTAACGCTCAAATGCCTTTGCCAGTTGCTGGATAATTTTGATCAACTCCGTTCGCTGTGGTTGGTTCTTAGGCAGGACTTCGAGCAATTCGATCAGCGTCATCGCATACCAACCAAACGCACGGCCCCAGTGAAAGGCGGACTGATGGGTCGTCGGATTCGCCCATGCCTGCGCGCCACTTTCATCGTAAGCATGCCAAAGCAGGCCGGTAGCGGGATCGTTGAGGTGCTTGTAGTAGATCAGCATCTGCTTTGTCGCCTCCTCGTTCGCGTACTTGCTATCGCCGAACATCTGTCCATAGCGCGCGAGAAACGGTAGCGACATGAAAACTCCATCGGCCCACAACTGCCACGCTCGACTCTGCGTGTTGGCGTGCCAAAAACCGCCGTCCTTCGTTCGCGGGTATGTATCAAAAACCTTGCGGATGCTTTCCGCGGCTAGCTTGTATTTCTCCTGCTTTGTTTCTTTGTAAAGTATCAGCAGAAGATTTCCCGGCAGCATGTAATC
>Ga0114129_10012142_pt1 | contig 12264 bp, 5 predicted proteins | sample RhiMetdeltSRZDD1_FD_80071 | JGI IMG/M metagenome (GOLD analysis project Ga0114129, IMG submission 80071) | Populus rhizosphere microbial communities from Tennessee, USA - Rhizosphere MetaG P. deltoides SRZDD1 (version 2) (version 2) | ecosystem: Host-associated > Plants > Roots > Rhizosphere >...
GCCAGACGTCCGATTCCGGCATTTGCGTTCGAATGAAGACGACGAGCAGCGCCGGCAACGCCGACAACATGAACGCGGCGCGCCAGCCAATCCACGGCGCCAGGAGGTTGCCCACCATCGACGCGAAGAAGCGCGCGAACGCGGAGCCGCTCTGAAGGTACGAGCCGTACCGCCCACGCACGTGCGGCGGCACGGTCTCGCCGACCAGCGCATGCGCAACAGCCCACTCGCCGCCGACGCCAATTCCAGTGAGCGCGCGTGCGGCGAGCAGCGTCCACATGCCAATCGCCATACCGGAGAGCAGCGTCCCGAGGCTGTACACGAGAATCGTGATCATCAGGAGCGGTCTGCGGCCGTACCGGTCCGCAAGCGCGCCGCCCAGCAGACCTCCGACCGCGGTGAACGCGAGCGCCGTGCCGAGCAGAACGGCGACGTCGTCTCGCGACAGCGCGAGATCTTTCGTGATCGACGTCGATGAGACGAGAAAGCTCAGAAGCAGCAGATCGTAGAAATCGAAGATCCAGCCGATGAAGGAGAACGCCAGAATCTTGCGGTGAATCGGCAGGACATCGCGACTCTCGCTCAGGAGTGCCATGGGATGCGGCGATTATAGATGCGCGCCGTGGGCAGCCGCCTGTCAATCGCCGGCGTTCGGTGGCGGCTCCTGCCGATCGCGCTCGCCGGCGCGCGTCAAGGCTTTCGGCGCTTCAGCGCCGCCGCGAGATTTGCGGCGGCCAGGGGAGAATCGGGCTGGAGGCGAACCACCTCGCGAAACTCCTGAATGGCCTCCTCGACCTTCCCCTGCGCGAGCAGGACGTTGCCGAGGTTGTTGTGGGCGTTCGCATATGCCGGATCGATCTTGATGGCCCGTTGGAATTCGTAGACCGCCTGATCCAGCTTGCGCGCCAGGGTAAACGCGGTGCCGAGGTTGTAATGTGCCGGCGCGAGATCGCCCCGCAGCGCGAGCGTTCTCTGAAAATGCTCGATGGCCTTGTCCGGCCTTCCTAACTCGAGATACAGCAGCGCCGCATCGTCGTGCAGCCCGGCATCGGCCGGCAGCCGCTGAATCTCCATCTCGTAGCCGATGACATCCTCGGCGGCGACCTTTGCTCGAACGTCGCGTGTGAGAGCGACCAGATCCGGTTCGTCGCGCGTCAGCACTTGGATCCAGAGATCCCCCATCTCGTCCGATGATCGCTGACCCCACCGCGCGCGCTTCGGCGGCTGCTCGGGATTCCTGACGTTCGCGGCCGAGTTGTCATAGCGGTACTCCATCGACAACGTGGTGCCCTTGGGCAGCCAAAAGGGAGACACGTACTGATAGACGTGCTGCCAGCGAAAATCCCACTCCCTGATGTGAATGAGCGACCGCTTCGTCCCATCCGGCAGCGTCGCGTCGCCGAAGATCTCGCGGGCCCGATAATGCGCGTGCGGTTGCACCGCCTCGACGCGGGCATCGACCGGCAGGATGTATGAGTCGGTGACGGTGTAGCGGTGGTCGCCGGCCGGAATATCAATGTTCTGTCGGCCGAGCCTGATCATCGCCGGAGTCCGCGTCGGCGGCCGATCGCTGAAGTAGAGCCCTATCGACGGCGCCACCGGCTCGGCCTTGCCGCTCGGCTGCATGTGAATCTCGACCACCAGATCGGTATTCCGATCGAGACGCCACGATAGATCCTTCGGCAGCAGCGGCGCGACCTGGCCCGGCGTCCAGCCGAGAAAGTGTCCCTCCGGGTAGTGCGCCGCGTGCGGAATCAAACCGGTGTAGCCGGGAGCCGCGTCGGCTTCGTCGAGCGCGCGCGACGCGCGCGTGGTATCGATGCGGATGTTCGCGTGGTGCACGACCTTCGGATTGCCCGGCCGGAACTCGAGGCCGCGTACGAAGCGCGGCTCCGAGACGGGAAGGGGCAGCACGAAGATCCGAAACACGTCGGTCCCGCCTGCTTGAAGGACGTACGGCTGGGGCAGCGTGACGATCAGATCGGGCGCGCCCAATTGCCACCCTTCGGTCCACGCGGGCCGGCGATGAAGCGTCTCCAGATCGCGTGCGTCGCCTTCGGGCGCGCCGACATGCGTCCACTGCTGGAACACGCCAATCTCAGCGTCGCTGAGCGGCTGCTGTCCGACGAACGGACCGTCAGACGGATCTGCCTTCCAGGGCGGCATGTAGCGGCTCTTCGTCACGCTCGCGATCAGCGCCGCGCGCCGCCTGACGTCAGCGTAGTTGTCGAGCGCGAAAGGCGCCGAGCCGCCGGCGTGATGGCACATCTCACATCGGTCGGCGACGAGCGGGGCGATGTCTTTGGCGTAAGTCAAGCCCTCCACCACCGAGGACGCGGTGGACGCGGTGGCAGAGCCTTGATTCGCAAGAAGGTGTGAGCCTCGGTGTCCCTCAAGTCCACCGTGGGGGCGAGCTTGGGCATGCATCACACACGTCAACAGGGCCAGCGTGAGCGCGGCGGCCCTCATCGCACGAAATCGGCGATGAAGCAGCCGACCGCGCGCGTCGTCGCGTGCGGCACGCGCTGACCGGCGATCACCGCCGACAGCGCGTCGGCGAGATCGTGCTGAGTGGGTGCGGGACGCTCCAGTCCGAGATCCACGTGACGATCGTCGATGCGGCCACGGTACACAACCCGGCCGCCGGCGACGACCGCGGCCTCAGGCGTGACGGTTGCTTTCGTGAACTTCACGAGCGCGTGCGCGGGATCGCGCAGCGCCTCCACAGCGCCCGCGTACGAGAACGCGGTCATGTGCGCATGAATCGCGGCCGCTTCGTCTGCCGGATTCGGGTAGACGAGCCGGAATACGATCCCTTTGCCGGCAAACTCCGTCGCGACACGTTTGATTTCAGGGGCGTATCGATTCGAAATGGGACAGTCGGTGCTCGTGAAGAGAAAGACGATGGCTTTCGTGCCGGCAGACGCCAGAAGCGCGTCCACCGGCGCGCCGCTCAGTGACTGGACGAGAACGGCCAGGAGCGGAAGACCGAGCACCATCGGATCGTACACCCGCCTTCGCTCGCTCGCCACGTATCGAGCTTCGGCGAGGCAGGCGGAACCGGAATTTTCTTACCAGTTGACGACCGCCGCGATCCGGAGCAGGCGTCCCTGAAGAATGCTGGCCGGGTACAGATACGTGCCGGCAGACACATTCGCCGCGGCTGTCGGCGTGAACGTGGTGGTCCGAACCGAGTAGTAGGCGCTCGAGTTGAACGCGTTGAAGATGTCGAGCTTCGGCTCGAACCGGAAGCCGCCGATCCTGAATCGCTTGCCAATCGAGAAGTCGATTTGGTTGAGGCGCGGCGTCTGCTCCGTGCCCGGCGCCACGAGCGGGACTGTCAGGGTGCTCAGGGCGCCCGGCGCGATCAACGCGCCGACCATGCACCCTTGCGAGGCCGAGTTGCCGGGGCACACCGCGTAGCGCGTGCTCGACGTGACGGTCATGCTCGATCCGAGCCCGCTGATGCTGGTGAAGTTGGGAGCTCCGGCGCCGCCGGCCGTGAGCGCCTGCGTGCCGAGCAGATAGCCCGGCAGCCCCTGGTACGAGCCGCTGACGACCACACCCCCCCACGGGAGCGGATAGGTGCCGGCCAGCTTGAATTGTGTGCGCCACGGAATGCCGCTGTTCGACTGATCGCAGTAGTTGACGCCGCCGATCGCGATGAGGAAATTGGGATTCGTCGCGGCGGCCGCGCACGTGTTGGCGATCGTCGTGTCGGTCGCCGATCCGCCGAAGATCCGCGCGCCGCCCGGCAGGCGTGCGTTGAAGTTGAACTCGAACGCATCGTACGACTGCGTCAGGCTCGAATCGTTCGTGTCGACTTCCTGCACGGCCCGGCTGGCGGTGGTGTTGGCGTAGTCATACACCGTCACTGGTGTGCCGTCGATCGGGCTGAAGACCGTCACCGGGCGATAGCTGGGGTTGGTCACCGTCCCGTTCGCGTACGTGCCCGGCCGCAGCTGGTTGGTGCGCATCATCACGTTCTTCGACAGGTTGTGGAACCACTCGGCGGAGATCGACACGCCGCGAAGGACTTCATGCGTCACGCCGACGTTGTACTGATCGACGAACGGCCGCTTGAGATTCGGGTCAGGGTTCGCCAGCGATACGATGCCGAAGTTCGCCGGCAGGCTCGCGAAGTTGATCTCGCAGCCGGCCGTTTGGTACACGCACCCGGGCGCGCCTTGAGCGATGTCGTCGGCGTTCAGGTCGGTCCACGGTAGCGATTGCGATACGACCGCTGACGGGTTGTAGAGCGAGGCGAGCGTGGTCGTTGCCGCAGCCTGGTAGCGGTTGTACCCGACGCGCGCGGCGGTCTTGCCGTTGCCGAACACGTCGAAGACCGCCGCCGTGCGCGGCGAGAACGTGGTCCAGATCGGCATGTCGATGTCGCCGAACGCCAGCTCGCGACCGAAGCGCCCGTTCTGCGCCGGCTGGCCGATCACCCCTTCCTTCACGTACTCCCACCGGCCGCCGATCGTGAAGGTGACGCGCTTCAGCGTCCACACGTCCTGCCCGTAGATGCCCAGGTTCGAGGAGAGCCGCTCGGCCGACCAGACCGGCGTGTTGTACACGGTGACCGTATTCGGCGTCAGCACGCCGTTGATCGTCTGGTAGTTCTGATAGAGATCGGCGTTGCGGCGGCTCACGTGGTTGAACACGCCCCACGAATCCTGGAAGCCGGCCTTGATGCTGTGCGTACCGGTGATGTACGACGCCGAGCCCTGGGCGTTGTAGCGATCCGGGTATTGACCGGTGACCGCGTCGGCCGCCACCCACTTACGCCCGAACGTGCTGTCGTAGTGCCGCGCCGTCGCGAGCCAGGCGGCCGATCCGTACGGCTTCTCGACGCCTTCTGCGTACAGGTTGTTGTAGCGCTCGATGTTCGTGGAATAGCCGGCTTCGACGAGCAGCCGGCTGCTGACGGTCGAGGTCCATTTCACGGTGGCGGTCGTGTAGTTCGGTGAATTCCAGACGACCGACGCGGACGTCTGATCGTCGCCGGGATTCATCGCGGCGCCGCGCACTTTGTGGATGCGATCCATGTACGCCGACAGCTTGTTGCGCGGGCTGACCTGCCAGGTGAGACGCGCCAGCGCGCTGTACTGATGCTGCGGGTCGACGCCCTGCTCGCAGGTAATCTTGCCGTTGTAACAGGCGAGCGCGCCGGCCGACGTGCCGTCGGAGACGACAGTGCTCGCGATCGGCTTGTTCACGGTGAAGAGGCGGCCGGACCCGAAGGCCCAGAGAACATCCTTCTTCACCGGCCCACCCAGCGTGAAGTTGGTGTCCGAGTACGTGCCGATCTTGTCGAGCGACGTCACGCCGTGCGTGGACAGAAAGTCGTTCATGTTGCTCGACTGAATTCTCTTGGATTCGAATCCTTCGAACAGGCTGCCGCTGAAACGGTTTCCCCCCTCTTTCGGTACGAGATTGATTTTGACGCCACCGGTCGGCGCGTCGACGTTGCCGCCGCCGGTCTGGTACACCATCTCCTGGTTCGCGCCCTCGTTGAGGTAGCTCTGAATCGCGCCGTCGCCTTGCAGACCGTTGACGATCATGCCGTCGATCAGCACCGAGGTCTGCGCCGCGCCCAGGCCGTGTACGGTGAAGTAGGTCTGCTGCATCGCCTGCGATCCGCCGACGTCTGGCGCCGTCAGCGTCACGCCGACGACGAGCTGTCCGACCGACTGAATCGTGTGGGCCGACGGCACGGCGTCGAGCATCTCGCGGTTCAGCACCTGCGCCTTGACGTTGCTCTGCACGTCGACCACCGGCGACTCGCCCGAGACGGTCACTGTCTCCTCGACCGAACCGACCTTGAGATCCGCGTTGATCGTCGACGTGAAGTTCGAGGGAAGCTCGATGCCGTCTTTCTTGACGATCGAGAAACCGGGGAGGTTGAACGTGATGGTGTAGGTGCCGGGCCGGAGATTCTCGATCCGGTACGCCCCGTTCGAGTCAGTCGTGACAGACCGAACTTTCTCGATCAGGACGGGACTGCTCGCCTCCACCGTCACGCCGGGCAGCACGGCGCCCGTCGTGTCCTTCACGACTCCCGCGAACGCGCTCTGCGCGCGTGCCGTCGCCGGCAGCGCCAGCACGAACGCGAGGGCGCAAACCGCCAGCAATAGCCTTCTCGTCATGCCGTCCTCCTGGGACGCCGAAACCGGATTCCAGTGATAACTGGTCAGACCTGTTCCGGGTGAGGCTACGCGGACTCATAACGGGAGTCAATCCACATACGTGGTTGTTTGTCTTTTTCTGATAGGTCCCGGAACGAAAAGTTGGATCACCTCCGTCCCGTCACCACTTCAACTGCGTCGCGAACCGCAGGATGCGCCCCTGCAGAACACTCGAAGGCTGCAGATAGGACGGCGTCCCGTAGTTCAGCGAACGAACCGACAGCACATCGCTGCGGTTCAGCGCGTTGAAGACATCGAACTGCCCCTGGACGCGCCCATGGCCAACCTGAAACCATTTCGCCAGGCTCAGATCGAGCTGATTGACGCGTTCCGCGAACTCGGTTCCTGGCGCGACCAGCGGCACGTTCAAAGTGGCGGCGTTCATGCCCGGAATCACCGGCGCGCCAGGCGTGCACGGCCCTTTGCAGTCGGCCGCGTATCGTGTCGTCTGGCTGATCGACCAGACCGTGCCGAGTCCAGCCGGCGTGTTCACGTTCGGCAGCGTGGTCGGAGAGGGAATGTTGGTGCCAAGAAGGTAGCCGGGGATGCTCTGGAACGACCCGCTCACCGTCACGCCATAGGGCAGCGGGTAGCTGCCGGCCAGCTTGAACTGCGTCCGGAATGGAATGCGACTGTTTCGCGCGTCGCAGTACAAGAGGTTGTTGGGATTCGCCTGCTCGTTGCACAGGGTCCACAGCATCCGCTCCGACGTCGTGCCGCCGAACAGCGTGGCCCCGCGCGCGAGCCGCGCGCTGAACGAGATCTCGTACCCGTTGTACCATTCCCTCTGGCTGTCGTCGGTCGTGACGACATTGTCGATCCGAGTCAACGCGGCCCGGCTGACGTTGTACATGGGAATGACGCTGCCGTCGAGCGGACTCACGACGTTGACCGGCGTGTAGTCGCTGAAGCTCTGAAGCCTGTTGGTCTGGCGGGGCAGGTTGTGGAATGTCCGGTGGAACCAGCCTGCATTGAGCTGAACGCCCGGCACCAACTCGTGCTGCACGCCCAGTGTGGTTTCCACGTTGTACACGCGCTTGATGTCCGGGTTGGGGGAAACCAGGGCGCGCACGCCGAAGTTCTGAGGCAACTGCGCGAGATTGATTTCGCATCCCGGCGTCAAGTACACGCAGCCGAGCTCTCCTTGCGCGACATCGTCGCGGTTGAGATCCGTCCAGCTCAAGATCGCGCTCGTCAGTACCAGTGGATTGAACTGGTCTGCGAAATTGATGGTCTGCGCCTGTTCGTACCGGTTGATCCCGAACTTGAGCGCGGTCTTCGAGTTGCCGAACAGGTCGTAGACCACGCCAAATCTCGGCGCGAGATCTTTCCACACCGGCATCTGGATTTGATCGAAGCTCCGAGTCGGCACGAATCGTCCTGCCGGCGACGTCGACGCTGAGACTTCCGAATTGTGGTACTCCCATCGCGCACCGAAGTTGACCGTCATCCGTTTGAGGGTCCACGCGTCCTGGGCAAATAGACCCAAATCGGCATTCAGGCGATCCGTCCACTCAATCGGCGTGTTGTACACCTGCACGGAATCGGGAGCGCCGTTCCGGTACCGCTGAATCAGGTCCGCGTTCGCCACCCGCGTCCGCCGATACGGACCCCAGTTCCACTGTCCGCCCGTCTTGATGTTGTGCGATCCGGTGACATACGACGCCGATCCCTGCACGTTGTACCGATCCGGGTACTGGCCCTGCCGGGTGTCGAGGGACGCATAGTGGGTGCCGAGATCGATGTCTCGCCGGCTGGCGCCTGCATACCACGCGGCCGTGCCACGCTCCTGATCGATCCCGGGCCGGTTGGTGATGTTGTACCGTTCGATGTTGAACGAGTACCCGCCCTCGATCAGCAGCCTGTTGCTGGCCGTCGATGTCCATTTCACGGAGCCGGTGCTGTAATTCGGCGAGGTCCAGATCTGCGACGCCGTCGCTGGATCGTCGCCCGCATTCATCCCGTGCCCGCGATCTTTGCCAACCCGGTCGTAGTACATCCCCAACTTGCTCTTCGGCGAGACCTGCCAGGTCACGCGAGCGAGCGCGCTCTTGATGTGTTGGTCGTCAATGCCCTGCTCGCACTGAATGGCCTTCGCCGTACACAACGGATACGTCGACGAGTAGCTCGATCCGGCGGGCGTGTAATAGGTGTCGGCAATCGGCGCGTCCACGCCCCATCGTCTCGCGGTTGCAAACAGCCAGATCTTGTCCTTCTTGAGCGGCCCACCGAATGAGCCGTTGAAGTCGTAAATCTTGGAGATCCTGTCCGGGACGCTCAGGCCACGAGTCTTCAGCGACTGCGTGAGGTTGTCGCTCTGCCACCGGCCGTCGCTCCACGATCCGAAAAACGCGCCGCTGAACCGGTTGCCGCCCTCCTTCGGGATCATGTTCAACCGCACGCCGCCACCCGAGACGTCGGTGCCGGCTCCCGCGGTCTGGTACGCCATCTCCTGGCTCATCATGTTGTTGAAGTAATTCTGGACGGCCCCGTCGCCATCCAGACCGTTCACCATCATGCCGTCCACCTGCGTCGTCACCTGCGAGGAGCTGAGGCCGTTAACGGACATGTAGGTTTGCTGCATCGCCCGCGAGCCGCCGACGTCGGGCACGTTGAGCGTCACACCCACCACGAGCTGACCGACGCTCTGGATGGTGCGTCCCGTCGGGATGGAATCGAGCACCTCACGGGAGAGCACGGTCGTGCGGGCAGTGCTTTGTACGTCGACGACGGGCGACTGGCCGGAAACGGTGACCGATTCCTCGAGCGCGCCGATTTTCATCTCGACGTTGATCGTCGCCGTGAAATTCGCCGGCAGCTCGATCCCGTCCCGCTTGAATCCGCTGAAGCCCTGTAACGCGAACGAGAGCCTGTAGACGCCGGGGCGAAGGTCGACGATGGTGTACTGCCCCTGGCTGTTGGTCACGACCGAGCGCGTCTTCTCGATGAGCACGTTGCTCGAAGCCTCGATGACGACACCAGGTAGGACGGCGCCTGACGTGTCCTTCACGACTCCGGCAATCGCGCTCTGCGCGCGAGCGTTTGTGGGCAGCAATGCGAGCGAAATCACCGCAGAGAGAGCCGAGAACAGAATGCGTCTCGTCATGCTCGTCCTCCTCAGTCACGCCACTGCCGACAGCGAAATTGGCTGACGGGAGGCTACTGCTGTCGAAGACAAGAATCCACAAGAAATTACAATCAGAGACGTACTCGCGCCTGGCCCTCGGCCCTACGCGATCGATTCTCTAAGGCTGCGGAACGCGGAAAGGCTGATGCGTCCGATAGAGGTCCAGCCGCTGACTGAACTGGGCGGCCGCGGATGCCTGCCCCACAGAAATTGCGAGGTCGATACCCGTTCGCGCCACGCGGATCGCGTCGTCGTATCTCCCCGCCGACGCGTAGGCGGCCGCCAGTGCGTCCAGGACGGAGACGTTTCGCCGGCCGTCGCCCGCGGCAGCGCGTTCGGCGAGCGCGATCGCTTCGGAGGCGTCGCGCAGCGCTGGGTCCCACGATGTGGCGCGAATCCACGCCAGACCGGAGAGCGCCTGCGTGTTTCTGCCATCCAGGACGAGTGCGGCTCGAAAATGCTCGACGGCCGCGGCCGGGCGATTCAGCGTCGAGAGGAGCTGGCCCAGATTGGTGACCGCATCGACGTTGTCCGGTCTGAGCACGATCGCGCGCTGGTAATGTGCGAGCGCCTCCTCGACTTGGCCCGTCAGCTGCAGCAACGCGCCGAGGTTGTTGTGCGCCTGCGCGTAGTCCGGATCGATCGCGAGCGCCTCGCGGAATTGGACGATCGCCTCGTCGCGGCGGCCACGCGCCGAGAGCGCATACCCGAGGTTGTAATGCGTCGGCGCCGACCTCGAGTTCAGTTCGAGCGAGTGCTGATAGCGGACGATCGCCTCGTCGAGGCGGCCCGCCTGGAGGAGCAGATCGCCGACCGCGTCGTGTCGAAGCGCGTTGTCGGGGTCGGCTTCGAGCAATCTCGTGTACGCGATCAGATCTTCGGTCGACATCTTGCGGCGAATGTCGCGCTCGAGGATTGCGACGTCCTCTGACGCGCGCGGCACAAGCTGCAGCCACAGGTCACCCATTTCGTCGGACGTGTTCTGCCCCCACACGACGCGCGCCGGCGGCTGATGCGGATTTCGCGCGTTCGCCGCGGAGTTGTCGTACGTGTATCGCATGGCGATCGTGGCACCTTTTGGAAGCGCCAGCGGTTTCACATAGCGATAGACGTCCTGCCACTTGAAGTCCCAATCGGCAATCGCGATCAGCGGACGAGTCGCGCCGTCCGGCATGGTCGCGCTCGCCTCCATCCGGCGGGCGAGGTTGTGCGCGTGCGGTTGAATGGCCAGCAGCTCGACGTCCACGGGCAGAACGTATCGATCTTCAATCGTGTACGCGCGGTCGCCGGCGGCGATGTCGATCGTCTCGCTCCCCAGTCGCAATCCGAGCGGCGTACGGGTGGGCGCCTTGTCGGTGAAAAAGAACCCGATCGAAATCTGCAATGGCTCCGGCTTACCCGTCGGCTGCAGGTGGAGTTGCGCCACGACATCGCTGCCAGGCTCCAGCCTCCACGCCGCCCCGTCGGGCGATGGATGCGGCGCCTGTCCCGGCGTCCACCCGAGCATCTGCCCTTCCGGGTATCGCGCCTCCTGCACCATGCCACCGACGTAGCCCGGCTCGGGGTCGCGCGCGTCGAGCTGGCGCGACGACCGCGTGCGATCGATGCCGAGGTTCGCGTGATGGACCACTCGCGCGTTACCCGGCCGGAATTCGATGGCGCGCACATAGCGCGAGGCGGTCAGCGGAATCGGAATCACGAACGTGCGAAATCGATCGGCGCCATCCGCGGGCACGTTGTAGGACTGCGGCATGCTGACGACGAGATCCGGCGTGCCGAGGCCCCATCCGTCATTCCACAGAGGCGGCGCCTGTGCGGGATGCGCTCTGTCTCCTTCGATGGCGCCTTCGGCGATCCAGCGCTGCAGCGTCTGCAGCTCGTCGTCGGTGAGCCGCCGATCGTTCTGAAACTGGCCGGCGCCCGGCTCGGGCTTCCACGGCGGCATGATCCGACGCGCAGTGACGGCTGCGATCTGTGCCGCTCGTCCTTTGACATCGTCGTACGTCAGGAGGCTGAAGGGTCCGACCTCGCCAGGACGATGGCATGGAGAACAGCGATGCCAGACAATCGGCGCGATGTCTTTGTGGAAGGTGAGATCAGCGGCGTCGGACCAAACGGGAGCGCCAACGATGATCGGCCACGAAATCACGGACACACGAAGGCCACACCACCACTCTTCGTGTCTTCGTGTCTTCGTGGCAGCGTTCATACCTGCGCTAGCATACCGCCGTTGCGACAGAATCGATTTCGCTGGGTCGTCCTCGGCATTTTTCTCGTGGCGCTCGCAGTCCGCGTCGTGCACCTCTCGCAAATCCGTTCGGCACCGTTCTTCGATCTCCTCATGGGGGATTCGCGCGGCTACGACGAGTGGGCCCAACGGATCGCGGCCGGCGATTGGCTTGGGCACGACGTGTTTTACCAGGCGCCGCTCTATCCCTATCTTCTCGGCGTCATCTACGCGATCGCGGGCCGGAGCGTGCTTCTCGTCAGGATCGTGCAGGCACTGATCGGATCCGCATCGTGCGCGCTCATCGCCGTCGCAGGATCTCATCTCTTCTCGAGTCGAAGGGCCGGGATCGCCGCCGGCCTCATGCTCGCGTTGTATGCGCCAGCTGTCTTCTTCGACGGCCTGCTGCAGAAATCAACGCTCGACGTTTTCTTCATGTGCCTCGCGCTGTGGCTGATCTCGCGGACGATCCCGGTCAGTCTGAAGCCGGACACGACGAATGCCCGACATTCACGCACGACGTCGTTCCTCTGGCTCGGGCTCGCTATGGGCGGCCTCGCCTTGACGCGCGAGAACGCAATCGTCCTCACCGCGGTGATTGCTGTCTGGACGCTCGTGGCGCATCGTATCCGCCCGACAGCGTTCTTCCTCGCAGGCGCCGCGATCGTCCTCGTACCGGTCGCGGCGCGAAACGCGTATGTCGGCGGCGGTTTCTACGTCAC
>Ga0114129_10012143_pt1 | contig 12263 bp, 6 predicted proteins | sample RhiMetdeltSRZDD1_FD_80071 | JGI IMG/M metagenome (GOLD analysis project Ga0114129, IMG submission 80071) | Populus rhizosphere microbial communities from Tennessee, USA - Rhizosphere MetaG P. deltoides SRZDD1 (version 2) (version 2) | ecosystem: Host-associated > Plants > Roots > Rhizosphere >...
CGCGCCTCCCTGCTGCACGACGTGCGCAAGCTCGTGCGCCAGCAGCGCATCACCGACCAGCGACCCGGGCTGATATTCGCCTGACCCGAACGCCACGTGCTGCCCCACCGTGAACGCACGGGCGTTGAGTCCGTCGGAGAGGCCGGCGGCGTTCGCGTCCGTGTGGATGCGAACGTGTGAAAACCCGGCGCCAAACGCCGCCTCCATCCGACTCCGGACACCCGCGGGAAGCGGGCGTCCTCCGCCCAACCGATCGCGAACCGCCCGCGGATCGTCGACGTGCCGGGGCCCGCCGGGCCGCGCCTTGAAAAACATGCCGGCGACGCCCGCCAGCGCGCCCATGCCGCCGTCGGCAAAGCCTTCGGGGATCCCCGTCATCTCGCCGGTGGTCGCCCAGACGTCGACGCTCTGCCGGACGCGCGCCGTCACGCTCGGGATCATGGCGTCGGCCGTCGCCGCGCCCGCGGTTTCCGGCGCGTACTTTCGAATCGCCTTCTCGACATACGCCGCGTCTTTGCCGGCGGCGTAGCCAAACCAATACTCGACCCATGGACAATCCGCCGTCGTTTGACCCGCGGCGGCGAGCCCTTCGTTGGCCGTCGCACACACGGCGTCGCGCAGCGCGGTCAGAAACTCGCTCTTGCGCATCTGCCCGGCGCGCAGCTCGGCCGCCTCGTCATCCACGAGCAGCGCCGGGGCACTCGCCGGTTGAGGCTCCGGCGCGGCGCGTTCGGATGCGGCCGGCGTCGACTCGGTCGTCGGCGCCTGCTCCATCGTCGGGGCGGACGCCAGCTCGCTCCCCTCCTGCGGCGCGCGCCGCAGCGTCTCCTCTTCCTCCTCACACGCCGCACACTTCCGCTGCACGCCTTCCGATGCGGCGCCGTTGGTGACCTCCGCGCGGCGCTGATTGACGACGGCGTCGGCGATGCGGTCGGCTTCCTGCTCGAAGCGATCGCCCGGTGGACCGATCCGCAGCTTCGGCTGCACGGTCTGCGGCCCGAGCAGCTGCGCCACGGCCTGGTTCCCCACCGCGTGCTGCAACCCGGCAAGCGACGCGGCCGCCTCCGGTCCGTTGACCAGAGACGTCGGCTCCTCCTGGCCCGGCGTCGATTTGCTCGTCGCTCGTTCGCGCGATCCCATGGCGCGCTCCCTATGGATTCGGCGGCTTCGGACCCCGCGGCCGTGGCGGTTTCGTGGGTGCCACAACCGACGGGGCCGGCGCCGCAACCTTGACCTTGCCGGCCAAGGTTGCGGTCGAGCAGTCCGGATTCTTCACGACGATGTTCCGCGGACCCGGACGTGCCTTGTCGTCAACGTCGACCGTGATCTTCAAGGTTGTGCCGTCCGCGGTAGGCGCGGCGACTTTCTTGACGACGATCCCGCTGCCGAGACTGACTTCGGCGTCCGGTGAAAGATGCTCGCCGGAGATCTCGATGTCGACGTTCTTGTCGCCCGCGCGCAGCTCGATGTCCTTGCCGGGCTTGATCACCGGAGCGTCCGCGTTGCACTTCCACCAGAGACGGCTCCACGAGACGGCCAACCGCCGGCACGCGCAGTTGTCGATCGTCTGGACGATCCCCTGATCGTCGACGCTGACCTTGGCGAGCACGACCCACGGTTCCGGCGGACAATCCGGACAGGTGGGCACGGGACCCGTCGGCTTGATGTCCACACCAGGAACGTCCTTGTCTATTGGGCAGTGATCGAGCACGCAGATCTCGTAGCCGTCGCGCCAGCGCGAATACTCACACTGGCTGTCGTCGCAGCCGCAGCCCAGCGGCTGCACGCGGACCGGACGCGCCATCACCGTCTTGTAGCGGACCGCCACATACAACGGGCCGCTCGCGTCCGGTTTCACGTAGACTTCGCTGCACCACGGATCGACCGCCTCGCCGCATGCCTCTCCGGTCACACCCGTCACGCATCGCGTGCGGAGATCGAAGCAGACGTTGCAGTCGATGATGATTTCGTCGCCGTACGGGCCAAGGATGTAACCGGGCTGCACGACGACCTTCCACGGCAGGGTGCCGGCCGATCCGTCCGTCTTCAGGACCGGACACACGAGCGCGCCACAGACCACGCCCCACCCGTGCAGCAGGCGATTGTGCCGGCGCATCCTGTTGCGGAAGTACTCCTGCTCCAGCGTCATGTCGTCCGGAGTGATCAGCTGCCGCGCGAAGTACCGTGGCCGCTCGGCCAGCCCGTCCTCGCAGGCCGGCGAGGTCGAATGACAACCACACGCATGATCCGTCTTCATGGTCGTTCCTCGCTTCCGAGTCAGTACTTGCCGCCGCGCGTGCGGTTCTGCCCATCGGACATCACACACAGGATCAGCTCGTAGAGCAGATCGTTCGTGTAGACGATCGGGCGAATCGTGATATCGATGTCGCCCGGTTCGCACGTCGCGCCTTCTGCCGCCAGACGGACGTTCGCGATCGGAATGCAGGGATCGTCCGGGATGGGGCGGCACGGGCGGGTGATCCACGTGGCCAGCGCGTCGTAACTGAGGTGCCCGCCTGAAATGACATCGGCCAGCGAGCACACCGGTTCGGGATCGGGCGCGCGTCCCTTGCGCAGCTCGATCGTGTAGCGCTCGCGAACGGCGCTCGGAGCGCAGCGTTCGACGTCGCACTCCGACGTCAGCACCGGCGCGGGATCGGTCGCGCACTCGTGAAAGCAGACGACCACTTGCACGTAGGTGCCTTGCTCGCACTCACAGCCTTCCTGCTGATGGGCGTGGTCGTATTCGGGCGCGGCCGCCGGCAGCATCACTCGGTCCGATTGAGAGGGCACGATGATTTCTCGGCCGGCCTTGTCCAGCGCGATGCCGGGCTCGACGCGAATGCTGCGGCGGTCGTCCGTGAGCCGGACGTCGAGGCCGCAGATCACGCCGTATCCACTGACCATTCGATGACCGAGCCAGATCTTGTGTTTGAAGTAGCTCTGCTCGAGATCGAAATGCTGCACGTCGAGGAGCTGGCCGTAGAAGTAGCGGTTGTGGACGAATGGCTTCAGTTCCAATCCCGAGTGTGCGTGGGGCTCTCGTCCGTGCATGGCCTCTCCTTTTCAACAGCCGGATTGCGCCGGCTGGCTACAACCGTGTCGTCGTTCCAACAGTGCTTTGCTGGCCGATGCGTCCCGCAGGTTCGCCAGCCAGCACGATCGCGCCGGGAGATTGACCCAGCTCGGTTGCGGCTGGTCCGCCGGCGACGACGGTGTCGATGCCGAGGCGGGCTTGAAAACCCACCCGCATACGGGGCTCGACAAAGCACAAGTGATGAAGCGTATGAGCGGGCTTTTCGCGAGCGAGCACGGCTTCGACCCGGGCTCGTGCCGCTTCATCGCGCACTTCTCCGCGATAGACCCGAACGGTGAACTGGTGCGCAACGTCCTCGAAGAGCGCGGCTGCGAACTCATCTCCTGCCGCAAGGTGCGATTGATCGAGCACTGCGGTCGTTCCAAGAACAGCCCCCTGCGGATACGCGGCCGCAAGGACCGTCGAAAACCCAAGAACCGAGTCTTCGCCCCCCGTCCATTCGGGCTCGCGCCCCCCGCCGCATGCGCATCCACCAGAAGAGGACGGAAGCGCCCACCACGACGACTGGAGGATTGGCTCCTGAATGACCGCGTTCACGTGCGCGTGCCGCAGGAGCGACGCACGGAGGCCGGCGACCGTGCCGCGCGTCGCGTACGAGCTGAAGGCTTCCGCGATCGCACGGCGCTCGGCCGCGAGATCGTCGTCTTCGTCGAGCGTGACGGCGAGCCATTCCGCAAGCCATCGGATCGCTGCATCGGGAACGACCGACGGATCGAACAGATCGGCAAGGTGCGCGATCGATCGCTCCTGTTCCGCGAAGAAGCTTTCGAACAGCCCGAGGAATCGGACGAGGAAGTCCCCGCAGGCAGACCCGCTCCGATAAATGGCGGGCAGGTATTCCTCGTAGCCGCAGTGATTGAATTCAACCCGCAGCTGCGACACGAGAGGCGACGACAGACCATCGCTCGAGAATCGCGCGCCAATCCACAGGTAGCGCGCTGGTGCTCCGCCAAGATAGAAATCGGTGACGTCGGGAAGTTGACGCTGCCAGTGGGTCGCCGGGAACGGATCGTCCGAAGACGGATGAACCGGGGGATCCTGCGGCTGGTCCGACGTTCGAGTGAAATACTGCAAGTGCGCGCCCGCGGGCAGCGCGGGGCCGATCGTTGAGAGCCGGAACCAGTCGACTCGATCAGGGATGAAGGAAAGGGCGCGGCTCCACAGAAGACCCTCGCGACAGTACGCCGCGTCGAGCGACAGCGAGACATACGACGCGCCGCCGGTGTGAACGAACAGCTTGCCGCGAGCGTCGAGCGCCAGCGCCGCGACCGGACCGTGATACTCGAGCGCAGGACCCGCCAGCTCGAAGCTCTCACCGGTCCACGCGAATTTCACGACCGTTCGTGCGGCGTTGTCTCCGATATAGATCGCATCGGCCGTCGCCGCCATGCCCATGGGGGCCGCGATCGACTGAACGTTGACGCGCAGCGGGGCACCGCGCGAGTCGAGCCACGGGTTTCCACGGCTGTCAAATATCAGGATGTCGTTCGAGTCCGCGTCGCGAACGTAGATCCAGGTTTCGCTCTCGCTCGAGTAGACCGCGAGGTCTGCGGGATGCGGGACCAGACCTGTTTGACCGATCGCGTCGGCGAACGACGTGTCGACGCTGCCGTCGACGAGGAACCGCTGCACGCGCCGGTTCCCGTAGTCGAGCACGTAGACGTTGCCGTCGCTGTCGACACCGGCCGTGAGGGGCGTTGTGAAGCGTCCGGGTTGCGATCCCGGTCCTCCCCAGATCGATACGACCTGGCCCGAGGCGATGTCGAACAGCACGACGCGATTGTTTCCGCTGTCCACGACGACCAGCGCTCTGCGTCGTGGAAGGATTGTCAGGCCGCGCGGATGATCGAGGCCGCCGACGCTCATCACGGCAGCGCTCATGCACGCGGCGGACATCGTGATGCCGCTGCAACCGTCACGACGCAGGATCCGGTTCCCCGCGGTATCGGTCAGGTACACGCTCTCGTCCCAGTCGATCGCAATCCCGGACAGCCCATCGGGCGCGGGCGCCTGGTCCAGGCCGTCAGGCAGCGGCCCATCGAGTCGTGGCACCGGCGCAAGCTGCAGGCTCCCGTCGGAACGCAGCCGCAGTCTCTGCCGGGAGAAATCCCGCCACCGGCCGTCCCGGTTCAGGTACCGGAAATTCGAGGCTCCGTCGCGCATCGGTTACCGCTCCACTCCGAGCCATTCCACGAACCAGCCCTGGCGCTCGAAGACGCTCGCGTCTCCGACGGCTTTGCTGTCGTCGCTCACTCCACCCAACTGCAGCAGGATGAGAGGAATGAAAAACGAAAACGTAAATCCGTCTTTCGTCGCGTCCGAGATGGAAGCGAAGCCGTCGAGCACCACCGTGCCTTCTTTGACTTTGAACAGACGGCTGCCGGCGACGTGCGCGAAGTAGCAGGGATCCGTGCGAAAACCTGCCTCTCGTGTATCCACGTCGTACGTGAGCTCGATGCCGCTCGTGGAGACGTCGACGATCCATCCGTCCGAACCGGTTCGCCCGCACGCAACGTAAGGCTGCTGCGCGGGACGGGCTGAGCGCCGCTGCGCGATCGAGATCGGCCGGTACAACTGACAATTGAAGATCTCCGCCCGGGCGAGACGGATTCGAAGATCCTGTGCGAGCTCGGTTTTCAGAGTCTCGTCGACAGGCACGCGCTCCGGATCGGGCCCGAGCCGTACCCAGCAGAACGCGGGCATCTCACGCCGTCGAACGACGCCTCTGGGCAGACAAATCCCGTCCCGCGTCTCCGACTCCTCGAGCTCCGCATCGGATGGATACGCGACCGTGAGGTCGTACGAAACAGGATTGCCGTATCCGTCATCGGCCACGGGCGGAATCTGCTCGACGCGCGTTTCGGTGAGCACGATTTCGCGACCGAGCGCGTCGATCGCGTAGCCGGGGCCGATCGTGACCTGGCGGTCGCCTTTTGCGCCGGTGACCGCATATCCACTGCCGACGCCCGGCTGATGCAGGCTCTGGTTGTGGAGCCATCGCATCTCGCGATTGAACTGCTCGAGATACTGCAGGTCATCGGCAAACAGCCGTTGGCCGTTGAAGAACTGCAGCCGCTCGACGAATTTCATCTCGCCTATCAGCGCCATAAATCCCTCAGCCGTTCTGGTCGTCGCAAGGTCCGCGGTCCACCGCGGGTTGACACAAATCGAGCGGCGCTGGACCGCACTGGCAGCCGATCCAGCAGACGTGCAGCTTCTGTCGTCTCGCGAACGCAGTGAAAAACGCGCCGAAATCCGTGTTGAAGATCGCGACCGCCGCGAACCTCTCATCCGGCGCCAGCTGCACCGAACGCTCGCTTCGCGCGAAATCGAGGACCGCCAGGCCCGTGCGTGGATCCACGCCGGCGACGAGCGCCACGCCAGGCGCACCTCCTCGCCCGAGAATCGCTATCTCCTCTCCAGGATGCAGGTCCGCCTGTTTGCCGACGTCGACGATCTGCTGTGAGGATCGCGGTGCCGCCAGAATCAGACGGTCGCCGGGCTTGAGCTGCTCGGCGCTTCCCTTCAAGGTGACCTTGTTGTCGTCGATCGAGACGACCTGCAGCGGCGATTCCTCGCGCGCATCGCGCGCCCGCTGACGGGCGCTTTCAGGAACGTGCAGGACGAGGGCGCCTTCTTTCAACAGCTCGCCACCCTTCACGGAAATGACGGTGCGGCCGGCGCTGCGCGAGACGTCCTGAATCGTGACCGCGCGTGTCCTGAATTCGACCGCACGCCGTGGCACGCCGCGCATCAGCAATCGAAACGTAAACTCCGTCGTCGTCGCATTGGCGATGCTGGGGAAGAAGGCCGGCATGAACAACCGGCTGGCTCCGTCCCACAGCGGTCCCTGAAGTTGCGCGAAGTATCGAGGCAGCCGTGTGAATCCTGCGGCTGACGTGTCGATGCGCGTCTGCATGCCCAATGCGCGGCGCTGCAGGTTGCCGCGCGCGTCTTGAAAATCTTCGAACCAGACTTCCCAGGGCGTGTTGCCAGGAATCGTCTCGCCGCTCGCAAGGAGGGGCCGGGCGATGGGACGGGACGCGGGCGCCACGAATCGGGGATCGAGACGCGTCTTCCCGCCTGGCGCGAGTCGCGCGATCGGCACTCCGTCGCTCGCGTGAAGGTCGGACTCCATCGTCCACGAAAACTCGATCCGGCCGTTCTCGTGCGAGCTGGTCGCAGGCCAGCACGGTTCCGGGCGCCCTTCACAGCACGGACGTTCCCCATGACCGTCGCGCCACACCACGACGAGCGTCCGGACCGCGGTGTCCTTTTCTTTGACGACGGGCAGAGGAACCCGCTGCGTCTGCGAAACCAGGAGCTCGCGTCCGAAGCAGTCGTAGGCGATTCCGCACGACACCAGAACCGCTTGACCCTGGGCGTCAGCCACGCTGGAGACGTCGAGGCCAAAGCGAACGCCGTAGGTGTTGTGGAGCGACCGGTTGTGCCACCAGCGCAGTTGTTCCGCCGTGCCGATCTCGGTACGAAAGTCCGACGCCCTGAGCACCTGTCCTTGCCAGAACGCGATGCGATTCAGCTCGGTTGCGCCGGCAGGTGTCATCGTCACGTCACACCACCTCAATTTCGTGCGCGCCGGGAGTGACGAGGAACGTTGGGCCGAGGCACACATTTCCGCACTGCGGATCCCGCCCTGCTGCGAGAAGCTCGAGCGATACCACGTAATCCACGCCAGGAACTTGATCGATGACCTGCAGGACCTCGGAGCGATAGACGTCTCGACCGAAAGGCCAGCCCTGACGATCGGGACCTCCGCGAAGTGGATCAAGAAACTCGTTGAGCGCCGCAACCACCGCGTCATGCAGATCGCTGCTCGTGCGGCCGCCGGGAATCGCCTGCACCGTCGCTCTTACGCCGACCTCGAGATATCCCGGGCCGATGACCTCGATGCGCGTGCCGACGACACGACGGCGCTGCAGATAGGACGCGACGCGGTTTCGCAGACCTCCGCTCGGTACGGGACGCAACTCCGGCAGACTCGGGACGACGATGACGGCGAGCATGCCGGCGGCGACCACACAGGGGAAGCCAGCGTGCAGATTGGCAATCGCATGCACGCGGGCAAGCTTCACGCCTGGCGTATGTTTCGCCAGAATCTCAGTGTCGTCCGACGTGACGGCGCGAAGCGGCGCTTCGCGTTCGACGACGGCGCGGCCTGCCGCATGGGTCAGGGTCTCGGCAGCCTCCCCGCCAAAGGTTGCAGCCGGATTGTCTATTGTGACGATCCGCTGACGCACGGCCGACAAGTTCGGGACAATCGCCTTGTTGTGCGGCGCGTCGGGAAGCGAGTGAATGGTGTGAGCGCCCAGTCTGCCCAGCTCCGCGCGAGTCGCGCGGTAGCTTGCAAGCATCAGCGCGTCGGCCGGCGGAACGCGTCCCCGCTGTCCGTCTCCAAACGAGAGCGTGCCTGCCTGCGCATCGATCACGACGTGCGGGTCGCTCGCACGCGATGCCACCAGATCGGGTTTCACCGACCATCGCGTCCATGCTGCGGATTCGAGCGTGTACAGCTCGAACGTGGGGACGTCGACGGGAAACTTCGGCAGCGCGACGATTTGATTGGGGGCGCCGGTGCCTGACGTCAGTCGGACGCCTTCGAATGAAAGCCGGCCGTCATTCGTACCCGCCGGCGCCGCGTACGCGAGGATCAGCCATTTTGGCGCGTGAGGTTGAGCGCTCGGCGACGTGAGCGATGAAATTTTTCCAAACGCGTTGATTGAGAAATCGAACGAGGCAAGAGTGCCTGGCGCCGGAGGCTGACCGCTGATCACCGCGTCCGAGGCGATCGGCCAGTCAGTCCACACGGGCACCGACTGCTCGACCTCGACGCCGTTGAACGACACATATGTCGCTATCGGTACTGCATCGTACGCTCCGGACACGAGCCGGCATCGCACGTAATACAGCGGTGTCGCGATCCGACCGATGGTCGCCTTCGCCATCTTCACCGGCATCGTGAAATGGACGGAACCCGCCAGCGTGAATGCGCGAGTCGTGTCCTCGGCGGAGAGCGCGATCCATTCCGTCCGGATGCCGGCCTGAGCGAGAACTTCCCACTGGAGCCGCACGCTGTGGTGGGGTGGCAGGACAGGATTCGGAGCAGGCCGATGGCGGGTGCGTTCTTTTCCGCAAGGCTGTCGCGGCGGGCGGCACGATTCACGCGCCGAACGTTCCTCTTCGAGCATGCGCTCCCGTTCGATGGCATCTGACTGCGGATCCGGGGTGTCGAAGAAAAGACTCGCCTCCTGATGCAGCGGAAATGCATCGCTGAACCCGAGGTACAGCGTCGAGCCCGGAGCAGGTTGGAGGCCGAACAACTGGAGCGGTTCTCCGCGCTTCCAGGCGGCAGTCAGATCTGCAAGCGCGCTGTCCGTTTCAGAAAGAACTGCCTGAAGCTGACCGGGAAGGATCGTCAGAGCGCGCCGCGTACGAAATGGTGTGAGCGTCCCGCCGGGATCGACGCCGGTTATCTGCACCGACGCTGGAAGCTCAACGTGGGGCGGGCCATCCAGCTCGAATCGCAACGCCGCTCGCGACGGCTGCGGGGGACGAGGAAACACGCCGACGAGCTGGAGGAATTTTCGCTTGTGCAGATCCGGAATGCGGTTGAGCTGATAGATATTCATCTCGGCGATCCACGCGAAGAGCTCCATCAGCGTGATGCCGGGATCGTGGGCGTTGTGATCCGTCCACTCGGGCGCGTAGACAGGAATCAGCGCCCGGCCTTCATCGACCAGGTCGGTCCAGCGGCGATCGTCGAGGTTCGGCAGCGGAACGGTCATGGCGCTTGCCGCTCCGCGCTCTTGAGACGCAGCTCGATCTGTCCGGCGACGACCACCTGCTGCGGCGCAACAGTGAGGCGATCGCCTTGTGCGACGGAGTTCTGCACGAGCGCGAGCTCGTCGACGTAGTCGATGCCCTCCACGCGCTCGAGCACGGCGGCGACATCCGAGAGGAAGACGTCGCGTCCAGCCGCCCAGCCCTCGCCGGACGGACCGCCGAACAACGGATGGAGAAATTCCTGGAGCGCTTCGCGCGCCCGCTTCTCGACGGCCCCAGCCTGATCAGCGTCGATCGGCGCAATGGTCGCCGAGACGCCAACCGGCAGGTATTCGGGGCCGGTGACGTAGATCTGCCCCGCTCCGGCCGGCGTCGCCGGCGCACGTGCGGCAATGAACTTCGTCACCTGATCGCGAAGGCCCCACGACGGCCAGGGCTGGACCTCGCGGCTGTAGGGAATGATGATGACCGTGACCGCGCCGGCTTTCATTCGCCCCGCGGGCGTAAAAGCCGGGATGGCTCTCGCGGCCGCGACCGCGGCTGAGGCCTCGCGAGCCAACGTCTCGTAATCGGATGGCGTCAACGCTCTGCCGCGGTGTCGCAGCGTCCGCGGCGCTCGCACGCTGAACTGCTCGAGCGTCTCCGTGTTCGCTCCGCCTTCTGCGGCGCGAGGATTGAAGACTGATTCGATTCCTGGAACGACGCCGAGCAGCTGGCTGATCTTCCGAGCGGCCACGTTGCCCGCGGTCCCTCCTCCGACTCGAAGACGCCGGGCGAGGACCGCCGCGCCCGGTGGCGGAATCTTGCCGTTCGTTCCGCTGCCGAACAGCAGACGGCCGCGAACGCGATCGATGACGTAGTGCCGATCCTCAGGGCCCGAGAAAAAGAAATCTCCACGCTCGTGCCAGCGGATCCAGACTTCCGAGACCTTCTTCGTCCGATCGCGCCGCAGGCGAACGTCCTGATACACGAAGTCGGTCTGGCTGCCTTCCTGCGCGAGTTGTGACTCGAGCGTGTCGACCGCCTTGCGATCGCCGCCCGTGACTTCGAGGGCGACGATGCGCCATTCGACGTTGGCGCGGGCACCCACGCGTTCCCGGACCTCGACTTCCTCACCCGCAAGCACCGGGATCTGCGTGATGGGAAGCACCTGACTCGGCATGCCGGAGCTGGCGCCCAGCGGAACGTCCGTCAAAGTGCGAACCTGCGACGCCCAGACGGTGTTGGGATAAATCGCATTGATGACGGGGGCACCGGGCGGGCCGTCCTCCCGCAGTCGCGCGCGAACCCAGTGCAGCGACGTGCCGAAACGCGCGAGCGCCGCGCTGTCTTCACCGGCAATGAAGGACGCGATTCCGGGCACGCGCAGGTGCCGTGTCTCGTCCTCCACGGAAAGCAGCCGCCACGCGACGCCGTCCCAGTACTCCCACGCGAGCGCCGGGCCGCGCGAGTCCGCGCGATCTTCGACGACGTCGATGTAGAGACCAATCAGATCGACCGGCGGTTTGCGGTCGAACCCGAGGTACAACGTCGGCGTCACGTCGCCCACGCGCGCGAACGGCGCGAACGTTTTTCCCGGCCATCGCGATTCGTAGGTCCTGTCGTCGTATCGAAAGTCGTTGAACGTCAGCACCTGATCCGGATGGAACGGGCCGAACTCCCAGCTGTATCCCATGCGGAACGTCGAGAGGGCGGGAGGCTGCGTGACGACATACGTGAAGCTGTTGGTGGTTCCGCCTGCATCCCACGTGACGACCTGCGTGAACCCGAAGCTTCCGCTCATCAGCCGGACTCGCATCCAGAGCGCTTCCTGATCGTTCACCTTGGTGGGAGCCATGTCGGTCGGCACGACGAACTCCACCATCTCGGTGACGTTGAGATCGAGCGACGGCGGAGTGGACTTCGACAACGTCAGCGCAACCCATTGGAATCCGTTCCAGTACTCCCACACCAGGAGATGCGGCAGCGGCGTTCCTGCCGTCGTCGTCGTCCTCGTCGAAACGGCGACGCCCGCTTCGTCCTGCGGAGACTTCGCGCGCGCCATCCAGATCCTGAACGTCGCGTTCGGTTTGCTGAAGATCTCGTCGCTGCTGAAGTAGAACGTCGATCCCGGCTGCGGTTGGAGACCGAGCGGGTAGAACGGTTTCGTGACGTCGAGCTTGGTTCCATCGGCAAACGCTTTGTCGGGCTTGACGCCGTCGACGATCAGCGTCAGGTCTATCGAGCGCTTGATCGAGGACGGCTGTTCTTTTGGTGTCACCATCGCATCGAGCTGCGCGAAGTGCACTTCGAATCGATACGCATCGCCGAGGGGCGCGGTCGCGAGGAAGAATCGCCCGTCTGTCCCAGTGACGTCCGAAAAGGA
>Ga0114129_10012145_pt1 | contig 12262 bp, 10 predicted proteins | sample RhiMetdeltSRZDD1_FD_80071 | JGI IMG/M metagenome (GOLD analysis project Ga0114129, IMG submission 80071) | Populus rhizosphere microbial communities from Tennessee, USA - Rhizosphere MetaG P. deltoides SRZDD1 (version 2) (version 2) | ecosystem: Host-associated > Plants > Roots > Rhizosphere >...
AGGACCAACGGAAAGGGACCCGGACCATCCGGATACCACACCCGGCCGTTCAGCGGTAGCTTGTCCGCGTCAAACCCCCAGTACTTCGTGCGGGTCCAGCGTTGCCACCCCTTCGAATCGTTGACGAACGCCGACGCGTCCACCGTGCGAGTCTTGATGCTCACGGAGGACCCGTATTCGGGCCGCCGGATGTCCGTGCCCGCCCCGTAGAATAGTCTCTTCACGGAATGGGGTCCGTTCTGTGACGGGTTCGCCGCGGACAGCGTTGCGGGCATCGTATCGGCCGGCGGCCGCCACGACACGAGCTTCTCCTCCGACCCATCGCGGCCCAGGAGCCACAAGAGAAAGACGTTGGCCGTTACCGCAAGCAAGAACACCACCACCGTGATGATCTTCTTGCTCAACGCGGCTTCTGCAAAGCGGCCCACGGCAAACGTTGCGATCGCCGCGCCCAGGAATCCTTCGGCTAGCCCGACCACGATCGCCATCGCAATGCCGATGTGCGGTGGAAGCCATGCCAGCATGACGATGACACACGAGCCGATGATCCAACCGGTCGCCATGCGCGGTAGCGTCCCCGCGATGGTCAGGAGAAGGGCCACGACGACCGCGACCAAGGGGATGAGCACCGTGGCAAAGAGGATCACGAACGCGAAATCGAATGCGTAGCCGAATCCAGTCCGTAGATACAGGCCCGCGATGACGACGCACGCGGCGGCTGCGGCGAGCGTTCCACATACCGCGCCGCGGCGAGCTTCGGGACCGGGCCGGATCGCCATCCAGGGTGTGGAGCAGCGAGCGGCGACATTCTGCCAACAAAGTCTCGCGCGAGCGCGGAGCGACGGGTCGTCCGGTCCAGGCGCTGCTGTAGTCATTGATGGTGGCCGCGGGCAATCCTGTGCCGCCGTGGTCTCGTGGTCAAGGGGCGGGTTGTGCCAGTAAGATCGGGTCGCCCGCCTCACTCCCGCCGGCCGTTTGACCATCGTCTGACGGTCTGGCATCATCCCGGCAGACCGGACTCGATCGATCGATGACGTGAGGGGTCCGTATCGCGCCTTAGGGCCGGCCTCACGCCCTGGCTCCTTCACGATCGAAAGCGCGTGTCGCGCTGGGAAGACAGATGGCGCACGGCTCCCCGCAGCGGAGGTTGGTCGCCATCCTCGCCGCCGACGTCGTCGGCTACAGCCGACTGATGGAAGAGGACGAGACCGCGACGGTCGGCGAGCTCAAGGGACATCAAGCGGTGATCCTGCCCGCGGTGGGCCGCTACGGCGGCCGCGTCATCGACACCGCGGGCGACGGCATCCTGGCCGAGTTTCCCAGCGTGATCAATGCGACCGAGTGCGCGGTCGAGATCCAGACGGTCATGGCCACGCGCAACGAGGCGCTGCCGGAGTCGCGCCGGATGCGGTTCCGCATCGGGATCAATCTGGGAGACGTGATCCACGACGAGACCCGGATCTACGGGGACGGGGTCAACGTGGCGGCGCGTCTCCAGACCTATGCGGAGCCCGGCGGCGTCGTGGTCTCCGGCGCCGTCGCCCAGCAGATCGTGAGCCTGCCCGGCGTGCGCGTCATGGACCTCGGCGAGCTGCATCTGCGGAACATCTCGCGGCCCGTCCGGGCCTTCGCCCTCCAGATGGACGACGTGCGGGGCCGCGCCCTCGGCGACGCGCCAGTCGGCACGGAGGGCCGTCCGTCGATCGTGGTGCTGCCGTTCCGGCAGAGCCAGTCGGACCCGGACGACGCCTACTTTGCCGACGGCATCGTCGACAACATCATCCACGCGCTGGCCGGCCTGAAGGAGCTCTTCGTCATCTCGCGCGGCTCCACCCTCGGCTACGGCGGCGCCAAGATCGACGTGCGCGCCATCGGCCGCGAGCTGGGCGTGCGCTACGTGATGTACGGCAGCGTGCAGCGGGCGGCCGGCCACCTGCGCATCGCCTCCGAGCTGAGTGACGCGGAGACCGGCGCCATCGTGCTGTCGGAAAAATACGACGGCGAGATGAGCTCGCTCTTCGCGCTCCAGGACCGCATCTCCACGCAGATCGTGACCACCATCGCGCCGCAGGTGCGGGAGCGCGAGCGCCTCCGGGCCATGCGCAAGCACCCGAAGAATCTCACTGCCTACGACCTCGTCCTGCAGGCCCTCGGCCAGCTCTACCAGATGGACTACCAGTCCTTCTCCCGCGCGCGGGGCCTGCTCCAGCAGGCCATGGCCTACGATCCCGGCTACGCCCCCGCCTACTCTTACGCGGCGTACTGGCACATGTTCCGGATCGGGCAGGGCTGGTCTCCCGACGAGCGCGCCGACCGCGTCGAGGCCGCACGCACCGCCGCCGCCGCCATCGAGCGCGATCCGGCCGACGCGCTCGCCCTTGCGATCTACGGTCACGTGCAGTCCTTCCTCCTGAAGGACTTCGACACCGCCGTCGAGTACCTCGACCGCGCGCTCGCCGCGGGGCCGAGCTGCGCGCTGGCCTGGACGATGAGCAGCGCCACCTGCGGCTATCTCGGCCAGGGCGCCATCGCGGTGGTGCGGGCCGAGCACGGGCTGCGCCTGTCGCCCCTGGACTCGCACGTCTTCTTTCACGAGCACATCCTGTCCCAGGCCCACTACATCAACGGCAACTACGACGAGGCGATCGCGTGGGGGCGGAAGGCGGCCCAGCACAATACCCGGCTCACGTCCAACCTGCGCGTGCTCGCGGCGAGCCTCGTCGCGGTCGGCAAGACCGACGAGGCGGCGGAGGTTGCGCGGCAGCTCCTCGCCGTCGAGCCCGGATTCGGATTGCGCGCGTTCGCCGCCCGCACACCGCTGCGCGGCGCTGTTCGCGATACGTTCGTCGACCGGCTCCGCGCGGCGGGACTGCCGGATTGACGCGGCCCTGACGTCCGACCGCTCCTAAGACGGGAGGTCCAGCCATGGCAGGCAACGCAGGCAACGCGGGGAATGCTGGGAATGCGGGGAACGCGGGCAACGCGGGGAATGCCGGCAACGCGGGCAACGTCGCCACGGCGTGGTACTTCTCGGACCGCGTCGACCTGCCGCTCATCACGGTGCCGGGCCTCGCCACCAATCGCACCGGCGTGGCCGTCAATGCCTACGCCGCGCGCCGATGGAGCGCGGAGTGGTACGCCTGGCTCGCGATGATCGAGTTCTCGGCCACCAACTGGCGGGCGATCGCCGTTCCCGCCGTGCCGAATGCCGCCGCCACCGATGCCGAGATCAACGGCCTCGTCACCGCCGCCCTCAACGAGCGCCCCGATGCCCTCGGGGAGATCGTCGCGCAGGCCGACGAGTTCCTGAGCTACTTCATGGCGCTCCTGGGCATCACGCCGACCTCGCACCCCGCCACGAGCCGCGTGATGGCCATTGCCAGCCAGGCCGGCCTCTTCGCGGTCATGCACTTCAAGGCGCAGGCGAATCGACCCCGACCGTCGCACGTGTGCCCCGCCCTCCTGCCGCCCATTCAGGTCCCCGGGCATGCGTCGCATCCCAGCGGCCACTCGACCCAGTCGCATCTGATCGCGGCCTGCGTCAAGCTCGCCCTGCCGGCCGCCGGCCCCCTGACCGCGGCCCTGTCCGCCGATCTGGACGCACTGGCGACCCGGATCGCGCGGAACCGGGAGATCGCCGGCCTCCACTATCCAAGCGATTCGACCGCGGGCCTGGCTCTCGCCACCGGCATCGTGCCGCTCCTGAACAGCGCCGCCGTGCCCACCTTCACCACCGCGCTCGCCGCGGCGCAGGGTGAGTGGCCATGAGCATCCTGCAAGAGATGGAGGAGGACCTGAAGAAGCGGCTGCATCTGGCCCCCCCGCCTCCGGCGGGCTTCGATCCGCTGACGGCAACCTCCGATGAGCTCGAGCGGTACGGGCTGCCGCCCCAGCCCGACCCCGATCTTCACGAAGCGGCGTTCGGCGTGTGGCGGCGGATGATGTCGCCGCCGCTCACCATCGTCCCCGCGACGTTCCCCTTGCTCACCGACAAGCTCGACTACCGGATCAGCGTCCAGGCCCTCGCGCTCAAGATCGCCCCCTCGGCGCCGCTCGAGACGAGCGCCAACTGGTCCGGCGGCTACATCACCGCCAATCACACCGGCCCCTTCCTGATGATGTTCGGCTCCTGGACCATCCCGACCCCGAATCAGCCCGCGGGCGCCCCTAACGATGACTATCGCTGCGCCACGTGGGTGGGACTGGACGGTCTTCGCCGGTACTCGGACTCCCTCCCGCAGCTCGGCACGACCCAGCGGGTGGTCGTCGGGAGCGGCGGGACGACGCGGACGGTCGAGGCCTGGTGGCAATGGTGGATACGCGGAGCGAATTATCCCCCCGTCCCGTTTCCTGCCCCCTTCACCGTCCAGATCGGCGATCCCGTCACGTGCGGGCTTGTCGTGCTCTCTCCGACCCGGGTGCGGTTCTTCATCAGAAACGACGCCAATGGCCTGTTCGCGCGCTATGACATCGACGCGCCGGCTGCGGCGGCCTTGCTCGCCGCGACCGCCGCGCTGCGCGGGGCGCACGCGGAATGGATCGCCGAGCGGCCAATGCACCTCGACAGCACCCTGCTCTATCCGCTCGCCAACTACGGATCGGTGGACTTCAGCAATTGCCTCACCGTCGTGCCGACCGCGGTCCGCGACCTTCGCGGCGCCCGGTTCATCCGGATGCGCGAGATGCGTCTGGCGCCGCTACGCACTGCCGTCATCTCGAGCGCGGGCAAGACGGGCCCGCCTCAGACGATCATGCGGGCTCGATATCGCACCGAATGACACGCACCGCTTGCGCCAAGAGCTGCTGGCCAGCCCGGGTGAGGATAGGCTAGTCGCATCCTCTCGCTGCTGCTCCGGGCTCACGCGGGCTTCTCCGCCAGTAAATGTAGGAAGACCGCGGCGTGGTCACGCCATCCCCGCTGGCTGGGATGAGCCTGGCAGTACTCTTCCGACGGGCGCGGCTCCTCGATCCGGTTCAGCACGAATCCCGCCCCAATGAGCGTGTTCACGTATTCGGAGAGCGTGCGGTCGAATCGGGGCACGGCGAACTCGTACGCCTCCTCCGGCGCGTCCGTGAAACGGAAGCGCTCCACCCAGGGCATCGGATCGAAGTAGTTGCCGACCACCCGGCTGACCTGGATGCCCTGCTCGTTGCGAATCCACCGGGAGCCCCGGGTGAGAAAGCAGGGGTGCATGATGCTGAAGGCGAGCCGGCCGCCCGGGCGGAGGACCCGGAAGCACTCGGCCATGGCCAGGTCGAAGCGCGGCCCGTCCATCAGGGCCATGAAGGACACCACCGCGTCGAAGCTGGCGCCGGCGAACAGGGCGAGGTCGGTATACGACGCGCGAGTGTAGCGAATCCCCAGCGGGGCGCGGCGCTCCTCGTCCTGCGCCAGTCCGATCATGCGCGCAGAGAGGTCCACGCCGGTCATGTGGGCGCCGGCCCGCGCGAGGATCCGGGTATTGTGCCCGTCCCCGCATCCCGCATCGAGGACTTGACGGCCGCGCAGATCGCCGATGAGAGCCAGGAGGGCCGGGTTGTTCAGGAACTCGCGGGCCACATCGTGCCCCTGACGAACTTCTCGGGCCCACGCGGCCGCGTTGTCGTCCCAGTAGCGGACGACGTCCTCGAGGGAGAATTCGGGATCGCTCATCGCGGAGAGCGCCGCTGATCCTGCCAGATCTGCCGGAGCGTGTCAAACCGAGCTGATCGGGGGTATGATCCGCGCCAGACCGAGATTCCCAGGAGGTCGTCCATGCTCACGACCGGTCAGACCGAGGCCCGGAAGCTGCACGGGAGCCTGTCCCACCCGATCATCGACGCCGACGGCCACTGGGTGGAGTACCTGCCCCACATGCGCGCGGAGTTCCGGCGTATCGGCGGCGACACCGCCGTCGAGGCCCTGGACTTCGCCAGTCGGCGCATCCCCACCTCGCTCGGGATGTCGGTGGCGGAGCGGAGCCGGCGCCGGATCGGCCAGGAGGCGTTCTGGTTCCTGCCGACCAGGAACACCCTCGACCGGGCGACGGCCATGCTGCCGCGCCTCATGTACGAGCGGCTCGACGATCTGGGCCTCGACTTCACCGTCATCTATCCCACCAACGGCCTCGGCTACCACCGCGTGCCAGAGGCCCGGCTTCGCCGCGCGCTCTGCCGGGCCTACAACGTGTTCACCGCCGACCAGTTCCGGCGGTACGGCGACCGGATCATTCCGGCCGCGATCATTCCCGTGCACACGCCGGAGGAGGCGATCGAGGAGCTCGAGTTCGCGTCGAAGCAGCTCGGCCTCCGGGTCGTCATGATGGGCGGCCTCGTCCGCCGCCCCGTGCCCGCTCTGGCCGAGGAACACCCCGAGGCCTCGAAGCTCATCGAGTGGTACGACGTGCTCGGCATCGATAGCCCCCACGACTACGACCCGGTGTGGCAGAAGTGCCGCGAGCTGCGCATCGCGCCGAGCTTTCACAACGGGGCGCGCTCGATCCTCCTGCGGAACTCGCCGTCGAACTTCTGCTACAACCACATCGGCCACTTCGCCTCTGCCGGCCACGCCCTCTGCAAGGCGCTCTTCTTCGGCGGGGTCACCCGTCGCTTCCCGGACCTGAACTTCGCCTTCCTCGAGGGCGGGGTGGGCTGGGCCTCCATGCTCCTGGCCGACCTCATCGGTCACTGGGAGAAGCGCAACCCCGAGGGGCTCGAGAACACGAAGCCGGGCAACCTCGATCGGGCCCGGCTGCTGGACCTGGCCACGAAGTACGGGCGGGAGGCGGTGGTGGAGCTGGTCCGCCGCGGGGAGGGGCTCGACGACAATGGCGACGGCACCGGGGGCGTCGCGGATCTGGACGACTACTCGCGCTGCGGGATCGGGAGCAGGCAGGACCTCCTCGACCGGTTCGCGCCGCGCTTCTACTTCGGCTGCGAGGCCGACGATCCGACCAACGCGTGGGCGTTCAACCGCAAGATGAGCCCGATGGGCGCGCGCCTCAACACGCTCTTCAGCTCCGACATCGGCCACTTCGATGTCCCCGACATGGCCGGGGTGGTGCCAGAGGCCTACGAGATGGTCGAGCACGGACTCATCACCGACGACGACTTCCGCGACTTCATGTTCGAGAACGCGGTGCGCTTCTGGGGCGAGGTGAACCCGGACTTCTTCAAGGGCACGGTCGTGGAGAAGGCCGCGGCCGAGGTGCTCACTCGGAGGGCCAGATGATCACCGCCACCGTCCGCTACCAGCTACCGCCCCATATCGACCACGCCGCCTGCCGGGAGCACTTTCACAAGATCGCGCCCGGGTTTCAGCACGTGAAGGGACTGATCAGCAAGCACTTCATCTGGAGCGAGAGCGGCTGGGCGGGCGGTGTCTATCAGTGGGAGACGCGCGAGGACGCCCAGGCCTTCTACGGCGGGGCGTGGCTCGACGGCATCGTCGAGCGCTACGGCATGCGCCCGCAGATCGAGCTCTATGAGGTCTTCGCGCTGACCGATAACGTGAGCGGCCGTGTCGAGCTCTTCCAGGAGGATGCGAACCTCGCCGAGCGGGAGCGCGGCGGCTGAACCCGACGGCGGACGCTGGGAATGGACGATCTCCGGCCGGATCCGGCAGGGCCCGCCCCGTCGCAGGGGTCCAGGATGAGCGCCGCCGGGTTCGTCGGCGTTGGTGCGGTTTTGGGCTGGCTGGCGAGCAAGCTCTGGAGCGACCCCGGTTGCCAGCTTGGTCTGGTCGTCTTTTTGATCGCCACCGCGGTCATGGTTCTGGGCTTCGTCCTCGCCGTCGTCGGTCACGGACGGGATCCTGATCCGGGCGCCGGAGATCCCGATGAAGATGACAAGTAGGATCAGCGCCTGCGCATGGCGGGCGACCTTTGACATCACCACATCGCCGGCCTAGACTTCCGGCAGTTACCGCTGCGGCCCCCGACAGGAGGAGCACAATGCGACGGATAGTGGCGCTCTGGCTCGGAGCAATTCTGGTGGTGGGTGGCCTCGGTGCGATCCACTCCGTCGTGGCCCAGGCTCCCGTGGCGGGCGGGACGCTGACGTTCGCCGCGGGCGCGGATCCGGACAGCCTCGATCCGCAGAACACCCAGTCGAATCCAGGCGAGCAGGTGAATCGGATGATGTACGAGAACCTCGTCCGGTTCAATGCCAAGATGCAGATCGAGCCCGGGCTGGCCGAGTCGTGGACACAGTCGGCCGACGGCCTCGTCTGGACGTTCAAGCTCCGCAAGGGCGTCCGCTTCCACGACGGCACACCGTTCGACGCCAAGGCCGTCAAGTATTTCTTCGATCGCGTGCTCGGGGACGAGAAGCCGTTCAAGGCGAGCTTGTACACGCCCTTCGTCCAGGGCGCCCAGGTGGTGGACGACCAGACGGTGCGCGTCACGCTCAAGCAACCCTTCGCCGCCTTCCTTTTCCGGCTCGCCCACTCGGCCGGAGGCATCGTGTCTCCCGCCGCTCATCAAAAGTGGGGCAAAGACCTCACGCTGCATCCGGTGGGCACCGGCCCGTTCAAGTTCGCGGAATGGGTGAAGAGCGACCGGGTCATGCTCGAGCGCAACGACGCCTACTGGGGCGGGCGTCCTCTGCTGGACCGCGTGGCGGTGAAAACCGTCAGGGAAGATTCGGCCCGGGTGTTGATGCTGGAGGCGGGTGACGCGGACCTTATCCTCAACATTCCGCCGGAGGACATCCCGCGGCTCCGCAAGGATCCCCGGTTCGCGGTCGACTCCATCGCGACCGCGCGGGCGCTGTACGTCGTGATCAATGTGAAGAAGAAGCCCTTCGATGATGTGCGGGTGCGGCAGGCGCTGAACCTCGCGGTGAACCGGGAGGCCATCGTCAAGAGCCTGTTCCAGGGCAATGCCGAAGCCATCTCGGGCATCGTCGCGCCTCTTCAGAACGGATTCGCGAAGCTGCCGGGCTATGCCTTCGATCCCAAGAAAGCCAAGGAGCTCCTGGCCCAGGCCGGCGTCCCCGCGCTCAAGGTGAAGCTCTGGTCGCCCAAGGGCCGTTATGTGAAGGACTTCGAGCTGGCGCAGGCGGTCCAGCAGGATCTGGCCGCCGTCGGCGTCGAGGCCGCGCTCACCACCATGGAATGGGGCGCCTACCTGTCGGCCACCAAGACCGGACCCGAACAGACCGATCGAGAGCTCTTCCTGCTCGGGTGGTCGCCGTCCACCGGCGAGGCGCAATGGGGGATGTTCCCGCTGCTGCACTCGTCCCAGCTTGCCCCCAAGGGCGACAATCGCGGATTCTTCGTCTCGAAGGCGTTGGACGACGCCATCGACAAGGCCACGACGGCCACGAGCGAGCAGACGCGACTGGGGGCCCTGCGGGAGGCGCAGCAGATCGTCATCAAGGACGCGCCCGCCATCTTCCTCATCTCGCCGAACATGATCGTCGGCGCATCGAAGAAGGTGCATGGGGTGGTGAATCTGCCGCTCGAGCTGACCTATCTGACCGAGAAGAGCTGGAAGGAAAAGTAGCCGGCGGCCTGATTCAGCATGGCGGTCTACGTTCTCCGCCGGATCCTTCTACTGGTTCCGGTCCTGATCGGGGTCAGCCTCGTCTCGTTCGGGCTCCTCCAGCTCGTTCCGGGCGATCCGGCGTTGATCCTGGCCGGCGAGGAAGCCTCGGAAGAAGTCCTGATCCGGATCCGGCAGGAGTACGGTCTGAATCGGCCGCTCCCGGTCCAGTTCCTCTCCTATCTGCGTCACGCCGTGGTGGGCGATCTCGGTATCTCCATCCAGTCCCGCCAGCCCGTCGCGACGCTGCTCGGACAGCGCTACCCCTTCACCCTGAAGCTCGCCTTCCTGGCCATCCTGGTCTCGGCGACGCTGGGGGTGGTCGCCGGAATTGTCGCGGCCACGCGTCGCAACTCGCCCCTGGATCTTGCGGCCCTCCTGGGATCGCTGGTCGGGATCTCGCTGCCCATCTTCTGGCTCGGGCTGCTCGCCATTCTCGTCTTCTCGGTCAAGCTGCGCTGGCTGCCGTCGGGTGGCGCGGGGACCTTCGCGCATCTGATCCTCCCCGCGCTGGTGCTGGGGGCCGCGTCGTCCGCGGTGATCGCGCGCACGACCCGCGCCTCGATGCTAGAGGTCCTGCGGCAGGATTATGTCCGGACGGCGCGCGCCAAGGGGCTGTCGGATCGACTCGTCGTGTACCGGCACGCTCTCGGGAACGCGATGATCCCCATCCTGACCGTCTTCGGTCTCGAGTTCGGCTACAACCTCGGCGGCGCCGTGCTCACGGAGACGGTCTTCTCGCTGCCGGGGGTCGGCCGCCTCATCGTGGAGGGCATCTTCGCGCGGGACTATCCCGTGGTGCAGGGCGCGCTCCTGATCGTTGCCACCACCTTCGTCCTGGTCAACCTCCTCACCGACGTCGCGTATGCCTACTTCGATCCCCGTATCCACTACAACTGACCTGGCGCCGAGCCCGCGACTGCGCTCGCCCGGGTTCTGGAGCGACGCCTTCCGTCGCATTCTCAAGAGCCGGGCCGCCATGAGCGGGGGCCTCGTCGTGGCATTCTTCATCGCGCTCGCAGCTCTGGCTCCGGTGCTGGCGCCTTATGAGCCGCTGCGCGGTCAGCTCGGTGAGCGCCTGCTGCCGCCCAGCATCGGCCACTGGTTAGGAACCGACGAGCTGGGCCGCGACGTCCTCTCGCGCGTCCTCTACGGCGCCCGGATCTCGCTGCAGATCCAGGTGGCCGCCGTCGGGCTGGCCCTGGTGGTCGGTACCGCCCTCGGAGTGGTCGCCGGCTACGTCGGCCGCTGGCCCGACATGCTGATCATGCGGGTCGTCGACATCATGATGGCCTTCCCGGGAATCTTTCTCGCCCTTGCCATCATCGCCGCCCTCGGCACCGGTCTCGGCAATGTCATCATCGCCAGCGCCATCTTCCTCGTGCCGCAATTTGCGCGCGTGATTCGCGGCTCCGTGCTGACCCTGAAGGAGAAGGAGTTCGTCGAGGCCGCCCGCGCGCTCGGCGAAGGGGACGTCCCGATCATCGTGCGTTATCTGCTGCCGAACTCGCTCGCCCCGATCATCGTCCAGACGAGCCTCCGGATGGCGACCGTCCTGCTGACCGCGTCCGGGCTGTCGTTCCTCGGCCTCGGCGTCCAGCCTCCCAGCCCGGAGTGGGGCGCGATGCTCTCCAATGCGCGGGCCTACATGATCACGGCGCCCCATGTCGCCACCGTCCCGGGGCTGGCCATCATGCTGGTCGTGCTCGGCTTCAATCTTCTCGGCGATGGTCTGCGCGACGCGCTGGATCCTCGCCTGCGCGAGTGAGACTAGGGAGAGACGCCATGGCGAAGGCGATGCCGGCATCAGCGTTTCCGAAGGGTCAGGGCCCATGGACGAAGCTTGACACCGCCCGGCCGCGCGACTAGGCTCTCGCCTATCCCAACGCCGACACCCCCAGACCATGTCTCCTGACGACCCGCGCTCGACCCTCCGATAGATGCCCCAGACCAAGCTCGTCGGGGTCGATGTCGGCGGTACCTTCACCGATCTGGTGTGCGTCGACGAGGCCACCGGCGAGGTACGGGTGGCCAAGGTCCCGACCACCGTGGCGAACCAGGCCGGTGGCGTGCAGGCTGCCCTGGCCGGCGCCGCGGCGGGAGTGGCCGAGGTGGCGGTGATCGTCCACGGGACGACCACCGCGACCAATGCGCTGCTCGAGCGCAAGGGCGCCCGCACCGGGCTCATCACCACCCGCGGCTTCCGCGACGTGCTCGAGCTGGGCCGGCGGACGCGGCCCACGCCCTACGGGCTCAAGGGCACGTTCGAGGCGCTCATCCCGCACGATCTCCGCCTCGAGGTGGACGAGCGGGTCGACGCCGAGGGCCTGGTGGTCACGCCGCTGGCCCTCGACCAGATGCGCGAGGCGGTCCTGCGCCTCGGCGGGCAGGGCGTCGAGGCCCTGGTGATCCACTTCATGCATTCGTACCTGAACGACACTCACGAGCGCCAGGCGCGCGAGATCGCCGCCACGCTGTGGCCGAATGCCTACATCACGGTGGGCTCCGAGCTCCTGCCCGAGTATCGCGAGTTCGAGCGCGGCACCACCGCGGCCATCAACGGGTTCGTGCAGCCGGTCATCGACCGCTACCTGCGCACGCTGGCCGGCGAGCTCGGGCGCCAGGGCTGCCGGCGCGAGCTCCTGATCATGCAGGGCAACGGCGGCACGATGTCGGTGGACCTGGCCGCGCGCCACGCGGTGAGCACGCTCATGTCGGGGCCGGCGGCGGGCGTGAAG
>Ga0114129_10012146_pt1 | contig 12261 bp, 7 predicted proteins | sample RhiMetdeltSRZDD1_FD_80071 | JGI IMG/M metagenome (GOLD analysis project Ga0114129, IMG submission 80071) | Populus rhizosphere microbial communities from Tennessee, USA - Rhizosphere MetaG P. deltoides SRZDD1 (version 2) (version 2) | ecosystem: Host-associated > Plants > Roots > Rhizosphere >...
GCCGACGTCAACGCGCGGACGTCGGAAGGCGCCAGTGCGCTGACGGCCGCGGCGTTCAGCGGGTACGCCGACGCGGTGCAGGTGCTGCTCGCCCATCAAGCCGACGTGAACGTCCGCGATGAACAGGGCCGCACGCCGCTGATGGCCGCCGCGTTGAACGGGCACGCCGACGTCGTCCGCGCGCTCCTCGCGAAGGGCGCCGACGCGAAAGCGGCGGATCTTTCGGGCGGCAACCCGGTGACCTATGCCGTGGCCAACGGGCATGGCGATATCCTCGCGTCGCTCGTCGGCGCCGGCGCCACATGGCGGGACGAGGACCTCGTCGTGGCCGCGCAAGGCTGCCACACCGCCACCGTCCAGCAGTTGGCGAAGATGGGCGCGAAGGTCAACGCGACGCGCAACGGCCGTCCGGCGCTCTTCATGGCCGTGTGGAGTCACTGCGCCGACACATCGGCGGCGCTCATCGCCGGCGGCGCCGACGTCAACGCGAAGGGCGGCGAGGGGCGCACCGCGCTGATGCAGGCGGCCGGCGACGGCCGTGCCGAGATCGTGCAGCTCCTGATGGATCACGGCGCCGACATGGAAACGACCGACGAAGCGGGACGGACGGCGTGGATGTACGCCGCGATGGGGAATCACCTCGAGGTCGCCGAGATTTTCAAGAAGGCGCGAGAGAAGAAACAATGACGGCCACGGTCGAGACCTTTCGCGCATTCCGCGTGTTCGAGGAGAACGGCGCCATTCAGGGGCGGATCGTCGACGCCGCGCTCGACGAGTTGACGACCGGCGACGTGCTGATCAAGGCGTCGTACTCGAGCGTCAACTACAAGGACGCGCTGGCGGCGACCGGCGCCAGCAGGATTCTCCGGCGCTTTCCGCTGGTCGCCGGCATCGACGTGTCGGGCACGGTCGTGTCGAGCGGCGACGCGCGCTTCGCCGTCGGAGACGAAGTGCTCGTCACCGGATATGACCTCGGCGTCGCCAACGACGGCGGCTATGCCGAGTACGTGCGCGTGCCGGCCGACTGGGTCGTCCGCGTGCCGCCCGGCTTGACGCTCTTCGACGTGATGGCGATCGGGACCGCCGGCTTCACGGCGGCGTTGTCGATCGCCGAGCTGGAGCACAACGGTCTCTCGGCGACGGAGGGTCCGGTCATCGTCACCGGCGCGACGGGAGGCGTCGGCAGCATCGCGATCCAGATTTTTTCGGGACGCGGATACACGGTGACGGCGCTCACCGGCAAAGACCACGAGCGGGAGTTCCTGAAATCCCTGGGCGCGTCGCAGGTCCTCTCGCGCAAGGGCTTGCAGATGGGCAGCAAGCCGCTGGAGAAATCGATGTGGGCCGGCGCCGTCGATACGGTCGGCGGCGACACGCTCGCGTGGCTCACGCGGACGATGTTGTACCGCGGCGCGATCGCGAGCTCCGGGCTGGCGGGCGGCACCGATTTGAAGACGACCGTCCTGCCGTTCATCCTCCGAGGCGTCAAGCTGCTCGGCATCGATTCGGCGATGTGTCCGATGGCGATCCGCCGCCACATGTGGGACTGCCTGGCGGCCGGCTTCAGACCGTTGAAGCTGCGCGAGATCGTGCAGGAGATCACGCTCGACGATCTGCCGCGCGCGTTCGCGACGCTGCTCGAGGGGCGGGCGCGCGGTCGATTCGTGGTGAGGTTGTCATGACGTTTATTTCGCGACGCGATCTGTTGAAGCGAGCGGCCGCGGTGGGCGCCCTTCGACTTGGCTCAGGGCAGGCGGCGATTCCCGCCGATGCATTGGGCGCGCCGGAAAGCCCTGCCGTACGAACAGCGGTCCAAACGTTTAAACGCGAGCCGCTGGAGACGTTGACCGCGAGCGAGATGGATGTGCTCGAGGCAATCGTCGCGCGGCTGATCCCGACAGACGCGAACGGTCCGGGCGCAACCGAAGCCCGTGCGGCGCACTACATCGACCGCGCGCTGGGCGGCGCGCTCGCCGCATCACGTCCCGCGTACAGCGCCGGGCTCGTCGCGCTCGATCGCTATGCGCGCGAGTCGCGCGGCGCGGCGTTCGCCGCGCTCTCGCCGGCCGATCGGGATGCCGTGCTGACGGACATCGAGAAAGGCGCCGGCACCGGATTCACCGGCAGCTCCGTGGCGTTCTTCACCATGGTCCTGAATCACACGCACCAGGGGACGTTCGGCGATCCGTCCTACGGCGGCAACGCGAACTTCGTGGGCTGGGATCTCATCGGGTATCCGGGCGTGCGCACGATGGTCAGCCCGACCGATCAGAGGAGTCTCGAGTCGAAGGCGATGAAGCCGAATCACAAGTCGGCCTACGAGTACGACTTCAACAAAGACACCGAGCGGGGGCGGGGCCCCGCGAGTAAAAAAAATGACCACTAAGTTGAAAGAGACCGACGTCGTGATCGTCGGCCTCGGCGCGGCCGGCGGCGTCGCTGCGCTTCCGCTCGCGCAGGCGGGCATCGAGGTCGTCGGTCTCGAGGCCGGCACGTGGCTCACGCGGCGCGATTTCGCGCCCGACGAGCTCCGCAACAACTACCGCGGCTGGCCGCAAGGGATCCAGAAAGCGAATCAGGAAATCCCGACCTCGCGTGCGAACGCGGCGTCGGCCACGGCGCCGCGAGGCGCCATCCATCCGATGCAGAACGCCGTCGGCGGCACGACGCTGCACTACTGGGCGCAGAGCTGGCGGCTCAACCCGTGGGACTTCAAAGTCGTGAGCGAGACGAAGCGCCGCTACGGGGCGTCTCGACTTCCGCCAGGGTCGACGGTCGAGGACTGGCCGTTCGGCCTCGACGAGCTCGAGCCGTACTACGACAAGGTCGAGTACGAGGTCGGCGTGTCGGGCCAGGCTGGAAACGTGAACGGCAAAATCGATCCGCGCGGCAACCCATTCGAGGGCGCGCGCACGCGCGCCTACCCGATGCCGCCGCTGCGAAGCACGGATTTCCTCGACAAGATGACGGCGGCGGCGCGGTCGCTCGGCTGGAATCCGTTCCCCGGACCGGCCGCGGTCAACTCCCGCGCGTACCAGAACCGCTCCGCGTGCATGTATCACGGCTTCTGCAATCGCGGCGGCTGTCACGTCGACGCGAAGAACTCGACCGCGGTGACGACGATTCCGCGCGCGCAGGCGACGGGACGTCTGAAAATCGTCACGCGCGCCCACGTCACGACGATCGAGGTGGACGGCAACGGTCAGGTGACCGGCGTGAACTACCTCGCCGACGGCGTCGAGTACTTTCAGCCCGCGAAGGCCGTGCTGCTCGCGAGCTACACGTACGAGAACGTGCGGATGCTCCTGCTGTCGAAATCGAAGGTCTTCGCGAAGGGGCTGGCGAACAACCGCGGTCAGGTCGGGCGGCACTACTTCAGCCATCACATGGGCGCCGGCGTCAGCGCGCTGTTCCCGTGGAACACGAACGCGTGGTACGGTCTGCCCGCGCAGGGCGTCGCCGTCGACAACTGGGCCGACGACAACTTCGATCACGGCGGCCTCGACTTCATCGGCGGCGGGAATCTGTGGGTCTATTCGGATCGACGGCCGATTGGCGCCGCCGGCATGAACACGTTCGGCCGCGCGCCGAACTGGGGATCGGCGTGGAAGACGTTCATCAAGGAGAACGCCGATCGCTCCAACAGCGCGTACATCCAGAAGTCGACGCTGCCGTACGAGGACAACTATCTCGATCTCGATCCGCAGGTGAAGGATCCGCTCGGCTACGCGGTGTGCCGCGTGACGGCCGAGTACAAGGAAAACGAGCGGAAGCTGTCGGCGTTCACGCAGGACAAGATGGAGCAGTGGTATCGCGCGGCCGGCGCCATCGCGATTCAGCGCGCTCCGCTCGGCGGCGCGATGGGCGTGTCGACGCACGCGTACGGCGGGACGCGCATGGGCGACAACCCCGACACGAACGTCGTCAATCGCTGGGGCTTCGCGCACGAGGCGCCGAACCTCGGCGTGCTCGGCGCATCGGTGATGGGGACGAGCGGCGCGCACAACCCGACGCTGACCGTGCAGGCGCTCGCCTGGCGGACGGCGGAGCACCTCGTCAAGAACTGGCGCAACATCGGCCGGACGTAGGGGCCGACCCACGTGTCGGCCCGGGGCGGACACACGGGTCCGCCCCTACGTCGAGGTAATCGTGTTCGATCAACTTCGCAGTGATCTGGCGTTCGGGTTCCGCCAGCAGCTGAAGACGCCGGCGAACAGCCTCGTCATCGTCGTCACGCTCGCGCTCGGGATCGCGGCGACCAGCATTTCCTTCTCGCTCGTCAACGGATTCTTCGTCAGACCGCTGCCGATTCGCGACCCGGCGCGCGTCGTCCGTCTGTACAACACGTACGCCAACGGGTTTCAGTACTTCACGATCTCCTATCCCGACTTCGAAGACATGCGCGCGCTGCGGGATGTTTTCTCGGACGCGGTGCTGGAAGAGCCGGCGGCGTTCGGCATCGGCGCCGGCCGGACGTCGGAGCGGATCTGGGGCGAGCTCGTGTCCGAGCGGTACTTTCCGGTCCTCGGCGTGACACCGCACGCCGGCCGTTTTTTCGCGCCGCAGGAGGAGTCGGCCGGCGAGCGGGTCGTCGTCCTCGGTCACGGGTTCTGGAAGCGGCGCTTCGGCGCCGACCGCGGCGCGGTCGGCAACACGCTGCTCGTCGACGGCGAACGCTTCAGGATCGTGGGCGTCGCGCCGGACGGATTCGGCGGCACGACGCTCGGGTTCTCGGCCGATCTGTGGGTGCCGATCGCGACGCGATCCCGGATGCGGCCGGGCGAGGAAAAAGCCAACCGCGGCGCCGGCCGATATTTCGGGCTGGCGCGCCTGCAGCCGCGCGTCACACTCGCGCAGGCGCGCGCCGCGCTGGACATCCTCGCGCTTCGCCTCCAGCGCGAGTACCCGATCAGCAACACCGGCGTTCGCTTCACCGCGCTGGCGGAATCGGAAGGACGCGTCTTCCCGATGTTCCGCGGCGTCATCCTCGGCGCGTCGGCGACCGTCGTGGCCGTCGCGCTCCTCGTGCTGCTGGTCGCCTGCGCCAACGTCGCCGGCGTCCTGATGGTGCGCGCCGCCGCGCGGCGCGCCGAAATCGGCGTGCGGCTGGCGCTCGGCGCGACGCGCCGCCGCATCGTCGCTCAGCTGCTGACCGAAGCGGCGAGCCTGTCGATCGCCGCCGGCGCGCTTGGCATCGCCATCGCGTGGCAGGCGACGAAATTCTTGAGCGCCATCCGCGTCACGATCGCGCGCGGCGCGCCGGTCAGCGTCGACGTCGGTGTCGACGTCCGCGTCCTGGCGGTGAGCGCCGCCGTCATGGCGGCCACCGCGCTCGTCTTCGGCCTCGCGCCCGCGCTCGAAGCGTCGCAGCCCGACCTCGTCGGCGCGCTCAAGGACGGCGAGATCCGCCGCGGCGTCCGCTCGTCGCGGTTGCGCCAGGCGCTCGTCGCCGGGCAGGTGGCGCTCTCGATGCTGCTGCTCGCGGGCGGCGGGATGTTCATCCGCAGCCTGCAGCACGTGCGGCAGATCGATCTCGGCTTCGATCCCGCGGGCGTGGTCACCGTGGCGGTGGACTTGAGCCGGCACGGTTATTCAGACGACGAATCGCGCCGCTTCTGGAATCGCGTCCTCGACGATGTGAGACGCCTGCCGCGCACGCAGGCAGTGAGCGTGACGACGAGGGTCCCTCTCGATCTCGGGATCGTCGGCACACGCCTCGGTCCCGAGGGCGCGCGGCCCGGCGATGACGCCAACTGGGCGACGCTGGAGTACGGCGTCGTCGATCCCGACTACTTCCGCACGCTGCGCATTCCGGTGCTGGAGGGACGCGCGTTCACCGACGCCGACACGCAGTCGTCCGCGCCCGTGATCATCCTGAACGATGTCCTCGCCCACCAGTTCTGGCCGGATTCGCGCGCGAGCGGCCGGCGCGTCGTCAACGCCACCGGCGAGCGCTACGAAGTCGTCGGCGTCGTCCGGCGCAGCAAGTACATGTCGGTTGGCGAAGACCCGAAGCCGTACGCGTACTTTCCACTCGCGCGCAACGGCGCGCGCAGCGCGGGGATCGTCGCGCGCGGGAGCGGCGACGCGGGGCGCTATCTGCGCGAGATCGGCGACGCGATTCACGCGATTGCGCCGGACGTGCCGTTGTACGAAGCGGGCACGATGGCGGATCGCGTGCGGAAGTCGACGGCGCCGGCGCTCGGCGGCGCCACCGCGCTGTCGATTGTGGCGCTGATGGCGCTCGTCCTCACGTCGCTCGGGCTGTACGGCACGATCGCCCAGGTCGTCAGCCGCCGCACGTACGAGATCGGCGTCCGCCGCGCGCTCGGCGCCCGCGACCGCGACGTCGTCCGGCTGGTCGTCGGCGATGCGATGGGACTCGTGATCGGCGGCGCCGCCATCGGTGTCGCCGGCGGCTTCGGCAGCGCGCCGCTGCTGCGCAGCGTGCTGTACGACGTCGACCGCCTCGATCCGCTGGTCTTCGGCGCCGCCCCGCTCGTGCTGATCGCGGTCTGCATCGCCGCGTCGTGGATTCCGACCTGGCGCGCCATCCGCATCAACGCGGCGACGGCACTCAGATACGAATAAGTAATGAGCTTTTCTGTGAAGCTCTGACGCGTGATCGGCTGGGGCCGGCCGTACACTGCCCGCGCGTGCATCGTGCGCGCACTTTACTGATTGGACGCTGAGTATGCCGATCGTGACGCTGCGAACGCTGTCGGTCGTCGTGTGGTTGATGGTGATGCCGGGCATTACGTACGCTCAGGCGCAGCCTGAGGTCCGTCCCGCTCCCGAACCGCATCGGTTGATCTTCCATGCGCTGATCGGCGTGAACATGAGCCTGCACGGCGGCGATGCGATGCAGACCGCGTACTGCCTCGGCTCGCAGCAATGCCGTGAGGGAAACCCGGTCCTCGCGCCGTTCTCGTCCCACCCGTTCTGGTTTGGTGTGACCAAGCTCGGGATTGCCACGGGGGTCAGTGCGGCCGCGATCAGGCTTCACAAGACGCACCCGCGTTGGGCGGCAGGCATTCTGGCGGGGTCGCTCGCGCTCGAGACGTACGCCGTCATTCAGAACAATCGCAAGTTCCCGCCGAGCGCCCGGTGAGGCTCGCGAGCCGGCGTGAAGCGTGCCGGCTCGCTGGGAAGGTCACTCCGACGAAGGATCGATGCGGCCGACGTCTGCCGCCTTCTTCAACAACGGGCGTGCTTTCTTAGCGCTCTTCTTCTTGCCGCCCTTTTTCTTCGCTCCCGCCTTCTTCTTTCCGCCTTTTTTCTTGGCCATCTGACCTCCTTGGTGAGTTGATCCGAAACGCCGCGCGAACGCGGGGCCGATCGCGCCGATCGACGAGCGCGAACAGCGGCTGCAAGCGCGCGCGCGCCGGCTGCATGGGTTGATATTCACCGACGGGGATCGCGAGCGAAAGATATCGGCTGCCGTCGTTCAGCATGAGGCCGCGCGCGGCAAGCGACGGCAGCCGGGCGGCGTGCGACGGATCGAGCTGAGTCGCGTCCATGATCGCGTCGCACGAGAGATAGGCCGCGCGCTCCTCGCCGGCGAGCACCGTCACCGGCGCAGCCGCGCGCGGACGGGTGTCGAGCACGACGAGCCGATCGTCGAGATCGATCGACAGGAGCTCGGCGTGACGCCACCTGGTTCTCCACGCGCGTACGCTTTTCACGAGCGGCTCGGCGTAGCGGACGATCTCCTGCGGCGCCTTGTAGTCGTACGCAAAGAAGTACGCGAGATTCCGGCGCGCGCTCTCGGGCACGTCGTAGATGAACTCATAGAACGGCAGCGGCCGCACTTTCGCGAAGCCGAACTGGTCCGACTGATTGAAGTTCGGGCTGAACCGATCGAGCCTGATGGCCGAGACGGTCACCGGCGACGGCAGATGGCACACGCGCGGGGCGAGGTCGCTCATGCGCAGGTAATCGTCCGCCGCCTCGCCGGGAAATCCGATCAGAATCGACCAGAAAGGCAGGACGCCGATCTCTTTGCACCACTTCAGAAGCTGGATGTTCTGCAGTCCCGAGACGCCTTTCTTCATCAGCTTCAGCACCGAATCGCTGAAGCTCTCGATTCCCGGTTGGATGGTCGTGACGCCGGCATCGCGCAGGAGGCGAATCTGATCCTTCTTCAGGTTCGACTTGGTCTCGTAGAACAGCGACACACCGAGCTTCCGCTTCGCGAGCTCGGGCAGCAGCGTTTTGAAGTACTTCAGATCGAGGATGTTGTCGACCATCTGGATGTCGGCGCCGGGATACGCCGTCGCCAGATGCGTCAGCTCGTCGAGCGCGCGCGGCGCCGACTTGCTCCGGTACGCCATCGTCGCGCCGTTGAGGCCGCAGAAGGTGCAGTGCATCCGTTCGCCCCACCAGCACCCGCGCGACGTTTCGACGAACACGCTCGGCTGCCACGCGCGCGCGAAGCGCGTGCGCGCGAACTGCTCGAAGTAATCGCGGTAGTCCGGATACGGGAGCGCGTCGAGATCCTGAACCGACGACGTTGCGGGGGTGCATCCCGACGACAGCAGGCGTTCGGCGCCCGCGCACACCAGTACGCCCGGCAGGTCGTCGAACCGTTCGCCGCTGACGGCACGCGCCGCGAGCTCGGCGAAGACGAGGTCGGCTTCGCCCGAGACGACGGCGTCGACGAACGGAAACTGCCGCACCGTCTCGGCGCCCATCGTCGCCTCGCAATTCGCGCCGCCCATGACGATGGCGACGTCCGGCAGGCGCGCCTTGAGCTCGCGAGCGAGCGCGAGCGACGCCAGGTGCTGCTGGAAGACGCTCGTGAAGCCGACGAGCCGCGGCTGCAGCGCGGCCAGACGATCGGCGCAGTCGCGGACGAAATGCGGCGCGAGCGCGGCCGCCTCGAGAATCGCGCGGACTTCGACCCGCGTCGGCAGCTTCGTGCGATTCCGCCCGATCCAGGCGGGCGGCTTCAGCAGCACGTCGGCGATGTACTGCTCGTCCTTCTCAGGCGGCCACTCGTAGAGCGCGTGCGAGAAGATCCATTCGCCCGCGAAGGCCCGCGTGATCGACGCCTTCTTGCCCGTGATCTTCGAGTAGAGCCGCTGCCCGATGCGCTCGGCGAACGCGAGCGTCAGGTACTCGGTCCGGCACGAGAGTCCGCGCGCCCGAATCTGCGGCTGGAGGAGGCCGAGCCCGAGCGATGGCGACAGGAGCGGACCGAACGGCATCGAGACGAGGACGACGTCGGTCATGTCAACGATCGCCGCCGGTCGTTTGAAGCGCCGCCGCTTCGCGATGTGCGGCGGCGAGCAGGGGATGACGGGCCTCGCCGTTGCGCCACATGGCGGCGAAGTCGGCGTACGCCTGGCGGGCGTCGGCGGCGTGTCCGCCGGCCCGAAGCGTGCGCGCGAGCTGCAGCCGGGCGAACATGTGCAACGGATGCGTCGGCTGATTGCCGCGGTGCTCGATGAGCGTGCGAAACTCCACGGCCGCGCGAGCGTGATCGTTGACGGCGGCGTACGCGAGCCCGCGGACGTACGGCAGCCAGGGCCCGACGACCAGATCGTACGGCGCCGAACCGGTCATCCGTTCGAGCGCGGCCCGGCCGTCGTTCTTCGCGAGCGCGACGGCGGCGTTCAAGAGCGGCGCGGCGCCTCGCTCGACGTCGGGCGCCGGCGGCGCAGCCTGCCCGTACCGATCGGCGAGCTTCATCGCGTGAGGCAGGTCGCCGCTGAACGCCGCCGCGAGCGCAGCCGGCCAGATCGTCTCGATGCCGTTTCCGACGCTCAGCGCGCGTTGGAGCGTTTCACGCGCGCGTACCTGATCGCCGAGCAGCGCGTCGCCGAGTGCCTGCTCTGCGAGCAGGCCGCCGGCGTACTCGGTGATGCGTGCCGCGCGCGCAGCCGTGACCGCCTGCGCGTACAACGATCGGCTGGCCTCGACCTGACCGGACGCGACGTCGGCGCGGGCGGCCTCCGCGACCACGATGTAGCCGTCGGGCCGCGACTCCGCGGCACGGAGATGCGTCTGCATCGCGCCGGCGTCCTGATCGAGGAAGGCGAGGCTGAAGAGCAGCGCGCGGTTGTAAGACGAGTCGAGGCCGCGGGCCTCGGCCTCGCGCAGGACCACTTTGGCTTCGCCGGGCCGATCGAGCTTGAGCAGCATGCGCGCGGCCTGCTCGTACGGCAGCACGGCGTTCCCTCCGAGCCGCAGCGCTTCTCTGGCTTCGACGAGCGCGTCGTCCATGCGGCCGAGCCGATCGTAGGTCGTCGACAGGTTCATGTGCGGCGTCCAGGCCTGCGGGTAGGTCTGAATCCACAAGCGGTAGGCCGCGACTGTTTCGTCGAGACGTCCGGTGACCGTGTAGTGATAGCTGGCTTTGACGAACAACCGCTCCGGCTCGCTCAACGATTCGCTGCGCGCGAAGGCGCGCCGCATGTAGGTCTGCGCTTCCTCGAACTCGTGAAGGTTGGTGTAGATCGACGCGAGACGGGCGGCGGCCAGCGCGAAATCCGGATCGAGCTCCAGGGCGTGCTCGAAAAACGGAATCGCCTGGACTTCGCCGGTCCGGTAGCGCGTCTCGACGCCCATGCTGTACGCCTTCAAGGCTTCGAGCGACGACGTGGTGGCATTGGTGACGGCGACGTTGAAGCGCTGGATCGATCCGATCGACTCACCCAGCTTCTCGCGGATGCGCGCGGCCGCGGCGCCCACGGTGGCGATCACCGCCGTTTTCGACGCCGCCTGCGCCTGCTCGCGCGCGATGACGTCGCCCGTCCGGCATGCCTGCGCCTCGATGCCGATGACGTAGGCGCCGCCGAGCGGCGCGATCGATCCGAGCAGGATCGCCTTCACGCCCATGCGCTGACAGACGTCGTGCGCGACCGAAGCGGTGAGGCGCTCACCCGACGGCCGCGCCATGAGCTGCAGCGTCGATCGGAGCTGCGACGCCGGCACCACGTTCAGGTACGGCGACTGCTGAAGCTGAATCTCGAGCGCGTCTTTCAGCGCCCCGTCGAAGACCGCTTCGCCCGTCGTGTTCGCGAAGTCGGCCAGCAGCAGCGGCTCGCGCGACGCGATCGGCGGCGCCGGCGATCGATACCAGCTCACGCCGGCGTAGCCCGCCAGGACGAGCAGCAGCAACGCCATCGCAATCGATCCGACGCCGCGAAAGCTGCGGCCCTCGAAGGCGTGCGACAGGCCGGACGAGATCGGCCTGGTCGGCGGTGCCGCGTCGGGTGTCTTGGACTGGACGGTCGCGCCGGCCGGGAGCGTGGCGCTCGATCCGGTCGTGCTGTCGGCTTTGGCGGCGGCGTACTCGCGGCCCGCGATCGATCCGCTCTGCACCGCGCGCAGAAACGCGGCCACCTCGGCGGCATCGGCCGGCCGGCGCTCGCGATCCTTTTCCAGCATGCGCGCGAGCAGCCGCCGGAGATCTCTCGGAATCATCGAGGCCTCGCCGGCCTCGAGCCCCGCCGGCGCGGTATGCAGGATGGAATCGACAATCGCCGTCGTCGATCGCGCGTCGAAGGCGCGGCGGCCCGTGAGCATTTCGTAGAGCACGACGCCGAGCGAAAAAATGTCGGTGCGCCGGTCGAGCGGATCGCCGAGCGCCTGCTCGGGCGACATGTACAAGACCGTGCCGACCGCGGCGCCTGGACTCGTCAGGCTGGCGGGCGCGCCGCCCTCGGTGGCTTCGGTCATCGCCGCGAGGCCGAAGTCGAGCAGCTTCGCGTCGCCGCGCGCGGTGATGAAGATGTTGGCCGGCTTGATGTCGCGATGCACGATGCCCGCGGCGTGCGCGGCGTCGAGGGCGTCGGCGATCTGCACGCCGAGATTGATGACCGTCCCGATGGACAACGGTCCCGCTCCGAGCACTTCGAAGAGCGTCAGGCCGCGGAGCAGTTCCATCACGAGGTACGGGCGGTTCTCGGCCTCCTCGGCTTGGCCGATGTCGTAGATCGTGCAGATGTTCGGGTGGTTGAGCGCCGACGCCGCGCGCGCTTCGCGCTCGAAGCGGCGCAGATGTTCTTCCGATGTGGCCAGTGCCGGCGACAGCAGCTTGAGCGCGACGTCGCGATGCAGCTTGATGTCGCGCGCCTGATACACCTCGCCCATGCTGCCCGCGCCGAGCGGGCTCGCGATTTCGAATCGGGCAGCGATGCGGAGGCCGGGATTCAGCGCCACGGCACGCCAGGGGGGGTTAGCGAGACGAACCGGCGCGGACCGATGCCGAATTGCCGTTTCACATTAACGAAAACGCGGGTGATTCTACCCCAA
>Ga0114129_10012147_pt1 | contig 12261 bp, 13 predicted proteins | sample RhiMetdeltSRZDD1_FD_80071 | JGI IMG/M metagenome (GOLD analysis project Ga0114129, IMG submission 80071) | Populus rhizosphere microbial communities from Tennessee, USA - Rhizosphere MetaG P. deltoides SRZDD1 (version 2) (version 2) | ecosystem: Host-associated > Plants > Roots > Rhizosphere >...
ACGGTCAAGGCCGAGCGCGCCATAGCGTTGGAGCAGGTCTCTCAATAACGGTTTTCTTTCTCTTCCCCGGCTATGCATGATGAAGCATGGCTAGTTTTCCATACTTCCAATGGGAAGGGGTCGCGGCGCCCTCGATCGACGACATCGAAGGCATGGCGCAACACGCCTTCAGGGCTCTGCCGGCAAAGTTCAGAAAGCTTTGCGACGGCGTTGTCATCAAGGTAGAGGACTTTCCGACGCGAGACGTGCTCGACGAACTGGGCATCGAAGACGATTTTGGCCTCATGGGGCTTTTCCAAGGTGTGGGGCTGGCGCAGGGCGGTGCGGCGGCGAGTGGAGCGCTTCCCAACATGGTGTTTCTCTATCGCCGGCCCATCCTCGACTATTGGGCGGAGCACGATGAGAAGCTGGGTGCCATCATCCGGCACGTGCTGGTGCATGAGATCGGCCATCATTTCGGTCTGTCGGATGAGGATATCGCCAGAATCGAAGGAAAGGCCCCACAATGACGGGGGAGAGCAAGGACGACCCCCAAGCCATTCTGAAGAGGCTCGAGGCGCAGTCGGAAAAGACGCTCGCAACAGCGCTGCCGGAAGAGGTGAGCGAGGAGTGGACGGAGCGATGGGGCAAAAGGCTCGGGCTGATCATTGGCTATGGCCTCGCGCTCTTCCTGCTTTGGTATTTGTACACGAGCTATGTGGCGGGGTGATGAGCGCGCTTGACCGAGGCTCGGGAAGCCTTCAATAACACCCCTTCAAATCGTTGGGAGATCCCGAATGCAGACGTTCACCACACTCACCGGCGTCGCCGCTCCCTTTGCGCTCATCAACGTCGACACCGACATGATCATTCCCAAGCAGTTCCTGAAAACCATCAAGCGGACGGGGCTCGGAAAGTCGCTGTTCTACGAGTTGCGCTACGACGAGAAAGGCAATGAAAGGGCCGATTTCGTGCTCAACAAGCCCGCCTACCGCAAGACCCAGATCCTGGTCACAGGGGACAATTTCGGCTGCGGATCCTCGCGAGAGCATGCGCCCTGGGCGCTTCTCGATTTCGGCATACGCTGCGTAATCTCGACCTCCTTTGCCGACATTTTTTACAATAATTGTTTCAAGAACGGGATCTTGCCGGTCATCGTATCGGCGGAAGATCTCAAGAAGCTCATGGACGATGCCGAGCGCGGCGCCAATGCGACGCTCACAGTCGACTTGCCGGCCCAGGAAATCCGAGGCCCCGACGGCGGTGTCATCCGCTTCGACATCGATCCCTTCCGCAAACATTGCCTGATCAACGGGCTCGACGACATCGGTCTCACCATGGAAAAAGCAGCCGAGATCGAAGCCTTCGAGAAGAGGCAGAGCGAGAGCCGGCCGTGGCTGTAAACGGAAAGGCCTCGCACAAGCTGTGCTTGCTGCCGGGGGACGGCATCGGTCGGGAGGTCATGGCCGAGGCCGAGACCGTCATCCAATGGTTCAATGCCCAGGGCCTTGCGCGTTTCGAGATCGAGCGGGGTCTCGTGGGCGGCGCGGCCTATGATGCACATGGCGAAGCGATCTCGGAAAGCGACATGGCTCTCGCCAAATCAGCCGACGCCGTGCTGTTTGGAGCGGTCGGGGGTCCGAAATGGGACAAGGTTGCCTATGACAAGCGGCCGGAAGCAGCCATCTTGCGCCTGCGCAAGGAGCTTGGGCTGTTCGCCAATCTAAGGCCCGCCATCTGCTATCCAGCGCTTGCGGATGCTTCCTCGCTGAAACGGGAGCTGGTGGAGGGGCTCGACATGCTGATCGTGCGCGAGCTCACGGGCGGGATCTATTTCGGCGAACCCAAGACGATCACCGATCTCGGCAATGGTCAGAAGCGGGCGATCGATACGCAGGTCTATGACACTTACGAGATCGAGCGCATTGCGCGGGTGGCGTTCGAGCTTGCCCGCGCGCGGCGCAGGAAAGTGTCGTCGGCGGAAAAGCGCAACGTCATGAAGAGCGGCGTACTGTGGAATGAGGTGGTTACAGAGGTCCACAAATCCTATGCGGACGTCGAACTCGAACATGTGCTTGCCGACAATTGCGGGATGCAGCTCGTGCGCAGGCCGAAACAGTATGACGTCATCGTCACGGACAATCTCTTCGGCGATGTGCTGTCGGACGTGGCGGCCATGCTGACGGGATCGATAGGCATGCTGCCGTCGGCGTCTCTCGGCCCGGTCGAGGGCAAATCGAAGAAGCGGAAGGCGCTCTATGAGCCCGTACATGGCTCGGCGCCCGATATCGCCGGCAAGGGGCTCGCCAATCCCATCGCCATGATCGGTTCCTTCGCCATGGCGCTCAGATATTCCTTCGGAGCGGCGGAATGGGCACAGCGGCTCGATAACGCCATCAGCAGCGTGCTGGTAGAAGGCCTGCGCACGGCGGATATTGCCGGCCCCGGTGCTTCCCCCGTGCCGACGCGAACGATGGGGGCGGCGATTCTCAAGGCGCTCCAGGCCCAGGCCTAGCCGGTCTTGCCTTGCCATGGTGCTTGGCCGCACGGTTGCGGACGAGCAGGTTGAGGAATTCGACGGTGAGCGAGAATGCAATCGCGAAGTAGATGAAGCCTCTTGGAATATGCATGTGAACTCCATCGGCGATGAGGGCGACCCCGACGAGCAGAATGAAGGCGAGTGCCAGCATCTTGATGGTTTGATGCCGCTCGATGAAATCGCCCACAGGGCGCGCGGCAAGGAGCATGACGGCAATGGCGATGACGTTGGCCAGAATCATGACAGGCAGGAATTGGGACAGGCCAACGGCAGTAATAATGGAATCGAGAGCAAAGACGAAATCGATGACCATGATCACGCCGATGACGCCGAAGAAAGAGCTGACGCGAACCTTTCTTGGACCTTCGCTCCCGCCTTCGACCTCCTGATGGATCTCGCTCGTTCCCTTCCACAGAAGGAAAAGACCACCACCAATGAAGATCACATCGCTCCAGGTGAGGGTGAAATCGCCGTAGGTGGTGATCGGCGTCTTGAGCTTGGTGAGCCAGACGAGCATCGCCAGCATGGCGATGCGTAAAAGCAAGGCGCCGGCCAAGCCGATACGCTGAGCCCTGGGCCGCTGGTTTTTCGGCAGGCGCTGCGAGGCGATGGTGAGGAAGACGAGGTTGTCGATGCCGAGAATGATTTCGAGGAAGGAGAGGGTGATCAGGCTGATCCAGCCGTCTATGGTAAATATCCACGCATACCACATGGACCAGTCGACGTTTGCCAGCCACTCGGTCATTCTTCCTGGTGCCCCTCAGCCGTTCGACCCACGCAAAACATAGCGACTTTGGTCACTTAAGTATTGGTACCTGCCAAATCAAGCCGAAGCGGATTGACAGCCAGGGGGAAGCTGGTAGAAGCAGCCCTGCGACAAGCCAAAGGGCAGCTGACGTGATTGCGGCCAAGGTCATATCGAGAACCACGACGGATGGCATGAGGGCTGTCGGTCCGGCCTTTGCCCATGGCAAACCCCTGAAAACGACATCTTAGGTCAGCCTCCCCGGCGCTGCTTTCCAGCCACGGGTGGTGACATCCGCGAGGGCTCGAAAATGTCCGAGTCGAGGGAAACGCAGGAAGGAAGATCCATGGGTTACAAGGTTGCAGTGGTCGGAGCCACGGGAAACGTCGGCCGGGAAATGCTCAACATCCTTGCCGAACGAGAATTTCCAGCGGACGAGGTATTTGCGCTGGCTTCGCGCCGGTCGATCGGAACGGAAGTCTCCTATGGGGAGCAGACGCTGAAATGCCGGGACCTCGACCAGTTCGATTTCAAAGGTATCGATTTCTGCCTGATGTCGGCCGGCTCGGCGGTATCGAAAGAACTCTCGCCCAAGATCGGTGCCAAGGGATGCCTCGTCATCGATAATTCGTCCTGCTGGCGCTATGACCAGGAAGTGCCGCTCGTGGTCCCCGAGGTCAATGCGCATGTGCTCGAAGAATACATGGCGCGCAACAGCAAGAAGAACATCATCGCCAATCCCAATTGCTCAACTGCGCAGCTAGTCGTCGCGCTCAAGCCGTTGCATGACGTGGCGCGCATCAAGCGGGTTGTGGTCGCCACCTATCAGTCCGTTTCCGGTGCAGGCAAGGAAGCGATGGACGAGTTGTGGACGCAGACGCGCGGCATATTCGTGACAGATCCGCCGACGCCCAAGAAATTTCCGAAGCAGATCGCCTTCAACGTGATCCCCCATGTCGATGTCTTCATGGAGGACGGCTACACGAAGGAGGAATGGAAGATGGCGGTCGAGACCAAGAAGATTCTCGACCCGAAGATCAAATTGTCGGCAACTTGCGTGCGCGTACCGGTGTTCGTGGGTCATTCGGAGGCCGTCAATCTGGAATTCGAAAAGCCGTTGAGCGCCGAGGAAGCCCGCGAGATCCTGCGCGAGGCGCCAGGCTGCCTGGTCGTGGACAAGCGCGAGAGCGGCGGCTACGTCACGCCGGTCGAATGCGTTGGCGATTTTGCCACCTTTATCTCGCGCATTCGAGAAGACGCCACGGTCGAAAACGGACTCGCCATGTGGATCGTATCCGACAATCTGCGCAAAGGTGCTGCACTCAACACGGTGCAGATCGCCGAAGCGCTGATCAACCGCGGGCTCTTGCAAAAGGCCGCGTAAAATGCGCCGGGAGACCGGGGGCCGAGGCTTCGCTCCAACAAAATGCTCAGCCGGTGAGAGCTCGAGGCGAGGGTGATGCGGTCTCTGCCTCTGTCAACCTCGATACCAAACGAGCAAAGGCGGCGGGATCCGTATTGGCTCCGCAGATGACGACGCCCACGCGCTCCTGGGGGCCAGGCGCGTAACGGCCGCTCGAAATAGCCGCGAAAGCCGTGGCCCCGCCCGGCTCGGTCACGAGACGGAGATTCTGCCAGAGCCAGATCTGGGCTCTGCCGATGGCGTCTTCGGTGACAAGGAGAGCACGGTCCACATAGGACTTCGCGAGCGCGAAGGGAATCGCACCGATGCGGCTCGCACCCAGCGAGTCGGCGGCGGTTCCCGAGGGGGAAACATCGACAGGCTGGCCAGCGGCCAAGGCCCTTTCGAGCGTGGGGCAATCCTCAGGCTCCACGCTCACGATCTTTAATCCGCTCGAATACCAGGCGGCGATGCCGGCAATAAGGCCGCCGCCACCGACGGCGACAAGGACGGTATCGAGATCGGGAGCCTGCTCCTCCAACTCGAGCGCCAAGGTGCCCTGACCGGAAATGGTGGGTTCGCTATCATAAGCGTGGACGAGCCTGGCGCCGACCTCCTCGGTGTAAGTCCGGCAAAGCTCGAAGGCGTGGGCGTAGGTCTCACCTTCCTGGATGACGTCGGCACCATAGGAACGGATGAGTGCCACCTTGGCGGGCGGAGTGGAGCGGGGGACGAAAATGCGCGCCCTGATACCGAGATTCGCCGCCGCATACGCAACAGCCGCGCCATGATTGCCGCCAGAGGCGGCGGCCACTCCTGCGGCGGGCAGATCAGCTCCCAGTAAATTGGCAAAGGCGCCTCTCGGCTTGAACGAGCCTGTGTGCTGAAACAGTTCAAGTTTGAGGGTGAGGGGCAGTGCGGAGAATTCCGTGAGGCCGATCACCGGGGTGCGGCGAAGATGTGGCGAAATGATCGAATAGGCCTGGCTTATCTGGCGGCGGGTGATCATTGGTTTTCCCTTCTTCGCAGCAGTGTCAAGTCGAGAGCGGCAGAGCCGGCGCTGCATTCGATGATCCTTTCAAGAAGGGCGAGGCTCTTCCTGAGTGCAAGCGGTCCTGATTTTTCCTCAAGCAGGTGGCCAAGAAACAACCCGGCGAGAAGATCGCCGGTGCCATGGGGTACGTTCTTGCGATGCATGCTTTCGACGATCTGTGTGCCGAGCTCGCCTGAAAGGATGGTCTGTAGGCGGCCGTTGGTCGTTTCAATGGACTTGGCAAGAAGGCTCTTCAGCCCGAGCGCCTGCCTTGCCTGCTCGATTGCGCCAGCGCCTTCGAATTTCATGCCGGAGAGCCATTCGAGTTCGAAGCGGTTCGGAGTTGCGATATCGGCGAGCGGCAGAAGAAAGGATTTGATAGCCTCGGCGACTGGCAAGGGCACATACAAGCCTGCGACCTCCGATCCGATCACTGGATCACAGAGGTAGATAAGAGCCGGATCGATGTCCTTGAGCCGGCGAATGGCGCGGGCGACGCCAAAGATCTGATCGTTGGCGACGAAATAACCGGTGAGAACGGCGGAAAGGTCCCGAAGCACGCCAAGAGCCTCGAGAGAGCCGATCATGGCCGACAAATCCGGAGCGGGTATGCGAAGGCCTGCCGGCCTGCCGTGGCCTGGATGGTGAGAAAGGACCACGGTCGGAAGCGGGTAGACTGTCACACCCAAGGCCTCCATGGCGGGAACGCAGGCCGAGTTTCCGACGGGGCCAAATGCCACCTGGGATGAAATGGAAAGTACCTTCCTCGCCATCTCTAGATGATGTTGGTTTCGCCATAGCGCTCACCGCGCTCGATGCGCTCGAAGCCCATGCGGGTGAGATCGATCGTCTTGTAGCCGCCATGGACGATGAGTTCGGCTATGGCGTTGCCAACGGCAGGTCCCTGTTGCAGTCCGTGACCCGAGAAACCATTGGCGAAGTAGAGATTTGGTATGCGCGGGTGTCTGCCAATAATGCCGTTCTCGTCCTGGGCGTTGTAGTCATAGTGGCCGACCCAGGCATTCACGACCTTGAGCGTCTCGAAAGCCTTGATGCGGGCGGCGAGAAGCGGCCAAATGCGCTCTTCGAACCATGAAGGGTCGACCTCCCAGTCCATTTCCGAGGGCTCCTCGTCGGCGGCAGGGGACAGCCCAGAGAGAAAGTGCCTACCTTCTGGGCGAAGATAGAAGCCGCTTGGATCGACGAGCAGCGGACCCTGGTGGAGACGCTCATCTGCAGGCGGACAATCGAGAACATAGACGTAGCGCTTGCGAGGCCCCACCGGCAGCCTGATGCCGGCCATAGCAGCCAAGGTTCCCGCACCCGCACCGGCGGCATTGACGAGGGCGCCCACGGCAAGATGCGAACCGCTCTTCAGGCGGAGAGCGGAGATGCGTCCGTCTGCTTGGCTGAGCGAGACCACCTCATCCCTGATGAGTTCAGCGCCGCGAGCCTGGGCCGCTTTTCGCAAAAGGTTCATCAGGCTGTTGGGATCGAGCCAGCCTTCGCCCGAACGGCTCAAAGCGCCGGCGGCGAGACCGTCGGTCTCGAGCCAGGGAAACTCCATCTTGAGCTTGTCAGGCGAAAGCAGGACAACATCGGCGCCCGAGGCATGCTGGGTCTCGACATTCGCCTTCAAAAGGCCGAGACCGGCGGAGGATGCAAGCAGGAGATAGCCGTGTTCGCGGAAAGTGACGTCGGCGTCGAGGCCGAATTCCTGCTTCAGTCCCCTGATGAACTGCAGGCCGAACCGAGACAGCGCGATGTTCTCAGGACAGGAGAATTGCTGTCTCAGCCCCCCTACTGCGCGCGCCGTGCAGGAGTATGCGTAGCTTGTATCCTTCTCGATAATGGCGATCTTGCCGGTGAATCCATGTTTGAAGAGGTGGTAAGCGGTGGAGCTTCCCATCACGCCGCCGCCTACGATTGCAACATCCACGGATTTCATCGGCTATTCCAAATGCTCCCGAAACGCACAGTCTGCCGGATGGAGGAGCCCGCAACAAGCCGCAGAGCCATGGAAAGGACGCTTGGCAGAAATGCGCCGCTCCATTAGGTTCGCGCGCGACGGATCAAGGAATTTCATGAACAAGGCGAGGGCTGGAAATTATTTCGAGGACTTCGCCCAAGGCCAAGTCTTCCAGCATGGAACGCCGAAGACTTTGGGAGACGGCGACCGGACGCTCTATACGGCGCTCTACGGCAGCCGCTTCGCTCACCATCAGTCGGATGAATTCGCGCGCATGATCGGCTATCCGCGCACGCCGATCGACGATCTTCTCGTCTTCCACATGATCTTCGGCAAGACGGTCAACGACATTTCGCTCAATGCCATCGCCAATCTCGGCTATGCCGATTGCCGCTTTGCAACGCCTGTCTATTCCGGTGACACATTGTCCGCGAGATCAGAGGTCATCGGGATCAAGGAGAATTCAGACGGCAAGAGCGGCACGGTCTATGTGCGGTCCAAAGGCATGAACCAGAAGGGCGATATCGTGCTCGATTTCGTGCGGTGGGTCATGGTGCGCAAGCGCAATGAAAAAATCGCCGCTCAACAGGAAGAGGTGCCGCAGCTTCGGGAAGCCGTGGAAGCCGAGGCGCTCGGCAGAAGCTGTCCCGCGATCAATGTCAGCTCCTGGGATTGGTCTGCCGGAGGGAGCACGGCTCGCTTCAGCGACTATGAGATCGGCGAACGCATCGACCATATCGATGGGGCAACGGTCGAGGAGGCGGAGCACATGATGGCGGCGAGGCTCTATCACAACAATGCCCGGGTCCATTTCAACGCCTGGCAGGAAAGCAAAGGCCGGTTCGGCAGACGGATCGTCTATGGCGGCCATGTAATGAGCCTTGCCAGGGCTTTATCTTTCAACGGTCTCGCCAACGCCTTTCATCTGGCGGCGATCAACGGGGGGCGTCACGTGGCACCTCTGTTCGCCGGTTCCACGGTCTTTGCCTGGTCGGAGATCCGCGACAAAGCACTGCTTGCGGGGAGAGCGGATGTGGGTGCGCTGCGCGTCCTAACAAGGGCGACGCGCGACATGCCGGCAGGCGGCTTTCCCTTAGAACGTGCAAAGGAGGGCGCACCGGGCGTGATCCTCGAATTCGATTATTGGGCGCTCATACCGGTTTAGGAGATTTGCCTTGGCTCGGCCGTGGCGCTAGAAAAGCCAAAACATCAGACCTAAGGCCATGACTGATCAATTCCAGAGGCCACTTTCCCCGCATCTGCAGATATTCAGGCTGATGTTCACAATGGTGATGTCGATCGTCCATCGCCTCACAGGCATGGCTCTCTACTTTGGCAGCATACTGCTCGTGTGGTGGCTGACCGCGGCGGCGATGGGCCCTCAGTCTTTCGATTTCGTGCAGGATATCTTCAGTTCCTGGCCCGGGCGGATCGTTCTTTTTGGCTTGAGCTGGACCTTCATCCATCATTTCCTCGGCGGAATTCGGCATCTCATCTGGGACACGGGACGTGGGTTCAAGCTGCCAACCGTCGAACTCTCGGCGCGGCTGACGCTTGCCGGTTCGGTCGTGCTGACGATCGCGCTATGGGCGCTCGCCTACCTGCAGAAAGGATAGTCCGTGCGCATTCGAACACCGCTGGCGCATGTCAGAGGACTAGGCTCGGCCAGGGCTGGAACCGAGCGCTGGTGGCAAGAGCGGGTAACCTCGGTGGCAAGCATTCCGCTCACCCTCTTTCTCATTTGGCTCGCTTTGCGCGTGGCGGGACGCGGTCATCAGGAGGTCGTTGAGATTCTCGGTCATCCCGCGCATGCGATCGGGCTCATACTCGCGCTCAGCACCCTCTTTTGGCACATGATGCTCGGCATGCAGGTGATCATCGAGGATTACGTGCATAGCGGCGCAAGATTCTGGCTGCTCCTAGGCAACCAGTGCTTCACTGGGGTCCTATGGGTCGTCGGGGTCTATGCGGTTCTGAGGCTGAGCCTGGGAGGCGCATGATGGCCGAAGACGGTACGAGAGCCGATCTCATGCCAGCCAAGGCGGCGGCAATCAACGGACGCGCTTATCCGATCATCGATCATGCCTATGACGTCGTAGTGGTGGGCGCCGGGGGAGCGGGTTTGCGAGCTGCGCTGGGGGCGGCGCAGGCCGGTCTGCGAACGGCTTGCGTCACAAAGGTCTTCCCGACGCGCTCCCACACGGTTGCGGCACAGGGCGGGATCGCTGCAGCACTCGGCAATATGGGTCCCGATGACTGGCGCTGGCACATGTACGATACGGTCAAGGGCTCGGACTGGCTCGGCGATCAGGATGCGATCGAATATCTGTGCCGCAATTCGCCGCAGGCCGTGTACGAGCTCGAACATTTCGGCCTGCCGTTCTCGCGCACGGAAGAGGGAAAAATTTATCAGCGTCCCTTCGGCGGCATGACGACGAGCTATGGCAAGGGACCACCGGCCCAGCGCACCTGCGCGGCCGCCGATCGCACGGGACATGCCATGCTGCACACGCTCTATGGCCAGTCGCTGCGTTGTTCGACCAAGTTCTTCATCGAATATTTCGCCCTCGATCTGATCATGGAAGACGGAGCCTGCCGGGGGATCATGGCGCTCTCCCTTGAGGATGGCAGCATCCACAGGCTCAGGGCACATAAGACAATCCTGGCAACGGGCGGATATGGGAGAGCCTATTTGTCCTGCACCTCGGCCCATATCTGCACGGGCGACGGCAACGCCATGGTGCTTCGGGCGGGCTTGCCGCTGCAGGACATGGAGTTCGTGCAGTTCCACCCCACCGGCATTTATGGCGTAGGCATTCTGATCACCGAAGGCGCCCGCGGCGAAGGCGGCTATCTGACGAATTCAGAGGGCGAGCGCTTCATGGAGCGTTATGCGCCACACGCCAAGGAACTCGCATCGCGCGACGTCGTGTCGAGGGCCATGACGATCGAGATCCGCGAGGGTCGCGGCGTCGGGACGCAGAAGGACCATATCCACCTGCATCTCGAACATCTCGATCCGAATGTGATCCACGAGCGTCTCCCGGGAATTTTCGAGAATTCGAAAGTGTTTGCGGGCGTCGATCTGACTCGTGAACCGCTGCCGGTGCTGCCGACGGTGCATTACAATATGGGAGGAATCCCCACCAATTATCACGGAGAGGTTCTGGCTGGCGACAGCGCCAATCCGGATAGGGTCGTGCCGGGCCTCATGGCCATCGGCGAGGCGGCTTGCGTGTCGGTGCATGGCGCCAACAGGCTTGGATCGAATTCGCTCAGTGATCTCGTGGTTTTCGGACGGGCGGCGGCGCTTCGCTGCGTGGAAACTGTCGAGTCCAATTCGGCCCACGCCGATCTTCCTGAGAAGGCCGGAGAAGAGGCAATTGCGCGGCTCGACCGGTTCCGATTCGCCAAGGGCTCCAATCCTACGGCGGAGCTCCGCCTCAGCATGCAAAGAACCATGCAGACGAATTGCGCCGTGTTCCGGACCGGCGCGGTGCTGGAGGAAGGCTCACGTCGAATCAAGCAAATCTGGCAGAGCAATGACGATATTCGGGTGAGCGACCGGTCGCTCATCTGGAACTCCGACCTTATCGAGACGCTCGAGTATGACAATCTCATCGCGCAGGCCGCCGTGACGGTCGATGGCGCCCTAGAGCGGACGGAATCTCGCGGTGCGCATGCGCGGGAGGATTTTCCCCAGCGCGATGATGAGAAATGGATGAAGCACACGCTCGCCTGGGCCGACACGGAGAGGCGGACGGTAAGGCTTGGAACACGGCCGGTTCACAATTTTACTCTGTCGAACGAGGTCGAAGTTATTCCGCCAGTCGCGCGACAATATTGAGGCTACCCGAATGGTGCAGCTAACACTGCCGAGAAACTCCAAGATCGTCGAAGGCAAGCGCTGGCCTCTGCCTCAAAAGGCACAAGCCCTCAAGGAGTTCCGGATCTACCGGTGGGATCCGGACAACGGCGGCAATCCGCGCATGGATACTTTCCACATCGACACCGCCGCCTGCGGACCCATGGTTCTCGATGCGCTGATCAAGATCAAGAACGAGCAGGATCCAGGCCTCACCTTTCGCCGTTCCTGCCGGGAGGGAATCTGCGGATCCTGCGCTATGAACATCGACGGCTCCAACAGTCTGGCGTGCCTGCAACCCATAGCCGAAATCAAGGGAGCGGTGAAAATCTATCCGCTGCCTCACATGCTTGTCGTCAAGGACCTCGTGCCGGATCTGACGACTTTCTATGCGCAGATCAGCCTCATCGAGCCGTGGCTCAAAACCGACAGCCCGCCGCCCGACAAGGAATGGCGGCAATCGCCCGAGGACAGGCATCTTCTCGATGGGCTCTATGAATGTATCCTGTGCGCCTGCTGCACGACGTCGTGCCCCTCCTACTGGTGGAATGGCGATCGATATCTCGGACCGGCTGCACTTCTGCAGGCCTATCGGTGGCTCGTCGATTCCAGGGACGAAGCGACGGGCGAGAGACTGGACATCGTCGAGGATCCGTTCCGGCTCTATCGCTGCCACACCATCCTGAACTGTACCAAAGTGTGCCCCAAAGGGCTCAATCCGGCCAAGGC
>Ga0114129_10012148_pt1 | contig 12260 bp, 13 predicted proteins | sample RhiMetdeltSRZDD1_FD_80071 | JGI IMG/M metagenome (GOLD analysis project Ga0114129, IMG submission 80071) | Populus rhizosphere microbial communities from Tennessee, USA - Rhizosphere MetaG P. deltoides SRZDD1 (version 2) (version 2) | ecosystem: Host-associated > Plants > Roots > Rhizosphere >...
ATTATGCGTTGCGGGTCGCGCGCTTAATCCTTCAGCGAGGATTGCCGGAAGAAACGCTCGTCAATCTCAATATCCCTAATCGTGTCCTGCGAGACATTACCGGTGTGCGCGTGACGTGCTTAAGCCGGCGGCGCTTCGAGGACCCGATTATTGAGAAGGTCGATCCCCACGGAAAGACCTATTATTGGATCGCTGGAACTCGTGTGTCCTGGAGCCGGAGCAAGGATGCGGATCACGAAGCGATCGCGGAAGGCGCGGTCTCACTCACACCTCTCCATCTCGACAGCACCAACTATGGGGTGCTTGATCAATTGCGGACTTGGGAAACTGCCATCCGGGGACGCGAGAAGCGCTCTGTACCCTCCAAACTCGGCAAACGCCACGTGAAGCGATAGAGTCAGCATGGGCCATATCATCGAAGCCATCATCACGATTCTCAGCCGGTTTGTGATCAGTACTATTTCCACCCTCGGCTATACCGGTATCCTTTTGACGATGGCGATTGAGAGCGCCTGCATCCCCTTACCGAGCGAGATCATTATGCCGTTTTCTGGCTATCTCGTGACAACCGGACAGTTCACAATGCTTGGCGTCACGCTTGCGGGGGCTGTCGGGAATGTGATTGGGTCCATCGCCGCCTATTATGCAGGGATCTGGGGGGGGCGGCCGTTCGTCGAACGATATGGACCATATTTTCTCATGTCGCATCGCGACCTTGACATTGCCGATCGGTGGTTCGCGAAATATGGAGAAGCAGCGGTCTTTTTCAGCCGGATGTTGCCGGTTATACGCACGTTCATTTCATTGCCGGCGGGCATTGCCAAAATGCACTTTCCACGATTCGTGCTCTTTACCTTTATAGGGTCAATCCCTTGGTGTTATGGGTTGGCATATGTGGGTGTGAAAACAGGCGAGCGGTGGGACCAACTACGGGAGTATTTTCACGAATTCGACCTCGTGATCGGTCTTGGACTGGCCCTGCTTATCGGATATTTCGTGTGGTCTCATTGGCCGAAGCGCCAGCCGAGAGTGGAGTGATAGTCAATCGATGCTGACTCTTTACAACACACTCACAGGCAGACAAGACCCTTTCGAATCAATTGAGCCAAAGCATGTCCGGATGTACGTCTGCGGCGTGACAGTCTACGACTATTGCCACATTGGCCATGCTCGCAGCGCCCTCGTCTTCGACGTGCTCCGACGATATTTGGAGTACAGCGGTTATCAGGTCCAATTCGTCAAGAACTTCACCGACGTCGATGACAAGATCATCAAGCGGGCTCGTGAGGAAGGTGTTTCCTGCGAGGCGATTACGACCAAGTACATCGATGCCTACTATGAAGACATGGGGAAGCTTGGGATAGGGAGACCAACAGAAGAGCCTAAAGCGACGGACCACATAGCCGACATCATCGCGATGACGGAAACATTGATCAAAAAAGGGCTCGCATACACCATCGATGGAGATGTGTACTTCCAAGTCGACAAGTATATGGCCTACGGCCGGCTCTCGAAGCGCAACTTAGAGGATCTTCAAGCGGGTGCACGCGTAGAGGTCGATGAACGGAAGCGCCACCCAATGGATTTTGCGTTATGGAAGAGCAGTAAGCCAGGTGAGCCTTCCTGGCCAAGTCCATGGGGTGCCGGGCGGCCTGGTTGGCACATCGAGTGCTCGGCGATGTCGATCAAGCATCTCGGCGAGACCTTCGATATCCATGGCGGCGGGATGGATTTGATTTTCCCCCATCACGAAAATGAGATCGCGCAATCATGCGGCACGACAGGCAAAGAATTCGCCCGTTACTGGGTTCACAACGGCTTCGTGCAGATCAATCAAGAGAAGATGTCGAAGTCGCTTGGGAATTATTTCACGATCCGAGAGATTTTCGAGAAATCAGAATGGCCAACCGAAATCACCGGAGAGATACTGCGATACTATCTGCTGTCAAATCATTATCGAGGGCCTTTGGATTTTTCCGATCAGGGATTGAGAGAAGCTAAGTATGCGTTGAATGGATTTTATGATCTGTTCAATCGCCTTAGAGAACATGCTAGTGAAACAGACCCTGTCGATGTGAATCTCGGACCTGTTATCGAAGATGCCCATGCTGCCTTCAAGCAGGCGATGGATGACGACCTTAACACCCCAGTGGCTATTGCGAAGTTGCAGGGGTTCCGCAGCGGAGTTAATAAGTTCTTAGAGCTAGGGCTTCATGATTCAGCGAGAAAACAGGTTCGGGAATTGTTTCGATCCGAGGGTTCCATCCTGGGATTGTTTCAATTAGAAAAATGGCAGTTCCGTGTTGATCTCTCTGACATTGGTATAAGTGGTCCAACGGATGAAGAGATCGAATCAAAAATTAGGGAACGCCACGAAGCTCGCAAACGGAAAGACTTCAAGAAGGCCGATGAAATACGCAAGTTCCTCGCGGCCGAAGGAATAATTATCGAGGATAAGCCCGATGGCACCAGCCGCTGGAAACGATAGCCAGCCTGAACTGCTGTACGGGCTGCATGCTATTCGTGAGGCGTTACGTGCCGGTACCCGCCCCCTTCAGCGACTTCTCGTTCAACGAACAGACAGGCAATACGCGGAGATCATTCAACAGGCCAAAGCCAGGCGCATTCCCATCCATGTCGAACCGCCCGCTGCGTTTGACCGATTGGTGCCAAGCGGCAAACATCAAGGTGTCATCGCGTTTGTCGCCGCCAAATCATATAGCAGCGCTGAAGAGATGCTGGAGCTGGCTCGTCGTCGAGGCGAGCCGCCCTTCCTTGTCATTTTAGATGGCGTTGAAGACCCTCATAATCTAGGTGCAGTGTTGAGAACCGCTGAAGCAGCCGGAGTGCATGGGGTGTTGATTCCTGAACGGCGGGCGGCCGGTTTGACCTCAGTCGTTGCCAAGGTCTCGGCCGGCGCGCTTGATCACATGCTGGTTGCACGAGTTGGTAATCTCTCGCGCTTGATTGAGGATCTAAAAGAGGCCGGAGTGTGGGTCTATGGCGTGGAGCCCTCAGCACCCACTCAGTTTACTGAGATCGATATGACCGGTCCGATCGCCTTTGTGTTAGGAGGAGAGGGAGAAGGAATTCGCCCGGGTGTCCTGAAGGCATGCGACGGCTGCATCAGCATTCCGATGAAGGGGAAGGTTGAATCCTTAAACGTCTCAGCTGCTGTGGCCGTGACTCTGTTCGAAGGCGTGCGCCAGCGCAGTGCGAAGCAGCGAACCTAGGACTCATCGAACTCTGATCATGCTGCCTTGAATGGCCGTCTTCAGCAATTGGGCCGTATTGGACACCCGCATTTTCTTCATCATGTTCGCGCGGTGCGCCTCGACGGTCTTGACGCTGATCTTAAGCCGCTGGCCAATTTCTTTATTCTTGAAGCCAGCCCATATCAGTTCAAGGATTTCCTGCTCGCGACTGGTCAACGATTCGGGCCGCTTCTTGCGAGGAGGAGGGAGAAGGTCGACAAGAGAGGATCTCGATCTTGCTCGTGCGGTGCGTGCCATCTTTGCTGTTCTCCTTTGATCGGAAGATGATTGCGCTATAATCCAGCCAGGAAGATTTTTCGGAGAACGTTTGGACTTACGGAATTATAGGAACTCCTCTAATGCATGTAAATCAATGCACAATGGCCCTAGTGCAACTACTTATTCAATCATTGCCCGTAACGATCTACCCGTACGGATCATTTAAGGAAGTGCGGGTCTGATGGTTGAGTGGGTCCTCTTTGTTCTTGCTGCCATTCTCGGTTTACTCATCGGGAGTTTCCTGAATGTCTGTATCTACCGTCTACCGCGGGGTGAATCGATCCTGTGGCCTGGCTCTCACTGCCCTGCCTGCGAGAAGGCCATTGAGTTTTACGACAATGTGCCATTGTTGAGTTATCTTTGGCTGGCCGGTCGTTGTCGGGCCTGCCGAACACATATTTCCATACAGTATCCCGTTGTGGAGGCTGTAAACGCTGCCTGCTATCTCGCCATTCTCTGGACGTTCGGACTCACCTGGACGACGGTGCTCTACGCCATCTTATTTTCAGCTTTGCTGCTGGTCACGGTCACCGATCTGACACACAAGATCATTCCCAATGTCGTCACGGTTCCTGGTATTGGATTAGGACTGCTTGGTGCAGCGACAGTGCTGCCCGTTGGATTGCTCAATGCGGTGCTCGGTGTCGCTGTCGGAGGAGGTCTCCTCTGGGCACTGGCCTGGGCTAGCCCGTATCTGTTCGGCAAGGAAGGGATGGGTGGCGGCGATATTAAATTGCTGGCAATGATCGGGGCATTCTTAGGGTGGAAACCGGTGCTCTTGACGATCATGATCGGCTCTTTGACCGGGTCGGTGATAGGGGTGGCCCTGATCGCACTCGGGCTTATGAAGCGCGATGAATACATTCCCTTCGGCCCATTTCTCGTACTCGGCGCGGTCATCTCCATGTTCTTTGCTCCGCAGTTGCTGCATTGGTATCAGGAATTACTCGGTTCTTCCTACTAGGATTTTCCCCCATCGTATCTATTCTCCCCCTTCCTGTATCTGAATCCTCCCCTAAGCTCTAATGGGTAGGGGGCGTCCTTCTTAATGAGAAGTCGAAATCAACGGTCTTCCTTGTGAATGCAGGGTCGTAGCACAGGGGCAGGGGACGGCATGGGTTTTGGAAGGTGGCGGTCCAGGTTCGAGCAATGAGGCTGGCGAGGAGGCAGGCGTGACCGTCTATTCAACGGAATCAGGGAAGAGCCTCGCGGAGCTCATCGTCGTCCTGGCGATCATTGGGACTATGGTTGGAATTGCCATTCCGAGTTATCAGGGGATGACAACCCGTGTCCAGGCCCGTAGCGGCGTGGCAGAGATCGCCTCAATGCTGAGGATGGCCAGGCAGCTTGCCATGGCAAGGAGAGAGCGGCTTCTCGTGCGATTCGATCTGTTGGAAAAAACCGTTACCCTCCGACAGGCCGATACCGAAGGACTTCTAGAAGTTCTACGATATAGTGACAAAGGTATTTCACTCGATGAGCCGACCGCAGGCCTCGACCTGTTTTTCCACCCCAGCGGTCGTTCCGCCACCGCAACGTCGATCATCATTCATGACCGGGAAGATCACCGGACAACGGTCAGTGTAAGTCTGACGGGGCGGGTGGTGATTTCATGACCCGTTTGACCTGCCTCAATGCTACGAGAGGGGCTACGTTCTCGGAAGTGTTGGTAGCGATGGCGCTCGCCTTCATCGGCTTGGTGAGCGCCATGGGAGCCTTTCATGTCGCCGATAAGTCCATCGCGCAAAGCATGCTCGCCAGTCGTGCGCTGGCAACGGCGGAATCCCGGCTTGAGGCAAAGCGTTCGGTGCGATGGGAACAGCTGCTCATGGACGATCTCGACCATGACGGTATACCCGAGATACTGATGCATGATGACGGGATAGATGGGGACCTGGCTGCCGGGGATGGTATCTATTCGGCAAGGTCCAACTTGAATGCAGTGGTGCTCACATGGACGGTGGCGCCGAATCACGGAGGGAGGCTTTCGGAATCTGGATTTGCCGTTCTTGAAGCGCGCGCCGCATACCGGTCGGACGACGGAGAGCATGAGGTTCGGCTCGCGACGGTCCGCGCGAATCCAGTGTTCGCAGGCAGTTATTAACGATGAAAATTCCTCTTCTGTCATGCGAGTCGGGCACGAGTTTGCTCGAGCTGATGGGTGCAATGGTTGCCGGGCTCGTGGTGCTCGGCGCCACCCTTCAGTCCTTGTCTTACTTTCAGCAGGAGTTTGGACGTCAGCAGGATCGCATTACGCAAGATCAAGACCTTCGCCTCGGACTTGAGCTGCTTGAACAGGAACTTCGGCTGGGTGGTTATGGATCGCTGTCGGTCATCCTCCCGGATGCTGTCGAATTTACCGCAAACATCCACGGCCTCATGACTCATGTGACCAGGATGCCGATCATCGGTCAGACGACACTTGCGGTCGACGATGGACGGGGGTGGCCGGATCGGAAACTTGTGCAGGTCTGCTGGAACGAGCAGTGCCAGCAGTACACGCTGGCGCGAAATGGACAGCGGAACCTCCTGACCCTCGTCGAGCCGATTGCTCATACAATTCCAGCCGGTGCGTCCGTGTCAGTCCTCAACCGCCTCCGGTATTACAGTCGCAATGATGAACGGGGATCATTGCGGCTCCTGCGCCAGATTGACGGCGGCGCCAGCGTATTGATCGGAAACATTGAAGGCGTGACATTCTCCTATTGGAACGAACAGGGACGTCGGACAACACAGCAGGCTTTGGTACGTCGCATCGTCGTAGAAATTTCATTGGTGCATCGCGCGGTAAGAGAGAGACGGGAGATCAGTTTTAGGACCTAATCGGCCGAGGGGGGTGCTCATGAGAAAACACGACAAACGCGAATCTCATCTTCGCGAGATCCACGGCCATGTTCTCATGGCCTCTCTCATGTTGATTCTCATTATGTCCGTGCTCAGCATGACAGCGTTCTACCTCGCAGGCCAGAATGTGCCAGGAATTTCGGCGATGCGGGAGGAAAGTACGTCCCTACAGCTGGCTGATGCAGCGACCGAATTGGCTATCGGTTGGTTTCACGATTCGACCAGCAGTCCCGCATCGATTGCCGGATTGCTGATGAAGCGTCAGGACGATCCCCTCAACGGCCCGTCATTTTTCGATACAGCAGGTCGCTCGCAATTTGTTGGAACCTCCGATCGGCCCGATATTCTGCTTGACGCAGCAGGTGTCGCGGACGCTCAGGTGCTTAATGCGGCACCAAGCGGATTCAGCGGTCCGTTACTTGGGCTTGGACGTCTGGAGCAGTTAAAGGTCTACGGTCCTTCGCAACCAGGATTCCTCGGCACGCTTGAGGTCACAGCCTCGACTGTCGGACGAAGGCCGATGGCCAGGACAATTCGTGTGCAACTTGGTGCGTTGAACATGCCGGCAGTGAGAGCCGCTGTGCAAACCGGTGGCGGACTTGGGGTGTTGCGACCTGGCGGTGAGTCGCCGGTGTTGGCGCATTGGGGCGATATTCGGGTCGCGGCCGACATGGTGCTCAACCGTGTCGAAGACGCAATCGTGAAGGGTCCTGCCGCCCCGGTCACAGACCAGTCTTATGAACTCATGCGGAAGTTCGAAGATCGGTGGATTGACTATTGGATCGGCGGCACGATCACGCTCCTCTCCCCTCCGACGAATGCGACCCCGACTTTTCCTGCGAACGTGCACGTCAATCAGTACCCGACGCCTGATGTACGGCTTGACCGGTGGGACTACAACTTCTTAAAGAGGACAGCGCAGCGCTATGGGACCTATTATCGGCTCGACCGAGAGGGACGACTTCATATGTCCGGTGCGCTTGAGTCCGATCCGAGGCTGTTGCCGGCTGAGGTCCTGGCATCACCGGCCGTTGGTCAATCCCGTGGTCTGTTGTTCATTGATACGCTTGATGGAGAGCCGCCGCGTGCGGACAATCTAGGCACGTTAGTTCTGGATGTGGACTATGTGGAAGCCTTGCTGGTCGTGCAAGGCCATGTACGATTGAGACCTGGTGGCCCTGGGCGCTCTGTGCCGGTATTGAGTCCATCGCCTGAAGGACTGGCCTCGTTGGGCAGCAGAGTTCCAGTCACGCTTTCAAGCATCCATCTCAACGGCGTCTTGCAAGCGGCTGGGACAATCACACTTGAACGCGATATTCGTCTCTATGGCGCGGTCATGCGTCATCGCCGGCAGTGCGGGACTACAAATGGAGGTTTGGTACAACGCCGATTATGCAAAGGGGCTCTTTCGGGGACTTCCGGTTGTGTATCGTGTGCCTGGTACATGGCAAGTGAAATACTGAGTATGAGACGGCCTGATGGAGGGCCTCAACATATCAGCTGGCGAGATAGGTAATGCTCTCTCTGCCGAGGCGGGCGGTAAGAAAACGGGGCGGAGGACGAAAGCTCGTTATTCGATCGAGCAGAACGTGCTGGATTCCCTCGTCTGTCGTGGCATCCTCTCGCAGATCGATCTAGACGGGGCCTTGGAAGAATCCAAGGATGGCACGCATGATCTCGAGGCTTTGCTGTTAGACCGCTATCATATCCCAAAGGACGTCATTGGTGCGGCGCTCAGCGACTATTACCAGTGTCCCTACCTTCCGTACGATGAGCGGACGGTGATCGATGTCGACTTACTCAAAACACTCAACCACGATTATCTGAAAAATAGTCTCTGGTTGCCGATCGCGCGACACGGCCAACTCATCGACATACTCACCCATGATCCGCACGATTTTGAAAAAGGATGGGATGTGCGGCGCAGCTTCGCCGGACTGACCATCCGGTACGCAGTCGGGCTTCGCTGCGATATCGAGCAGTTCCTGGCCGCAGTGAAAGGACAGGGCGGTGGCTCATCCCTTGGAACAATTCTAAGCGAGCTCGTTCAAGACGTTCCGATCGAACCAGTTCAAGACGCCTCGTCGAGCGCAATCGATGAAAACGATTCAGCCATCGTGCGCCTGGCCAATCACCTGATCAGCGAAGCTGATCGTCTTGGCGCATCGGATCTTCACATCGAGCCTTATGCCGGCAAGAAAGACACGGCGATCCGATTTCGTGTCGACGGGACCTGCTTTACCTATATGAAAGTGCCGTCCGTCTACCGACGGGCACTTGTCTCACGCATCAAAATCATGGCCAATCTGGATATCGCTGAACGACGCAAACCGCAAGACGGGAAAATTAGATTCAAGCTGGGGACGAATCGCGATATTGAGCTACGCGTCGCCACACTACCGACCGCCGGAGGAAATGAGGACGCCGTCTTACGTCTGCTCACCGCCAAGGAGCCGATGTCATTGGAAGCCATGGAATTCGCGCCCGATGTGTTACACACGATCAAAACGCTGGCGGAAAAGCCACATGGCATCATCCTCTGCGTCGGCCCCACTGGCTCAGGGAAGACGACGACGCTCCACGCCATTTTGAAACACATTAACAGCGATGAGCAGAAAATCTGGACCGCAGAAGATCCCATTGAAATCACCCAAGAAGGGCTCCGCCAAGTGCAGGTCCATCAGAAAATCGGATTGAATTTCGCGGCGGCGATGCGAGCATTTCTGAGAGCCGATCTTATGATTGGCGAAATGCGCGACAAAGAAACCGCCGACATCGCCATTGAGGCATCACTGACCGGGCATCTCGTCCTAAGTACCCTGCATACCAACAGCGCAGTGGAAACAGTCATTCGCCTGCTCGACCTGGGGTGTGATCCGTTCAACTTTGCCGATGCCATGCTTGGTGTGCTCGCTACCAGGCTCTGCAAACGAATCTGCTCACACTGCAAGGAGTCGTATCATCCGTCGCCTCAAGAGTATGAGGAATTAGTCGAAGGCTATGGCACAAAGTTTTTCAAACCGCTCGATGTGCTGGATGACGAGCAACTCCTCCTGTATCGCGGCCGGGGTTGCGACAACTGCCACAAGACCGGCTTCAAAGGGCGAGTGCCGCTGCATGAGCTCCTTGTCGGTTCCGATCAGATCAAGGGTCTCATTCAGTCGAGAGCTCGTACTGTTGAGTTGTTGAACATGGCAATGCGTGAAGGGATGACGACGCTCATTCAAGACGGCATTAGAAAAGTACTTCTAGGTGTAACGACGTATCGACAGGTTCGCGCTGTGGCGACGAAGTAGGTTCGCACGGATCGGGCAGGGAGGTCCGAGAGCAACAATTTTTCGTCTTCGTGCTGCCACCGTACAGTCGAGGCATCGTGCTCCCTCGTAGCCCTTTGTATTTCTTAAACCTTTAATTGGCATAACTCCTGCTCGAAGTGACCGTAAGGGCACGTGTCCTAATAGTCGTTAGGCTGTGCCCTTCGTTTCCGTCGATCTTTCAGCCAGAGCACGCTGAAAGACTGAAAGGAGGCATACGATGGTTAGTCGTTTGACTCTCGCAGTTGTAAGTGCATTCGCAATTTCCCTGCTCTATGTGGGCGCAGGCGGAGCCGCGGTGTGTGATCCCCATTGTTCGCCTTCCAAGTCGAACAAGGGAGGAGACGTAAGGGGATTAGATCGCGCGCAAGACGCCGCAGGCGACCATGGGTTACAGGGACGGTGCAACGCGGCGACTCGCCAGGGCGTTGTGTTGAACGGTTGTGGCGGCGACCCGCCGCCTCCAGTAACACCCCCGCCCGTGACTCCGCCGCCTCCGCCGCCCACGGTGCCGCCACCGCCACCTGATCCGTTGCCACCGCCCGGCGCATAGACCAAAGAAATGGTCTGCGGGGAACAGAGAAGGGCTGGCAGAAATCTGCCAGCCCTTTTTCATTTCAGCTTTTACCGCTCTCTTCAGAAGAAAACTTCAACCCACGATGCTGATGTGTGCGGTTGGCCAGAGCGGATGGCTTCCATTCGAAGCAAGTTCGAACCGAACCGAAGCCTGGCAACGTGCTCAAAACACGGGAGGCCTTCAACTTTCCTGACGGAAAGTTATGGGCAACTGTGACAACAATTTGTCGACCAAGGCCTGTTCTGAAATGACCACAGGCTCGCAAGAAATTCAAAAAGGCCAAGGAGATTCAAGAGGTTATAAAACAGAGATGCGAAACAAAATCGGCACATCCCTTGCTACGTTTGAACATGCCTTATTCCGTCCACCGACTGCACACGTGTCAGAGGAGTCGCACGATATGCAGAAGTTCAGCACCAGACAGGCCGGATTTACGCTGGTCGAGGTGATGGTTGCCGCCGGCGTTCTGACCGTCGCCGCGGCGTTGCTCCTCCCGAATTTTTTGCAGTGGCATGCGCAGACCAAACTTCGACAGGCGACATCGGACATCGCGACCCAGTTGACCCTGGCTCGAATGGCGGGAATGAACCGAAACCGAGGTGTCGATGTGACCGTACAGAATGTGGGAGGGGCGGTACAGATTTCTGCCGTGTCTTCCGGAGTTGCAGTGTTCAGCGACAAGACGCTTCCGCCACGTGCGTCATCAGTTGTCGGGAGTCCGGTCACAGTCAGTTTTTCATCGTTAGGCCTCCGGACCAGCGGAGGGACCGGGGTGCAAACGATCGGTGTCTGTAACCTCGACAAGCGTCAATACTCCGTGACGATTGTGCCTTCCGGCAAAGTGAATTGGTCCTTAGATTCGAGCGCAACGCCGTGCCCGTGATGTCATCGGAGGGTCGACGACACCATGCTGAAGCATAGCTTGATTCGATTCAACAACGAGCAAGGATTTTCCCTCATCGAGGGAATGGTTGCGGCGGTAATTCTTGGCACGGGCCTGCTTGCGATGTCCGGCATGCAAGCAATTTCGCTGGTCAGGAACGTTGATGCGAACGAATTGACACGCATCACCTCTGTGGCGTCGGACATGATGGAACGTATCTACTTCAACCGACGGAATGCAGCCAGCTACAACGGGATTAATACCCAAAGTGCCACGAACTGCACCACCATCAGCTCCACGACTCAGGCCCAGGCGAAGGGGGATTGTCTTCTCTGGGACAGTCTTGTGGACGGCACTCAGCTCCAAAATGTCAAAGGTACGGTCGCAGTCTCCAATGTGATCGCGCCAACAGTCCTTGGCCAAAGAACCGTCACGGTGACCATCACGTGGATCGGTTCCATGAACAGCGGGTCCACAACGAAACGACCGCGGTCTCTGACACTCAACCGAGTCATTGCGCCCGAATGAAAAAGAAAGCATTGACATACCATCAGTCGGCCAAGTGGGACTCAATCGACCAGGCGGGGTTCACGCTCATTGAACTGATGATTGGATTGGCTCTCGGGGTCATTGTCGTGGCGGCGGCATTTACCATTCTGACGACCACCAGCAAGGCATTACGGGCGAACGAACAAGTGGTCGATGCCCAGCAGAACCTGCGTATGGCTATGGAACTCATGACCAGGGATATTAAGCTGGCCGGCTTTGGAAGCCCCGGTGTCGCCATAGGAAATTGCACCAGCGCCATTGTTCCAAATGATCAAACACCGACCGGTGCCGATACCGGCCCGGACTCAGTGCAATTGCTCGTGCCGGCTACAAGGACCACGGGCACGAACAGATGGACCTTGTTCGCTGCGACGGCCCCTGGGGGCTTGACCCAGATCACCCTTCAACCAGGCGCCGTGGCTGACATGGTCAGTTCCGGCCTTGTCGTTAACTCCTATATTTCCATCGGCGGCTCAGCGACAGCCCAGATCACCGCATTAAACGCCGCTGCCAGCACGATCACCGTGACAGTTCCGCCTCCAGTTTGGTTTCAGCAAAAT
>Ga0114129_10012149_pt1 | contig 12260 bp, 4 predicted proteins | sample RhiMetdeltSRZDD1_FD_80071 | JGI IMG/M metagenome (GOLD analysis project Ga0114129, IMG submission 80071) | Populus rhizosphere microbial communities from Tennessee, USA - Rhizosphere MetaG P. deltoides SRZDD1 (version 2) (version 2) | ecosystem: Host-associated > Plants > Roots > Rhizosphere >...
AGGCTCAGCGTCGTATACGTGCTCCGAGCGGGCAGGTTTCAAACTCAGCGAGGCGATCCATCCAGGTGCAGAGCTTTCATTATTTCGTCGGCGTTGTCTGCCTTCGCGAGTTGCTTTGCACGCTCTTCATCAATTCCGGCAATCCGCGCGAGCAGAATTCGTGCATCGTAAGCATGTCCCCAATTTCGCCAGCGAGCCATCTCGCTGAGTCCAACGAGAGCTTCAGAACGTAACTGCGCGAGTAGCTTCGGGTCTCTGCTTTTCGTCAGGAGCGTGAGTACCCACGCCGCTTTGTTGCGATCGCTCCACGAACCCGAACTGAGCATCCTCATAAATCCGCCTGCCGGAATTCGTGCCGCCACTTTCGGATTCGACTCTGCGAGGACTGCTAACGCCCTCGTTGCGTTGTTTCGAACGATCTCATCCGCGTCATGAGTGGCGCGCGCAAGGTCGTTGATCTGTTGGCTCGACTGGCGAGCGTAACCGAGCAAGTGTGCTGCGACGATTCGTTGTTCCGCGTCGCTCGAGGAATCCAACACCGCACGGATCAATCTTTCGTGTTGAGTTGCGTAGGCACGAATGGCCAACTGTTTCTCGCGCAGCGCCGGATAGGTCGAGAGAGCATAGCCCTTCGACGTGTCTTCACCCGCATCTCCTTTCATGACTGACGCGCTATTGGCCTCCATTGCCTGCTTGTAAAGCTCTACGATTTGTGGCGGAAAATGAGTCGTGCCTTTCGGAACGGGATTGTATTCGGTGTGCTTGAGCGAAGTTCCCGGAAGGCCGATGTAGATCATGTAGTTGCCTTGGGCGTCGCAGCACACCGGCGAGACGTCTGTCGGCGGACGACCGGTGACGGAAGTGACGGCTTTGTTTATCCCCTCAATTGTCTCGAACGGACCCGAGAAGCGGTCGCCGACGTGAAGTGGCAGTGCCGATCTGATCTGCTCGAGGTTGAGTCCGGCGTGACCGAAGAAGTCGATGGAGCCGATGCGCCTTTGTTCGTCCTGACCGGAAGCTGGGACGCAGAGGAGAGCGACGAGCAAGAGGGCTGTGCGTACAATTATCACCGTCTGTGACACTTCCTTACCACCTTCCCATGTAGGCTTCAGCACCGTCCCCTGAAAAAATTTCGGTTTGACGATGCAAATGTGCAACCAATCGGTTCGTCCATATCTCTAAGCCGCGCGTCGTTATCCCCAACCGACTCAAGGATACCGCAAACTTTCCCCAAAACAATTTAATCAGGCGAACTCTGTCGAGTGGTGACGTCTGCGAATCGACTTACTCGTTTCGCCGCACGCTTCGGAGTAAGCGTTCGTGTGCGTCGCTAAGGTGGGAGCGGGGCTCTTTCAAGGGCAATAGGGTTGCTCCGCTCCCGCTGGTTTTTTGTGTCAGCTTGCTAACTTCGGAGGCGCCATTATGCGAATCCTACACGTCGAAGATGATCACGACACGCGAACTCTCGTAGCCTTTGTGCTGGAAGGCGAGGGGTGGGAAGTTGTCTCCGTCGAAAACGGGAAAGCGGCGCTCGAGGTCGACTGCGGGCGGGTTCGACCTTTATCTGCTTGACAACTGGATTGAGGGCGACACCCACAACACGTTATGCCGCAGTCTGCGCTCGTTCGATCCACACACGCCGATACTCTTTTATTCCGGTGCCGTCTTTCCGTTAGAGGTCCAGACGGCGCTTGCCTGTGGCGCACAGGGCTATCTCGAAAAGCCATGCACTCCCGAACAGCTGGTTGCAGAGATAACGAAACTGACAAGACTTAGGGAATCAGTCTAATCCGTGTAATCTGTGGCTGATGTTTATCAGAACGCGGACACTGCTGGTCGTTGCTCTTGTCTTCGCTCTGCTCATCGCGCTTTGGCTCGTTCTGGCGGCAAACTGTCCGAGCGCCGGGATTGCTCTAACACCGAGGGCGCGACACCTTCACCGTCTAAAGAACAGAACTGCATTTCCACAACCTGCTGACTTCGATTCGAACGTCACGCTCGATGCCTTACTTCAGCCGGGTGATGATACGAATCGCTGGTCCACCGATCGCGCCGCGAGAATTCAGGGCGAAGTGATCGACGTCGAGCATGCGCGTCCCGAAGCAACAAACTGTTACAGCCCGTGTCGTCGCGACATCCACATTCTGGTTGCGACCCGCAAGGGCGCTGCGAAGAATGAGCACGTCGTGGTCGAAGTCACTCCGAAGTTAGGAGACTGGGCCAGCGGGCAGGGAATGGACTGGTCTGAAAAAACTCTGCAAGCGCAGCTAGTGGGCCACTGGTGTGAATTCGAAGGCTGGTTGTATTTCGATGTTGGTCACGCAGAAGAGGCGGAGAACACCGCCGCCGGCAATCCGAACAACTGGCGCGCAACGGCGTGGGAGATTCACCCGATCACGAAGATTACGGTGATTAATTTAGGACAATATAAAAAACTCAAGTTTTAGATGATTTTAGCTCACCGCGATAAGAGTACGGTAACACCTGACGTGAGGTTCACCGCTCGTAGATGCCACCTACGCAAGTTCCACGGACGGGCGGCCACAGATGGCCGCACCTACAGTTGCATCCCAATAACAAGTTCCTCCGGGTATCAACATTTGTGGGAGTGATTGTAGGGGGCGGCCCCTCTGTCGCCGCCCGTGCCCCGCAACACGCAACGCGAATTGGTTACGGCAACACACCTTCTGGGACCATCCACGGATGAATGTCCATCGCGAGTCTGCCCGCCTGAACCGCGGGATCACTCGCCGTCAAAGCCTTCGCCTCTTCCAACGACGCGACACGAAACACGAAGATCCCACGCAACCGTCCATTGTCTCCGAACGGCCCTGCGGCTACGAGCTTCTTCATCTCCGCTAACCGGTTGATGTTGGCCATGTGGCCTTTTTGAATCTCTTCAGTCGCCGGCGTTTTTTCCGGCGTCCACTTTTCACCGCGCGTGAGGAACGCGAGAAACGTCTGCGTCAGCTTCATCGGCTTTGCCGGCTTGCTGAAAATATCTTCAGACCACCACGGGTGCATTTCCGCAACTCGGAATCCCGACGCGACGGTGGGATCCGCATCCGCCCACGCCTTTGCTTCCGCAGCAGTGCTCGCGCGAAATATAAACACGCCGTCTATCTCCCCATCATCCGTAAATGGACCGGCGATGATCGCTTTGCCGGAGTCAAGCAGCGAAATGACGTACTCGACATGTTGTTGATGGAAACGCTTCGTTTCGTCGTTCTCCGCGGCCGTCCATTTTGGGCCGTGCTTCAGCAGCGCCATGTGAAACTCGACCATCTTGTGCGCGGGCTCACTCTTCGATTCTTGTTTCTCTTGCGATGAAACCAGCGACGCCACCATCACAAGAAGCACCATGCCCGTTAACAGCCGGTAAAAAGTTTTCATCCTGTACTCCTGTTGTCTTGTGACTAATCCGCGTTCATCCGCGTTCATCCGCGGTTTCAGAAGAGCGTCAGCACTCCGCCCGTATGCCAGAACAGCACTCGATCCGTCTGCTTGAACCTTCCTTCGCGGCAATAGCGTATCAAACCCGCAGCCGCTTTGCTCACGTACACCGGGTCCAACAGGATCCCTTCTGTTTCCGCAAAGAGCTGAGCGGCTGCTAACGACTCCTTCGTCGGTATCGCATAACCGTCGCCGATGAAACCGTCGTCGACAAACAGTTCATCCGCCGTAAGCTCATCCGATTTCCCGAGCATTGAAAGCATCGGTCCGACTGTCTTCAACACATTCTCTTTAATCAACCCTGTGGGATCGTCCGCACTGACTCCCATCAATCGCAACTCGCGATAGTTAAACAGTCTCTTTCCCACTTCGAGCCCTGCCTGTGTGCCTCCCGACGAAGTTGCAAAAACGACCGCATCGAATTGCTCGCCGAGTTCGAGTTGTTGGATCCCAAGCTCCTCAAACGCTGCCACCATTCCAAACGATCCAACTTCATTCGACGCACCCAACGGAATCTGATAAACGCTCTCTCCACGCTCCTCCAAAGCGCGTGCGACTTCGTCCATTCGCGACGCACGCTCGTGGCTCGCGGCCACGGTATGAATCTTCACGCCGAGAAGCTCCGCGACGCGCCAGTTTGCGCGAGCCGCTTCCGGATTGCCACCGCTCAAAATGAGTTCGCACTTTAATCCCAAACGTTTGGCGATCAGGGCAGCACTGCGAGCCAGATTCGAAGTGATCGAGCCGGTGGTAACAATCGTCGTAGCTCCGCGCGACAGCGCATCAGCCATCACGTATTCGAGCTTGCGCAACTTGTTGCCACCGCCGAGATAGCCTGACAAGTCGTCGCGCTTTATCCAAAGTTGAGGTGCGCCAGGTATTGCTCGCCTGAGCCGGTTGAGTGGCTCGATCGGCGTATTGAGGTTGACCAGTCGCAACCTCGAAATGTTGGCAAACAATTCGAGCGCCGAATGTGTGGTTGCTGTCTTGATACTCATAATTTCTCCTTGCCTCTCGGCGTTTTAAAGCACAAAAAAGGCCGCTCGAAAGGAGCGGCCCTGGTGAATGCTTATGATTGCGTTGAATCTATGTCACATACACATCAGTCCGCTCATTCGCCGGCGTACAACAACAGAGCTGATTAGATGTGACTATCATCGAGGCTTAAAAAATACTTTAGCGGGCGGAAGCTGTCAACGTTATTTAGCCGCGGATTTTCGCGGAAAAAACGCGGGATTAAAGTTCGTAATTGACATCTTTCGTTGTTAAACGGAAAATAACAGGCGTTTCGTCCCAGATGCAAAAAGTCTTCTCTCTGCGATCCGGAGAAGTTCTGCTCCCAAACTGAACTCAGAACCTCGGGCCGGCGGCAACCTAGAATCGTTCCTTAAACAAAAAATGAAATCACTTATCCCCCTCTTCTCGCGCATCAATCGTGTTGTGCTCGTTATCGGCATTGTTTGTCTGGTCACAACGTTCGCCGGCGTGATCTTTGTTGCTGCCCGCAACGACGCTCCCAACTCCCCACCCGACGGTACCAGACCCAACATGCGAGCCCGAGTTGCGGAAAGCTTTGGCAACTTGCCACTCAGCTTCGAGGTCAACAAAGGCCAGATCGAACAACAAGTCAAGTTCCTCTCGCGCGGTCCCGGCTATGACCTGTTTCTGACGGCTAACGAAGCAGTGCTCACACTGCAAAAGCCCAAGTCTCCTCCGGGCGCGGACAAGTCTCAACAACGGGCGGCCGATGCGAACGTGCGCGAAGGGTCGGTCCTGCGACTGAAGATGATTGGCGCTAACGCAGCTCCACAAGTCGACGGTCAGGACGAACTGCCCGGCAAAGTGAATTATTTCTTCGGCAACGATCCAGACAAATGGCAACGCAATATTCCGACGTATCGCAAGGTCTATTACAAAGAGGTCTATCCCGGAATTGACGTCGTGTACTACGGAAATCAGCGCCAGCTCGAGTACGACTTTGTAGTCGCTCCCGGCGCTAATCCGAAGGTCATCAAGTTCTCAGTCGCAGGCGCGGAAAAGATCAGTCTCGATGAAAAAGGCAATCTGCTGCTCAGTTTGAAACACGGCGAAGTGAGTTTGAACAAGCCGTTGATCTACCAACTGGACGAGGCGGGTAGCCGTCGCGAAATCAAGGGCGAGTATGTAATCAAGGGCACTGAAATCAGGTTCAAAGTTCAGAACTTTGATTCGGGCAAGCCGCTCGTCATTGATCCCGTTTTGGCGTACTCCACTTTTCTTGGTGGTCCCGGTAACGAGTTCACGAACAGCATCGCGGTTGACTCACAAGGTAACGCATACGTCACCGGTAATACCGATCGCAGCATCTTCCCAACCACGGCTGGCGCTTTCAAAACGACGAGCGATTTCGGTGGCGTGTTCGTCACCAAACTCGACCCGACGGGAAGTTCGCTGGTCTATTCGACGTTTCTCGGCGGCACACTCGGTGGCAGTTCGCAAGGGAAGGCCATCGCCGTCGATGCATCTGGTAACGCGTTCGTCACAGGCAATACTTCGGGCAGTGACTTCCCAATCGTTAATGGTCTAAAGACGAATGCCAACTTTTATAAAACTACTGACGCTGCCGCAAACTGGAACAACAGAGTCACGGGCCTTGCCGGCGACGTGAATGCAATCGCAGTTGCGCCGAATGCTCCAAACATTCTCTACGCGGGGGTTCCGATCGGAGTCCATCGCAGCAACGATGGTGGAAGTACATGGACCAAGCCGACCGGCGCAGGTTTGCCAGTCGGTTCATTCGCCACTGCGCTGGCTGTCGATCCCAACAACTCGTCGGTTGTTTATGCCGGCTTCCAAAACGGAGGTCTCTTCAAGACAGTTGACGCCGGCGAGAACTGGAGTGCTGTTTCTACGGCGCCTCTCAGCTTCGTTCTCGTGAACTGCATCGTGTTCGATCCCGTCACGCCTTCCACTATTTATGTTGGTGCGGGCAGCGGTGCGTTGAAGAGCACAGACAGCGGCGCCACCTGGACGCAGCTTAACAACTTCGGCACGCTCAACCCTCCGAACGTCCGCGCCATTGCAGTCGATCCAACAACGCCTTTGACAGTCTATGCGGGCACGTCCGGCAACGGCGGCTTCTTCAAAAGCACGAACGGCGGAAGCACCTGGGCCCTGATGAACAATGGAATGCCGGACACCAGCTTTATCTCGGTGAGTTCGGTCGTCATCGATCCTTCCAATTCTTCGACAATTTATGCAGGCCGTAGTTTCTCAGGAGGCATCAACAAGAGTACGAATGGTGGAGCTTCCTGGACATCCATCAATAACGGTATTTCTTCTTTCATATCGGTCACGTCGATGGTTGCCAGACCTGGCGTTATCTACGCGGGGACAAGCGGCAACGGCGTTATCAAAACCATAAACGGGGGGACCAACTGGACCAACGCTGACGGCGGTTTAGGCAGCAATCAGATTCGCACGCTTGTGGGCCATCCGTCTGACCCATCGATTTTGTTTGCCGGAACGAGTACGACTTTTGGTCAGGATGCTTTCGTCAGCAAACTGAATCCGGCGGGATCCGGATTACTGTTTTCGACTCTTCTCGGAGGAGGCAGTAACGAAAACAGCAACGGCATTGCCCTGGATGGCGACGGCAACATTCACGTCGTTGGAGACACGTCGTCAACAAACTTCCCGATTGTGAATGCGGCGCAGTCTACGTTTGGACCAACGAACTGCGGCAACGCATTCGTGACCAAGATTAATCCTTCGGCGCCGTCGTATGTTTTTTCGACGTTCCTCGGTGGCAATCAATGTGATACCGCCAACGGCGTCGCCGTGGATCCATCCGCCGACGTTTACGTCACTGGCGTCACCAGTTCGACTGACTTTCCTGTTGAAAATGCGTTTCAGCCGACCATTGGCAGTAATTTCAGTAGCGACGCTTTCGTCACAAAACTCAGACCCAATGGCCCACTCGTTTATTCAACTTATCTGGGGGGCAGCAGCAGCGATAACGGAAACGCAATTGCTGTCGACGCTTCGGGTAACACGTACATCACCGGCACGACCTCTTCGTCGAACTTCCCGACCCAAAACGCGATCCAGCCAACGAACAACGGTTTTTCCGGCGACGCTTTCGTAACAAAGCTCAACCCTCAAGGTCTCGGACTTGTTTACTCGACGTATCTCGGTGGATCGAATGGCGACGTGGGTCGCGGCATTGCAGTCGACTCAGCAGGGAACGCGTACGTAACCGGCTTTACGAGTTCACCCGAATTTCCGGTGACGGTGGGCGCCTTGCGCACGAGGAGTCCTTTATATAAGAGCATCGACGGCGCCGCCAACTGGAGCAACGATAATTACGGCTTAACGGCTTCATCCGTCACGCATATCGTTGTTAATCCAGCCCAACCGTGGATTGTTTATGCGGGAACGAATGTTGGCGTCTTCAAAAGCGTAAACGGTGGCAGAACGTGGACAGCGGTAAATAACGGTCTGGACAATCGCAGGGTTACGGCGATGGTGATCGATCCCGCAACGCCGTCAATCGTCTATGCAGCGACAGACGATTTCTTCAACTCCAACACCCGAGGTGTCTACAAAACTATTGACGGCGGAGCCAATTGGACCTTGCGCAAGACCGGCATGGTAAACACCGGCATCCTCAGTTTGGCTATCGATCCTGTCAGCCCCACGATCCTGTACGCGGGAACCAACGGTGGTCCAATCTACAAAACTGTTGACGGAGCTGACAACTGGACGCCGACTCCGACTCCACCATTCTCCCCGATTGCTCTGGCGGTTAATCCCTTCACGCATACAACGGTCTATGCAGCGGAGTCGTCGAGCGCCGGCGGCGTGTTTAGAAGTACAGACTCAGGAGCGAGCTGGCAATCTGTCAGTGAGGCTCAAACAGGTCCATTTCTTCGCTCGCTTAGTGTCAGCCCGCTTACCCCTGGTCTGATTTACGTTGAGGCCTCTCAGGGCATGTTCAGGAGTACGGACGGCGGAGACAGTTGGACTCTCGTGCCGTCGCTGACAAATCTGTCAGGAAAGATCGTTTTCGATCCGGTAAATGCGTCCACACTTTATTTTTTGACGAATAATCTTTCGCAGTTCAATCAGGGTTTGCTCAAGAGCACGGATGGCGGGCAAACCTGGGTGCTGATGAATAAAGGAGTCAACGCGACCGCCATAGCAGCGCTTGCCATCGATCCTCTGAGGCCTTCAACTCTGTATCTTGCCGCGTCAGGCGGCGGGGGTGGTGACGACGCGTTCGTCACGAAGATCAATGCGGCCGGCAATGGCTTTGTTTATTCGACCTTCCTCGGCGGCGGGCCGCCCTCGCAATTCTTTTTTGGTATCAACGCACAAGCTTATGGGATCGCGCTCGATTCGGCTGGAAATGCTTATGTTACCGGTCTGGCCTTCTCCCAAATTTTCCCGGTGACTCCGAATTCCTATCAACCCTTCAGCCGTGGGGGCAACGACGCCTTCATTTCGAAGTTGTCAAACTCGTACATAATCAATGGTCACGTGCTGGATGGAGGCACGCCTGTTGGTGGAGTCGACGTCGTTTTGAGTGACGGCTCGTCGTTAACTTCGATAACAACCGATGGCGATGGGTCGTACGAGTTTTCACATCTGCGCGAAGGTGGAAATTTTACTGTCAGTGCGACGAAGCCGCACTTCACGATCACGCCGGCGAGTCAGACTTTCAACAATCTGAACAGCGATCAAGTCTTGGATTTCACCGCGACCGCGACGGGCGCGGCGTTTTTCGTAGTCAGCGGACAGGTGACTGAGAATGGCGTCGGCATCCCGGGTGTCACCGTGACACTCAGTGGATCTCAGCCCGGATTGAGGACGACCGACAGCAACGGAAACTATTCGTTTGAACTCGCCGGCGGCGGCAACTACACCGTCACGCCGTCAATGGTTGGTTTCAGTTTCACACCGCCAAGCAAAAGCTTCAACAACCTGAGCGCCGTTCAAGCAGCAAACTTCGCCGCCACGCGGCAAAATTTTGTGGTCACGAATGACAACAATCACGGGGCGGGTTCGCTGCGCGAGGCCATTCTCAATGCGAACGCCACGCCCGGCAAAGACACGATTACGTTCAATATTCCGGGTTCGGAAATAAAAAACATCAAGTTGTTGACGGCGCTACCGGAAATAACCGACCAGGTCGTGATCGATGCCACTACCCAACCCGGATTCGCAGGCTCACCGCGCGTCGAAGTGGATGGAACCCTAATCAGCAACGGCAACGGCCTGGTTATCAAAGCCGGCGGCAGTACTGTGAAGGGTCTGTCGATTATTAACTTCAATAACGGTAGTGGTCTCTCGCTGAACACCTGCGACAACAACGTAATTCAGGGTAACTACATCGGCGTCGATGCCACAGGCACCAGCGCGCGCGCAAATAATGTGGGACTTTCTGTTTTCACTTCTTCAAACAATCTGATAGGAGGGACCACCGCCGCAGCGCGCAACGTTATTTCTGCGAGTCGATTTGTGAACATTGAAATAACCGGCAACAGCAACCTGATTCAGGGAAACTTTATAGGAACCAATGCGGCAGGAACGGCAACGTTCAACATCAACAACGTCGGAATAAGTATCCCGAGTACGCCGTTTATAAATAATGTGATCGGCGGGACGACAGCGGGCGCCGGCAATTTGATTTCCGGAAACTCAAGCGGGATCTCAACCAACGGGCCCGGTACTACCATTCAAGGTAACTTGATCGGAACGGACATTACCGGCACGAAATCGCTACCGAATTTTGTCGGTATTAATTCATTTGGTGCGAACACACTCATCGGTGGCGAAACAGCGGCTGCCAGGAACGTGATCTCCGGTAACAATGGCGAGGCTGTCAACGTCGGTGGAGCTGGCGTAAAGGTGCAGGGCAATTACATCGGAACCGATATCACGGGTACGCTCGGTTTACAGAATGGCAATGGCGTTACTGCCAGGGACGGTGCGCTGATCGGAGGAACTACTCCAGAGGCGCGAAATGTGATTGCCGGGAACGCATTCGTAAACGTTCAGCTGGCTTTTAGTTTCAACAACCCCAATTTGGGAGGAACTGTTCAGGGTAACTATATCGGCACCGACTTGACTGGTACTCGTAGTATCAACAGCAATTCCATTGGCGTGACTGTTTCAGGCAATAACCACCTTATAGGAGGAACAGCTGCGGGCGCTGGTAATGTAATCTCCGGCAATCTTCGAGGAGTGTTAATCAGCGGCACATCCAGTGGACCAGGGAATGTCGTTCAGGGAAATTTCATCGGATTAAATGCACTCGGTACGGGAGGAGTTCCGAACACCGCGGAAGGCATCGCGATCAGCGACTCCGTGAACAACGTCATTGGCGGTACACAACCAGGAGCCGCAAACAAGATCGCCTTCAATGGTGGTCCGGGCGTTGTGGTCTCGTTCGGTTCGGGTAATTCAATCCGAGGAAATTCCATCTTTTCGAATGGCAGCCTGGGAATCGATCTCGGTGCCGATGGGTTGACTGTCAACGACACCAACGACTCGGATGTCGGTGCAAACCAGCTGCAGAACTTCCCCGTGTTGACGTCGGTGCAGTCGAACGGCGGCAACACGACGATTCAGGGAAGTTTGAAGTCGCTGCCGAATACCATCTTCCAAATCGATTTCTATTCGAACGCGGCGCTGGATGCGTCAGGGAATGGCGAGGGTGCACAATTCTTCGGCACGACGTCCGTAACTACGGACGGAAATGGCGATGCGACCATCAATGCGACTATCGGACAGACGCTTGCCAGCGGACACGCGATTACGGCAACCGCTACCGATCCGAACGGGAATACGTCCGAGTTTTCCGCTGGTGATGAGACTGCCGCACGCGGAAGTGCGCAGTTCAGCGTGAGCACTTTTAGTTTAATCGAAGACATCGGTCTCGCTACCATCACTGTTCGACGTGTTGGTGGCAGCGCCGGAACTCTAACCGTCGATTTTGCAACTGCCGATATCACGGCCATTGCCGGTCAGGACTATACGTCCACCTCCGGTACGCTGAACTTCGGCAACGGTGAGACGATCAAGACGTTCCAGATTCCGATTACCGAAGACGCTAACACTGAGCCGGCAGAAACATTCAAGGTGATGTTGACGGCGTCGACTGTTGACGCGTTGGCAGCACCGAGCGTCATGGTTATCACTATCTTGGACCGCACTACAGTTCCGCAGTTGTTCATTACCAGTCTCAATGTGCTCGAAGGCGGTCCCGGCACCACCACACAAGCGTTGTTCTCGCTGAATCTAACCGCCGCGACTGGCCGGACGATCAGTGTCACTTACGCTAGTTTGAATGGGAGTGCGACGGGTGGCACTACGTGCGGCGCTCCAGGCATTGACTACGAATCAGTATCAGGCACGATTACGTTCCAACCCGGCCAGGCGGCAACGGTTATTCCGGTGAAGATCTGTGGCGACAGCAGTGCTGAGGCGAATGAGACTTTCGGCATTAGCCTTACCAAACCTGTGAACGCGACGCTGCTCAATAATCTGGGCGTCGGCACCATTATTAATGACGACGTGCTCGAGCTGATTCTCGAACAATCGGGCCCGGGCGTCAGTCAAGCTGCAGCGCTTGATGCGTACCTGTTCACCCGAGATCCGTTCCACGTCATGAGAATAGAGGACTGGCTCGAGGGTGGAAGTGATAAGAATACGAGGGTGGTCCTGTTCCTCAGGAACCTGACACTGAATCCGAACGAGCCGGCGAGCGCCGTGACGATTTTCCTGCAGGATGGTAGTAATCAGTTCTTCGTGCTGGCTGCCGA
>Ga0114129_10012152_pt1 | contig 12254 bp, 9 predicted proteins | sample RhiMetdeltSRZDD1_FD_80071 | JGI IMG/M metagenome (GOLD analysis project Ga0114129, IMG submission 80071) | Populus rhizosphere microbial communities from Tennessee, USA - Rhizosphere MetaG P. deltoides SRZDD1 (version 2) (version 2) | ecosystem: Host-associated > Plants > Roots > Rhizosphere >...
CCAGACGACGTTCGCGTTGTTCACGGCACGGCGCTTCGGGTTCGACGCGCCGAAAACAGGCTACGTCTTCGCAGCGTTTGGCGTGCTCGGCGCCGTCATCCAGGGCGGACTCATCCGTCCAATCGTCCGTCGCATCGGGGACAAGCGGACGTTCATGCTTGGCCTGGCCATCGGCGCGTGCGGGCTCGTCACCTGTGTGATGGTCCACTCCGTCCCGTTGTTCATGCTGACGCTGGTGCCTCTGGCATTCGGGATCGGGCTCGGACACCCGACGATGGCGAGCCTGGTCAGCCTCGTGGCCCAGGGCGACGAGCAGGGGCGTGTCCAGGGCGCGGCCGGCGCTGTCGAGAGTCTCGGCCGCACGATTGGCCCCGTGTGGGGCAATGCATCGCTGGAGCAGTTCGGGGATGCGACGCCCTACGTCTCGGCCGCGGCGCTGCTGCTCGTGACGCTACTCCTGACTGTTGGATTCCACGTCACGCCGCGGACTGAACGATCGGCGGCGGCGGTACCGTGACTGACACTGGCGCCTGACGCCTGTTGACTGCTCGGAGTCTCAATGCGGCCGGACGAGGCCGAGGAGACTGCGCAGCCCGTTCAGCGCCTGAATCATCGAGGTGATCAGCGCGGCGTTGCCACCGTCGCGCGGGAACATCTGGCCGACCGACAGCTCCAGGCGGCTGATTAACTCTTCGGCCTTCTGCTTTTCTTGATCGGTCACGCCGGACGTCTCCTTCAAGGCTTGTCCCGATCGAACTCGGGCACGGTGAGCTCGGGATGCGATTCGCCCGGGCCGGCCGGCGCACGCGTCAAGGGCGGACGCCAGCCGCGCCAGCCGCACGCGTAGCAGCGGACGGGGACGAGGCGCGTCAACCGCCGGCGAATCCGTTCGCGCAACGATCGTGGACGGGAATGGTGCAGGTCCCCATCCCCGCATTCCGGACACGTGGCTTCCACCGCCTGAACATACCAGATTTGGCTGGCTCGCTATACTGTCGGTCCATGAGGCATGCGTGCTGCACGTTCGCTGTCGCCGCGATCTGCCTCCTGTCGTGGAATACCGCTACGAGAAGCCAGACGGCGTCGTTCGATGTCACGGAGAAGACGATCCCCGAGCTGGCGGCGGCGATGAGAAGCGGCGCGACCACCTCGAAGCGGCTGGTGCAGGCGTACCTCGACCGCATCGAAGCCTTCGATCATCAGGGTCCTGCGATCAACGCGATTATCTCGATCAACCCGAAAGCGCTCGACGACGCGGAGGCGCTCGACCGCGAGCGTGCGGCGCATGGCCCACGAGGGCCTCTTCACGGCATTCCGATCGTGCTGAAAGACAATTACGACACCGCCGAGATGGCGACGACCGCGGCGTCGATCGCTTTGAAGGGATCGATGCCCGGCCGCGACGCCTTCCAGGTGCGAAGGCTGCTCGATGCGGGCGCCGTGATCGTCGCCAAGTCGAACCTCCACGAATTCGCCCGCGGAATCACCACGATCAGCTCGCTCGGCGGCCAGACCAGAAACCCGTACGATCCGACCCGCAATCCCGGCGGAGCGAGCGGTGGCACGGGAGCGGCCATCGCGGCGAACTTTGCCGCGGTGGGCATGGGCACCGACACCTGCGGATCGATCCGCTACCCGGCGGCTCACAACAACCTCGTAGGGCTCCGGCCAACCATGGGTCTGTCGAGTCGCAGCGGCATCGTGCCGCTGGCGCTCTCACAGGACGTTGGCGGCCCGCTCGGACGCAGCGTCACCGACGTCGCGATCGTGCTCGATGCGACGGCCGGATCGGATCCTGCCGATGCGGTGACGGCGAAGAGTGCGGGACGGATTCCGGCCAGCTACGCGGCGATGCTCCACACCGATGGTCTGCGCGGCGCACGCCTGGGTGTTTTCACGCCTCTTTTTGGCACGGCGCCCGAGGATCAGCGTGTCGGAAGCGTCGTGCGCGTTGCGGTGCAGCGAATGGAGCAGCGAGGCGCTCAGACCGTGGAGGTCACCCGGCCGACAGTCCCTGCAGAGGGCGACGTGTCGCTCATTCGGTTCGAGTTCAAGTTTCACCTGAACGAGTATCTGGCACGCACTCCCCGTGCGCCGGTCCACAGTCTGGCGGAGATTCTCGAGAAGGGGCTGTTCCATCCCGCCGTCGAACAGGGTTTCCGTCGATCGAATGACGTCGCAACGCTCGACTCCGAGGAGTACCGCGCCATGGCGGCCAAGCAGGCGCAGCTGCGCGAGGCGCTGCTTCAGGCCATGGACGACAGTCATGTCGTCGCGCTCGTGTATCCGACCGCGCGACGGACGGCGGCAAAGATCGGCGAGCCGCAGACGGGCGGCAACTGTCAGGCGAGCGCCGCGACTGGACTGCCGGCGGTCACCGTGCCCGCAGGGTTCGCCGACGATGGGATGCCGGTGGGAGTAGAACTGCTCGGCCGTCCGTTCACGGAATCCGACCTTCTGAGGCTGGCGTACGCATTCGAGCAGGCGACGCAGCACCGACGTCCTCCATCGCTTACGCCACCTCTGCGCTGACGTCGAGAGGGTCCGCCACGGGTGCTTGCCCAAGGGCCTCGCGCGAACGTCGGGGCGCGGTGGCTCGCAGTCAAAAGCGAAACTGCCACTCGACATAGCCGAGGCGAGCGCCGCTGCCGGCGGGAAAGATAGCCCGTGCAACGTCCTGGCTGCGGACACTTGCGTAGTAAAGACCGAGTCCGAGGTGCCGGTTCAGAGTGATATCGCTGCTCACGTCGTACAGTGTTCCGAGGCGAGTCTGATCGTTCGACGGCCGGCCATTGTAGCCAAATGTGCCAGATTGAAACGCGCCGCCACCCGAGTACCAGAGGTCCTTCTTATCGGCGAGCCGAAGGGAATGGACATCGGCGCGAAGCGTCAAACGATTCAAAGGTCTGAGAATCAGTTCACCGAATGCGTCGACGTTGTTCATCAAGTTGAAGAACGGCATTCGGGCATAGACACGTGCCGTCGGAAGCACCTGGAAGAATGTGGCGTGTTTGTCATCGTCGGGATCAGAGTCACCCGAGCCGTAACCGTAACCGGCGCGAACCCACGGCCGCCACGCGAAGAGCGTTGGCTGCCATCCAGCTTCTGCGGCGAAGGCGCCTGCGCGGTGTGCGAGCGTTCCCCAGGAGCCCGCTTGCAAAGCACCCCAGAAAAGGAGGTCAATCGGACCAGCCGGCGTTGCCGCAACACGCAGATAGTGGCCGCCGTAAGTGCCCATGGTGATCGATTTCGAATCGGCGACTCTCGCTGTGACGGGACGATTGTCGATCTTGGCGACGCCATCGCGATAATCGTCGTACGCGAGGCCAAACAGGCGCCACTCACCGGGACTGCGCTCGCTGCCGGCCTGTCCGGTCAGCGCTCCGTAAAAAAGGTTGATGTTCAACTCGGACCAGCCGTTGACCTGAAAGACGCCTTCCGTCGGTCGCGTCGCGACGGCCGTGACATTGAGAGTAGGTAGACTGAGAACGTATTGGACGCCGTCGAGGCTTCGGAGGACATCCGAGAAGCCGAAATTTCCAATCAGACGCTGACTAATCCGATCCCGCTTGAGCACGGCAAGCGTACTGCTTTTTGGCGTGACTTCGAGACCATCGTTGAATTCCATCCGCCCGACTTTCAGCGATTGTCCAGCGATGCCGCCGAGGCCGTTGAAGCGAACGAAGCCCTGTTTAAGAAACAGAGCCGCCGGATTCGTGCTGCCGTTATTGGCTGCGAAGTACGCGCCACCGAGTCCGAGCTGCCCTTGCGGGGCGGCCCTGACGGCGGTTGTCGGCAGGTGCAGCATGAACGGCACCTCACACTCGAGCTGCCAGTCGTAGCGCTTCTTCGATCGTGAAACCCCGACTCGCGCCTGCGTGCCCTGGTGCCAGTAGTCACCTTCCGGCAAGTCTCCGAACCAGTTCCACGAATACGTGCGACTTCTGATCGCGCCCGAGACCACGAGGTCACCGACAGTGATGGGCGTGGCCGCGGTCTGAGCGTCTGCCGGGGACACGCACGTCAGGACCACCAACGAAGCGATCGCACCCGACACCAGTCTCATGCCTCGACTCCCGCCGACGGATCAGGCCGGCGCCGCCGCCGGCTCGCGCGCAACGGCCACCGGAAGGTAGATCAGGAACGTCGTGCCGCGGCCGCGCTCGCTCGTCACGGTGATGTAACCGCCGCTCTGCTTCACGATCCCATACACGATCGACAATCCGAGGCCGGTACCCTTGCCCTGTTCCTTGGTCGTGAAAAACGGTTCGAACAGCCGCGCCCGCGTCCGCTCGTCCATGCCTGTTCCGGTGTCGCCGACGCTGAGCCGCGCATAGTGTCCCGGCCGTCCTTCGACGAACGCCAGCGCCGCGGTGTCGTCGAGTTCGACGTCGTCGACGCGAACCGTCAACCGTCCACCTTGGGGCATGGCGTCGCGCGAATTGATCACGAGGTTCATCACCACTTGCTCGATCTGGCCGGCGTCGGCCACGACGTGCACCGGCTGCGACGCCGCAATCTCGAAATCGATTTCCGGTCCGATCAGGCGACGGAGCATGGTGTCCATCCCCGCGACAATCTCGCCGAGGGCAAACAGCCGCGGCTGCGTGGCCTGGCGGCGGCTGAAGGCGAGCAGCTGACGGGTGAGTCCGGCACCACGATCCACCGCCCGCTTGATCTCCGACGCCTCGTCGCGCGCGGCGTCGTGCGGCTTCAATTGCATCAGCAGCAAGTCGGCCGCGCCCATGATGCTCATCAGGATGTTGTTGAAGTCGTGGGCGACGCCCCCGGCGAGCCGGCCGATGGCTTCGAGTTTCTGTGACTGACGGAGTTGTTCCTCGAGCGCGCGCCGCTCGGTGATGTCGCGCACGAAGCCGGTCAGGACGGCGCGGGTGTCGCCGCCCATGCGTGCGACCGTCAGTTCGACGGGGAAGTCCGTGCCATCGGCCTTCAGGCCGTGCAGCTCCATCTGCCGGCCGGCCAGCGGCCCTCTGCCGTAGTTCAGGTACTGATTCAGCGCTGCCACCTGGTGCTGGCGATCGTCGGTGGGCAGGAGCAGGGCGACATTCCGACCCAGGATGTCGAGGCGTTTGTACCCGAACATCCGCTCGGCGGCGGGGTTGAATTCGCGGATGTTCAGCTGCTGGTCCATCGTGATGATGGCGTCGTTGGCGGCTTCGAGAATGGCGCCCTGCCGAGCCTCGCTCTCGAGCCCGGCGCGGTACATCTTCCACGTGAGGTAGAGCACCGGAATGGCCAGCAGCAGCGTGAGCGAGTAGCCCGAGCTTTCGCCGACCAGGATGAGGACGGCGGCCGCGCCGGCGCCGAGCAGGTAGCTCGGCGCGCTCGACGCGAAGTCGGTCTTCCAGATGCGCCAGGCGCCTTGGTTCGTCGACAGCGCGATAGCGATCGCGATGGGAATGGTGTTGACGAAGAAGTACGTGAGCGCCATGCCGACGACGGCGACCGTCAGCGTCCCGGCGCTGGCCGTCATCGAGCCGCCGAGCCGCTCGTACACCTGCCCTGACGCCTGGACCGTCAGGATCAGGATCGACATGTTGAACAGGGTGCGGTACAGCGGATTCGGCGTCTGCGAGTTCAGCGTCGTCTGGCTCCAGCCGCTGGCGGCGCCGACGATCATCGTCGCGTGCGGTCCGCGGAGGATCAGCGAGGCGATATCGACGACGTACGACACCGACATGTTCGAGCCGCTCGCAATCGGAAACTGCACCTTGAAGGCGGAGGTCAGGGACGACAGGAACACCAGGAGGACCAGCGGCAGCAGCGGCGTGAACGTCGCCCGGGGCAGCAGCAGAACGAGCGTCGCCGCGCCGAGGGCGATGACGAACACGATGTACCAGCGGCCGCGCCAGGGCAGATCGCGGAGCAAGACAGGCAAGTATACGGCGGTCGGCGGTGTTGACAGATGTTAAACAGATGTTTTATACAAGTGTTTGAGACGCTGACATGTCACGAACCGCGATTCGCCTCCTCGTTCTGATCCTCCTCGCCGGCGGGACGGGCGCTTACTTCTATCGGCACCGCGCACCCGCCGCGCTCGTGCTCACGGGGATCGTCACCACCGACGACGTCATCGTCAGCCCGCAAATCGGCGGGCAGATCGGGCGGCTCCTGGTCAAGGAAGGCGACGTGGTCAAGAAGGACCAGCTCGTCGCCGTCATCGTGCCCGACGAGCTCCGCGCCGAGACGGCCTACTACACGCACAACGTCGCAGGATTGTCGTCGCAAGTGCAGGAATCCGAGGCCGCATTGCGCTACCAGCAGCGCCAGACCGCCGATCAGATTCGACAGGCCGAGTCGACGCTGGCGGCGTCGCAGGCACAGGTCGAGGCGGCAGCGGCCGATCTCGAGAACGCGAGGCTCGTCTACTCGCGCACCGAAAACCTCTCGAAGCAGGGCGTGGTCTCGCCGCAGGAGCTCGATCAGGCGCGGACAGCGGCCAGCGCGGCGCACGCCAAGCTCGATGCGCTGAAAAAGCAGGTGGACGCCCAGCGCGCGACGGTGGCGCTCGCGCGCTCCAACGCCGAACAGACGGCGGTTCGGCGCAGCCAGGTGCAGGCGAACGAGCACTTGAAGGCGGCCGCGACCGCGCAGCAGGCCAAGGCGGATGTGCGGCTGCGATACACCGAGATCCACGCGCCGATGGAAGGGATCGTCGACGTGCGTGCCGTTCGAGTGGGTGAAGTCGTGACTCACGGTCAGCCGGTCCTGACGCTGATCAACCCGGACGACCTGTGGGTTCGGGTCGACGTCGAGGAGAGCTACGTCGATCGCGTTCGGATCGGCGACACATTGACCGTGCGGCTGCCGTCCGGCGTCGAGCGTCAAGGGACGGTGTTCTATCGGGGCGTCGACGCGTCGTTCGCGACACAGCGTGATGTGAGCCGCACGAAGCGCGACATCAAGACGTTCGAGGTCCGACTTCGGATGGACAACCAGGATCGGCGTCTCGCCGTCGGTATGACCGCGTATGTCGTGCTACCGATTTCGTAAGGCAGGCCTAAAGCACAGCCTAAAGCCCTGCGCGACGAGTTCGCGGCGCACGATGACGCTCGTCGCGCAGCCCTTCAAGGCTGCCTGAACACGATGGATGCGATAGACGTTCGTGGCATCGTCAAGAAGTTCGGCGAGTTCACCGCCGTCAACGGCATCAGCTTCGCCGTCGAGGAAGGCGAGATCTTCGGCCTGCTCGGGCCCAACGGCGCCGGCAAATCGACGCTGATCCGGATGATGGTGACGCTGTTGCCGCCGACCGCGGGTACGGCGCTCGTCAACGGCTTCGATGTCATCAAGCAGGCGGACGGCGTGCGCCGCTCCATTGGCGTGATCCCCCAGGCGATGACGAGCGATCTCGAGCTGAGCGTCGAGGAGAATCTGATTATCTTCGCGAAGCTGTACGGCGTCCCGCGCGCCAAGCGCGTGAAGCTGATCGACGAGCTCCTGCAGGCGGTCGAGCTGACGCAATGGCGCGATGCCCAGGTGAAAAATCTTTCTGGCGGCATGCGGCGACGCGTCGAAATTGCCCGCGGTCTGGTGCACGAGCCCCGCATCTTCTTCCTGGACGAGCCGACCACCGGCCTCGATCCCGTGTCGCGCGTGGCGGTCTGGGAGATGCTCGGCAAGATCAAGGCCGAGCGGAACCTCACGATTCTCATCACCACACACTACATGGACGAAGCCGACAAGCTGTGCGACCGTATCGCGATCGTCGATCACGGCGAGCTGAAGGCGCTCGATTCGCCGCTCCGGCTCAAGGCGTCGATACCTGGCAAGAACGTGCTCGAGGTCACGTTCTCCACCACACCGGCGGACTGGGACGAGCGGCTGAAGCAGCTGCCCGATGTCGAGACGGTCACGGGCGAGGACAACATCTACCGGCTGAAATCTCAGAATGGACCGGCGACGACGCTGGCGCTGATGGAGCTGGCGGCACAGTCGGGCGTGACGGTCCACTCGCTGTCCGTTCAGAGCACGACCTTGGACGATGTGTTCGTCCATTACACGGGTCGCGGCCTGCGCGACGCGCTGCAGGAAGCGAATCCCAACGAAGGCGCGTTCGCGCTGCGGAGGCAGTAGGACTGCGATACGGACGGGCTGGGGCTGGCGCTGGGGCTGGGGGCTAGGGGCTAGCTGAAGGGACTGGGGACTAAGGGACTGACTGGGGACTAGGGGACTAGGGGACTGACGAAGATGGGACGGACGTGGGCGATTATCGAACGCGAATTGCGGCGCTTCCGTCGGAGCCCCGTGTTGATCGTCATCGCGCTGGTGATGCCGCTGGTGCAGCTCGTCGTTCTGGGCTATGCCTTCGGCGGCAACGTCAAACACCTGAAGCTCGCCATCGTCGATCAGGATCGCGGCGTTCCGGCCGTGAAAGTTCGCGAGCTGGCGGCCGCGATCTCGTCCGGCGCGCGGACGATCGATACCTTCGAGTACGCCGATCCGGGCGCGGCGCTCACCGACCTCCGTAACGGCCGCGTGAATGGCGTCCTGACGATTCCTCCGGAATTCTCGCGGCGCGTGCTCGAGCGCGCCGAGCCGAAGGTGGCGCTCGTCGAAGACAACACCGACACCTTCGTGTCGGCGGCGCTGGCGGCGACCTTGAGCAGCATGATCGCGTCGTACAACCAGCCAATGAGGGCGGCGCGCATTCCGGGTCAGGCGACGCTGGACGTCGTCGAGGTCTACCCGTATGTGCCTTACATCCAGTATCTGCTGCCCGGATCGGTCGTCATGTCGATCTTCATGATGGTGATGATTGGCGGCGGCATCATCTTCATCGACGACAAGAACCGCGGGCTGCACGAAGGGTACCTGGTCACGCCGATCACGAAGTTCGAGCTGATTGCCGGCTTCAACATCTCCGGCACGGTCAAGGCCGTGCTGGCGGGAATGTTCCTCATGACGATCGGATCGGTGATTGCGGGGATCCCCGATCCGTTCAACGCGATGCGGCTGTTCAGATTGTTCGTCGTCATCGTGGTCACTTCGTTTGCGTTGATCAGCCTGATGTTCCTGCTGATGGTGCGCGTGACCGATCCGCTGCTGCCGCGAGCGGTGTTCGGCGTGCTCAACACGCTCCTCTACTTTCCCAGCGGCGCCGTGTATCCGCAGCAGGGATTCCCCGGCTGGATGCAGGTGATCGCGGTGGCGGATCCCTTTACGTATGCGGTCCACGCGTTCAAGAACCTGCTGCTGAAAAACACCGGTTTCGAGGCCATCGGCTACGACCTCGGGTTTCTGCTGCTGTTCTCCGTCGTGGCGATGACGGCCGCGACGGGACTCTTCAAGCGGACGCTGTGAAGAAACGCGCTGCCCCCGGCGCCACCCGGACCGATCGCGAAACGCGCGAACGCCTGCTGCACGCGTCCGAGCAGCTGTTCGCGGCGCGCGACTTCAGGGATGTCACGGTGCGCGACATCGCCCGGGCGGCCCGCGCCAATGTGGCGGCGGTCAACTACCACTTCGGCGACAAGCTGGGCCTCTACCGCGAGGTGCTGCAGGTTGCCATCGATGCGATTCGCGAGACGAACGAGGCCGGACGCCGCGCGGCAGAAGGGCATGCGCCGGCCGAGAAGCTGCGGCGCTACCTGGCGGTGTTTCTGCGCCGGGTCCTCAACCCGGAATACGAGACGGTCCATCGTCTCATTCAGCGGGAGATCGACCATCCGACGCCGGCGATGGACGCGCTGGTCGAGCAGGCGGCGCGTCCACGGCTCGAGTTCCTCTCCGGCGTCGTCGCGGAGCTGATGGAATGCGATCCCGGCGATCCGCGCGTGCTCCGCTGCGTGGCGAGCACGCTGGCGCAGACGATCATCTGGATCCGCAAGAACCCGATTGCCGAGCGTCTCGGATTCGTCTTCAAGCCGACGCCCGAGAATATCGAGGCTGCGGCGCGACACATCGCCGACTTCTCGGTTGCGGGCATTCGCGCCGTCGCGGCTCAGAAGCCGACATCCGATCGTGCTCGCTAGCCGCGCGGCGGCCTGGCCGGGAGCACGTTCCGTCTCACGACTATAATCGGCAAGCATGGCGCCCCTCCACGGATTGCGTGTGATCGATCTCACCCGGGTCGTCGCCGGCCCGTTCTGCACGATGATGCTGGGCGACATGGGCGCCGAGGTCCTGAAGATCGAAGAACCGCAGCACGGCGACGATTCGCGCGCCTGGGCCCCGTACATCCATGGGTGGGGCAGCTTCTATCTCGCGCTCAATCGCAGCAAGAAGAGCGTCGCGCTCGATCTGAAGACGAAGGATGGAGCAGAGGCGCTGACGCGCCTCATCGAGACGGCCGACGTGCTCATCGAGAACTTCCGTCCCGGAAGTCTGGCAGAGCTCGGCTTCGACTATCCGTCGGCGTCAGCCCTCAACCCGCGGCTGATTTACTGCTCGATCTCCGGATACGGGCAGACGGGCCCGCACGCGCAACTGCCGGGTTACGACGCGGTCATCCAGGGAGAGGCCGGCATCATGGACATGACCGGCTTTGCGGACGGGGCGCCCACGCGCGTCGGCGTCGCCATCACCGATTACCTGGCCGGGTTGTACGCCGTTCAGGGCATTCTTCTGGCGCTGCACGACCGCCACACCAGCGGCCTCGGCCAGCATGTCGACATCTCGCTCTTCGAAGCGATGCTATCCGTCATGCGGCTGCCGCTGTCGGTGCTGCAGGCGACCGGCGCCGATCCGACCCGTGTCGGCAACGACCACCTGAACATCGCGCCGTACGAGCCTCTGCGCGCGAAGGACGGCCTGATCATCGTCGCGGTGGCCAACCCTCGCTTGTGGGTGCGGTTCTGCAACGCCATCGAGCGGGTGGACTTGCGCGATGACCCGCGGTTCAGATCCAACACGGAGCGGGTCGCCAATCGCGCCGCGCTGAAACAGACGCTCGAAGAGACGTTCCAGCGCTTCACCGTCGACGAGATCGGTCAGCGGCTGCAGGCGCAGAGCGTGCCGTACGGTCGCGTGCGGTCGATGCGTGAGGCCATCGCGCACCCTCAGGTCGCCGCGCGCGACATCGTCGTGCAGCAGCAACGCGCCGACATCGGCACGGTCGAGACGCTGGCGCCGGTGGTGCGGCTCTCGCGCACGCCGGCGGACGTGCAGCTGCCACCACCCGCGCTGGGCGAGCACACCGAGGAGATCCTGAAGGGGCTAGGGGCTAGGGGCTAGCTGTCAGAGGCGTGAAGGGACTGGGGACTTGACGTGTTCCAGCGAGACCTGCTCAAGAACAAGGCCGCTCTGATCACCGGCGGCGGCACCGGCATCTGCCGTGGCATTGCGCTCGCGTTTGCGGCGCACGGCTGCGATGTCGCGATTACGAGCCGCAAGATCGAGCATCTCGAGCCGACGGCGGCGGAGCTTCGCGCGCTCGGCGTCCGCGCGGTCGCCAAGGCGGCCGACGTGCGCGATCCGGCTGCGATCAACGACATGATGTCGACCGTGATGGGGGAGCTGGGCCGGCTCGACATCCTGGTGAACGGCGCCGCTGGAAACTTCGTCTGCCTTGCCGAGAATCTCTCGCCGAACGGTTTTGGCACCGTGGTCGACATCGATCTCAAGGGCACGTTTCACGTGTCGAAGGCGGCGTTGCCGCACTTGCAGGTTCGCGGCGGGGCCGTGCTCAACATCAGCGCGACGCTGCCGTATCTCGGCACTGTCGGCCAGTCGCACGCCGCCGCGGCGAAAGCGGGTGTCGACTCGCTGACGCGTGTGCTCGCGTGCGAGTGGGGGCCGCGTGGGATTCGGGTCAACGGGATCGCGCCAGGTCCGATCGAGGGGACAGAGGGGGTGCGGCGGCTGACGAACGAGAAGTCGCGCGCCAGCGCGCTCGCCCAGAATCCCCTCGGCCGCATGGGGACGACGGACGATATCGCGAATGCGGCGCTATATCTCTGTTCAGAGGCCGCGTCGTTCGTCAACGGCGTCACCCTCGTCGTCGACGGCGGGCTCTGGCTGCGTTCCGCCCGCATCCTCGGCGAAGAATGCCCACCCCCGGGTCCGTGCCGCGCGGGGCGGCCGGCGTCAGCGAAGGCGTCCATGCCGCCGGCAGTCGCGACGTCGTCTACGTGCCCGACAATCCGCTGTCTCATGTTCTTCGAGAATTCCGCGACCGGTTCGCTGACGTCCGGCTCCTGCTTGCCACACGCGAGGAGGAGGCGTTCGGGATTGCCGCGGGGTTGTACCTCGGCGGGAAGCGGCCCACGGTGTTGCTCCAGTCGAGCGGGCTC
>Ga0114129_10012153_pt1 | contig 12251 bp, 12 predicted proteins | sample RhiMetdeltSRZDD1_FD_80071 | JGI IMG/M metagenome (GOLD analysis project Ga0114129, IMG submission 80071) | Populus rhizosphere microbial communities from Tennessee, USA - Rhizosphere MetaG P. deltoides SRZDD1 (version 2) (version 2) | ecosystem: Host-associated > Plants > Roots > Rhizosphere >...
AGGAGAGGATCGTGCGCGCCGATGCCGCACGCTGCGTGCCCTGCACGGAGACCGTCGGCGCCCTGAAGGGCCGCTTCGCCGACCTGCGGCTGCAGTGGGTGGAGTCCCTGGCCCTGGCCCTCGTGGGAACAGGTGACAGCGGACCCCTCGCGCCGCCCTCTCCCGCCGCCGCCGACTGCTAGAAGGCCAGCCCGAACCGCAGGTAGCCCCGCGTCCCCCCGCCTTCGGCGAAGCCGTGGGCCGCTCCCGCGCTGACGGTGAGGGGCAGCGCGTGCGAGAGATAGAGATCCGCCCCCAGCGCAGCCCCCGCCGCCGTCTTGACGTCACGCCGATCGAACGGGCCCGTCCACGCGTGAGCGGCGTCCGCGAAGGCGGTGGCGTGCAAGTGGCGGAGGAAGAACGGCAGCGACCAGAAGCCGCGCTGCGGGTGCGCGAGCGGCACGCGGTACTCCACGTTGGCGTGGGCGAAGCGGCGGCCGGTGAACGCATCGGACGGGTAGCCGCGCAGGACGGAATGGTTCGTGCGCACGAGGTCGAACAGGCCGCCGTCGGGGAAACCGCCGACCGCGTAGGAACGCTCGAAGGTCGGGCGGCCGACCGTCGTCCCTCCGCCGATACGGACGGCGAGAACGTCGGTGTCGCCCAGCACCCGGCGGTACGCGCGCGCATCGGCGACCGCCTTCACCAACGAGATGTCGCTGCCGAGGACGCCATCTTCCTTGAGTAACGCGAGCCGGAGCCGCTCGCCGTGGCTGGGCGAGATCGAATACGAAGACTGTTGCAGGTCGCGGGCCCACGTCCAGGCGAGCTCGAGCCCCCCCAGGTCCAGGGCGGAGGGGCGCCCGCTGAGCGCTTCCTCGCGGCTGCGCCGCCAGGCCAGCGAGACCTGGTGCGACGAACGGCGCGTCCGCCATACGGGCAGCGTCGCGCGCAGGTTGGCCTCCTGCGTCCGAAGCAGGCCCTCCGGAGTGCTGTCGATGTCCTGGTGCACGAGCAGCAGGAGCTCGGGATGGAAGCGGTCGTTGCGATAGAAGGCCGTGCCGCCGAAGCGCCGACTCTCCATGGCGCGATAGGCCTCGATGCCCCACGCGTGACGGAACAGCGGATCGGCACCGCCCGTCGCCGCCCCGAGGCGGATCTCGTCACCGCGCGTCACGTAGGGCGTCCAGAACCGGGGGGCCAGCGTGGACCACGCGCGATACGGTTTCGCGGCGGCGGTGGACGGGACGACGTCCGGAAACGCCGGCGGATACCCGTCGGCGAACGCCTCGGCTTCGGGAAGCGAATCCCAGTCGATGGCGGCGGCCTGCAGGTCGTATCCCTTCGCGTCGTAACCCGAGAAGACGAGGGTGCCGTCGGTGGCCACCGAAGGCGTGAACGCGCCGCCCAGGACCCGCGTGACGCGCAGCCGTGTCCCGTCCGATTCGCGGCGCGCGTAGATGTTCGAGATGCCGTCGCGATCCGAGCGGAAGACGAGGAAGGCGCCGTCCGGTGTGAAGGCCGGCTCGACTTCCCGCGCGCGGTCGGGGGGCGCGATCTCGACGACGTCGCCCGTCTCGGGATCCACGCGCACGAGATCGCACCAGCCGCCCGGCCGCCACCGCGAGACGACGAGGGCGTCGCCCTGGGGGTGCCAGGTCGGCCCGCTCCACTGCACCCCCGGCTCGGAGCGCGTCACGTCGCGCAGGCCGCGGCCGTCGAGGCCGACCATGGCGAGCTCGCTGCGATCCGGATGGCGGCGCACGAACGCGATGCGGCGGCCGTCGGGCGAAACCTCCGGATCGCGGGCGCGCGCGCCGCGGGTCAGCCAGCGCGTCTTGCCGGTCGCCACCTCGGCGATGCGAATGTCGTAGCGGTTCGTGAACAACCGGTGCACCTCGAGATCGTCGTACACGATGGAGCCGCCGTCGGGCGTCCACGAGAGGGCGGCGCCTCCGTTGCGCTCCACGAGCCGGCGCTCCCGGCCATCGGCGCGCGTCCGCAGCCGGATGACGCGGCGGCGGGTGAGGGTGCTGCTCGTGTAGGCGATGGTCGCGCCGTCCGGGCTCGGGCGGCCGCCGATCTGCCGCACCCCGCGGTCGGTCAGAGGCTCCGTCGGCGTCAGCCCCAGCGCCTCGAGGCGGCGCGCCTCCGCCTGAAACTGCTCCTTCTCCGCGTGCACGAACTCGTTCCAGCGCGCGTGGAAGTTCTTCCCGGTGACGCGCAGGCCGGTGAGCTCGTCGAAGAACGGCAGCGGCCAGCCGGCGTGGACGCGGGCGATCTTCGGCAGCGTGTCCTCGCCGAAACGCACGCTGAGGTCGCGGAGGAAGGCCTCGCCGAACAGATACTGCGCCTGGCCCAGCGGCCACCGGTCGAGGCCCGTCGCCGCTTCGTCGTCGCGCGGGTACTCGTCGCGCAGCGCGGCCATGCGCCGCACCATCAACGAGTCGGCATTGCGGCCGCGGCCGAACGCCGTTTTCTCCGTCTCCTCGTACGTCGCGAGGCCCTCGATGAGCCACTGTGGGCTCACGCCGTTGGGAAAGAGGAACGGCGCCCGTCCGAAGAGGTGGCGCCCGATGCGGAAGAGCCCGCGCGCCTGGTCGAGGTGGATGTTGTGGGCGAGCTCGTGGGTGAGCAGCAGGCGCAGCCAGCTCTCGAGGTTGCCGAACTCATCGCTGCCGTCCGGGGCGGCCGCGCGGAGGTGGACCATCGGATACGGAAGCGGTGTCGAGAACCCGTTCGGATCGTCCTCGTCGTCGGCGAGGACGATCTGCACGCGGCCCAGCCGATAGGCGTAGCGCGCCTCGTGGGCGGCGATGATCTCGTCCGCCATCGCCACCGCCTCCCGCGCCGTCGCCTCCAGCCCCTGATGGAAGTGGATGGTGGCACGGGCGCCGCGCAGCGTGCGGAACCGGTACGACGGCGGGAACGAAGCCGCCCCCAGCGGCTCCACGCAGGCCAGGGCCAGCGCCAGGAACGGCAGGAGCCGCTTGTAGGGTGACACCAGCACGGAGGGTAACATGAGGGCCGGACATGCTCCGGGCACTTCTGGTCACCAGCGTCCTCGGCATCGCCGTCATCGTGGTGGTCGTGGTGGCGGCACTGCGGCGCGCGCGGCGATGACAATCGAAGGCGGCGACGCCCATGAGGAGCTGCTGAACGTCTACGACGCCGCCGGCAACGTGGCGGGCACGCGCCGCCGCGCGGAAGCCAAGGCGGCCGGCCTCGCCGTCGGCGCCGTCAACGTCCTGCTCGTCAACGCACACCGCGAGCTCCTGCTGCAGCGCCGGCCTCGCGGGAAGGAAAACGGCGGCCGCTGGGACAAGTCGGTCGGCGGCCACGTCGGCGCCGGCGAGGACTTCGACGACACCGCGCGGCGCGAGTGCGGCGAGGAGCTCTTCGATGACCCGCGCTCGACGCGCGTCGTGCTCGTTCCCCCGGGGGACCTCGCGGCGGAGTGCACCCGGCGCGATCTCGGGCAGCACGTGGTCGTAGCACCGCTCGCACGCCAGCTCAACCTGCGCGACGTCCGCGTCACCCCCGCGGGCGGGCTGCGCAACGTCACGTATCATGTGGCCGTCTACGCCGGGCGCACGGACATTCCCATCGGCCTCTTTCGGCCGCAGGCGTCGGAGATCGACGACCTCGCCTACTTCACGCCGGGCGTGCTCGACCTGATGCTCCTGCGCGGCCAGCTCGCGCCGAACATGGCGTTCCTGTGGCTCGCGCACGGGCACGCAGTGCTCGGGCTGGCGCCGGAGTAGAGCGCTACAATCGAATCGTGGCGCGTGTGAGCTGGGAAGCGGTCCGGCAGGCACTCGCCGGGCGCAGTCCCGAGATCCTGCGCGGGTGCACGCGGCGCGCGGCGGTGGCCATCGTCCTGCGCGACGGACCCTCGGGTATCGAGGCGCTCTTCATCCACCGCGCCGACCATCCCGACGACCCGTGGTCGGGTCACATGGCGTTCCCCGGCGGACGCGCCGAGGAAGGTGAAGCGCCCCTCCTCACCGCCATCCGCGAGACGGCGGAGGAGGTGGGCCTCGACCTCGGCCAGGCGGAGCTCCTGGGGGCCCTCGACGAGGTGCAGGCCGTCCGCCGCATCCCCATCGATCTCGCCATCGCGCCGTTCGTGTTCCGCGCGCCGGCGGGCGCCGCCGTCTCTCCCAACTACGAAGTCCGTAGCGTCTGCTGGCTGGGCCTCGACGACCTGCTCGGCGAGCGCTTCCGCTCGACGTACGACTACACCGAGGCGGGGGGCGCCTTGCGCTTCCCGTGCTTCCGCGTCGACGACAAGGTCATCTGGGGGCTCACCTACCGGATGTTCAGCGAGCTCGCGCTGCGCGTGCGCGAGGCGATGAACGGCGTGGCGCGGTGAAGGTCGCGATGACGATCGCGGGGTCGGACTCCGGAGGCGGCGCCGGCATTCAGGCGGATCTGCGGACGTTCGCCGCTCACGAGGTCCACGGAACGTGCGCGATCACCGCCGTGACCGCCCAAAGCTCGGTGGAAGTCGCGGCCTGGGTGGCGCTGGCCCCGGAGATGGTCGTGAAGCAGATGGAGACCGTCGCCGCGGACATGCCGGTGGCGGCGGCCAAGACGGGCATGCTCGCGAACGCCGAGATCGTGACGGCGGTGGCGGAGGCCGTGCGCCGCCTGGCGTTCCCCCATCTCGTCGTCGATCCCGTGATGGTGGCCAAGGGCGGACATCGCCTGCTGACACCGGAGGCGGAGCGCGCGTATCTCGAGCGGCTGATCCCGGCGGCCAGCGTCCTCACGCCGAACATCCCGGAGGCGGAGGCCCTGCTCGGAGTCGCAATCCGCGGCGTCGACGACATGCGGAAGGCGGCGCGGTCGCTCGTTTCACGCGGCGCGCGCGCGGTGGTGGTGAAGGGCGGCCATCTCGACGGCGAGGAGGCGATCGACATCTTCGACGACGGACGAGAGGCATTCGAGCTGCGCGCCCCGCGCATCGCCACCCGCCACACCCACGGAACCGGCTGCACCTTCTCCGCCGCCATCTGCGCGCGCCTCGCCCTCGGGGATCCGCTGGTGGAGGCGGTGCGCGGCGCCAAGGCCTACCTCACGGAGGCGGTGCGCGGGGCCTACGCGGTGGGCCGCGGCCACGGCCCGGTGGATCATCTGCACCCGCTCCGCCGCCGGGAGTAGAATTCGCTCGCGTCTTGAGCTTCCTTTTCATGTTGTCGGTCATCGAGGCCCTCGGCCACCGGGGCCGCGCCTCCCTGCTGGCGTGGGGATCGGCGGCGGCGCTGGCCGTCGCCGCCCTCAGCTACGTCGCCGGACCGGACGTGGCGCTGCCGATCCTCTACGTGCTGCCGGTGGTCGCCGTCGCCTGGTTCGCCGGCCGCACCGCCGGGGCCGCCCTGGCGCTCTTCTGCGCCGCCCTGTGGCTCGCCGTCGATCTCGTCCACGGCCCCGCCGCCGGTGACCTGCCCTACTGGAACACGGTGATCCGCGTCGGCGCGCTGCTCATCGTCACCCACTTCCTCGCCGCCCTGAACGTCGCGCTGCAGTACGCCCGCACCGACTACCTCACCGGCATCGCGAACGGCCGTGCCTTCTACGACGCCGCCCAGTCCGAGATCGCGCGGGCGCGCCGCTACGGCAGCGCGTTCACCCTCGTGTACCTGGACGTCGACGACCTGCGCACCGTCAACGAGCGGTACGGCCATTACGTCGGCGACGCCCTCATCCGGTCCGTCGCCGCCACCCTCCGCAAGTCGCTGCGGAGCACCGACCTCGTGGCGCGCCTGGGGGCCGACGACTTCGCCATCCTCCTGCCCGAGACGAGCGCGGAGTCCGCGCAAGCCGCGCTGCGCAAGCTGGAGGTCCTGCTCGCGGAGTCGGCGCAGAAGAGCCAGTGGGCGTCCAGCTTCAGCATCGGCGGCGTCACGTTCACGAGCCCGCCCGACACCGTCGAGGGCGCGCTCAATCGCGCCGAAGACCTCATGTACGCCGCCAAGAAGGCGGACAGCAAATCGACGACGGTGCGGTGGCAGCTCGAGGCGGTGGCGGGATCGCAGGTCCGCGGGATGTGGACGTGAGCTTCCGCGTGGCCCTCACCCGCGATCCCATCGACCTCGCCGCGCTCCACGCGACGACGCCGCGCGACGGCGCGCTGTGTCTCTTCGCCGGCGTCGTGCGCAACGAGAACGCCGGGCGTCCGGTGAGCCATCTCGAGTACGAGGCCTACGAGGAGATGGCGCGGCCGCTGATGGAGGAGATCGCCCACGAGACCTTGCAGCGCTGGCCGGTGACTCGCGTGGAGATGATCCACCGGCTGGGGCGCCTCGAGATCGGCGACGCGAGCGTGGCGGTGGCCGTCATCGCACCGCACCGCGACGCCGCCTTCGCGGCCTGCCGCCACGCGATCGATGCCCTCAAGTCGCGCGTGCCCATCTGGAAGAAGGAGCACTACGCCGACGGCGCGCAGTGGCTCGAGCAGGCGCACCCCCCGGCGCCCGCCCGCGAGGGCTCCTGACGCGCATCCGGACCCTGGACGCTGGCGTCCGGCGGCCGGACGACGCGCTTTCGTGAATCTCCGGATCCGCACCTCCGCACCCACCGCCGCATCAGCCACTTAGCCGCGTTTGATGCGGGCGCCGTCCGCCTGGTACACAACGTGCTCTATCGACGGCCCATGCAGCACTACGTTGCCTCGTCGATTCGCACCCTCACCGCCGCGTGGCTCGTTCTCATGCTCTCGCCCGCGGTGGGCGCCGCCGAACCGCAGGTGCCGCCGGACATGCAGGCCCACATCCTCGTGCGCACCCTCGCCTTCGATCGCGCGCTTCCGGCGCGGGCCGGCACCGCGCTCGGCGTCGGCGTGGTGTTCGGCTCCCCGGAGCAGGACTCGATGCGATTCCAGTACGACCTGCGGCGGGCGTTCCAGCGGATGAGCGGCACGAAGGTGCTGGGGCGGACGGTGGCCGTCCACATCCACACGTACAAGGACGTCGCCGACCTCACCCGCTGGATCCAGGAGAAGGAGATCGACGCGCTCTACCTCGCCCCCGGCCTGCGCAGCGAGGTGGTGGCGATCCGCGGCGTGTGCCGCCAGCGGAAGATCGCCTCGCTGGCCGCAGGCCGTTCGCTGGTCGAGCAGGGTGTCGCCATCGGCGTGGTGCCGAACGGCGAGAAGCTGCGCATCATCGTCAACCTCGCCGCCGCCACCGCCGAGGGGATGGACCTCGACGGCAAGCTCCTTCAGCTCGCCGAGGTATTGCCGGGCGACGTCGCGCGTCAATAGCGATCCGCCGGGCGGCGTTCGTATATCCTTCGAGCGCACGCGCTCATGCCCGTCCTTCTCCGCCGCGCGACGCTGGGCCACCTCCTTCTCGCCGTCCTCGTCCTCACCGTGCTGGCGCAGGCCGCGGCCGGAGTCGTCCTGCATCGGCGGCTGCGCAGCCGCCTCGAAGCCGATCTCGGACGCCGGCTCGTTCACGTGGCGACCCTGCTCACGTTCGCGGTCGACGGTCCGCTCGTCGCCCAGTTCAAGGCCGGCGACGAATCGCTCACGGCCTACGACCTCGTGCGCCGCCGGCTCACCGCGCAAGCAGAAGCGGCCGGCGTCACGCGCGCGTACGTGCTGGATGCCGGCGATCGCACCCTCGTCGATACCGAGTCGGCACAGCCGCCGGGCCGCCTCCGCCATACGCTCCTCGCGCACCGCAGCGAGCTGGCGGAAGCCCGCGCCGGGCGCGCCGTTCCCACGCGGCTCTACGACGACGAGAGCGGCCGCCCGCGCCTGTCCGCCTTCGCGCCTCTGCGCGCGGACGACGGCCACGTGCTGGCCCTGGTCGCGGTCGACGCGCCGCCGGAGTTCTTCAGCGCCCTGGACGATCTCCGCCGCGAGATGGTGCACTTAGGCGCGATCGCCGCCGGCCTCGTCGCCCTGGCCGGCGTGCTCGCCATGCGACTCATCGGGCGCGCCCGCGAGAACGAGAGGCTCGCCGCCCTCGGCGGCATGGCCGGGGGGCTCCTCCACGAGCTGGGCAACCCCCTCGCCGCCCTGGCCATGTACCTCGACCTGCTGCGGCCGCTCGTGCCGGCGGGCGAAGGCCAGGACCTCGTCGACCGCGCGCGGCGCGAGGACGATCGCCTGCGGGAGTTCCTCGAGGACTTCCGTGTGTTCGCCGGCCTGGCCCCGCTGCGCACGGCGGAGGTCGACCTGCGCACCCTCGCCGCCGCCGCCGTCGAGCCGATGGCCTGGCCGGCGGGGATCGCGCGCAACGTCGACGGCGGCGGGACGACGCGCGCCGATGCGCGCCTCGTCGCCCACGCCCTCCGCAACCTGCTCCGCAACGCGATCGAGGCGGGCGGCACGCGTATCGACGTCCAGCTCACCGTCGAGGGCAGCGAGGCGATCGTCTCCGTACGGGACGACGGGCCCGGGCTGACCACGGTCGAGCTCGGCCGCGTGCGCGAGCCATTTCACACGACCAAGCCGCACGGCACGGGACTCGGCCTGCTGATTGCACGTCGCGTGGCCGAGCTGCACCGCGGCCGGCTCGAGGCGGAGAGCACGCCCGGCGCGGGCGCGCGGTTCCGGCTGCGATGGCCGGGCGAACGTGACGGCAAGTAAGGAGGAGACGTGGCGCGCATCCTGATCGTGGACGACGAGCCTTCGCTGCGGGACTCGCTGCAGCGGACGGTCGAGCGCGAGGGGCACGAAACCGTGCTGGCCGGCGACCTGCGCGCGGCGCGCAAGGCGCTGGCCGAGGGCGGATTCGACCTGCTCGTCACCGACATCCGCCTCGGGGACGGGAGCGGGCTCGATCTCATCGCGGAGGCGCGGCCGGCCGCGCCCCGCATGCGCATCCTCGCCATCACCGCCTTCGGCTCCGTCGACGTCGCCGTCGACGCCATGCGGCGCGGGGCGGACGACTTCCTCGAGAAGCCGTTCCGGCCCGAGGTGCTGCGCGCCCGGCTGGAGCGCGCGCTGGAGCCGGTGCGGCTCGCCGGACGCGTGGCGCGCCTCGAGCGCGAGAACGAGGTGCTGCGCGCGAAGCTGCAGGACGAGCACGCCCCGGATCCGCTGGTGGGGGCGTCGGCGGAGCTGGCGCGCGTGCGCGATCTCATCGACCGCGTGGCGCCGTCGGCGGCGAGCGTGCTCATCACCGGCGAGACCGGTACCGGCAAGGAGCTGGTCGCGCGCCGCTTGCATCAGGCGAGCCCGCGCGCGGAGGGCCCGTTCGTCGCGTTCAACTCCGGCGCCGTTCCCGAAGGCCTCGCGGAAAGCGAGCTGTTCGGCCACGAAAAGGGGGCGTTCACCGGCGCCGAGCGGCGGCGCCTCGGCCGCTTCGAGCTGGCGGACGGCGGGACGTTGTTCCTCGACGAGATCGCGGAGCTGGCGCCGCCTTTGCAAGTGAAGCTGCTCCGCGCGCTCCAGGAGCGCCGATTCGAGCGCGTCGGAGGGATGGCGACGGTGCAGGTGGACGTGCGGGTGGTGGCGGCGACGCATCGCGATCTCGAGCAGTGGGTGCGGGAGGGGCGCTTCCGCGAGGACCTCTACTACCGGCTGAACGTCGTGCGCATCGACGTGCCGCCGCTACGCTCGCGTGTCGATGATGTCCCGCCGCTCGTCGACCTCTTCCTCGCCCGCTACGGGACGCGCCCCGACGGCCGGAGGCTCGGCATCACCGGAGAAGCCCTGGCCGCGCTGCAGGCGCATCCCTGGCCCGGCAACGTGCGGCAGCTCGAGAACGTCATCCATCGCGCCTGCATCCTCGCCCGCGAGGACACCCTCACCGAGCTCGATCTCGACCTGCCGGGAGCGGCGCCGGCCGCCCCCGAATCGCCGACCGCCGATCTGCGCGCGGTGCTCGCCCGCGTCGAGCGTGAGCTGATCGAGCGCGCCGTGCGCGAGCACGACGGCAACCTGACCGCCGCCGGGCGCGCCCTCGGCATCGAGCGGAACCTGCTGCGCTACAAGCTGCGCAAGCACGGGCTGCGCTGACCGGGCGTCATGCGGCTGGGCCTCCTCCTCGCGCTGGCGCTGCTGGGCCGTACGGCGGCCGCGGCCTCACCTGCCGAGATCGAGCGCGACGTGGCGCGGGCGGCGGGCGAGCGCGACACGCGGCGAGCGGAGAGGCAGCAGGTCCAGGCCCAGGCGGCGGCGGCCGCGGAACGCGTGGCCGCCCTGAAGCGGCCCGGCGGCGGCACGGACCGCGCCGGCTCTGTCCTCGCCCGCGAGCTGCGCGAGTTCGATCGTCTGGCCGCGCGCCTCGACGCCCTGGAGCGCGAGCTCGCCACGTTCGAGCAGCGTCTGGCGCGCCTGCGCACCGCCTTCGAGGCGGCCGCGGACGACGAGGAAGGACGGCTCGAGGAGCGCGCGCGGCGCGAGGGAGCGGCGGCGGTGGCCCCCCAGATCGAGGCCCTGCGCGCGGCGCGGCAGCGCATCGCGGGCCAGGCGGAAGCGCCGGGATTCCGGCCGCCGCTCGACATCGGCCTCTCCGCTCTCGACGGCGTCGCCGAGCTCGAGGCCAAGCTCGCCCTCATCGACGGCGAGCGCGCGCGAATCACCCAGCGCCTCGTCGAGGCCCGGCGCGAGGAGACGCTGCTCGCCACGCGCATGGAGGCCAAGAGAGAATGGGCACGCCAGCTCGCCGCCGCGAGGCGCGACGCCGCCGGCAGCGTGGACCTGCTCGACCGCGGGTACGAGGAGGCCCAGTCGGCGCTGCGCGGTCTGGCCGCGCGTATCGAGGCGCTCGCGCGCGAGCGGTCGACGTTGGAGGAGGCCGAGCAGCGCCTGCGCGCGCGGCGCACGGAAGCGGAGGGACGTCTGGCCGAGCTGAGGAAAGGGCGATGAGACGCTGGCTGCCCGCGCTGGCGCTGGTGCTGCCGGCCCTGCCCGCGAGGGCACAGGAGGCGGACCGCGGCTACGTCCAGCCGTCGGTTTCCGTGTTCGGCATGTCCGAGCACGCGGAGGGCCCGGCCTACGTGGCCCCCAACGAGGCGCCCTCCGGGGCGGTGGCCGCCGCCGCCGCCCTCGGGCTCGATGCCCGCGTTCGCCTGCGCGGCGGATGGCTGCAGGCCAGCGGCTTCGCCTTCGTGCACGACCCGCTCTCCGACGACGATCGCTCGTTCTTCTCCGCCGCTCGCGTCCGCGGCAACACCGCCCTCGGCGGCTCGTGGCATCTGCGCTTCGATGATTCGGCGCGGCTGCAGCGGCGCGAGTCGGGCGTCCTCGCCGACTTCGAGCGCAACGACCTCGTCCTCGGCCTCGAGCGCGTGCTCGGATCCGGCACCGCCGTCGGCGTGCGCGCCGGCGATCGGCGCCGATCGGTCGGCGGCTCGCCCGTTCTCGGCTTCTCGCGGCAATCGTTCTCGGGATCGTCGACGTGGGGACGCCCGGGCCGCTCGCAGTGGCGGCTGGATGTCGGGCCGCAGCACTACTCCGCGGAGACCACGAGCGGTTGGCGCCTCGCCGGCACCCTCGAATGGATCGCACGTGCCGCGGGTTGGAGCGTGGCCGCTCGCGCCACCTGGCTCGAGCCGCTGGAAGGCGGAGGAAGCGCCGCGGATTTCGCGGCCCCCACGTCGAGCGCCGCCACCGCCCCGCCGACGACGCCACCCCCGCAGGGTACGATCCCACCGCCCGGCACGCCGCCCGCGCCGGACGCCACCCTGCCGCCGCCGGCGCCGCCGTTGCCGACGCCCACACCTCCGCCACCGGACCCCGGCTCCCGCGAGAGCCGCATGGACACTGTGCACCACGAGCCATTGCTCGGACCGAGCCTGCTCGTCGATCCCCTCGAGGACGACGAGAGCGACTGGGACTTCGGCCGGCGCAAACAGGAAATCGTCGCCGTGGTCTCGCGCTCGTTCGGGCGGCTGATGCTCACCGCGGAGGCGCGCGGCGACATCGAGCGCGGGCCCGATCGCCTCGGCCTCTTCGCCGGCGACGTACGCCGGGAGCGCTTCGCGCTGCGCGTACACCTGCGCCGTGATCTCGGCCGGCGCTGGTCGCTGCTCGCCCAAGCCGGGGGCCAGCACGTGAACGACAACCGGCCGCGTCTCGGCTACACCCGCGGCCTCATCTCCATCGGCCTCGAGCTGCGGCCGTAGCCGGCCTCCCGCCGCAAAAAAACTTGCACCAGCGCGCTGGGATTTTGCGCGCTGGATGGCGTCTCGCGTTAGACGGTAGTCGTGAGTCGTGAGTCGTGAGTCGTGAGTTTTGAGTGAGTCTTGCCGCCCGCGGCGGTGCCGTTCGCTCGTGCCCCACGACCGGTGCTGGCTTCGCTCACGCCTCG
>Ga0114129_10012154_pt1 | contig 12250 bp, 7 predicted proteins | sample RhiMetdeltSRZDD1_FD_80071 | JGI IMG/M metagenome (GOLD analysis project Ga0114129, IMG submission 80071) | Populus rhizosphere microbial communities from Tennessee, USA - Rhizosphere MetaG P. deltoides SRZDD1 (version 2) (version 2) | ecosystem: Host-associated > Plants > Roots > Rhizosphere >...
CCCGGAATGTCCTTGTACTTGCTCTCGGCGATCAGAGCCTTTAACTGAGGACTGCCCAGATCGAATTCGACCACCTTGGCGCCGTTGAGCCAGTGTTCCACGTGATCGCCTTTGATGATCAATTTAACTTGATTCCATTCGCCGACCGCACGCAGCGTCTTGTTGTGTGGAGCGATCAAGTCATAAAGAGCGCTTGCGGTGCGATTGCCGGCTTTGCCCATTTTTGCGTCGGGATGTCCATCGTCGTCCAGCACCTGCATCTCAAACCCGAGGCCTGAGTAGCCGCTCTTCACCATTTCTTCGGCGATGAGATACTTGATGCCGCTGTTGGCTCCCGGGCTTACGCGCCACTCCAGTTGCAGCTCAAAATTATCGTACTTCCCGATGGTGATTATGTCGCCGCCGTTCTTGCTCTGCTCGCCACTACCCTTTACATGCTTGATGGCGCCGTCCTCGATGGCCCAGCCCTCCTCGGGGAACTTGTCGCGGCGGAAGCCTCGCCAGCCGTTCGTGGTCTTGCCATCAAAGAGCAGCTTCCAGCCTGCAGCCTTTTCCGACGCCGAGAGAGTGTTCGGAGTGGTAACGGCTCGCGCGTGTCGGCCGGTTGGCTTGTCCTGCGCAGCTAACTCAGCAGGCATGACCGAGAGCAGGAAAACTAGCGTCAGAGTCGTGAGTACAACACAAACGACAAACGGAATTCGTGCTACTAGAGGTTTAAAAATTTGACGAGGCATATCATCTCCGTCTCTGAGAATTGGTTTACCTGCGCGCGGTGAGGCCTAGCGATTCAAGCGTCACCCGTTGCTTCTGCCGGTAAGACATGTTGGCCATGTGTCCCGCTACGGCCGAACGGTATCCGATCTCGACGTGCGCATTCGGTTCCTTGCGCGAGCGCACGCAGTCCACGAAGTTCGCATAGTGGTTCCAGTCTTTTGTTTGGCCTTCGAGCAGGACGCCGTCGGCGCGGTTGTCTTTCTCAGGATAGTAGCGCAAGCCCGACTCCGATTTGCCGGTGACCATGTCGGTCGCGCCCATCAAGCGCTCGATCGTCCCGTGCGAGCCGAGTATCCGATCGCCAATTCCATAACGCTTATTGTTGAAAGTCGATTGCCACGTGACTACGAGGTCGCCGGGAAAGTCGAGCGTCACCGCTATCGTGTCGGGCACTTCGCGTCCGTCTTTCTCTGAGTAGACCCCGCCCGACATGTAAGCCGAAGTCGGAAGCGGCAAATCGAGCGCACGCATGACGAACGCAATCTGGTGAACCATGTTTTCGGTCACGTTGCCGCCCGAGAAATCCCAGAACAGCCGCCAGTTGATGAACTGGTTCGCGTCGAACGGACGCCGCGAGCGTCCGTTTAGAAAAGCATCCCATCGAACGTTGCCCGGCGTGCAGTCGGAAGGAATCTGGCGCACCCATTGCGGTTTGCCTCGCGGAGTGTTGCGGCTCATCCACGATTCAACTGAAGTGACCTTGCCGACCAGTCCGTCTTTGATCCATTGCTTCGCGTCGGCGAGGTTGCCTGAGCTTTGATGTTGCAATCCGATTCCCACCACGCGGTTCGACTTCTTCGCTGCTTCCAGGCAAGTCTCGGCTTCGGGGACCGACCAGGTCATGGTCTTCTCGCAGTAGAGGTCCTTACCCGCGGCGAGCGTGTCCAGGAAATGGCGAGCGTGACAGTGTAACGGCGTGGCTACGATGACCGCGTCGACGTCTTTGAGGTCAAGCAGACGGCGATAATCGTCAACGGCCTTTGCGGCAGGCGCGAGTTTCTTCGCCTCTTCGTGCCGCCGCGTGAATACGTCGGCGACGGCGGCGAACTCGACGTTGCTGACTTTCAGGAACTCCTTCATAAGCTCCTGGCCTCGCGCGCCCGGCCCGATGATACCGAGCCGGACGCGGTCGTTCGATCCGAGTACGCTCGCGCTCGGATAAACCAGACCGATCGCCGCGCCAGCCGCAGCTTGCTTGAGGAACTCCCTCCGCTGGATAGTTTTCTGAGTCATGCTTTACTCCTTAGATTTTAGAACGTGACCTTCACCCCAAATTGAATCCGCCGCATATCTGCGGCGCCGGTGATCTCTCCAAAACCGGCGTTCCCCACGACGACTCCAGGCTGGTTGAGTTGCGGCGTGTTGGTGAAATTGAAGAACTCGGCGCGGAACTCCGTACCCACGCGCTCGGTCACGCGGAACTTGCGGAACAGCGACAAGTCGAGATTGGCGAACCCAGGACCAGTGAAGACGTTGCGACCGAGCGTGCCGTAAGTGTTAGCCGGCGGGGCGGCGAAGACGCTCGTGCTCGCGTCGAACCACTTGACCCCGGGCCCTACGTTCCCCAATTTCTTGAACTCGCCTACCAGGTTGGGCCGGTTGCCGTTTCCCGGCGCATTGAGGCTGGTGGCGCTGATCGTGATATTCAGCGGCTGACCGGAGTAGGCCGAGAAGATACCGTTTAGTTGCCAATCTCCCAGCAGCCAACGCCCCGCGCCGGATTGCAGCCAACGCTTGGTCGGACCAAAGGGGAGTTCATAGACGTAGCTCTGCACAAACGAGTGGGTGCGGTCATACCCGGCACGACCCCGGTTCAACTGAAGCACCGCCGGGATGGCCAACCCGCCCTGGTCGTCCGTGTAGTTGATCGCCTTGCCGAAGGTATAGGCGGTGGTCAGGAGAAGCCCGTTCGAGAAGCGACGGTCAAATTTGACCTGCAACCCGTTGTAGTTGGTGTCGGTCCGCATCCAGATATTCGTATCCGTGGTCCGACCGAATTTTTGGTTGAGCGGTCGTCCGGCGGCGCCTGAGCCGGGAACGAGGCTGGCGTTAATGTTTTGGCGCGTCAACACGCCCACATTGTGGTTGCCAACGTAGGCGACTTCAAAGGTGAAGTTCCAAGGAAGCGCGCGCTGCACGGCGACGTTCCACGCCTGGATGTAGCCTTCTTTCAGGTCTAGCGGAATGAAAAGGTAGACTTGATTGAGCGGGGCTGGTGAGATGACTCCATCCGGTGGAATGACCGCCACCAGCGGGGCGGCAAAGCCCGTGGCCATCTTCCCGGCAGCGCTGAAGGAATTGGGCGCGGTGAAGGCATTGTTCTGCTTGACCGGGAAATTGAACGCGTACTTGTCGTCCGGGAAAGAAGGATCGATGCTGATCCCGTAGCCGCCGCGAATGACGGTCTTCTCGTCGAACCGATAGGCTACCCCGAGCCGGGGCGCGAAATCTTTGTAGTGGGTCTGGCGGCCCATGTTCTCGGGAATCTTGCCGATGCCCGCTAGTTCCAAAGTATTATTGTTCGGGTTGTAGTTTGAGAACCCGCCCTTGAACATGGGCGTGGGCGCGAAATAGATTTCATGCCGCAGACCAATGTTCAGCGTCAGCTTCTGCGTCACCACCCACTTGTCCTGTATGTAAGTGAACAATGACTTCTGCCGCACGGTCGGGAAGGTGCCCGGCAGGTCGCGGCCGTACTCGTTGGGCAGATCCAGTAGGAAGCTGGCAAAAGAGTTCGCAAATCCTGAAGCGGGCGCCGTCTGCCCAGCGGCTGGGTTTAAGGCGGTCGGCCCGGTCCGGAAGAAGAAGCGGCCGCGCGGACTGTAGGTCTGCGTCTGCAGCAGGTCGTCTTTGTTGAGGCGGGCGTCGACGCCCCATTTCATGGTGTGGTTTCTGAAAATGCGCGTCCAGTTGCTGACCAGGTCAACGTTCGTTTCGGCGCGAACCCACGGCAGGCTGGGCGAAAAGCCCACTACGGGGTTGGTGTACCCCGCAATATCGATGTAGGCTAAGCCGCTGGTAAACTTGTCCAGGTTCACGCCGGGAATGCCGATTTCGTTGGAGGTTTGTTTGTCAGTGTCCTGGTTGTCGGCAATGTTACGATAGCGGCTGAAGCCCAAACGAAATTCGGTGATAAAACTCGGGTTGAAAATGTGGGTGTAGTTGATCGCCCCACCCTGTGTCCGATTGATGCCCGTCCCGGCAAAGCCGTCCCCTTTTGGCCCGCCGTAGATGCCATAGATACCCGGATCGAAGACCTTCGGCCGCTGAAAACTGTAACGCACAAAGAAACTGTCACTGTCACTGATCTTGTGGTCCAGCTTGACGTCAAACGACTCCGTGTCCTTAATGCGCGTCGTCGCCAGCTCATAATTACTGGTAAACCCCGATCGAGTGGGTGCCGGAATGAAACCGAGGATCTTCCTGGCCACGGGGCTGATGCGGTCGGGGCAGATGACGTTGAGGACGCCGTTGCATTGAATTTGTTGGCGTCCCCTTCCTTGGGCATCACCCGTCGCAGGGTCGTAGATGACGGTCGGAGAGGCCCTGAAGTCACCATTGCGAAAATCCAGCGTGGGGATCGTCGGCCGCGTGACATCGCCGCGGCGATCCCGAATGCCTTGATAGTCCCCGAAGATGAAGGTCTTGTTCTTCCGAATCGGCCCGCCCAGCGTAAAGCCGAACTGGTTATACACGGTGTGTGCCTTAGTGGTGGCGAGAAAAGGACGAGCCGCGAGCTTGTCGACCCGATTGAACTCGTAGACGCTGCCGTGTATCTGGTTGGTGCCGGAGCGCAACGTGACGTTAGTGACTGCGCCGCCGGCGCGGCCGAGTTCCGCTTCGTAATTGCTGGTCGTGATGTCCACGGACGAGAGCGCTTCGATGGGCGGGATCAGAACCGTGAGCAGCCCCGTCCGATGGTTGTTATCAATGCCTTCCAATTGCACATTGTTGGCCAGCCGCGACTGGCCGTTGACCTGGGTGGAGAGACTGTCTTGCGAGTTGAAGAATTCCGAATGGGGACGGAACGCGCGGGTCGCGCCCGGAACCAGGTTCAAAAGGCTTTGAAAGTTGCGGTTGAAAGCGAGCGGCATGTCCTGCAGTTGTTTGATCTCGACATGCCGGCCCACGTCGGAACGGTCCGTCTGAAGCAGCGGGACACTTGTAGTCACCTCGACCGACTCGCTCACTCCGCCAGGTTCCAGTTGTACATCAACACGGGTGTCGTTGTTGACCAGCACGTCGACCTTTTCGCGGAACGCCTTCTTGAATCCCGTGTGCTGAACCTCGAGACGATAAACACCGCGGTCGAGATTGCCAAAAAAATAATTGCCGCTGTCGTTAGTGACGGCTGAGCGGCTGAGGTTGGTATTGACCTCCGTGATCGTAACATTTGCTCCCGGGACCACTCCGCCACTGCTATCAGTAACGGTTCCGAGCAATGCTCCGTGGACGGCTTGTGCAAAAAGCTCCCGAGAGCTGCCCGCGACCAGAAACGCGGCCGCGACAAGGCACAGCAGCCATCTGTTGATTGGTTGGTACATGGTCGTTCTCCCTTGTCGCTCCCGAATGGAGATTTGCCGCGCGCTTGTGCAGAAAGAAAAAGCGCCTGGTGCGATACGGTTGAGCTTTGTCATAGTCATCTGATTCCTCCTCCGCATTCCTCATCAGCTAGCCAGGTTGATTCTCGCCCTTGTCGTCAGAAGTCCAAACGGCTTCAAAAAGCGAAACCATGTTAGCGTAGCCTCTAAAGACACAATTCAAGGGCAGACGGCGTGGAAGCAAGATGCCCAGTCCTGCTTGGTCTCGCGTAGCCCCAATCGACTCGAGGACCACAGAAAGTTGAGGCGGCCGCCACAGCTATCTCCCCAATATCCGGTACTCGAAACTGCGGCTGTGTGAATGGAAGTGCGTGCGCCGCAGCCTCCGTCAAAAGTGCGCTCGGCAAGGAAACCGAACTATTGATTCAAAGTCACAGGCGGCGGGTTATCTCGCCGCGACGAAGCGACAACCAGAATTAGGTCAATTAATCAACGTCACCGGTCTAAGCTCAGATACCGGCTGTAATCTAAACTGTGATGTGAATTTTGAGTTGCCACGAAATGCGCAACGAGCATTGAGATCGCCGGCCTCACACATGAAGTCTTCGTGCCCAGTCGCAGCCCAGACGCTAAACGCAATCTCGCGCATCCATCCCCTTTATCGAACCTTTTGTAGATTGGTGCCAAAGTATTACAGAGGGGGAGAGATGTCAATCCGTTTCTGAATAGATAGATCTACCCTGGCGGATATCTGACCGCGTTGCCAACATTCATTGACCGATATCTCCCTCCTGGCTGGCGAGCACCACTACGTAGCCGTCGTGGTCGCGCAGCCACAACTCACGATGCCGTGCGTTCGGGTTTACGCGCGGCTCTTCGATAATCTCGGCGCCAAGGGCCTGCGCCCTCTCGACTGACGCGTCGAACTCGTCAGTCTGAAACCATAGCAGCACGCCATAGCCGTGAGGCGCGGCGTCCGGGTCGCCAAGGTTGGGGTGGTCGTGGGCGTGCCAGTCGTGGAGTTGCAGGATAAGCTCGTCACCCTTCATGAGTCTTTCATACTCGGGACCTCCATGACCGCTCTGACAATCGAGTAGTTGTTGGTACCAGCGACTGCTAGCCTCTACGTCTCTGACTGCGATGAGTGGTTGTGCTCGCACGTGTGCTCCTTATCTCTGTTTTCAAGTAAACGCGCCGGAATTGCGGACGGAGGAAACACAATAAAGTTAGATGGCAACCGGACTGATCTCACTCCGCGCGCGCCTTGATTTGAACCAAATCCAAAAGGCTGAGATTATGAGCAGAGTAAAAGCAATTGGTCCATAAGGCATGGTATGGCTGACTTGTAGCTCCCAGCCGAAAACAACAAGTAGAATCAAAGGTGGCCACGGCGCCTTCTTCGCCAAGAACAGCGCGATTGCAGCCAGGAGCGCGCTTGCGAATACCGCCCAGGAGCCGGTCTCGCTGATGAACGATCCAACTCCTCCAACCCAGTGGTTGGTCCACGTCGCATTCAAGATGAGCTCAACGCCTTTGACTTGCTCGGAGGTCAGTTGCCCATCGTGAGCAAACTGCTCGGTCAGCTCGATGGTTTTAGCGAGGCCTATGCCGCCAATCGAGTCCAAAGCCGTGTAGTAAACGAAGAACACGAAAGTAGCAAACCGAGAGAGCCAGGCAAGGGTCAAGGCCGGCCAACCGTCGGCTTGCGCGACCTTGTCGACTAATAACCACAAGCCAACCGCAACCAGACCCATCATCGGGGTCTGAATCATGTGAAGAGTGAACCACCATTGCGGCCCGAAGTAGCCGAGCGCCTTGAATTGAGGGTTGTAGGGCTCTGGTTTGGAGAGGTATTCGTACATGCCTGGATGGATGGTGAAACCCGCCGGGTGAAAGAGCTCGATAGTGATCAGCACGGTTGGCGCAAGAAACAAGCAGACCCACCAAAGAACCTTTTTGACAGCTTCGTTTGACATGGGCTCCTCCAGTTCAAGTTATCGGTGTGGCTTATCGATTGGGTAACCTACAGAAGGTCAGCTCTGATGCCTCATACACCCTTCTCACTCGCTGGGACAATCTGTAGGAATAGGAATTCCGGCTAACAGGTCATAGTACATGGCCGTGTGATGCTGCCAGAAGAAATCGTTCGGATCACAAGGATTGCTTCCAGGAACTCCCTGAAGAGCGATCGGCGACCCGCAGCCAACGAAATTGAATGTCAGCAGAATTGGCGGTATGTCCAGTTTCGCATCGGTCAAGATCGCCGGCTGAAGCGACTGCCGGCTTATCAATTCCGATAGAAGCTCGATTTGTGGTTTGTGCTTCGCAAGCTGTGCCACCGATATGCCGCCCTTCACGGCTTTGACTGCGCCAGAGACGGGGGCGAGTATTATGTGCTCCGCCAAAAGTACGCTGAGAGGATTAGGATCGTTGATGTCAGTAAGGAGCTCGATTGTCAGAGGCACCTGGGGCACCCAATCCTGGTTGTTGATAACGCTGAAGGCCATTCCATCGTTGCTCACGGCAGAATTAAAATCATCGCCGTAATGATCGTTCCCTGGCTTCGCCTGAGCGAAAACGTAGGTCTTGTAATTCTTCGGTAGGAGCGGAATGTTGGCGTATTGGAAGAAAGACGCGCAGAGCGTCGCGATCGATGCGCCCTGGCTGTGGCCGGCGACAAAGACATCTGTGATCGACTCACCCTTCTCGATCAACTTTATCAGAATCCCATTTTCCGGATCGAACAACAGAATAAACGTGGCGAGTGTAAAGCCCAGATGAACCGCGGCCTTTGGGTCCGCCGCGAGTTGATAAGGAACGCCAAAAACAGAACCGCTCGCCGGAATCATCACCGATAGCAGATCATCGATAATGCTTCCGGCTTTGTCCACCGTTCCTCTGATCAGCACAGCGTATTGCGCCTGGGCGTCCACGTTTTTGGCAAGCTGCCACTTATTATCGAAGATTCCAATTACAGGAGAGTCGAAGACGATTTGCCAGTTTGGTGGCAATGGAGGTGCTGTAAGGGGCGGTGGCGTGGTCCCCTCCAGTTGAGCGAGCATAGCGACGAGGGCCTTTGCTTCTTCAAGATTGAAACCTGGGACGAATGTCATCTCGTGTTCTCCTTTCGAGACTTCTTCAGCAGGGAGTTCCGCAACCAAGCCTGGTGAATCAGGGGTTCTCAGTAATACTTGGTCCCCAGTAATACTCGGTTCCGCTTGAAGTTTCAAGGCGATCAAAGCACCTGTAGGGGAGCCACGGAGGATGCCGTCTCAAAATTTCGCACTACGAACATTTCGTTCACTTCGTCGGCTTATACGGTTTGTCGCCGCACGCGGCCCTTCCATGCGGATTCTGCATATCGCACGACAGCGCGCGTTGCAGATAAGACGGAAACATGTAAGGTCTCTCTATGCACTTGATTTCTGATACGACCTTGCCTTGAGCGTTGCTGACCGTTACGCCGGCTCCTTCTCGCTTGCCCGCCCGCGAGTACACCCGGTAGTTGTAGCCGCCGGTCGAGAAGCGTATCGACACGTAATAGTCCCCGGCGCGTTCCTCGTGGGAGAAGAAGAGCGACTTCGCGCCCTTTGAAGCGTCGCGCGGATAAACCAGCTCCAACGGCCCACTCTCCGGTCCAAACGTATACTGGATTGCGCTCCATCGTTTTCCAACTTCCTCTTCGATTGCTCGGATCTCGATGTATTTCCCGGGACGATTGGTTTCGCAGACGAACAAGGGCGCCCAATCCTGAGCTGCGTATGTCTGAGTTTGAAAAGACGATAGCGCGAGGCCGATTACGAAGGCAGATAATGTGGCGAACGCAGCAAGAAATCTTGAAGGCCGAACCAACGTGTGAGATTCACATCTTAGCAGCCGTGTTCGATTGAACATCTCGGCGATTATAGCAAACCCCATCGCCCGGCCAAGTGGAATAGGCTTTTGAGCGTGGTTTGATGTAATCTCCTTGTTTAATGGAGCAAACAAAACTGAGGCTCACACTTGGTTGGTGAGCGCGACAAGACCCGAACTATGTCTGGTAGAAACAAGCGGAAGTCTCTAGTCCGATTCACCCTCAACGGCGAGCGGACCGACGTGGCTTTCGCACCGCACAAGACGTTGCTTGAAGTTCTCCGCGAAGATCTTGGGCTGACCGGCACCAAACACGGCTGCGAGTTGGGTGAGTGCGGTGTTTGCACTGTCTTGATGGACGGTCAGCCAGTTCTTTCTTGTCTGACGCTTGGGCTGGACATTGAGGACCGCGATGTTACAAGCATCGAGGGCATGGCTATAAACGGTCTGCTTCATCCGTTGCAAGAGACGTTTGCCGATCTTGGCGCAGCGCAGTGTGGGTACTGCACTCCCGGGTTCTTGTTAGTTGCCAAAGAGCTGCTTGAAAAGGATCCGAATCCGACTCGGGAAACAATCAAAGAAGCGCTTGCGGGTAACCTTTGCCGCTGTACTGGTTATATCAAGATCTACGAGGCGGTCGAGCTTGCCGCGGCGCGAATGCGAGGCGAGCAGATTGAACCACCTCGAGAGAGCATCTACGGGTTTGAAGTCTGAGCGGCTCGGGCCACGCAAACGGCGAAGCCCAACGACGCGAGATGTGGGTAGGATGAAAACAGGAAACAACAACGGCGGCGAGAAGAAGGTCATCGGAAAACCATTCCGCAAGGTTGATGCGCGCGCGAAATGCACAGGGCAAACCCGATTCGCCGATGACATAGTCCTGCCGCGCATGCTGTTTGCGAAGTTGCTGCGCAGCCCTGTGCCTCACGCCGCCATCAAAAAGATCGACGCATCAAAGGCCCTGCGACTTCCGGGAGTTGTCGCGATAATCACCGGAAAAGATCTACCTATTCCTTATGGCATACTCCCGGTCAGCCAGGACGAACACGCACTGTGCATCGGCAAGGTCCGATTCATCGGAGACCCGGTCGCTGCGATTGCTGCGATAGACGAGGATACCGCCTTCGATGCGATGGACTTGATTGAAGTCGAATACGAGCCGCTCAAATCGATCGCCTCAATCGACGATGCCTTAAACACCGCGGAGCCGCGCATTCACGACTACGGTGACGGCGGGAACGTCCACAAGAAGGTCGCGCTTGAATTCGGTGACGTGGAACAGGGTTTCGCTGAAGCCGACTTAGTTCGCGAGGACGTCTTTTTCTACGAAGGCAACACCCACCTGCCGTTGGAACAGCACGCGGCGGTTGCGCACTACGACTCTGACTACAAGCTCACGCTTTGGAGCGCGACTCAGACGCCTCACTATGTGCATCGCGCGCTTGCCAAGGTGCTGGAAATGCCGGCGAGCCACATACGCGTTATTGCCACGCCCAACGGCGGAGGCTTCGGCGGAAAGAGCGACCCGTTCAATCACGAGGTGGCTGTCGCTAAGCTTGCGATGATCACTGGTCGTCCCGTGAAAATCACACTCACCCGCGAAGAAGTTTTCTACTGTCATCGCGGGAGGCATCCGGTTTTGATGTGGGTCAAGACCGGCGTAAAGAAGGACGGCGCGATCACTGCGATGCACTTCAGATCGCTACTCGATGGCGGCGCGTACGGAAGTTACGGAGTCGCTAGCACCTTTTACACCGGCGCGCTTCAGACCGTGACTTATGAAGTTCCGCGCTACAAGTTCGAGGGCCTTCGAGTCTTCACAAACAAACCGCCTTGCGGACCAAAGCGAGGGCACGGGACTCCTCAGCCACGCTTTGCCCTTGAAGTGCAGGTCGACAAAATTGCCGAGCAGCTCGAGCTCGATCCGGTTGAGATGCGCCGGCGACACCTGGTAGAGCCGAACACGATCACGGCGAATTATCTTCGAGTGGGCAGCATCGGCCTCGGCGAGTGTATCGACAAGGTAGCCGAAGCTTCGGACTGGAAGAATAAATTCAAGAAGCTCGTTTATGGACGCGGAGTCGGCTTCGCGTGCAGCTCTTACATCTGCGGCGCGGGGCTGCCGATCTACTGGAATAACATGCCTCACTCGGGTGTGCAGCTTCGACTGGATCGTCAAGGCGGCGTGTGCGTGATGTGCGGTTCGGTTGATATCGGCCAGGGGTCCGATTCGATACTCGCTTACATTGTCGCCGAAGTCCTGGGTATTGATCCGTTCGACATTCGTGTGCTTACGGCGGACACCGATCTAACGCCGGTTGATCTTGGCAGTTATTCGAGCCGCGTTACATTAATGACAGGACATGCTGCGCTGCAGGCAGCCGAACGCGCCCGCGAGTTATTAGCCAAAGCGGTCGCCGAAAAACTCGACGTTCCAACTGAGTGCGTCGCGTTCGCAGACCGCCGCGTTTTCGATGTTGAAGATGCCGAACGCGGAATGTCATTCGCGGAAGCAATACAGCTTGCGGAGTCGAAGTTTGGCACTATTGGGACTGTGGGCTCATACACGCCGCCGCGCTCGCCGGGCAAGTACAAGGGCGCGGGAGTCGGACCTTCGCCGGCTTACAGTTATTCTGCCGCGGTCGCCGAAGTCGATGTTGATCCTGAGACTGGAATCGTAGTCGTCGATCGCGTCTGGATAGCGCACGACGTTGGGCAGTCGATCAACCCGGCGCTGGTGATGGGACAAGTTGAGGGCAGCGTCTACATGGGCCTGGGCGAGGCATTGATGGAAGAGATGGCTTATCGCGGAAATCGAAACGTCGTTCACAAGTTCCCATCGATGCTCGAATATAAGAGCCCGACTACTCTCGAGATGTGCGACGTGAAAACGATCTTGATCGAGGACCCCGATCCGAACGGCCCGTTCGGCGCGAAGGAAGTTGGGCAGGGCCCGCTGCTGCCGGTTCCACCTGCGGTCGTGAACGCGATTTATGACGCTGTGGGAGTTCGAATAGACGAAGTGCCCGCGACGCCTGAAAAGATTCTGGCTGCAATTCGCGCGAAGGCTCAAGGGAAGGACG
>Ga0114129_10012155_pt1 | contig 12250 bp, 10 predicted proteins | sample RhiMetdeltSRZDD1_FD_80071 | JGI IMG/M metagenome (GOLD analysis project Ga0114129, IMG submission 80071) | Populus rhizosphere microbial communities from Tennessee, USA - Rhizosphere MetaG P. deltoides SRZDD1 (version 2) (version 2) | ecosystem: Host-associated > Plants > Roots > Rhizosphere >...
ATCTGTTTTGTCAATGCGACGGCTTTGCGTCTCATAATCAGATCCGTCTCGTCGGTCGCCGGATCGAATACTACTGCGGATTCGACGCTCTTCAACTGCAGATGCGCCCCGTGCAAGGCCTTGTGTATGTCATACGGAAGCTGATCCAAGTCCAGCACACCGATCTGATTCCAATTTCGTTCCGCGGCGATCTCGACCAACGGCTTCGCAAAATTCCCGGCAGGACGGACATCGTCGATCGTTGTTACCGAGCGAATCCATCCATAAACACGCGGCGACAGTCCGCACAACAGCGTCGGGGGAAGATCTTTCGGTATGATCAGCAAAGCGCGATTGAAATACGGCATGAAATTCGAAAAGAACCGAGCTTGATTCGATCTCCACAACTCGGAATACACGACCAGCGCATCTAGTCCACGCCTAACCAACACTTCGCGAGCTCCGCTCACGCGTTTGTCGAACACGGCCGGTGAAATTTCAGTCTTGTCCCACGTGATCAGTCCTCGTTTCAATCACACCCCTTTAGTGAAAAGTTTCTTCTCGGTTGAGTTGAGTGATACGCAGCCGTCGTCCGTCACAAGCAACGTATCGCCAAATACCATGTAGCCGGACAGCGGAAGGTAGGTATTGGGATGAGCAATTACAACCATCCCCTTGTTCACCATGCAATCGACGTCTTCCAGGACCCACGGATTTTCGTCCGGATACAAGCCGAGATTGTGGCCACGCACGCGCGTATATTTTGCTCCCGTGTATTCGCCATATCCCTCCCGCCGAAAGACATCGTTTTGAACGCGAGCGACATCCTTTACATTGACGCCAGGCTTGATGAAGTTCTGCGCAGCCGCTTGAGCTTCTTTGAAAATTTGAAACGAGCGCTGTTGATTCTCATTCGGCTGACCGAGCACAAGCGTCCGGCAGATCTGCGCGTAATACCCATGAACTTGCGGCGTCAGCTCGGTGGTAACGTTGTCTCCTGATCGAAAGCGTCGATCGGTCGGCGGTCTCATGCCGTACACCTCGGTGCCACCCGATCCGATGAGCATGAAATTATCTTCCGCTCCATTCGTTTTTAAGAAGGCCTCGACTTCCGCGACGAGCTCAAACTCCGCCATGCCATCCTCGGCTACATCAACGAAATGCTTGTAGCCGGCATCTGCCAATTGTGCGGCCTGCCGTATGTATTGGATTTCCTCCGGCGTTTTGAAACGTCTGAGTGTTTCAATGGCGCTCGTTGCAGAGACCGTCGACTCATCGACAAAACGCGCCTCCATGAATTCCCTGCCCGCAATTGCGGTCTTACCGGAAACCAAACGATGAAGGATTTTCGTGAAGTTCGCATCCCAGGTGATGTTCGCATCGACGTGCCCGGCCAGCAGTCCGTAATCCCAGGGGTGTGAAACAACAATCGAGAGTTCGTTCGAACTCGACAACGCGGCTACGGCGTGTGGCCCGAAGAAGTTGAAGTTCACCAACGACCGGAAAAAGTCTTTACGCCAGCTGTGGCCGTAAAGAAGCAGCGTATCCCAGCCTGATTCCGCCATCAGCTCCGCAAACTGCCTCCGGCGCTCAATGTTCAGCATGGCCGGATAGTTTACCTTATTTAAAATTGGACGAATCCTGCGAACGGAACACAAAAAGCACAAAGTCATTGATAGAATCGCGCAACGATGAAATTCCTGTCGGAAAAATTAGGAGAGCACGCATGAAGTCACGTCTGGTAATCGTTGCATTGCTGTGTGCAATCACCTTTGCGATTTCGAGCGTCCGGTCCGAGCCTCAGCAGCAGTTGACGCCAATCACGATCAACTATCCGACGCGAACCGGGCAAGTTTGGCCGCTGTATATAGCGAAAGAGGGTGGTTATTACGCCAAGTACGGTTACGACGTAAAACTGGCGTTCGGAGTCCACCCCGCGGGAATTGCAATGCTGGTGAGTGGGGAAGCCGTAATGACTCCATACACACTGGAGCAGGCGATGCAGGCCAGTTCGAAAGATGCTTCATTCGTTATGGTCGGAAGCGCGTTCAAGAAAAGTTTGTTCGCGTTGATGGCGAACAAAAGCATCGCTTCAATGAAAGACCTCAAAGGCAAACGAGTTGGAGTAAGTCAGATTGGAGATGCGCCTTACAACTACACCATCGGTCTGCTCGCAAAGGCGGGCCTCAATCAACGTGATGTGCAGTGGCTCAGCGTCGGTACCGACGTCAACGGCCGGGCCGTTGCTCTCGAAAGTAATCGTGTGGATGCCACGATGTTGACCGCGCCGGTGTATTTCAAATTCGAACAACAGGGTTTCAAGAATCTCGGCAATATCAGCGACTACGACGATATCTACGCCCCTTCTGTTTACCTCTTCAGAAAGAGTGTTGTCACAGCGAACCCAAAATTGCCGGAAGCTTTAATCAAGGCGCACGCCGAGGCCATAAAGCGCTTCTATGACGATAAGGCTTTCGCCGTGAAGGCGTACCTCGCGTGGGACAAGCAGGAACAGGCGGACATCGAACGGGTGTACGACCACTATTCGAAGGTCAATACCTACGAGCGCATACCGTATGTCCTGTCTCCGGCCGTGCAGTACATCCTTGACCATCCGGCAGACGCGCAAGTCGGAGCCCAGATGCGGGCGTTCAATTTCCGGTCCGTGATCGATAACAGCATCGTGGAACGGCTAGTCAAAGAGGGATTTTTCGAACAGCTGTTTGGACCAGGAATCAAGGCGGAAGAGGAACGCAAGGCGAAATTGGCATTCCGGTAAGAGGGTTAGCCCTCTTTCTACTTCCAAAATGCGAAGCCCATCGCATTCCCGGTGCCCGCTTCCGACCGGTAACAGGGGACGTAATCGACGAGATCCATTCTGAGATTTGACTCGGCTATGATGCCGGCGACGGTGACCCAGTTCTTAATTTCGGAGGTCCCTGCCTGGAAGACCTCTTCGGGAATCGCTGACAGCGTTTTAAGGTCTCGTTGCTTGATTGCTTCGATGATCAGGTGGTCCAGGGATTCGTCAACCACCCAGTGACTGAGCCCACCCGAAGCGATTACCGCAACGCTCTGGTCCGACGGCCAGGAGGAAATCGCGCGCCCGAGCGCCCGCCCGAAATTGAAGCAGCGTCCGACCGAAGGCTGGTTGGGCGGGTAGAAGGTGTTCACGAAGACTGGGACATGCGGCACGACATTGTCGCGCATGATGCGCCGGTAAACGAATCCCCAAGCGTGAGGCACAGCGTTCGATCCGATTTCTCCCGTCGTGAGGCGCGTCAATTGCGCTACATCAAAATTCTCGCGAATTGCGCACTCGATCACGTGCCTGCCGAGGGCGGGCAGAGTCGGATATCTCGTATATTCCGAGGGGGTACGGTCTGCCTCGGCTGAGGCGATGCCTGGGGGGAGCTTTGCTAAGAATTCAGGCGATCTGGGGATGCCCTCAACATACTCCCCCCAGAAAACGGCAAACGCCGGAACGTGCTCGCCGGTGAAAACTTCCATCTGGTCATTGCCTACCACCACTGCCACATCCGGCGTCGTTTCGTGGAAAATATCGCCGAGCCTCCGAATGGCGCGTTGACAGCGCTCATGGCGTTCGCGGCAAACTTCAGGCATAAACTGTTCGGCGAAATTCTCGGATCGCCGCAGTACGACCAATTCATCGAATGTGTAGGTTTTTCCTTTAAAGAAATGCTTTGGGGTTGCCCTATCCGCCTTGGCACGCTCCGGCCAAATCTCGGGTGCAACTGAAAGCATCGGGCCATGAGATGTGCCTAGTCCGAGAATGATGCGTGCCACAAATAGATCTTACTGCCGAAAATCGGAGATTTGAAATTGGACGAATCCTGCATCTCAAATTCGAAATCCGAAATTGGAGATTGGACCGGCCGGAGTACAACCTGTAGTCCAATTTTAGGTTTCGGATTTCGAATTTGAGGTGCAGGATTCGTCCAATTTCAAAATTTCCTCTTCGTCGGATCACTTGTCTTTCTTTGCAGGTGGAACCTCGTAGAAAATCGGCTGGCCAAAGTCGTCGTTGAGGTGACGGAGGTATTGATTATTCTTCTGGTAGATATATTCTTGCAGCTCTTGTCCGGCTCTCCACGGAATATCCCACGAGAAAGACCAGGGTTTGGTATACGCACCTGGATCGTCGATGGTCGCCTCAAAGTGGAGGATGTTTTTGCTCGGCCGGGTAATCCTCTCTGTGACGTGCATCTGGTCGGTATGCGGATGTCCGGCACGATCGATCCACGTACCTTCATTGAATCCCACGGTGTCAATAACGAGCGTATCGCCTTCCCAGCGTCCGACCGAATGACCCAGCCACGTGAGACCGTGAATGGAATCGCGCGGTGGATGGGGACGTCCATCCATGTAGATCTCGCGCCAGATGTGAGCACCGCCTTCAAAAATGATCACAATTCGCTTCTGTTCCTGAAACTGGAAGATTTCCGCCGGGTACGGCGTGCCCATCAGACGCGGACCACCGGGTGGGAGACAGTAGCCTTCAGGGTCATACTTCGAATCATTGATCAAGTTGTAGTTATAGACTGCCGCAGCCCATGGCTGAAACGGGATCCAGGGTTCCTTTAGAGCTCCCCCGGCGTCAGGTCCGGACAATCGTGGATCCGGTTTGGCGGGCCCGCCAACTGCGACCTGCGCAAAATTGAGAACGCCAGGTAGACCCCACACGCCCTTCTCGTTTCCAACTCTTCCCAAGTTAGGCGTACCGTCCGGCAGACGCGGCGTCGGCTCAGTATCCCGCGACGCGCGGATCGCTGCCTGACCGCCGGCAGTTCCACTTTGAGCTCCTGGCGAAGCACCCTGCGCATACATTGAAACCGCCACAGCAAGCAACAATGACAAGGTGATGAGAGGTCTCCGCATACATACCTCCAGCGATTGATTATGGCAGCGACGTGCGCGGATTATATGTTAGATTCCTCCTACTTAACACCAGGAGCCAACATGCATCGAATCCTGCTGATCATGGTAATGACGACGGCGGCTCTGGCACAATCAAGTGCCGGCAAAGGTGAGTGGCGTAACTACGGTGGCGATCTTGGCAATACCCACTATTCGCCGCTCGACCAAATCACAGCTTCAAACTTCAATAAGCTCACCGTCGCCTGGACGTTCAAGACAGACAACCTTGGTCCACGGCCCGAGTACCAATTTGAAGGAACACCGCTCATGGTCAATGGTGTTCTGTACTCCACGGCTGGGACTCGGCGGGCCGTCATCGCATTGGACGCCGCTACAGGCGAGCAGCTCTGGACGCACAGCGAACGTGAAGGCGCTCGCGGTAACGCAGCGCCACGACAATTGTCGGGCCGCGGACTGGCTTATTGGAGCGACGGACGGGAGGAACGCATCCTGTATGTCACTCCGGGCTACCGTCTTATTGCTCTGGATGCGAAAACCGGCGCACCGATCACGTCGTTTGGGAAAAACGGAGTCGTCGATTTGAAGCTCGATGATGATCAGGATATCGACCTGATCAACGGTGAAGTGGGGCTGCACGCCACACCCGTCGTTGCAAAGGACGTCGTCATTGTTGGAGCAGCACACAAATCCGGCGGCGTACCCAGAAGCAAAACAAACGTGAAGGGGTACGTCCGTGGATTTGATGTGAAAACGGGTAAGCGTCTTTGGATCTTCCACACGATTCCTCTCGCGAACGAATACGGATTCGAAACCTGGGAAAACAATTCGTCCACGTACACAGGAAATACCGGAGTGTGGGGCCAGATCAGCGTCGATGAGGAGCTAGAAACCGTCTATCTTCCTGTCGAGCTGCCGACCGGCGATTATTACGGGGGACACCGGCCGGGCAATGGATTATTCGGTGAAAGTCTTGTGGCTGTTGATCTGCACACGGGAAAACGCAAATGGCACTTTCAACTTGTCCATCACGGAATTTGGGACATGGATATTCCCTGCGCTCCGATTCTCGCCGACATTACGATCGATGGACGCACCGTCAAGGCAGTCGCGCAACCGACAAAGCAAGCATTCCTCTATGTCTTCGATCGAGTGACGGGAAAACCGATCTGGCCGATCGAAGAGCGTGCGGTCGAACAATCAAGCGTGCCCGGCGAGAAGACAAGCCCGACTCAGCCGTTCCCGTCGAAGCCGGCTGCGTACGATCGGCAGGGATCCTCCGTCGATGATCTGATCGACTTCACGCCGGAGTTGCGCGCCGACGCATTGAAGCTCGTTTCTCGATACAAGATGGGACCGATATTTACTCCTCCTGTCGTAAGCAAAATGGAAGGACCGCTTGGAACGCTCGCGATGGCGGTGAATAGCGGAGGGACAAACTGGCCAGGCGGATCTTACGATCCGGAAACGCACATCCTGTATGTGTTCTCTCAAAGCTCGATGGGATCGCTCGGGCTGGTTCCTGGCGATCCCAAGCTCTCCGGCGACTTCGCCTGGATCCAAGGCATCGCAACAACAGGCCCACGCACGAGCGGCGGGGCCGGCGCCGATGCTGGTGCCGATCGCGCTCCGGCAACAGCGCCGGCAGAAAACGCGGGAGGCGGATTGACCGTCCAAGGCTTGCCTCTCGTGAAACCGCCGTATGGTCGGATCAGTGCGATCGACCTCAACAAAGGTGAAATCCTGTGGCAAATCGCGCATGGAGAGACGCCGGATAACATCCGTAACCACCCTGCGCTCAAAGGCCTGAATATTCCGCGCACCGGCCGTCCCGGCGCCGTCGGCACTCTCGTGACGAAGACCTTGCTGATCGCGGGAGAACCTGGAGTTTTCACCACGCCTAATGGGCAAAAAGGAGCGATGCTGCGGGCATACGACAAAGCCACTGGAAAGGAAGTGGGTGCCGTCTACATGCCCACCCAACAAAGCGGGACTCCCATGACCTATATGCTGAACGGAAAGCAATACATCGTCGTGGCCATCGGCGGTAATGGTTATACGGCGGAACTGCGGGCCTTCCGGCTCTCAGAGTAAGCAAGATTAGCCACATGAAGCACAAAAGGCACAAAATTTGTGCCTTTTGTGCTTCTTGTGGCTATCCCGTTTCAAGGAGAGACGTCTTCCAGGAACCACTCCGTCGGAATCTCTCGCCCGATGCCCATCTCTCGCGCTCGTTTCAACACCACTGAACCGAGTGCAGCGAATTGCGTGCCGGCCCCGGTGTTGTTGTTGAACACGGTGATCTCGTCTGGACGTGAGCGACCGGCGGCTTTGCCGGTCAACAGATCCTGGATCTCGTGGATCGAGTCCCACTGCTTGATTCCCTTTTGCGCAACTTCCCAGATGTCCGGAGATTGATCGAGGCGAGCGACTTCTTTCGAGTGGACAATGTAAACGTCGGCGCGCCGGATCGTCTCATCATCGATTTCTCGGCGCTTGTTACTTGCGTCCGACCCACCGATCGATGCGACATACATTCCCTTTTCAACCCAGCGGCCATCGAAGACAGCGTCCCATGAGGCTGTAGCCGCCTGAATGAAGTCGCTTCCATCGACAGTCTCTTTCGAGGAGTTCGCGGAAACGATCGTGCGGTCCAGCTTGCGACTCATGCTCTCGGCGAACTCGCGCCGATGATGCTCGTTCGGGCTGAAGACTTTGATCTTCTCGAATTCAAAGAGGCTGCAGAGGTATTCGAGATGTGCGCTGGCTTGCCAGCCGCTTCCGAAGAGGCCCAACACTTTAGGCTTAGAAGGTGCGAGGTATTTAGCGCCAACAGCGCTCAGCGCCGCCACACGCATCTTCTGCATCACACCATCAGGCATGATCGCGATCGGTTCGATTCGTTCGATATCAAATAGGATGACCAACCCGCAATAGCGATTACCCGTGGCTACGGGCAAAATCCGCCTGCGCTTCACTCCCGCCGTAAACGAGTGACCAGCCATATCGGAAGTTATGCGCAACGCCCACACGCCTGTTCCGGGACTGCCGCCCTCCTGTGATTTAAAGCGGTAGCGAAATCCGGGATTCGCCTTCGATTCCACGGGAAGATATACCTGGCTGCGTGGGCGATTGAACGCGTTGCCCTCGGCAAGCTCGCGATAGACGCCTTCCGTTGCAGCGATGGTATCCGCCGGAGTCAGTGCTTTCTCGACTTCTTCATTGTTCAACAGCAATGTCATCGGTTTAGGGGCTGGCCAGTCTTCAAGAACGGAATCAATCCACCCGCACGCAGCATTTCAAGTAGGAACTCAGGGGCCGGTAAACCTTTCATGGTTTTGCCGGAAGTGAGATTCAATACCGATCCAGTGGCAATATCGACGCGAATGCGGTCGCCGTTCTGCACGAATTCGTGAATCCCCGGAGCTTCAAGGATCGGGAGACCCACTTCGTGGCCATTTCGATAGAACGTGCGAGAGAATCCTTCAGCAACAATAGCTGAAACTCCGGTTGCCTTGATGGCTTTCGGTGCGATCGCGCGGCCGGAGGAACATCCGAAGTTGCGCCCGGCGACGATGATATCGCCCTTCTGCACGTTAAGCGGAAATGCGGGATTCAGCGATTCGAGTACATGCTTTGCCATTTCAGCAAAACTTTTCCAGACCACGTGGGTGGGAGTGATTTCATCCGTGGGAATGTTGTGACCAAATTTCCAACAGTTTCCTTCAAATATCACGGCGTGATTTTACATCACCTGTAAACTGTAGCGTCGACATGAGGCGCATCACCGGGCATTTGTATTTCTGGGTCTTATTAGCGATCGTTGCTGGCGGCCTGTTTGGCTACATTGATCCCGGGCGCGCCGTGAAGTTGAAGCCACTGGGCGATGGCTTCATCGCTTTGGTGAAGATGCTGATCAGCCCCGTGATCTTTTGTACCGTCGTGCTCGGCATTGCGGGCGCCGGTGACATGAAAAAAGTTGGAAGGGTTGGCGGCAAGGCTCTTCTGTACTTCGAGGCAGTGTCAACGTTCGCCCTCGCGATTGGCTTGACCGTCGTCAATATCGTTCGGCCGGGTTCGGGCTTCAATGCGGATCCATCTACCCTCGATGCGAACGCCGTCGCAGATTATGCGAAGAGGGCCGCGGGCCAAAGCACAGCGGATTTCCTTTTACATATCATCCCTTCGACGTTTTTGGACGCCTTTACAGGATCCGGGGATCTTTTGCAGGTCCTGTTCGTCGCGATTCTATTCGGATATGCCATGATGCGGATGGGCTCCATCGGACGACCGATCCACCAATTCATCGAATCCTGCTCGCACATTTTTTTCGCGATGATGAATACACTGATGAAACTTGCGCCTTTGGGAGCCGGTGGTGCCATGGCGTTCACGATCGGCAGGTACGGCGTGGATGCGCTTCGACCGCTTGCCTTGTTGATGGGAAGCTTCTACCTCACGTGCATTCTTTTCGTTCTCGTTGTGCTGGGTACGATTGCTGCGTTTACGGGATTTAACATTCTGCGCTTCATCGCGTATATCAGTGATGAAATCTTGACGGTGCTCGGCACATCTTCCTCGGAGTCGGCGCTGGTGCCGCTAATGCAGAAGCTCGAGAAGCTTGGATGCTCGAGATCCGTAGTGGGGCTGGTTGTTCCATCCGGCTACTCGTTCAACCTCGACGGAACGAATATCTATCTCACGATGGCTGCGCTCTTCGTTGCTCAGGCGTTGAACATTGAACTCACATTACGGCAACAACTCACGATTCTTGCCGTCGCCATGCTGAGTTCCAAAGGAGCATCCGGAGTTACCGGTGCGGGCTTTATTACGCTCGCTGCCACGCTGGCTGTTGTACCGTCAATTCCAGTGGCGGGGCTGGCATTGATTCTAGGCATTGATCGCTTCATGTCCGAGGCCCGTTCGATTACGAACTTCATCGGCAATGGTGTCGCCACAGTTGTCGTTTCACATTGGGAAAAGGAACTCGACCGGAAAAAGCTCCTTGACACCTTAAAACCGCGCAGCGTATGAGAACCTGCATGTTGCATCCACGCAAATTCTCAAGTTTGGGGCTCATGCTCGTTATTCTGAGCGGTTGTTCGCGACCAGCCCCATCAACTTCGGAACGAACATTCAAACTTGGCATCACTTCAGGTGCGCAGGAGTTTGTGGATTTCGTCATGGAGAGGCACGGCCTGCTGGACCAGGCCGGCCTCAAAGCAGATAAGGTGAAATCGCTTAGTCCTGCAAATCTTCACTTGATGGTCGCCGAACGAAAAGTCGATATCGGGTTTGGCGGATTCACCACGATGGCAACAGCACGTGGCGAAGGAAAAGACATCATCGTGATTTACGGGGTGTTCTCACCGGTGAATATGGTGTTCGTCCGCAAGGATTCTTCCATTAAGAGTCTGAGCGATTTGAAAGGCAAGAAACTGGGTGTATTCGGCGGCCCCGGCTCCACAACATTCGCCTTTCTTGCAGTGCTGGCAAAAAACTGGTACGGGATCGATCTTTTCAAAGATGCCGAGCTCGTTACCGCGCCGGCGCCTGCTTTGGCCGAGCTTCTCGGAAAGGGCGACATCGATGCCGCCCTACTCGGAACCGTGGAGTCGATTCAGACATTCGCACAAGATCGCTACCGCGTGCTCGTTGATCTCAGCAGCGAATACAAGGCACATCAGGGCGGGAGAGCCCCGGCACATGTAACCATCGCAACGAATGAGGAGTTCGCCAAAACACATCCCGACATCGTCCGTGATTACTTGAAGGCATACAAAAACGGCCTCCAGTACGTTCACACTCATCCCGAGGTTTGGGACGAATACGCCTCCAGCATCAACATGGATAACCCGGCCGAACGCGCTCTACTTCGCCAGAAGATGGAGCCGAATCTCGTGGAAAACTGGGATGCGGATCAGATTGCGCTGCAGAACGATTACTTGAAACTTGTGCACAATATCGTGGGCGACAGCGTGCTTAAAGTTGTACCTCAGGATCTTATTCGTAATGAATACATTCCCTAGATTGTTATCGCTCGCTTCCCTTCTTCTGCTGTGGCTCATTCTTGCCGCAGTTTTTCCTCCGACTATCGTGCCCGGTCCCATTGCCGTATTCAAAGCAATGGGGACCAATTTGGCCTCCGGCCAGGCTTTCTACCATCTATACAAAACGTTACTGCGGGTCGGCTTTGGATTGATTCTGACGATGGCTCTGGGTATCGCCGTCGGAACAGTTATGGGACTGTCGCGTAAGGGTGAAGTCTTTCTAGATTCCTGGGTCATGGTGGGACTTACACTACCCGCGATTGTGTACAGCATCATTTGCCTTCTGTGGTTCGGGCTAAACGATTTTGCCGCGATCGTAGCGATCGGGGTGGCTGCGTTTCCCGCGGTGAGCATCAGCATCTGGCAAGGCATCAAAGGCATGGATATGCAGTTGGTAAGCATGGGCCAAGCGTTTCACCTCACCAGAAGTGCCATTATTCGCAAAATCATTTTTCCTCAACTTCTCCCACACATCCTTGCATCAATGCGATATGCGCTCGGTATTTGTTGGAAGATATGCACAACGGTCGAACTGATCGGAATGTCGAGTGGCGTGGGCTACCAATTGAACTACTGGTTTGGCCTGTTTTCTATGTCGCAGGTTTTTGCCTGGACGCTTCTGTTTCTTGTGGTGATGTTCGCTATTGAGTACTTGCTGTTCAAGCCTGTTGAAAGACGCTTGACGCGGTGGCGATCCGGAGTTCCAGCACTTCAGTGGGCGCAATAAAGCTGACCAACATAGCGAAAGAACACATTCTGGCGAATGGCGAGCGGCTGCGTGTGTTGGAAAGCATCAGCTTCGACGCAGCCGATCGTTCGTTTACTTCAATTCTTGGGCCATCCGGCTGCGGCAAGTCGACAATCCTCAATCTAATCGCCGGTCTCGACAATCATTCGTCTGGACAAATCTCCATTGATGGCAACCGGATCGGATTCGTCTTCCAACAACCTCGGTTGCTGAATTGGCGAACAGTATCCGAAAACGTCCTCCTGCCGCTCGAGCAAAAGCAATTTGATCGGAGCACAATGCAAGCGCTCGGCGATAAATACCTCGGGATCGTGGGTCTCGGGGAGTACAAGAACTACTACCCACTCCAACTCTCGGGCGGTATGCAGCAGCGCGTTGCGATTGCGAGGGCTCTGGCGATCGATCCGGACATTCTGTTGATGGATGAACCGTTCAGTGGTCTGGACGAGATCACGGCCCGCAAGCTTCGCCAAGAACTCATTCGAATCTGGCAGGAGACGGGAAAGACTATTCTCTTTGTAACACACAGTATCAGCGAGTCTGTGTTCCTGTCTCAGCAAGTGCTGATTGTGAGCGC
>Ga0114129_10012159_pt1 | contig 12248 bp, 9 predicted proteins | sample RhiMetdeltSRZDD1_FD_80071 | JGI IMG/M metagenome (GOLD analysis project Ga0114129, IMG submission 80071) | Populus rhizosphere microbial communities from Tennessee, USA - Rhizosphere MetaG P. deltoides SRZDD1 (version 2) (version 2) | ecosystem: Host-associated > Plants > Roots > Rhizosphere >...
CCGAAGAACGTCGACACGTCGGTGACGAGCGGGCGGCCCTGGAACGACGGAATCCCGCGGTCGGCGGTGCGTTCGTCGTGAAAGCGCTCGAAGCCGGCGTGAAACATCGTCTTCGACCCGAGCGATACGGCAATCGTTGGATTGATCCCGTAGCGTTCGAGGCCGACGCCGGCACGATAGGTATCCGTGTTCTCGTAGACGCTGGTGAGGCGAACGCTGACGCTCGGGCTGAGCGGCTGATTGAAATCGGTCGAGACGCGGCGATTTTCGTACGAGCCGAGCTGCAGCGACGCCTCGCGCACCGGCGTCCAGTCGGCGACGCGCTGAACGCGGTTGATGACGCCGCCGACGCCTCCACGCCCGAAGATCATCGCGTTGGGTCCTTTGAGCGCCTCGACGCGGGAGACGTTGTAGACGTCGCGGTAGTACTGCACGTCGTCTCTGACGCCGTCGACGTAGAAGTCGGACGTCGAGCTGTTGCCGCGGAAGACCGGCGTGTCGCGGTTGCCCTCGCCCTGCGCGTAGCCGATGCCAGGCACATAGCGCACGACATCGGCCATGTTGGTCATGTTCAGCTCGGCGATCGTCTCTTTCGAGACAACCGAAATCGACTGCGGCACGTCGCGCAGCAATGTGTTGGTTTTCGTGGCGCTGTGAATCCGTTCCGGCATGCCGAGCACGACGACGGATTCAGCCAGCGGCGCCGGCTGCAGCACGACGCGCAGCTCGGGTCGAGCCGGATTGACGTCGAGCGTGACGGGGGCGAATCGATCCATCGCCACCGTGACGGTCACCGGGCCGGATGGGAGCCGGTCGAACACGAAATGTCCCGACGCATCGGTCGACGCGTGGCGCTCGACGGCGGCGGATTTGAGAATCACCGTGGCACCGCTGATCGCGCCGCCGGAGGAGTCGACGACCGAGCCGCTGACCGCGGCCGGCTGGGTCTGTGCAATCAGGGGAAGCGAGAAGCTCAGTAGGCTAACGGCAACGAGAAGCGAGCGGTGCACAGGTTTCCTCCGTCCAAAGATGGAAATGAGACTCAATCTCAGGACTGGGAGGATAACTCCGACCAAACAGGTCGGTCAAGGGGAAAATTAGGGGTCTATTGTGCCCGAAGGCCACCGAGAACGATCGCCATGGCCGGCTCGGTCATGATCACCCACGCCGACTCGCCTTCGTTGAACAGCGCGCCGTGGAGCGAGTAGTTCTTTTGACAGGTTTTTCCGTCCTCGGCGAGCACGCAGTAGCTCATCTCGAACGTGCAGTCGTTGGCAACCGTATACGAACCGGAAATATTTCCCGGGATGGCGAAGCCTCCGCTGTTGAAGGCTCCTTGCCCGATGACTTTGCCGTTTCCATCGACCTCGATTCGGCCGCCACCCGAGAACGGCAGCGGGAAACCGAGATCGAGCGTGGAACCGTTCAAATCGAGCTGATACGAGCCGAACAAATCCCGCACGGTACACCGTGAGATCGCCTGCTTTCGTGCCCGCCCGTAAATCACCACGCCCGGCGGATTCATGAAGAGGTCCACCATCTCCCTTCCCTGGTCGGAGATGATGCCGAGAAAGGTCGCGTGCAACACGAACGGTTGAATCGTCGGGTGCGAGAAGGGCAAATCGACGAGCGAGATGAACGTGCAGTCGGGCCTCATCGTATAGGTGCCGAAAAAATCCTGGTGGAAATGAATCCCGTTGAAGGCCGCCTGGCTGCTGAACTTGAGGTTGCCCTTTCCATCGGCTTCGAAGATACCGACGCGCGAAAAGGGTCCGGCCAGACCGTTCACAGGCGAAGCGAGCACGGAGCCGCTGCCGAAGAAGGCGAAGGGCCCTACGAGGTCGCTATTCGTACAAGAAGTCCGAAAAGCGCGCGCTCCAGAAACCGCTCCGCCGCCAGAGCCTTTATCCTGAGCGAAAAGCTCGGTGGTCCCAAACGCCAGACCAAGCGCGATCAGCGCCAACAGCATCGGTCGGGACGAGTGGCTGGCCTTGTGGGTCGAGCAATTCAAAGCGATCACGTTTTTGTCTCCTGGCGCAGCGGGCGCCGTCCAGCGCAGTCGCCGGGCTGGCCGGAAACTGCGCACGAAATCCTGTGTCGCCGTCGGTCTGACAATGTTATAAACACGCAGGCGATACTCCCAAACCCATCATGACTGTAGAGATTTCGGGCGTAACGTCGTACGCATTCGAGCGGTTCAAGCAGTTGATGGACAATTCCGTCGCACGTTCGATGCACGCCTCGCTGCTCCGAACGGAATGGCACGGAACCGGTTATCGCGCCACTGCTCCGGGCATCGCTGCCTTTGGCCGTTTTCACAACGGAGAAGTCCGCGTCAAGATTATGATATCGTTTCCCGCCACGTTGATGCGCGGTACGATCGTCGCGGACATCCAGCGTACGATGCGCGACTGTGGCTGCAACAACCTGCAATTAACCTGAATACGCCGACAGCCGGCGGCCCAATAACGTCGACACGTTCCGGAACAGTTTCGCGGCGGTGAACGGAAAGCGCCGCCGCAGGCGCTCGAGCGTATCGAAATCGAGCATCAGCACGTCCGACCGCTGGTCCGCAACGAGATCGGCAGACCAGCCTGACTCGTCGCCGAGCTCGCCGGCGACGTCCCCCGGTTCGATCTGCCAGGCGACGGAGGCGGATCCGCGTGTCGAGACCAGGCGCCCGGACACCAGCAGAAACAGCTGCCCGGGCTCGCCGCGATTGAACACGCGAGCGCCGGTCTCGTAGCTGCGCAGGGCGCCGAGCAAGACCACTTTCCGAATCTCCCACGGTGAAAAGCCGCGGAAGCAAGGCGAGTCTTTCAGCCGCTGCGGATCGAGTCGCAGCAGGACCATATCCCACACTGTGACCAGACGGATCGTGAGCATCAGTGTCGGCGTCACCAGCAGCTCGGTAAAGAGCGCCAGCACCATCGTCAGCGCCGCGAAAATGCCGAACTGCAGCAGCGGCTGAAAACTCGACGCCAGCATGACGAGGAAACCGAACGCCAGCGCGAGCGAGGCGCTCACGATCGGGCGGCCGACGTGGCGCAACGTGGCGAACATCGCGAGCGTCGGATTCGGGTAGTGATCGAGCTCGCGCGCGTAGGTCATCAGATGATGGACCGTGTCGTCCACGCTGATGCCAATCGCAACCGTCGCGATCAACGCGGTCCCGGTATTGAGCGGCACGCCGAGGAACGACATCAGCCCATAGACGAGAGCGATGGGAATGAGGTCGGGGACGAGCGACAGCAAGCCGATCTTCACCGACATGAACAGCGCCGAATGAATGGCCGCGATCGCGAGGAACGTGAACGCGAAGCTGGTCAGCTCGTTCACCGCCATGTAATCGGCGGCGTTGTTGGTCAGAATCGACTCGCCGGTGTAATTGACCGCGACGTCCGCGGGAAACGTCGACGCGACCATTCCGTCGATTCGCCGCTGGAGGTTCGCCAGCCGGGCCGATCCGGAGAGGTTGTGTCGCACGAGGATCGCAGCTGCCGAGGAATCGGGTGTCAGCAGCGACGACAGATCCCGGGCAGGCACCAGCAGCAGATATTGGGCGATCGCTTCGCGTGAGGCCGGCACCCGCTCGTCGACGGCCGCGCCGCCGTGCAGCTCGCGGTTGATCGTCATCACATAGTCCGCAACCGACACCGTCTTATCGACGAGCCCCGTCGCCGCGAGATCGCGCTGCAGCGCCGCCATGCGTTCGAGCTGCTCCGGCTCGGTGACGCCGTCCCGCTGATGAGTGTCCACGACGATCCAGAACATTTCCGCGCCGGTCAGCACCGAGTGCACATCGCGCGAGCGCTGGCGCACCGGGGAATCGGAAGGGAAATACGTGAGGAAATCGGTGTTGACGTCAATCCGGGCAAGGCCGACGACGCCGACCAGCGTCAGGACGGCGGCCACGGAGAGAATCGCCACGCGATGATGCACGTTGAACCATCCCAGACGCTCGATGAAGCGCTGAAACAGCGGTTCCGCCCACTGCCGTTCAACGTCGGCGGTTTTGGATGGGCCAGGAGTCGACAGCGCGAGGGTGATTGGTGGCAGCAGCATCATCGTTGCCACGTAATTGCCGGTGAGCGCCAGCGCCGACCCGATGCCGAACTGCTGCAGCATCGTGACGTCGCTCAGCGCCAGGCTCGCGAAGCCGAGGACCGTCGTGACGGTCGTGATGAGCAGCGGCGCCGCGGTCTGGATGATCGCGGACTTCAGCGCGATCTTCTTGTCGATGAGTCTGTCAGCCCTGCTTTTGAGACGCGCGCGGAAGTCCGCAATAATGTGCACGTCCTCGGCGAAGCCAATCGTGACGAGCAGCGACGGAATCACCGCCGTGACGACGTTTAGAGGAATACCGAACAAGCCCAGCAGTCCAATCGCCCAGACGATGCTGACGGTCACAGTGACCATCGGCACGACAACGGCCTCGACCGTCCGGAAGAGGATGAGCAAGACGATCAGGAGAATGGCCCCCGAGATGGGAACCAGGAGGACCATGTCCCGAACGATGTACCGGCTGTACGAGTCTTTCAGCAGCGGACGCCCGACCTCGTAGAGGGTGAGCCCAGGCCGGGCTTCTTTACCAAGAAGCGCATCGACGCGTTCGACGAACCGGTGGTTGAATTCGGTGTCGCCTCTCTCCGGGTCGGTGTAAACGATGATGGCGGTCGCGCGCGCATCGGGCGCGACGATGTTTCCGGCCAGGACGCGGTGAGCGAGCGCGTACCGGCGAATGTCGGCCAGGTCCGATCCGTCCTCCGGCAAATCCGCCGGGAGCAGTGGCCGCGTCTCGAGGTCATCATCGTGAACGCGTACTCGGCGGGCGGTCGCAAGAGATTCCACCCGCATCACGCCGTCCAACTGTTCGAGCTGCTCGGACAGCCGCCGCACAGTGCCAAGGACATCCGGCTGGAAAACGTCATCGGCCTTGACGACGACGAGCGTGATTGAATCAGTGCCGAACTGCTGGCGGAACCGGTCGTACACCACGCGCGCGGGATCGCGCTGCACCATGAAGCCTTCGGCGGAGGTGTCGATAGTGATATAGGGAATGAAAGCGGAGAGGACTGCGGTGACAAAGATCGCCCCGACCGTCGCCGCGAGCGGGCGATCGACGCCGAAGGAGAGTATGTTGGCCCAGTTTCGGCGCATCACACCTCAGACAGTTGGAGCGTCAATCATAACGGTTATACTGTCTGCTCAAGAATGAGCATGTCTTCTCGAATCCTATCGATCTGCTGGCTCCTTGTGGTTATCGGTCTGAGCGGCGGCGCGCGAGCGGCCGGACCCGACGGACGCTGGGTCGCCGAACAGATTCGTGATCGGGATCAGGGACGCGATGCCCGATTTGACGTCCGAATGCGCATTCTCGACAGTCGCGGCGGCGTCCGGGAGCGGCGATTCACGCTGATGCTGAAGCGAGGCGCGAAGGGCGAAGATCGCGGGTTGATCCGCTTCTCGCAACCTGCCGACATCAAATCCACGGGCCTGCTGATCTGGAAACACCTGAACGCCGAGGCCGAACGCTTCCTGTTCCTGCCGGCCATGGGGCGAATACGCCGGATTGCCGGCGGCGAGGCCCAGGAGAACTTCGTCGGCAGCGACTTCAGCTACGAGGATATTGGCGGGCAGGATTTCGACGCCTACACCTACGAGCTGCTCGAGGGCGACGGCACAACCACCGATCCTTCCGGTGCAACGTACAAGTTCTATAAGCTTCAGTCGCGGGCGCGCGACGCGAGCGCACCGTTTCCGACGACGATTTCCTACGTCGACAAGGAGTCGTTCGTCGTGAGGCACGCCGAACGGCTCGATCGCGCCGGCCAGCGTCGCAAGACCTACGACGTCCAGAAGCTCGCGAAGGTCCAGGGTTTCTGGACGGCGCTCGCCGCCACGATGGCCACCGATCGCGAGCGCACGCGGACGGAGCTGGTGATCGACGCTTCGCAGTACAACGTCGGCTTGACCGAAGACGACTTCAGCCGTCGCGCCCTCGAACGCGGCGGATCGTGAAAACACAGGCGGCCCTCGCTGGATTGCTTCTCGGTCTGGCGGCGCAGCACCTCCACGCCCAGGGATTGTCGGGGCAGGTGTCGGTGCTGGGCACGACCTTCCCGAACCGACCGCGCACGCCGGAACTTCGGTCCCGCGTCTTTGCCAAGAACACCACCATCATCGGCCCGCACGTCCGGTTCGACGTCGGCGGGTTTGCGGAAGGACTGCTGGCCGGCGGCGAAGGCGCCGATCGCGCCGGCGTCGCCGAGTTCGACGAAGCGTCCGTACAGCTCACGATGTCGCGGCTCGATGTGCTCGCCGGCTTTACGCGCGCGGTATGGGGACGGCTCGACGAGCTGCAGCCCAGCGACGTCGTCAACCCGCTCGACTTCTCGAAATTCTTTTACGAGAGCCGCGAGGCGGCACGAATGCCTGTCGGTCTCGTGCGCGCGCGTTTGCATCTGACCGACTCGACGACGATCGAGCTGGTTGCCGTGCCACGATTCCGAAAGGCGCGCTTCGATCGCCTCGATGAACCGACCTCACCCTTCAATCCCTCGACCCTTCCGCTCCGTGTCGCCGTCGAGCGGCCATCCGGAAGCGTGTGGGAACAGATGCAGGGAGGCGCACGATTCAGCACGTCGACGGGACGCGTCGACTGGTCGGTCGGCGCATATCACGGGTTCAGACCTCTGCAGGCTTACACGTTGTCGTATCTGGCCTCGGGCCTTCCTGCCGCGCCAATCGTGAGCATTTTGATCTCGGGAACGTATCCGGAATACACGATGGTCAGCGGCGACTTCGAGACCGCGCTCAGCCGCTGGACGTTCCGCGGTGAAGCCGTGTACTCGGACGACAAGGCGATTCAGGCTCGCCGCTCGCCGGTGACGGCCAGCGGCCGGACGGTGCAGGCGGGATTCGGCGCCGACCGCTCGCTTGCCGGTTTCCGTGTGCTCGGCGAGCTGATCTGGCACCACGCCGAGATCGACACGCCGTCCTTGCCGACCGACCCGCTGACCGGCGTGGCGCCTGTGTTCGAACGACGATCGCTCACCGCTGTGGGAATCGTGGAGCGTCAGTTTGCCCGCCAGACCCGCCTGATCCGGGGCTTCGGTATCTACGACGGCGTGAACAAGAATGGCATCGCGCGCGCCATCGCTGCGATCAGTCCGCGACAGGGGTTCTGGGTCGAAGGGACCGCCGTCTGGTTTTCCGGCCGGCGCGCCGGCCTGCTGGGTTCGTTCATAGACGACGATTTTCTGTCGGTCCGGTTAATCCAGCACTTCTGACGCCCTGCCCCGATTCGTCTGACCAGGAAACGGCCTTTCTTTCCGGCAGTGACGGCTTGATTGGACGCTAAAATAACTGCGTAGGCCCGATTTGGGTCTGTCGTGAACAGCAAGGAGACCGGTCATGGACTTCCGATCGAGACTCGCCGGTTGGAGCATCTGTGCCTTGGCGGCGACGGTTCTTTTGACAGCCACTGCCGGCGCGCAGCAGCGGGCCGCGACGCCGGGCGCGCCGACGTTCAGCAAGGATGTGGCGCCCATCCTCCAGAAGTCGTGCGACGCGTGCCACCGGCCCGGTTCGATTGCGCCGATGTCGCTGCTCACCTATCAGGACGTGCGGCCGTGGGCGCGCTCGATTCGAACCAGAGTGTCGAACCGCGAGATGCCGCCGTGGTACGTCGACCGGCACGTCGGCATTCAGAAATTCCTCGACGATCCGTCGCTGACCGACGACGAGATCAGCACGATCGTGAAATGGGTCGATGCCGGCGCGCCGCAGGGCAATGCGAACGACGTGCCGCCGATGCCGAAGTACGAGGATCTGGGCCTCTGGCACATCGGCAAGCCCGACATGGTCGTGACGCTGCCGAAGGATCAGATTGTCGCCGCCAACGCGCCCGATCAGTGGCGGGACATCGTCGTCGATCCGGGTCTCACGGAGGATCGCTGGATCAAGGCGGTCGAAACGAAACCGAGCAAGGGATGGAGCGTCATTCACCACTCGGTGCAGAACATGATCGCGCCGGAAGACACCAATGGCGGCGCCGACATCAGCCGCGGGAACCTGATCAACGAGTACGCGCTGGGGAAGAACGCCGACATCTTTCCGGACGGCACCGCGCGGCTGATCAAGGCGGGATCGAAAATCAATTTCAACCTCCACCTCCACTCGATCGGCGAGGAGACCGCGGCCAACGTCGAATTGGGCTTGAAGTTCTATCCGCGCGACTACAAACCGACGTTTACTGCCGACATCGTGCCGGTTGCCGGCGCCGAACTCGACATCCCGCCGAATACCGACAACGTGCGAGTGGACAGCTACGGCACATTGACGAAGCCGGTGCGTGTCCTGTCGTTCCAGCCGCACATGCACAATCGCGGCAAGGCCCTGTGTGTCGAAGCGATCCTGCCCGGCACGGGTCTGGGGAGCATCAACTTCGGCGGCAATCAAGTCGTGCCTCTGAGCTGCGTCGATCGCTATCAGTTCGCGTGGCACATTGCGTATCACTACGCCGAAGATGTCCAGCCGCTGCTGCCGGCGGGAACGATCCTGCACGTGACCGCCTGGCACAACAACACCTCGTCGAACCGGTTCAATCCCGATCCCGACCAGCACGTGACGTTCGGCCAGAGAACGGTGGACGACATGAGCTTTGCCTGGATGAAGTTCGTCTACCTGACCGACGAGCAGTACAAAGAGCAAGTCGCCGCGCGCAAGACGAAGTCGACGAACAATCAGTGACGGGGATGCGGGAAGGGATTGGGGATTAGGGATCAGGCTAATCCCTGACCCCTAATCCCTACACTCTCCCAGGCCGCAAAGGCAGCTATGAAAGTCCTCCGTGGCGCCGTTTCCATCGGTGTCGTGGCGCTGGCCCTTGCGCAGGGCGCGGCGCAGGCGCAGATCCGGTATTCGACCGGCCAGGCGGTCGTGCCCCTCTTCGAAGGCTGGATGAAGAACGGCGATGGGACGTACAACATGATGTTTGCGTACCTGAATCGCAACTTCGACGAGGTCATCGACATTCCGGTCGGGCCCGACAACTTCTGCGATCCGGCGCCGCAGGATTGCGGCCAGCCCACGCACTTCTACACGCGCCGGCAGAAGTTCGTGTTCAGCGTGAAACTGCCGGCGAACTGGCCGAAGGACAGGAAGTTCCTGTGGACCGTGAAGTCGCGCGGCAACAACGAGAGCGCCAAGGCGTCGCTGGTGCCGGAGTATGAAATCGACTACGGCACGTTGTCGGAGAACGGCTCCGGCGGCATTCTCGAAGCAGGAAATCAGCCGCCGACGATCGTGAGCGGCAGCGCGGCGCAGACGGTGACGCAGGGCCAGGCCGCATCGCTCAGCGTCGACGTCACCGATGACGGCATTCCGAAGCCGGCCGAACGGAGAGCGCAATCGTCGCCGCCGCCGGCGGCAAATCAGACGCCCGATCTCGATCCGGCTCGCGCGGCGGCCGCCGCCGCGCGCATCCCTGGCGTTCGCGTTCGCTGGGTTCAGTATCGGAGTCCGGCCGGCGGCAAGGTCACCTTCGACCCGGAACGATCGGATCCGGTGTACGGCCAGCCGGTCACCGCCGCGACCAAGGCCAGCTTCACCGTGCCTGGCGTGTATGTCCTTCGGGCCATCGCCAGCGATCGGCAGCTCGAGGCGACCTACGACATAACGGTTACGGTCAAGTAAGCGCCGGCTACTGGGCGAAGTGCAGAGTGTCTCTCGCCGTGCGCTGGCCAGGCTGCTGATCGCGCTTGCCGTGACGCCGTTCGCGGCAGGCGCGGTCATGTTCGTTACGCTTCTGGCCCTGTGGTACAGCGGCGTTCATATCCTGGAGGGCCCACCCAACGACCCGGTTGATGTCTCAATCGGGCTGGCCAGCGGCGTCACGATAATCGCGGTTATCGTTACGAGTTGCGGTGCGGTGCCGGCGGTGATCTGGCTTGCGAGCCGTGGGCCACTCTCGCTCGGAAAAGTACTGCTGCTCGGCGCCGTCCTCGGGAACGTCCCGTTCGCGGTGATCGTCGCGGCGATTGTCCTCGCGCAGTTCGTGAACGGGACGCTGTCGCCCGATGTCGGACGATTGTGGTATGGCTTCGCCGGTGCGACCCGGAACATTGCGTTTGGTCTGCTGACAGGGACGTCGTCGGCTGCCGCGTTCTGGTTGATTGCCATCCGCGGCACGGAAGCAGAGCACACGAGAAGTCGGTACTAATCGGTTTCAGAATCTTTCAGATCATTTCACCGCCCGCCTAAAGACTTCTGCCGGTCGATCTGGGGATCATCCGTCGCGTCACGCCCGACCTAAAGGTCGGGCCTGCGTACGGTATGGCCAGTCAGTTGTTTGCGCGAAAGCCACTGTCCCTGCTTCTCGAGGAGATGGCGGGGGAGCATCGACTGCGGCGCGTGCTCGGGCCGGTCCAGCTGACCAGTCTCGGCGTCGGTGCCGTGATCGGAACGGGCATCTTCGTGCTGACCGGCGTGGCAGCGCACGATCGCAGCGGTCCGGCCATGATTCTGTCGTTTGCCGTGGCCGGGTTCGCGTGCGCGCTGGCGGCGTTGTGTTACGCCGAATTCGCGTCGATGGCGCCGGTTGCCGGATCCGCCTACACGTATGCGTACGCCACGCTCGGCGAACTGCTCGCGTGGATCATCGGCTGGGATCTGATCATCGAGTACGCGGTCTCAGCGGCCGCGGTCGCTCACGGCGCCTCTCACTATTTTCAGGACCTCCTCAGCATCTTCCGCATCCAGCTGCCACCGGCGCTGACCGACGCGCCGTTTGATTACAGCCCGGCGATCGGGAGGCTTGTGGCAACCGGAGCCGTTTTCGATCTTCCGGCGATGGTCATCATCTCGCTCGTCACGGTGGTGCTCGTGATCGGGATCAAGGAGAGCGCCAGCTTCAATGCCGCGATGGTGATTCTGAAGGTCGCCGTCGTGATCTTCATCATCGTCGTCGGGGCGTTCTACGTGAATCCCGCGAACTGGCATCCGTTCGCGCCCTACGGCTACGCCGGCATCAACTTTTTCGGCAGGACAATCGTCGGCCAGGCCGATGCGGGAGGGCAGCCGGTCGGCATGCTCGCAGGCGCCGGCATCATCTTCTTCGCGTATATCGGCTTCGACTCGGTCTCGACCCATTCCGAGGAGGCGCGCCGGCCGGAACGCGACGTGCCGATTGGCATCATCGCGTCGCTGTTGATCTGCACCATCCTCTACATGGCCGTCGGCGCGGTGCTCACCGGGATGGTGCCGTCGAGCGACATCGACATCAATGCGCCGGTCTCGAGCGCCTTCCGTCGAGTGGGGCTGACGTGGGCGCAGCTGCTGATCTCATTCGCCGCGGTCATCGGCATTACGTCGGTGGCGCTGGTGACGATGCTGAGCCAGGCGCGCGTGCTGCTGGCGATGGCTCGCGACGGATTGCTGCCGCGCTTTTTCGCCGACGTCCATCCGAGGTTCCGCACGCCGTGGAAGTCGACCATTCTGACGGGCGTCTTCGTGGCGCTGCTGTCGTCGCTCCTGCCGCTCAGAATTCTCGCTGACCTCGTCAACATCGGCACGCTGCTGGCGTTCGCGATCGTGTGCGCAGCAGTGTTGATCATGCGACGGACGCATCCGGAAGCGAAGCGTCCGTTCCGCGCGCCGCTCGTGCCGCTGACGCCTGTTCTTGGCGTTGCGACCTGCCTGCTGCTGATGTTTTCGCTGCCGGCCGAAAACTGGCTGCGGCTCGGAGGATGGCTGGTGCTTGGCCTGGCCATCTACTTCGGGTACGGACGACGCCGCAGCGTGATGGCGCGTCTGGGGCGGACCGAAAGGTCCGCGCTACAAATAGAGGAGTCGGGCGGACCTGAAGGTCCGCACTACAGGTGAACGGGCCGCAGGAGATTCTGAAAGCGCGGTTCGGTGCGCAGGCTGTCCAGCCGCGGGTCGAATCGCAGCAGCCGGTGAAGCTCGCCCTCCTTGCGCTCGATTTTTTCCAGCCAGTCGAACACCTGCTCCCGTTCGCCAAGCCCCTGATACACGACGGCGATTTCGTACGGGCCGGCGCTCTGGGCGGACAGCAGTTCGTCGAGGACTTTGCGCGCATCGAGCCGGCGCCCGGCCAGCGCGTAACTGTGCGCCAGCGATGCGCCGGCGGCGCGGTCGAGCGCCGCGGTGGCCTTCGCCTTCTGCAATTCCGCGATGGCCTGGTCGAACAGACCCTTCTGTTCGAGCGCCAGACCGAGGATGAA
>Ga0114129_10012160_pt1 | contig 12248 bp, 8 predicted proteins | sample RhiMetdeltSRZDD1_FD_80071 | JGI IMG/M metagenome (GOLD analysis project Ga0114129, IMG submission 80071) | Populus rhizosphere microbial communities from Tennessee, USA - Rhizosphere MetaG P. deltoides SRZDD1 (version 2) (version 2) | ecosystem: Host-associated > Plants > Roots > Rhizosphere >...
ACATCGCCATGGTTCTGGATCTCTCGTCGAGCATGGAGGAGCGAATGGGGGCCGGATCCGCCCCAACCGCGACCCGAACGCGCCTCGACGTCACGAAGCGGGTCATCTCGGAGTTCGTGCGGAGCCGGCCGGAAGATCGAATCGGGCTCGTCGTCTTTTCGGACAACGCCTACGTTGTGAGCCCACTGACACTCGATCACGCGTATCTGCAGCGATACATCGCGATGATCGACAACCAGATCCTGCGCGGCGAAGGCATGACGGCGATCGGCGAGGGCCTGCACGTCGCGAACGCGCTGCTCGCGCGTCAGGCGGCGCCGGGCAGCCACCGCGATCGCGTCATCGTCCTCCTGACCGACGGCGAGACCAATTTCGGCCGGGATCCCGTCGTCGCGCTACAGGAGGCCCGCGACGCCGGAACGCGCGTCCACATGGTGGCTGTCGACCTCGAGGAAGAGATCAAGCAGAAACAAGCGGTCGTGCGTCTGGTCCGAGCCGTCCGGCGCCATGGCGGCCAGTACTTCACGGCCGATTCGACCGCGCAGCTGCGAGACGCCGCGCGCGCGATTGATTCTCTCGAGAGGGGCGTCGTGGTGAGTTCGCGCACGGTGCGCGATGCGCCGGCGTTCGAGTTGTTCGCGGGCGGGAGCATACTCCTCGTCTGTCTTGCGCTGCTCCTCCGCAGTGTTCCCTTTTTCATTGATCTGACGTAGCCTACAGACCGTGATCAACCGACACCCTTTCGCGTTCAATGGTCCGGCCATTCTCGGGGCCCTGCTGCTGGCCGTCGGACTGTCCGCGGGCTGCGGCGGCAGCCAGACAGGCACGCTTCAGGATCTCAACAATATCGGCGACTTGAAGGCGCGGTTCAACCGGGGTGCGGGCAAGCCGCGGATCGTGCTCCTGCTGTCGCCGACGTGACCTGCGTGCGTGAATGGCGCCAGGTGGGTGCAGGAAGACGTATTGACGAAACACAAGGACGCGGACCTCGAGGTCTACGCGATCTGGTTCAGCATGTATCCGACGGATCGTCGTGAGGCCTGGCCCGCCGACATTCTGACCGACTCCCGCGTCGTCAACCTCTGGGACGAGCGGAAGGAGGTCGGAACCTTCTACGCGCAGCGATACGGCGAAATGGAGAGCACCGTGGTGCCCGAATCAACGGATTGGCGAGGCACGCCGATTCTCTGGGACTCATATCTGGTGTACGGACCGGACGCCCGTTGGGAGGATTCGCCAACGGGGCTGCGCCGCTGGGGCCGTACGATACTGAAGACGCAGGACGGCCTCCGGCAGTCCGTGGACAACCTGCTGCGTTAACCAACGAAACAGGGGTCAGATCTTGTTTCTTGCACGAATGTCCTCATGTGCGGTCACACCTGATGAGGACATTCGTGCAAGAAACAAGATCTGACCCCTCATCCACAAAGGAGCGACCGATGGGTTCGCGATTCTTGCCCCTCGCTATCTCCGTTACGATGCTCGCGGCAGGGACCGCGTGCAGCAAGGCGACCGACCCCGAACGTGAAGGCGGTCAACCGAAAGCTGGCACGACGCCTGCCGCTACGACCGAGAAGTATCCCGAGCCGCGCTGGCCCTCCTACTTCAAGCGTTCGAACAACGTTGAGGACCTCATGCCAGCCGCCCGGTCGCTCGTCCGCAACACGTCGGGCTTCCAGGGCAAAGGCATGGGCATCCTCCAGGAGGGCGAAGAGGTGCTGATCGTGCCGACGGCCAGCGCCGATCCGATGGTGCTCGAAGCGATTCAGCGGGCGCTCGTCGAGCGGAAGGTCAAGCCGCACATAAAGTTCTCATACGAGTTCACCGGCGAATCGAAAGACCTCGTGGAGAAGCGCCAGGCGGCCAATCAGCGAAATCGCGACAACACGAAAGCAGGCATCTATCAGGCATCGAGCTGGATCAACGGACAGTTTCCTGATCCCGAAGTGCCGAAGAAGTGGCTGAAGGAACGAAGACCCGATCTCTACGCAGAGCTCTTCCCGAACGACACCGGCGCGAAAGCGAAAGCGGACGAGGATCCAGAGACGGGCTTGCCGCGCGCCAATCCGAGGGACCGTGAGATCGTTGGCCAGGGCATCCAGAAGTTCCTGAAGGAAAACCCGAAGTGCCGTGGCGTGTTCTGGGGCGGCGGCGGCACCACGGGGCTGCGGCGCGCACTCTATCCGATGCAGGACCAGTATCTCGGCACGTTCATCACCGACAACGTGTACACGCTGCAGAGCCAGATGACCACCTACCCTGGCGACGTCTGGCAGCTCGCCGAGGAACAGATCCTCGAACCGCTCGTCTACGCCGACCGCGTGGAGATTACCGACCCCGAGGGCACGAATCTCTGGGCTGATATCACGCCCGATATGGCGGAGCGCTGGTCGCAGGGCGCCTATCAGCGGGGACACCTCTACATGTTCCCCAACCAGGCGACCGGGCGTTTCGGCTACTCCTTCGTGAACTACCCCGGCTTCCAGCAGAAATGGCTGCCACGCGAACCGATCGCGCTGATCAACGGCGTGCTCGCAGGAACGCAGGGCCACGGCGGCTTCTTCCCCCGCTGGGAGATCACGTTCAAGGACGGCTTCATCGCAGACGTGAAGGGCGGCGGCGCCCAGGGCGCGGCGTTGAAAGAGTTCCTGCAGTACCCCGGCCTGAACGATCGCGTCTTCCCGTATCACACGAAGCCGGGCTTCTGGTACCTCTACGAAATCGCGTTCGGCTCGCACCCGAAGGCGTTCCGTCACCCGATCCCGCTCGAGGAGTCCGGTAACACGAGCCCCGAGCGCGCCCGCAGCGGCGTCATCCACTGGGGCCTCGGCATTCGTCTCTGGCACGATCCGGACGCGCCGACGGAATCCAAGAAGTGGGCAGAGTTCTCGAAGCAGAACAACACGCCCTTCGATCACGGCTGGCACACGCACACCTACTTCACGACCTACAAGGTGCGCCTGCGCAACGCCGACAAGTGGGTCGCGTTGCTCGACAAGGGCCGGATGACGAGTCTCGATCACCCCGAGGTCCGTGCGCTGGCCTCACGCTACGGCAATCCCGACGACGTGCTGGCGGAGGATTGGATCCCCGAAGTCCCGGGCATCAACGCGCCCGGAGACTACCTGAAGGATTACGCGCCGAATCCAGGCCAGTACTCGATCAAGGTGCTGGAAAAGGCGAACAACGGCACCTACGAGCACTACTTCCCGAAGCCGGCGGCGCAGAAGACGACGAGCACAACGGCGCCCGCGACGGGAAAGCCGGGCGGGAAGTAAGGAGTCACGTGCAACGTGCGGACGTGCTACGGGCGACGTGCTGCTTGTCACGTGCCACGTGCTACCGCTAATGTGAGCTGAGGCCCACGCGACGGCACGACGTCAACCTGATGGCGTCGTGTTCGTCGCATCGTCGTGCTCGTCGCGAAGATTTCGTGGAACGGCGAACTCCACGACTAGAGAGTTCGTCATCTCTCCTCCTAACTCCCAACCAGCGACTCCCAAGCGAACGGCATCGCGTTTGCGCGCGGATGAGTTATAGTCCCGCCGCACGAACATCGGCGACGCCACCAGCTTTGCGGCCGCTGTCGCTCCGGCTGCGCGGGCGCTCAGGAGATGCCATGAGAATCGCCATCGCCTCGACCTTGCTGTTCCTGTTCGCAGGAACCGGACTCGCCCAGACGCGTGCGTCCGGCCCGTGGTGGCCGAACCCGACCTGGGGAGCGGACGATCAGGCTGGCGCCTCGAACTGGATCACGCCAGAGAAGGTGATCGAAGCCGTGCGGCTCGTAAAGACCGGGAAGGTTTACGACATCGGCCAGGTCTATGAGAAGGGCATGCCACTCTTCGGCCAGCGCACCTACACGCTGTTGAGCCCGGCGAGCCCTACCTACGTAATTCCATCGTCCAATCGCCTCGTCGGGAACGACGAGTTCCTGTGCGCCGAGATCGGCCAGGTCGGCACGCAATTCGATGGGCTGGGGCACGTCGGCATGCGGATGAAGATGGCTGACGGCACGCAGCAGGACGTCTACTACAACGGCGTCACTGGCGCCGAGATGTACAGCCCCTACGGGCTGCAGAAGCTCGGGATCGAGAACGTGAAGCCGATCGTAACGCGCGGCATCCTGATTGATATTGCCACCTTCAAAGGTCTACCGAACCTCCCCGCTCGCTACGAAGTGACGCTCGCCGATGTGCGTGGAGCCCTTGCTCGCCAGGGTCTTTCGGAGAAAGACGTGCGGCCTGGTGATGCCCTGTTCTTCCGCTATGGCTGGTCGAGATTCTGGAAAGAGCCCGCGACGTATGACGCGGAACCGCCCGGCATCGGGCTCGAGGTGGCGCGCTGGGTGGCCGAACGCAAGGCCTCGATGGTTGGAAGCGACCAGTCAGGTACCGAGGTCCAGCCAAGCGCCGACGCGACGCAGGCGTACCCCGTGCACCAGGAGCTGATGATGAAGAACGGCATCTTCAACCTCGAAAACCTGATGCTCGAGGAGCTGTCGCGTGATCGTGTGTCCGAGTTTCTGTTCGTCTTCACACCCGTCCGCTTCAAGGGTGCGACGGGGTCGCCGGGCCGGCCGATCGCGATCCGCTGAACAGCGGCGCTTGCGCGATCGGTTGTTGTTACCTGGCGCCTTCGATCAGAAACAGCGACGAGACGGTACGGCTGTCGCTGTAGGCAATTGTGCGGCCGTCGCTGGAGATTCGCAGAGCCCCTGGGGGGTATTGTGCCAGTCGATCGCGTATGACTTCTGTGTGCGGTAGCGCCTTGCCCGTCGTCACATCGACGATCGACAGCACCCATTTGTCGTCATTCTGCGTGGCCACGTACACCGACCGTCCGTCTTCACTCCACTGTCTGATGAACTGATTCGGCTGTAACGGGACATCCAGCCGCGTCGCGGGGCGAGGTGCGAGCGTCGCCACCCACAGCGACCCGTCGCGCCTCCGGCTGATGAATCGCTCGCCATCCGGCGCGACTGGCGACACGACCTGTCCGGGCTCGTGCGCGACTCGCACGGGTGGGCCGCTGTCGACGGACTGTACATACGTCTCCATCTCTCCACCAGGACGTGCGGCATCGAACACGATCCGGCTCGTGCCCGCGAACGACGCATGCGAGGCGAAATTCGACAGAACAACGCCACCGCGATCGAGCGTCCTCGATGCACCCGCTCCGAGCGGGTACAGGACGAGTGATGACTCGACGCCGTCGCGGCCGCCACGGGAGGCGGTCAACGCCCAACGGCCATCCGCCGACAACGCTCGCCCGTATCCATTGCCGAGCAATGTCGCCGGCCCGCCGTCGGTTGGCCGCACGTAGATGGGATAGAGGGACTCGATTTTCCGGCCGCCTTCGAGCGTCGGGCCTATCCGCACGGTAATCAGCATCATTCGACCGTCGTTCGACAGCGCGTCGACCTGGGAACTCCCGAGCCACGTGACATCCCTGCGTCCCCCAGGGGCGCCCGAATCGTGAATCCACGCGCGCCTGGACGTGGTGGAGTGATCGACGAGCAGACGATGCGGCGCCGCCGCGTCGAGCACGCGAACGCGGCTGCTCGCGCGCAGTACGGAGCGGAGCGATCCATCCAACCCAATTCTCGAGACCTGATCGTCGTTGTTCTCCGGACCGATACCGGTCACGAACACCGCGCTGCCATCTGTCGCCCAGGCCAACCCTGAGACAAAGGTCCAGCCTCGCGACAGCACCTGCCTTCCCTCCCCCTGGCGCACGACGACAGAGAGCCGGCCATCGGCATCGACTTCGGCCGTCGCAAGCCGCTGGCCATCTGGCGACATACGAACGAGGTCCGCGCGCTCGGCCAGTTGAGTGCCAAGGGGGTACTCCAGGCGGCCGTTGACGATTGCCGCGATCGTGTCGCGAGATCCCCAATCGGCCGACTGCACGTGCTCCGCCAGCTTCCTCGGGGCTCCTCCAAGAAGCGGCGCGCGCGCGAGGGTCCCCAGGCAGCCGCCATTGGCGGCGCGATACACACAGGACAGCGCAAAGGCGAGCTGACCGGTGCGAGAAACTGACAGCAACCCGCCCGGGGGAATTTCCAAGGCTCGAGATTCGGGGCTCACGGTGGTCGTGCTGAACATCTGAATCGGCTTGCCGTTCCACGCCGCCGAATAGAGGACCGTTTCCCCGCCCGGGCCAAAGCGCGCTGCGTGCACGTACCCTTCCTCGAACGTCAACTTGTGCCACGCTGGAAACGGACCGCTCGATTCTTTCGGGCCAGAGCCCCTGACCCACCACCCAACCGCGAACGCCGATAACGCGAGGGCTACGCCCATCGTCGAAAGGCGTGCCGTGCGAGACCTGGTGCGAATCGGTTCAACAGTCCCGCTGAGGACCTCGTCCAGATCGGCGAGCACATCGCCTACGTCGCGCCGGCGACGCTTCGGATCCTCGTCGAGGCACCGCTTCAGCAACGCGGTCAACCCCGGTGGCACCGTCGATGGCATCGCACTCCAGTCTGGCTCCGATCCGTCAGCTCTTCTTCCCCGAAAGGCCGGCGTGCCCGTGAGCATCTCGAAGCACACGCATCCGAACGCCCAGATGTCCGTGCGCTTGTCGACGAAGTCCCCACGCGCCTGCTCGGGGCTCATGTACGAAGCCGTCCCCAGAATCAACCGGTCTGATTCCGTGACGATGCTCGGGCTGCTCCTGTGATCTCCGCCCGCATCGGCCGCGTCGGACTTCGCGAGACCGAAGTCGAGGACCTTCGTCGTGCCGTCCCTGGCGACTTTGACGTTCGAGGGTTTCAGGTCCCGATGGACGATACCGCGCTGGTGCGCGGCATCGAGTGCCTCTCCAATCTGCCTGGCAATGCGCGCCGCATCATGCAGCGGGATCGCGCCTCGCCTGATGCGCTCGGCCAGCGTCTCGCCGTCGACCAGTTCGAGGACCAGACCGCGGATGCCGTCGACGGCGTGCACGCCGTAGATCGCGGCGATGTTCGGATGGCTGAGCGACGCGAGGAATTGCGCTTCCTGCTCGAATCGCGCGAGACGTTCCGGATCGTCGTTGAACGCTTCAGGGAGAATCTTGATCGCAACGTCACGACCCAGCAGCGTGTCCCGGGCGCGGTACACGTCGCCCATGCCGCCCGCGCCCAGCAATCCGTCAATCTGATACGGTCCGAACGCGCGTCCGGTGAGCACCGGAATTTCGCCAGCGACGAGCCGCGCCGCGATCGCGAGCGCCGGCTCTTCGAGAAAGGATCCGCTTGACGCGTCCTCCTCGAGGAGCGATTCGACCTGCACTCGCATCCCCTGATCGCCCGCGCACTCGCGCGTCAGGAATGCGGCACGGTCGGCAGCGCCGAGCGCAGCCGCCTGGTGATAGAGCTGCTCGATTCGTGACCAGCGCTCAGCGTCCATCACCCGCCCCCTGCTGAAGCTCGCGCCGCAGCCATGACTTGGCGAACCGCCAGTCGCGGTGGACGGTTTCCGGGGACACGCCGAGCACCTCCGCAGTTTCCTCGACCGTGAATCCGCCGAAGAACCGCAGCTCCACGACGCGGCTCTTGCGCGTGTCGAGCCCGGCGAGCGCCTCCAGCGCGAGATCGAGCGCAACCAGGTCCTGCGAGCGCTCGACCGCCACCGCCATCGCATCCTCGAGTGGAACCGGCGGCTGGCCGCCGCCGCGTTTCAGGAGTCGCTTCGACCGCGCGACGTCTACGAGGATCCGGCGCATCAGCCGCGCCGACATCGCAAAGAAGTGGGAGCGATCCTGCCAGTCGATGTGGGCGACACCAGTGAGGCGCAAGAACGCCTCGTTGAGGAGTGCCGTCGGCTGCAGGCTGTGTCCGGTACGCTCGGCCGCCATGCAGTGCCGCGCGATCCTGTGCAACTCGCGGTGCACCAGCGGCACGAGCTGCTCGAGCGCGGTGGAATCGCCATCCGCCCAGGCCCTGAGCAGCATCGTGACGTCGGGAGCAGTCACAGAATCCAACGAATCTTATCCGATTCACGCGCGCGGAGTCGTCACCTCGAGACATCCGTCACCGCGCTGACGGTCGCGCCACGCCCCCGGTCGTTCAGGTACAAGACGGCCACCGATACGCGAGACACCATTGGATAACAATTCGAGATCTCGGCCCATGGACCGTATTCATCGTCGTCGAGCACGACAGTCCCTCCTGGCGGGACGAGTATCCGACTGCTATTTGACGGAACCCCGCCAGGGGCGCCGAGTAATTCAAACTGAATCCTGACGATGGTGACCTGGCCGCGCCCGGTCGTCTCCGCCAGCGTCAATCGTGGCAGGTACGAGGAGCACTGATGCGCGGTGTAGCCGGCCACGGAAAATGCGCGGATCGCCAGCGACTCCTCGGGCGGTTCCCGGGGTAACCCCGGTGCGGCGATGTCGCCGACCGCCATTCTTGCCTCGCCAGCGTGATCGACGTAGCTGACCCGAACGTAGAGTCTGTCGAGCGGAGCGTCGGTCACAAAGTCGAACAAAGGGCTGACGAGGTCACGCAGGCCGCCCGCCGGCACGCGAGCCGGGGTAGGAGGCCGAAAGCTCGTCAGTCTGAAGCCCGGGCCTGTTTCGGTCGCGGAGCGCGAAAACAGGACCTCATGAATGTCGACACCTCCAGGCTCCGTCGCTGCCACCACTAACGTCGGCGTGTAATAGAACCGTCCGCCAGCGTGCCATCCGGTAACCCGGAAGTCAGTTATCAGCAGAACGCTCGAAGCAGGCGCAGGCGAACTCGGTTGCGTTGGAGCCGACGGACCGCAGCCGACGCAGCCGGATAGCGCGGACAGCGTGACGAATTGGAGAATTCGCGCCTTCCTCATCGTCTCCTTATCCAGGAGAGCGAGAAGCACGCGAGAAACCTGTCAGCTGCGTCGAAGAGGATGTTAAAAAAGGATCCTCACGCCAAGCTGAATCTGGCGTGGTTCCCCCGCGATGTTGTTCAGCAGGTATTCGCCGAACGTGGCCGATGCCGGATCCCGGTCGATAATCTGGAGGAAGTTTGGGTTGGACGGAGCATCGAACCCGCAGTCGGCCGGCACGGGTCTGCCGCAGTAATTCGTCACTTCACTGCCCGCGAGTTGAATACCCGACACGTTGAACAGGTTGAACACGTCCACGACCAGAGACAGACGGCGACTTCCCCCGAGGCCCATGTTCTTCAGCAGGTGAAGGTTTACGCTCGACGTCGATCTGTTTCGGAAGAGGTTGCGTGTGAACGGAACCCCCGGCGCATGGTACGGGCGGTCCGCGCCCGAAACGCTCTCATTCGCATCGCCCCCGAACGTCGCGTCGATCGGCAGTCCCGAGCGGAGCTGGAAATTGCCCGCCACCTCCACACCGTAGGGAAGATTGAGGACCCAGCCGCCAGACGCCTGATGGCGGCGGTCGAGACGGGCATCCGAGTATTCGGGAGCGAGGTTGAACGGATTCTCGAGGGTCATGGAGCCCACGTCCGCTTCATTGTCGTCATCGGAATGGGATTTGCTCAGGATATAGAAGCCATACACCTGTCCCCGGCGACCGTGCCACTGCGTCCTGAGAGTGAGGGCACGATAATGCGAACGCGCGGTCGCCTCGCGGACGACTACCTGTCCGAGTGACGCGATGGGGCGTTGCTGCCCTCCGTCGCGAAGACCAAAAAAAGGCCGCCGGGCCGGATCACTCGTGCGCACAACAGGCAGCGGCAGATTCAGATCGACGTTGCGCTCGAGATGATCTGTCTCGAGATCACTGTAGTCAGCGCCAACGCGGAGGCCGGACCCGAGCTCGCGCTCGATCCCGAACCCCCACTGAAATGTTCTGGGATTCCTGAACTCCGGATCGATGACGAAGAGCTGGGCGCCGCTGTACTGATCCGACAGGCCAAGAGCATGGCGCACCTGCTCGATTTGCTCAGGCGTGATGATCGGCAGCCTGCCCAGCGGCGTTCGATTCAGATCGATTCCGATGAGCGCCAGCTGCTGATAGACCGTCTGGTTCGGATTGTCTGCCGGTACTTCGAAGGGAAGCTGCACGACGAGATCGACTGGTGGAGAGCCGAAGTTGGCCAGCGGTTGCGCGAAGATGATTCCGGGCGACCGAGCGTAGTACAGCCCGGCGTTCCCACGCACGACCGTCTTCGCGTCATTCCGTGGATCCCACGCAAGGCCAACACGCGGCGCCACCTGCGCAAGCGCGTCGGGGATGGAGGTGGGATCCACCTGACGGCCCGATGGGAACGTGAATCCCGCGAGGCGATTGACCAGGTCGTCGTTGTGCGCTTCGGGTGAGGGATGCCATTGACCTTCCCAGCGCACCCCGTAGGTCATCGTCAACGCACGGCGTATCCGCCACGAATCTTGTGCGAACGCTGCGAATTCCGTGGTGGCCGCCGTGCGCTGTGGAACGCCCATTTGGCGCACGTAGGTGACCGTCCGCGAGTCGAAGCGATCCGCCGTTGGGCCGTCCACCGACAGCGTTTCCAGAATGGCCGCCGTATTCGAGCCAGACATGGCGAATCCGCCCGTTTGATGCAGTCCGCCGTTCTCGTCGACGACCACGTAATTGAGCTCGGCACCCGTCTTCACGGAGTGAGCACCCCGTATCCAAACGGCGTTGCCGGCAGCCTGCCCGCGCCAGTCGACGGTCCGGATTGGCAGGAAGTTCGTCGTGCCGAATCGGCCCACGTTGGTCTGCACCCGCGCCTCCAGAACGTTCGCCTCCCGCGGACGCGCTTCCCGTGCGTATTGAGTACGGACCTCGAACAGCAGGTTCGATCGCCGGGCATCAGTGATCTGGCCGACCACCGAGTCGACCCTATCCTTTTCGGTGCCATTGCTCGACAAGGCGAGTGTCGTCGTCGCCGGCGTGTCGTTGCCCGCCGATATGGCGTTCAACCCAGTGTTGCTACTTCCGCTATAGCGAACAGTGAACCGGCTGCCGGCCTCTAGTTGCCAATCGAGGCGGCCCAGGAACGTGACGCCATCGTTCGTCATCGTGAACGGCCGCTCGAGGCTCTTGTAGTAGTCGAATGCCTCTTGTGTCGCCGCCGTTGGCCTGAAACCTTGCAGGCTGTCGAAGAGGACCGCTCGGGGAACGTCGACCTCTTGTTGCTCGTAGGCGAGGAACGAGAACACCCGATCCGGCCTGATTGGTCCGCCGAATGAACCTCCCCATTGCTGTTGTGTCGGAGCCGATCGCCGACCGAACGCGTTCGTGGTCGCGAGATCCTCAGGACGATTCACGTAGAAACCCGACCCCGCCGGCCGGTTACTTCCCGCTTTCGTCACGACGTTGACGAGGCCGCCGGACGATCGGCCGAACTCCGGGGAATACCCGCTCGCAACGACTTGGAACTCACGAATGGCCTCCTGCGGAATCGTCGGCGAGAAGTTGGATCGCGATCCCCCTCGGATCCCGCCGAAGAACGGCTGGTTGTAATCCGCGCCGTCGATGCCGATGTTCGAGTTGATGCCCCGCTGGCCCGACAACGCAATCTGCCCGCGCTGTACTTCCACCTGGGCGTTCGGCGTCAGTTCGACGAGATCCTGAAACCGTCTTCCATTCGTCGGTGCTTTCTCGATGAACCGTGCGTCAAGCGTGGTGCTTGCAATCGGACTGGTCACATCCAGCCGCGGAGATCCGCCGGTCACGATGACCGCCTGCATGACGTCACCCACCTGCATCGTCAAATCGAGCGTCAGCGTGGATCCGAGACCGACGTACAGGCCTGTCCTCCGCAAGGACTGGAAAGCCTGAAGTTCCGCAAAAAGCTCGTAGGTCCCGACAGGCAATAGCGGAACAGCGTAGAGGCCCTGGTCGTTGGTTGCGACGACGCGATGGATCCCGGTGGCCTTGTTGAAGATTCTGACCGTCACACCCTGCAGCACAGCGCCGGAAGGGTCGACGACCCGGCCGCCAATCTGGCCCGCCGAAGCCTGGGATTGGGCGCTGGCTGGACCCACCTGCAGCAGGAATGCGCCGCAAGCGATGGCGACGATGAGCCGGTACGATGTGAGTGGGGTCATTGCCTCCCCGTTGCCGACGCAAAAGCGATAGACGGTAGCCGGCCTGGGGGAGATTAGCCTAATCCAAGACAGGGCGCCGCCCGTTGAAATAGGCGGGAAACAACGGCGAAATCAGTCAGCCGAGACGACCGCGAGTCGCTCATCACCTCCCTGTGCGCGAGCAGACAGCCTGATGGTCCCAATAGTTCGTCACGGCGGGGGTGGACGCCTCGGCGACAACCTGGTGCTCCGTTCCGTCGTCAGCGATCA
>Ga0114129_10012161_pt1 | contig 12248 bp, 11 predicted proteins | sample RhiMetdeltSRZDD1_FD_80071 | JGI IMG/M metagenome (GOLD analysis project Ga0114129, IMG submission 80071) | Populus rhizosphere microbial communities from Tennessee, USA - Rhizosphere MetaG P. deltoides SRZDD1 (version 2) (version 2) | ecosystem: Host-associated > Plants > Roots > Rhizosphere >...
AGACTTTCATCGTGTACCTCCTGACGACTTGTATTGATTCGTGAGCCGTGAATTTGTCGCAATATCTCTCTGCGCAACCTCTGCGCACTACCAGCGCCGGCGGTTAAGGTTCGCCGCGACCCACCGCAAAGCGATGGAGTGCGCAGAGGTTGCGCAGAGGGCATTGTCCTTCAACCTTCAAACAGTTTTATCAATGCGCAGAAGCTCATGCGAAAGCCTCCTCGCCATTCGAGCTCTTAACGAACACGAACTGGCCTGGGGCCGGAAATCCTGCTTCACCGAAAGCGTTTCGAATCAGGCGATTAGTATCGAAGTAAACTTGCCAGTAATGTTGATTATTCGCATACGGTCGAACTGCCAACACCGGTCCAATGGAGGTGAACTGAAGAATTTCAACGTCAGGTGGCGGTGAGGTCATGACGTTTGGAATTTTACTCAGTCGTGTCTTCAATAAATCTACAGCATTATTGACATCGACAGAGTGATTCAACTGCGCGACCAGGTCGACACGTCGATAAGGATTTGCTGAAAAATTCTGTATGTTATCCGCGAAGATTTTTCCATTGCCGACGAAGGTGCGGATGTTGTCGAGCGTGTTCATCGTAGTTACGAATAAGCCAATGTCCTCAACTGTGCCTAACACCCCACCCGCCTGAATCAGATCGCCGGCCTTAAATGGTCGAAGGATCATCAGGAAGACACCGGCGGCGAAGTTTGCCAATAGCCCACTCCAGGCCAGCCCAACTGCCAGGCCGGCCGAAGCAATGAGGGCCGCAAATGTCGTGGTTTGAACGCCGAAGTATCCGAGAATGGCAACTACTAATGTGATGTTCAGTAAAACCGAAATGGTTGATGCCAGGTAGTTAACGACCGTCCCCTCGATTGGACGCTTCATCAAGACTCGTTTGAGCAGGCTGACCGCAAAACGGATCAACGCTCGCCCCACGACCCAAAGCACGATAGCACCGAGGATCTTGAAGCCGAATTGAGCCCCCCACAACAAAATATTTTGTCTAATGTTTTCCCAGTTCATCGGCTCACTCCACTGTTATCGTGCGAGGAGAATTTGAATGGGCGCGTCGTAACCACAGGTTGAACCACGCCCGTTTTCGCAGGATTTGTGAAAGATATAGAGGCTGGCCGAAACCGTAAATCACCTTAATTTGGTATTTTTGGAGGTTGTGAGGGCGTCAGAACTGCATCTTTCAGGTAGGCAGATCAGGGTTCTATGGTAGGGCATTGTCTAATCCACAGATTACACAGATTAAAAGCAGAACGCAGAAATCAGTAAGCAAAAAGTACAAATCGGTACTGCTACTGCCTACTTGTTATCGCTTACTGGTTCTGCCTTCTGCCTTTTGGCTTTTAATCTGTGTAATCTGCGTAATCTGTGGATTGTGAGTCTAGAAGTGGATCGCCGTCGCTATTCCGATCGCATCAAGATGATTGGGTTGCGATCGGCTATCATTTTGTTTCGTGTAATAAACGTCCAGGATGACTTGTTTTCGTGGCGTTACCAGACTCAGTAAGGGCAACGCTCTTCTTAACTGAACCTGAATGCCGGCCGTAAGTCGATTTCGGTTCCAAACACCGAAACGACTGTCGTGATAAACCTCAACAGAGCCGTACGGTGTGATTGATCGCTTCGGCAAGAAAAATTCGCGTTCTAAAGTCAGGCGATTTCGATACCGAAAGGAAAAATCGCCATTCACAAAGCGAAATTCTTCTCGATTGCGATCGCTCATTAAAATCTTCAGCGGCAAGTTCTGGCGAAACGTCTGTTCGACGATAGGTCTATGCTCTTGGAACGGATCCCCTTCCGTTAGAGAGAAGCCGTATCTGTAACCCGCACGTAGTATGAGTCGCTTATTGACTGTGTAGTCAACGTCAGCGCCAAACTGCCCTTCAGTATTTTTCCTTGTCTCCTCAGACTTGGTGATCGTAAAAAGGAAAAAGAGTCGAACCTTCTCTTTGAGTGGCACATAAACATCAACTTCGGGCCAAAGCTCCTTTGGCGTGCTGGAGTCCTGCTCCTGTGATCGAACGCTTGTGTTATACGCAAGCAGCAGCGCCAGAATGCACCCAACAGTTGTGATGCATCGATACATCCGATCGGCAACTTGAAAACTCCTCAAGACGTTATCTTGAAGGCGTCAGCAGGTTTCGTTTGTTTGTGTTATTTCGTAGATCATTTTGCGCACGTTATTAATCGATCCACGAAAACACACAGCCGAACACGAAAGATGCATTAGCGCGTAGGCGAGCAAATGTCATCACATTCGAACTATACAGCGAAAACCTAAATGGCACGTTGATGTATCGATCGGTTGGGCCATGCGTGCTGCCGGCCGATAACGACGACAATAATTCGGTGCGCAGAGAAATGATCCACCCTTCATCACTTTGCGCGGGATCGGAAGCGTCGGGTTACATGGATCGAAACTGTCTTCACGCTTGCCCCCGCGCGGATTGAAGCTACCGCAGCAACCGTGTTCAATCTTGCTGTGCTCCTGATACCAATCCGTGGTCCATTCCCAGACATTCCCGGCCATCTCGAAAAGCCCATAACCATTTGCGGGAAAAGAACCGACAGGAGCAGTCCAGTCAAAACCGTCGGTCATCAAATTCTCATTCGGAAAATCTCCCTGCCATGTGTTGGCCATGCTCTTCCCATCCGGTTCAAATTCATCTCCCCAAACGAACTCCGCTCCTTCCAAGCCACCGCGCGCTGCAAATTCCCATTCAGCTTCGGTCGGCAATTCCTTGCCGGCCCATTTTGCGTACGCTTCTGCATCTTCGTAGGCAACGTGAACCACGGGATGCTTGTGTAATCCTTTGAGTGAGCTACCTGGTCCGCGCGGGTGACGCCAGGAAGCGCCCGGAACATATGTCCACCAGTTGAAATGATTCTTTAGATCAACGGGATAACCCGGGCTACGGAAAACAACTGATGCAGGCACCAGCAACTCTGGTTTGGCGCCCGGGTAGTCTTCGGCTCGTGGTGCACGTTCAGCGCTCGTTACGTAATTCGTCTGTTCAACGAAGCGTGAGAACTGAGCATTGGTTACCGTGTATTGGTCCATCCAAAAACCATCAACACTCACTGGATGTGCAGGCGCCTCTTCAGGGTAATGATCATTCGAGCCCATAATGAAAGTTCCGCCAGGAATCCAGGACATATTTTCAAACGGTGGCTTTGCTGTGCGTGTAGATTTCGCCCGGCCAAGCGCAATACCTCCAGCGATTTGATTACTCATGACCGGCTCCTACTTGTCTGCGGGCAAGACTCTACACTCAGATTGCGTGGATAATAACGCCGATGGATCGTAACGCCGATGGATCGTAACGCCGAAGGCGTTCGCTAATTCCAGCCCAGGGTTGCGCTTTGGCAACCCTGGGGAAAGCACATCTCATTATCTTAAAGCGCAACTCTGAAGGAGTTGCGTATGCGCGCCCACTCGTCCACCGCGCGTCGTCAGAACCCCTCAAACTCTTTCAGGGCATCTGAACCCAGGGTTGCCAAAGCGCAACCCTGGGCTGCAATTTGCCAACGCCTTCGGCGTAATGCGTTACTAGACTCGAGCGTTACTCAGATTCGAAAAACACAATCGCTACCGTGGCGAGTATTGCGCGACTGTGTTCGGAAACACCTGAACTTCTGCAGGTGCTCGATTCTTGTTCACCGACAGGATTGTTTGCGCCGTCATGCCTTTTCCGTATGTTCCCTCCATATCACTCTTTTCCGGGGAAATCACGTTTCCCTTGAGTGATAGGCCTCCAAACAATCCTTTACTGCGTGAATATGTCAGTATCTCCGCGTCTAGTTTTACGTCAGTAGAGGCGGCCGTCGTTCTTCCCACCGGACCTGCTGCAACTGAAGCCTCGCCACCCAACTCGAATTTGTCAGAAAGCAGGCTCTTCATTCCCTTTTCATTCATGATGAGCATCACAAAGTCGGTAGACGATCCGCCGATCTGCAAGCCAACGCTTCCACCCTTAATCTCGAAGTACGCGGGTGCAGACCAACCTGTTGGCGTCCGACAACTCGCAACTCCACGGCCACCTTCTCCTCCGATTATGAAAGCGCCCTTGACGACATCGGGAAAAACGACAACGCATTGAGACTTGGCCAACAAATCGCTCGGAATCCCTTTGTCAGGCGTTCCCATAATCTCGTTCAAAACCTTGGCGCTTTTTGTAGCCTGCTTGGCGCCTTCCTTAGTGTTTGGTCCGCGAATGGGAGGTTCCGCAGGCTGCGCAGTAGTCATTGCCTTGGTTTTGCTTTTTGATTTGCTCCCTTGAGCCGCTACGTTATCCACGAGTGCAAGAGATAAGACACAGAGCAAGATCGTCCATTGAATTCTCATTCCTCGCTGCATGGTGCACTTCCCTTCTCTAATAGTTAGTACTCAATTTGATCGTCCCCAAGACTGGCTTGGCTTCGTAGTTGAGCTATGGAGGGGGTTGAACGGTTTCAACGGTTTCCGCTTGAACAGAAACCGTTGAAACTGTTTCCTGAGAGTGTACTCTTGTCTCTCACTGAGCTGAAGTCCATTGTGAATGAGAAAGGCGGTGTCCTGCCCTCATTTTTTAGCACCCGCCGCAGCCGTGGCGGTGGCGGACCCATCGTGTGGTGCGGCAGCTGAACCACCCGCTGCTGCAGTCGCCATGGCCTCCTGTTGCTGACGCGCCTTCTCCAGCGCCTGGTCGATGCTGAAGCTGGCTGGTCTTTGACGCGGTGGAAAGTCCGCGAAGGTCTTCAGGAACTCGCCGACAATGGCCTGCGCCGGTATCAGCAAAAAAGAGCGGTCGGCCATCCATTTACCGTAGAACATCGTCGCGTCCTCACTGGCTCGTTCGAAAGGATCACTTCGAAGGTTGTAGATGTTCGGGGCACGCGTGGTCACGAGCGGTTCCTTCCAAACATCCAATCCATGAGCGCGCTGTTGCATGAACTCGGCCTTCCAGTTGCCCACTCGCAACGCCATCAGATCGCCATCGTCACTCCAATAAAGGAACCCTTTGCGTGGATTCTCTTTGACCTCACCTTTCAGGAATGGAAGCAGATTGTAACCGTCGATGTGCACTTTAAACGTCTTCTTACCCGATTTGTACCCTTTCTTCAGTTTGTCGACAACATTGGGCTCGCCTGCCGCCGCAGCTAAAGTTGGAAGCATGTCGGTATGAGAGAACATTTCGTTGGATATCGTCCCGGGTTTGATAACACCCGGCCAACGGATCGCGCAGGGAACACGCCAGCCACCTTCGTAATTCGTGTCCTTCTCTCCGCGGAATGGAGTAGTACCGCCATCAGGCCAACTCATGACCTCGGCTCCGTTATCAGTCGAGTACATGACAATGGTGTTGTCGGCAATTCCGAGATCATCGAGTTTCTTAAGAAGCTGGCCGACGTGACCATCGTGCTCCACCATGCCGTCTGGATAAATGCCAAGACCCGTTACACCTTGGGATTCCTTCTTAAGGTGAGTGAAGATGTGCATCCGCGTTGAATTCCACCAGACGAAGAATGGCTTGCCATCGGCGTTAGCCTTATCGATGAACTTGAGTGCTCCATCGAGAAACTCCTCATCCACTGTTTCCATGCGCTTGATCGTGAGCGGACCAGTGTTCTCAATCTTCTGTGCGCCGTCTGCATTGGCCCAGGAGTGCAACACACCTCGCGGTCCGAACTTCTTCTTGAATTCTGGATCTTTTGGATAGTCAGGATTCTCCGGTTCCTGTTCTGCGTTTAAGTGATACAGGTTGCCGAAAAACTCATCAAAACCGTGAGCGGTGGGTAGAAATTCATCGCGGTCACCAAGATGATTCTTGCCAAATTGGCCGCAAACATAACCGAGCGGTTTCAGCACATCGGCGATCGTTGGGTCTTCGGGTTGAAGCCCCAGACTCGCTCCGGGCAATCCTACTTTGGTCAAACCAGTGCGGATCGGTGACTGGCCTGTAATAAATGCTGCACGGCCTGCGGTGCAGCTTTGCTGTCCGTACCAATCAGTAAAGAGTGCACCTTCTTTCGCAACACGATCAATGTTAGGTGTACGATATCCCATCACTCCGAGGTTATACGCGCTGACGTTGTACCAGCCGATGTCATCACCCCAGATGATCAGGATATTGGGTTTCTTCGTCGTTGCCATCTTTTGCTCCTTTCAAAACTTTACGCGGTTAAGCCCGGGTTTCATCTCATTCCCCACCAGGCGCGTGGTGGACAACAGTGACCAAAGCATCGCAAGCGGTATTTCTAACGCGAGGTTATATGTCTCACGAGACTGGAAGTAAGCGTAGAGAATGCTCGTTCAGCAGTAAATCGCGTTGATTTGGTAATTAATACTGTTGTGGCGGAGTAGGTCTGCGCCTTTCCGGTAGGGTGTATCAGGGTTGCACGGTAGGGCTTACCAGGACTTCACTGACAGCATTGCGCCACCAGCTATACCTCAGTTGAATCCAAAAAATCTCTCCGCTTCCTTTCAAGCCTGTACAAACTTTTTTGTATTACTCGGTGTACCTGCCGAGTGCTCGCGTTTCACCCACTTGAGGTAGAGCGCAGACAGAATTCCGCTGATGATCAGGTACATAAAGACAGCCGGCGCAGCAAGCTTCTCCTGTGGAAAGTTCGTATGAGCGATCGCCAGTGCCACTGCTGGGTGACGGGATGCAGTTGCAAGCGCCAGGAGGGGCCGGTTATTTGACTCTGGCCCACCAAGCAGATGTCCGATAACAAATCCTGCCAGAGCGAAAACACCAAGGCTGAGAACGGTACCATCACCGATCAGAGAAAGCACGGTCCGGAACATGCCGATGAGAATCGGTAACGCGCTCAATACGAGCAGCACAGCGCCAACTATCGCGATCGGTTTCGCCAATCGATTGGCAAACGTAGAAGCAATGGTTCGGACCAAAATGCCTGCAAACAGCGGCAACAGAATCGTTGTCAAAACCATGAGGGCGACTGCGCGGGCCCGCATCGATAGAGGTATGTTTACGATCCGTTCAACTACTTCCATGCTGATAGGTATGACAATGATTGAGAGCACTGAGATCGAAACCAGCAGACCGATCGTGTACTCTGCTTTGCCGCCCGCTTTGAGCTCTTTCCTAGGAAGGATTGGTGGAATTGGAGACACCGCGATTACCACGAGCGCGATCTTTACAGCTGGGTGCAGGTTGAACGTGAGGCCGAGACCTAGTGCAATCAACGGCATCAAAACGTTCATCGACAAGAGCGCGCATAATAGCTGCCGCGGCCGGCGGAACAGGTAAGTTGCGTCTGCGAAGCTCGCCTTCAGTCCAATCGCGAACACACTGAGGATGATACTTATTTTCAACACCAGAAGAATGATGGCAATCGAGCTAGTCATAGTTGACTCCTTTCGTGCCTTGTCGCGGTCTGCCGTTTGTTTGAAAACCTTCGGCGCCTGCCTGAACGGTGGGAAAGAAGTTATGGCCTAAAAAATCATCACCAGGCGCGCGCCGGGAACTACCGCGGTGTCCACGCGCGGGCGGACACCACGAATGATTTGCAGATCACCCGTCATTCTGAGCCAGGGAGTGATGTGAAAGTTGTAGAACCCTTCAAACTGATGCTCTGGACGCGGGCGAAGCAGACCAAACGAGATCAGATTGAGGTTGTCTTTAAGAACTTTGCTCAGGTCGGTGTATGCGTATGAAATTCCAAACTCGTCCTGCCGCCGGCTTGCAATCAAGCCATTGCCACCGAGACCGACATTGAAGAACCTGGTGATAGGGCTGGTGTCCTTATCGGCGATCGACAGTTGAGTGAATAGACCCCAACCGTCTCGATGGCCCCTCTCAACTATGTATTGTCGAAAAACATAACTGGCAGACCACGACCCTCTTTTTGGCTGTACGGGATTGAGAGGAGGACCGGGGAGGATGATCTGTCTGATGGCGTCGAATGGAGTGTACTTCTTTGTCGTTACAGCGCCGCTAAACGAATGCTTGGCCGTCTTACCAAAGTATTTTGTAGGAATGTTATAACCTGGCGAGAAAGCAACTCCGTCAGCCAAAAGGTGAGCCAGTCCAGGTTTGAGTGACTGATCGTTGGGATCCATCACTGTGAAAGAAAAACGTGGCTCACCCCCGCGAACAACTGCAAAGGTTGCGGCGTTTGTTATGAGTGGAACCTGACGTAAGACGGTTAATGGTCCAATGGGAGCGATATTCATGAATCGCTCGATTCCACCCCCAGCAAAAAAGTCTTCGTCAAGCAGAGCCAGCAGGTTGTAGCGACCGAATGAAATGATATAGAGATTGCCCTTCTTCAAATCCACCGGAATTAAACGTGTGAAATTTACCGCGGTAACAGAGACGACACTCCCGCTTGCGCCGGGAATGATTGCCGCTGTGTTGACGACATTAATCCCGCCTGTTCCCGTTAACACTGGGCGGCCGAAGCGCACCTCCGCCTTGATCTCAGACGACCAAAACTTCCAGCCATATAGTTTTCCAAGATCGAACTTCCAGGTTGTCTCGAACCTCCCTATATACCCACTGGTATGGGCCGTGCCACCTGAAGCGATACCCTGATAAAAACTTTCGAACCTGAAATCCAGATCGACGCCCTCCTCCTTCCACTGTGATCGGTGTCCACCCCAGTCACCGGTCATATATTCCCGGTGCCAGAAATCCGGCTTGGGCGCAGGCGCTGGTTTGGCGTCGGCAGCATTCGATGTAGCCGCGGCATCGTTCTTGACTTTGTCTGCTGTCACTGTGCTCGGTGCAGGGTTGGGGGATGGGGTGGGAGTCGGGGTCTGGCTGCGCGCATCAATATCGAGCACAAACAAAACCGTAAGAAATATCTCGGCTACAATCGTCGCCTTGATATTATTTCTCATTTCACTGCTCCCTCACGAATGAAAGTCCATGTAAAAATCGCAGGTCAGGAAGGGAGCAAACGAAAGCACCGCTCATTATCCTTTGCTATTCAGCCGTGAATGACTTGAGCCCCGATTCCGGCTGACATCGTGCAAAAGCGTGTGCGGGTGCGCTTGCCCCGTATCCCAACCTGCAAGTGGTCCATAGACAACGCCCCTCCGCGTATCCCCCGTGCGTGGGTTGTACGCAGCGAAGCCTCCTGAGCCGCCAAATGGACCATAGACGTTACCGTGGCATCCGAAGGTGCGTGGACCATCGAAGATGCGACGACATACAGTGCCGATCGCTTTGTTCCGGAACAGGCCATCCGTGTTGCTGACCGCAGACGAGCGATGTCCCGGCGACCGGCGCGAATACCGGCTGTCATTCATTTGAATTAGTTCCGCCGGCGCAAGCTCACAAAGGCCATTGGCACAGCCTTGCGAGCGATCTCAGTGAAGAGTATTCCTGAACTCAATTCTTAGAATTTACCGACGCCTTGAAGTTTGGTCAGGTCTACATCGTAACTTTCGGCGTCGACCTCATTTCCGTCGACCTATACCTTCGCCGCGTAGATCAGTTCACCGACCCCTTTTTGCTTGCCTTCGTCCTTGGTATTCAAATTGAGCGATGCCAACCTACGTGTGATTTCAAGATATTGAGAGAGGCCGGAGCAGTAAATCGCGTGGATTCGGTAATTTGTGGTTACTGCAAAAAGCAGTACTGCACGTTTGTGGTAGGTGCGGTAAGGGTTATGTGGTAGCTGTCATTTTGGCTGTCAGAACGCATTCTTGTGCATCTTCCAAAGCTATTGAGGGGGTTCTTATTCAACTCCCGCAAAAGGCTTCGCCTCACAGGCGGCACAATCGTTGCAAAGTCGAGCATTACTTTTAAGTAAAGGAGCGCTCTTGAGGCAAAAAGCCTACAACAGCAGTTTGATTAAGCTGTCGATAACAACTTGGAGTGGTATCGAAAGAAGTGCAACTATAGCAAACGGCACTAATGCGGGAAGCACGGGAACGATCAGATCTTTAACCTTAATAGGCAAATCGCGCATTTCATATACATTCGCTGCTACCGAGTAAAGGTCCGTTGTAGCTGAGAAATCCTCCTTCTGCAAAATCTCTCTATTAATTTCCGTACCAGGACTCAGCCACTTGGACTCAAACTCCCGGCCGAGTCGATTCGCCAGAGTACCGTATTCAAAGATTCCCTTCTTTTTCGCCTGGCGCAGCCCCCTTAAGAACACAATCAATGGGCCAGCAGACACTACAACGACGAATACAACTGTTGCGACTACGAGATCCTTGAAATCGATCAATTTTGCATTGTGGTACACAACCCGGTTGGCTAGTGCTCCAGCCACAAGAGTACCGAAAGCAAAACTGATTAAGCGAAAGCCTCTGAGTGAAGTACTGACAAACTTCAATCCTCCAACATGATCCGGATGACTGGGAAGCAGTTGAAGATTCAGCAAAGCCATCAAAACAAGAAACCGGCCCCATAAGACCAGTCGCCAGAGCCAACCAAAAACGAGAATTAGGAGTATTGGCAAACTGACCAACATATTCCACCATCCCGCCGGAGAAAAGTACCACTTGTCACTGCGCCACCAGTCTGGAAATGCGTCTGGCGGAACATAAAGCATCGCGGCAACCACCGTGACGTATGCCACCAACAACACCAACAGATCACTGTGAATCGAATCCAATAACCGGCGCGTTGACGATAAGGCGCGTTCATACCGAGGCATGTCGAAACTAGCGATCAAACCTGAATCTACGAAGTGACGGGCAATTCCTTCAAATCTGGGAATGCAATCTGGTTCGGCAAATATCAATGCAGGTACCGCAATTAAATATCGAGCATGAACAGCAAAATCAGTAAAGAATGATTTGGCAGTCGGCGTTGAAGAAACAATCGTCTGCCCGACAGCCAACACAACGAGTGGTATCCACGCTGTCGCGGCAGTAAGTATTGCACGCCTCACCACGTGCGACTCGCCGGCCTTAACTAAACCGAGCAATCGCTCTAGATGCAAAGGTGGCCCGCCGTCGAAAACGTGGTGATCGATGGAGACAACTTCTGTTCTGCTTATTTGCGGCTTCATTCACGAGCTGCGACAGCAGGCGAACCCTGCAAAGGACGAATTATTGTCCAAAGAAGACCGCCAGCAGAGCTGCAACACCTAATATCGAGATCAGCCCGGCAAGCACGGTGGTCAGTGAATACGGAACTTCAGGATGAAGCGCACGCAATACTTTCATATCCCGGCGGTGTTGAATGGTTGCCAGTACCAGCGCGACAATCCCAATGCTAATCATTAACAACCCATATTGGCGCGGACCAAGCAACCTTTCCTGAGGTGCCTGCTTTTCCTGCAAGTATTGAAAAAATTTGTAAATAGTGAAGCCGAAACTGATCAGTGACGTGGAAGTCCTGACCCACGCCATCAGCGTTCGATCGTGGGCAAGTCGCGTTCTTTCCGTTGCCAACAGCGTCGAGGTATTTGCATCAGCCGCGTGCGCTACCATTCGTAAGACCCAGAACCCCGCTGCTGCAGATCAGCTGTCCGCCGCGAGTTCCTCTCGCACTTTGTTTACCTGTTCATCGCTCAGAGACGTGTAAATGAGCGAACCACCACAGTCGCGCAAAACATTCACTGCAAGACGCAAGTCTAATTTCTCCGCCAGAGTAATTATCGCTGATTCACCAGGTTGAACCAGAGCTCCAACGTCTCTGACAAAATCGTCGGGAATGCCTACTTCGGATACCCACCAGTCGCGACTCAGCGCTGTAGCTGTTTCGTGATTTGAGCTGCTGTTCTCCCTGCTTGCTACTTTTACCGCGGCTTTGCTCAGTCGTTCGGTAAATGGTTGGAAGAGCGTCGCTTTAATAAACGCGCCCCAAAGCCGCGCCCAACGCGAGTCTTCATCGCGCGAAAGGTTTATGCTCTGCTGGACGATGAAATTCCGGTGGTCTTCCCATGAGACGGTGATTGCCTGGTCCAGGTCAAAGAGGCGAACGCCTCGCTGCCGCAGCTCTATCAACACTTGCGCGGCCCGGTACGTGCCCTGAAAGCCGACAACAACCAGCTCCATTTTCCTCTCCAAATTTCAGCGAGAATAGAGAGTTTGAACATCAGGTTAAATCACTTCGATTTGGTATTTTTTACTTGCTGATCAGTTCTATTTGTGCATCTTTCCGGTAGCACGATCAGGGTTCTATGGTATCGGCAACTGGCGAACGGGGAAAAGGCTACAGGGAAGGGGGAGAAGGGTGAAAGAGCTATTTGACATTTGAGTTTGGACTTTTGTGATTTGTCATTTGCGCTTTTCCTAGAGTTGATTCGTGTC
>Ga0114129_10012162_pt1 | contig 12247 bp, 8 predicted proteins | sample RhiMetdeltSRZDD1_FD_80071 | JGI IMG/M metagenome (GOLD analysis project Ga0114129, IMG submission 80071) | Populus rhizosphere microbial communities from Tennessee, USA - Rhizosphere MetaG P. deltoides SRZDD1 (version 2) (version 2) | ecosystem: Host-associated > Plants > Roots > Rhizosphere >...
CGAGCGGTGTGCTGGGGAGAATGCCGTGGCCGAGATTGAAGATGTGGCCGGCGCGTCCGCCGGCGCGCGTCAGCACGTCGTTGGCGGCGGCGAAGATGCGATCGACTGGGCCGAGCAGCAGCGTCGGATCGAGGTTGCCCTGGATGCCGCGGTCGAATCCGATCCGCTCCCACGCCTCGTCGAGCGGTGTGCGCCAGTCGGCCCCGATGATGTCGCCGCCGGCATCACGGAGCTCAGTGAGAATGGCACCGGTGCCAACGCCGAAGTGAATCGTCGGCACCCCCAATGGCACGAGGCGGTCGAAGATGCGCCGCGTGTGCGGCAGGATGAACTCGCGGTAGTCGGCGGCATTCAGCGCGCCGACCCAGGAATCGAAGATCTGCACGACGTCGACACCCGCTTCGATCTGCGCGACGAGATAATCGCCGATGACGTCGGCAATCGTGTCGCAGAACGAATGCCACGCGGACGACGCGCCGTACATCAGTGCTTTCGTGTGCGCAAATGCGGTCGAATGCCCGCCTTCGATCGCGTACGACGCGAGCGTGAACGGCGCGCCGGCAAAACCGATCAGCGGTGCGCGCGATCCCAACTCGCGTTTGATCTGCCGAATCGCGTCGAGTACGTAGCCGAGCTCTTCGCGCGGATCGAAACGGCGAACGCACGCGAGGTCGCTCTCACTCCGCAATGGGTTTTCGATCGCCGGTCCTTCGCCGGCGACGAAATCGAATCGCACGCCCATTGGCTCGAGCGGCAGCAGGAGATCGGAAAACAGGATCGCGGCGTCGACGTCGATCCGGCGAATTGGTTGAAGCGTGACTTCGGTTGCGAGATCGGGCGTTCGACAGAGGTCGAGCAGCGAGTACCGTTGTCGCAGCGCGCGGTACTCGTTCATGTAGCGTCCGGCTTGACGCATGAACCAAACTGGCGTGGCGTCGACCGGCTGCAAACGGCAGGCTTTGAGGAATCGACCGCCGGCGTCGATCAGTGAACCACCCGGGTTTGGAGCAGATTGCGCGCGAGGCCGACGAGGTCTTCGAGCCAGAGCGGCTTGAATCGCAGCTCGGCGCCGAGTTCCTGCAGCTCGTTTGCGACGGTCTCATCGAGGAAGTAATCGCCGGTGACGATCGCGACCGGTGTCTTCCGCTGATGATCGTGCGAGCGCAGTCGGCGAAGGAATCCAAGACCATCGACGAGCGGCATGCGCAAGTCGAGGATGATTGCGTCAGGGTTGCTCTGCTCGGCCTCGCGCAATCCGGTTTCCGCGCTGACTGCCGTGCGCACTTGATAACCTTCGAGTCGCAGCATTCGCGCGAACGTCTGCGTCACGCCCTCATCGTCGTCCACGATCAGAATCTTTGCGGTTGGAGTCCGGACTGATCTGACAGCTTCTGCTTGCACCGGAATATTGTAACCGACGACGGCTCAAGGGTATCGACGGAATGAACGGCCGAGCCCGATCACATTCGTGTTAAACTCCCGGATTTGATCTCCGCGTTTATCCAACTGTTTGGAGGCGCTCGGTGAGCCCGATTCTGGTGCGACCGGTCCGCGAGCAACTCGAGCACGACCGCGTCATCCGCCTGCTGCAAACGAAGTTTCGGCGGAAGTACGAAGCGGGCATGAACCCCGGCGCCGAGCAGAACGTGCCCGTGGGGTCCGGTACGGCGGCGCAGTATCCCGATCTCGTTCTCATGTCGCAGGATAGAGGTCATCGCCTGCAGGGCGTGGTCGAGGTGGAAACGGGCGAGTCGGTCAATCATCTCGAAGCGCTGGCGCAATGGGCTCACTTCTCGAAATCGCGGGCGCCGTTTCATTTGTACGTTCCGGGCGGCATGGTCGACGTGGCGCGGCGGCTTTGCGAGGACAACCACATATACGTCGCGGAGATCTGGAGCTACCACACGGTCGGCGATCAAGTGCGCTTCACATTAGTGCACAGAAATCGCGAGGTGCCGCCCGTGCAGCCGCGGGTTCGCGCGCCTGCGCCGCCTCGGCCGTCGCCAGCGCCGCGATCGTCGAGCGCGTCGCGAACGCGTCCGCCGGCGCGCGCGTCGGCGCCGCGAAAAAAAACAGCGGCGCGTTCCGCCAAGCGATCAAAGAAGGTGAGCGCGACGCGGAAGCAGAAACGCAAATAGCTCTCACCTGATGGCTTTCCTCCGATTCACTCGCGACAAGCGTGGCTACGAACAGTTCTCGCTCGTCGAGCCGACCACCAATCGCCGCGGCAAGTCGAGACAACGTCTTTTGTACTGGTACCGAACTCCACCGAACGTCAGAGTTGGCCGCGAGCCGTTCGACGAATCGGTGCGGCGCGCGCTCGAAGCGCAGAACCCCACCATCCAGTTCGATTGGCGCAAGATCGCCGAGACGCCGATTCCCTCGGCCGAGACCGAACGCTGGCGCGAGCGGCGGCGACTCGAGCGAGCGGAGAAGTCCGCGCGTCGCAATACGGTTGACGAGGATCAGTTTGCCGAGAGCGAGGAAGGCGAACCATCAGCCCTCTCAACCGACGCCACAGTGACCGAGAATCCAGTCGAAGGCGAGGCGGTCGGCGACGCGAACAGCGTGGCGCGAAAGCGTCGCCGCCGGCGCGGCCGTCGAGGACGTCAACTCGGCGCCGGTGAGGCTGCGGGCCAGAGGCCGCCGCCCGCCGAGGATCAACAGACATCGGCGCCGTCTGCAGACACCGAACCGACGGACGAGAACGTCGACTCTCACGAGGAATAGAACACGGTCGCGTACTTTCTGGATGCGATTGCACGCGTCGACGCGTATGGTCGAGCCGCGCCAGTTGCGTTCGTCGCAATCTACGCGATCGCCGTCGTCGTCCTGATTCCTGGCGCGCCGTTGACGATTGCCGGCGGCGCCATTTTCGGCGTGCTGCGCGGCGCCGTGTACGCGGCGATCGGAGCGGCGCTTGGATCGACGGTGGCGTTTCTGCTGGGGCGCTACGTCGCGCGGCGCGCGATCGCGCGGCGGATTGCGCGCATGCCGCGCATTGCGGCGATCGACCGTGCGGTTTGCGTGGACGGACGCCGAATCGTGCTGCTGTTGCGTCTGTCTCCGCTCGTCCCGTTCAACTTTCTGAATTACGCGCTGGGTCTGACGACGATTTCGGTCGGAGATTTTCTCGTCGCGTCCGTCGGCATGGTCCCGGGGGCCTTCATGTATGCGTATGTCGGGAAGATCGCCGGAGAAGCCCTGGCGTTGGCGGGGAAGGCCCAAGTGCCGCACGACGCGTCTTATTACGCGGCGCTCGTGGCAGGCCTGGCGGCCACGATCGCGGCAACAACTCTAGTGGCGCGAACCGCGCGGAGAGCCCTTCGCGATGTATAATTTGCCCCATATGAAATTGAAAATGCACGGTTTCTGGTCTACCGCCACGCTCGTGGTCCTCACGGCCGGGCTGTCTGCGCAAACTCCAACGCCGCCGAAACCCGCGGCCGGCGCGCAACAAGAGAAACCGACATTCAGACTGCAGGTCGATCTCGTCACGAACGACATCGTCGTGCGCGACGAGAAGGGCAACTTCGTCCCGGACCTGAAGAAAGACGAGTTCGAAGTCTTCGAGGACGGTGTCAAGCAGGACATCACGTCGATGACGGTGGTCACCGGCGGGCGCGTGAACAACGTGCTCGCGCCGCCGCCGCCGCCGCCGCCGGAGGGCATCATCCTGCCGCCGCGGAGAGTGCGCAACGACGTCTCGGGGCGGATCTTCCTGTTCTTCGTCGATGACCTGCATCTGCAGTTTCACAACACAGGACGTGTGCGTCAGCTGTTCCAGAAGATCTCGAAAGAGCTCGTGCACGACGGCGACATGTTCGGTATCGTGTCGAGCGGCCCCTCGTCGATCGCGATCGACATGACCTACGACAAAGCCCGGCTCGACGAAGCGATCAAGAAAATCGCGGGCAACGAGCTGAAGCCGACGGACATCATTCAGGGACCGTCGGGCGCGCAGGGACCGAGCGAAGTTCGGTATCGCGCGCACGTCGCGTTCTCGACCGTCAACGACATCCTCCAGAACCTCGAGCAAGTTCACAACCGGCGCAAGGCGCTCGTGTACGTGAGCGACGGCTACGACTTCAATCCGTTCCAGGACGCGCGCCTCGGGTTGATGGATCCGAATTCGCCGTTCGCGCAGAACGAGTTCGCGCGCAACCAGAATCAGATGCGGTCGTCGGACGACAGCGGCAACTCGTCGAACCAGACCGATCCGTTCACGCAGCAGCAGAAGCAGAACGAAGAATTCGCCGACGCCGATCTCGCGCGCGAGCTGGGTGAGCTGACGCGTCAGGCGAACCGCGCGAACGTGACGATGTACACGATCGATCCGCGCGGGCTCGTCGGCATGGGCGACATCGACGAGCAGGTCGATCCGCAGCAGTGGAGCGAGTTCGTCCGGAAGTCGCAGGACAGTCTTCGCGTGATCGCGGAGGAAACGGGCGGCATCGCGGTGGTGAACCAGAACGACTTCAGCAAGGCGCTGAAGCGCATCGATGCCGAGACGAGCGACTACTACGTGCTCGGCTACTACTCGAAGAATCCGGATCCCACGAAACGCCGCCGGCAGATCGAGGTCAAGGTGACCCGCAAGGGCGCGAACGTCTGGTTCCGGAAAGAGTACGTGCTCAAGCCCGTTCCCGCGCCGGCTTCAACCTCGAAGCAGTAGGCAGGAGCGGCAGGAAAGGCTGGAGGGGCAGGAGGGGAGAAGCCCTTCCCGCCCTCGCGCCTATCCTGCCTCCCGTCCCGCCTTTCCGGCCCTTCCTGCCTCTCCCGCCTTCAGCCCCGCTTTTTTCATCCGCGATCCGATCGCCGCGCGCATGCGGGCGACGGCTTCTTTCACGTACATCTCATCGACGTCGGCGCCGATGAAGCTGACGCCGAGCCGCGCGCACGCCACCGCCGTGCTGCCGAGTCCCGTGAACGGATCCATCGCCAGCCTGATTCTCGACAAGCCGTGCAGCCGCAGGCACTGCTCGGGCAATCGCGACGGGAAGGTGGCGGGGTGCGGCCGATCGCGGTCGCGCCGCTGAATCGTTTCGTACGGGATGAACCACGTGTTGCCGCGACAGCGGACGCCGTCCGCCGCGGCGCGCCACCGGCCGATGTTCGATTGATCCTGATAGGCCACGCCGAGCGCGAGTCGATCGAGATCGGTTGCGCCCTGGGGTGTGAAATGGAAGATGAACTCGTGACAGTCGTTGAGAAACCGGCTGCTGTTGATCGGCTTGTAGTGCCCGACCGCCAGGTCGCGGGTCAGGCCCGCGGCGACACCCGCCGCGGCGCGGTCGATCGCGATCGATTTGATCCAGTGAACGATGTTCTGCAACTGGAGATGCGACCGAACCGTCTGGGCGACGTCGAGCGCCGTCCACGGATCGCTCGGCTTTGCGCCGACGTTCAGGAACAGCGAGCCGTCGGGCCGAAGCACACGCGCCGCCTCGGCGACCCACGCGGCCGTCCACTCGAGATAGTCGCGGCGCGACAGCGTGTCCTGATATCGGTTGTACTGGATGCCGAGGTTATAGGGCGGTGAGGTGACGATGACGTCGACGCTCTGCGGGTCGAGTTGCCGAAAGACCTTGACGCAGTCCGCGTGATAGAAGAGGCCGGTCGTGGATCCTAATGAGACACGCTCATACGGTTTCAGTACGACCGACACGTCATTGTTTCGGGTTGGAGGGCTGCCACCGTTAGAGGCGACACAGGGATGTGGCCGGGGCGCCACAATACAAAGCGACTAAAGTCAGACCTCGGTCAGACTCGCGAACCGACGCTAGGACGCTCTCGAATTGAGGCCGATCGGGCTGACGCCGGCGAACCGTTCGGGGGCGACCGTGTGGTTGCGCCGGTGCCCGTGACTTCCGCAGGTTTTTCCTTTCTCCTCGACGTACGCGACCTCACGACTCGTGGCCACCTCGCGATACCGACCGACGACGCAACCGCATGCGAGAGTGGTGAAGCCGAGAAGCCGAACGAGACTCATGACGTCCTCCGATATCTTACTGAGCAATATGTATGCCGCTGAGGTCGCGCGCAATCGCGGCGGCTTCAAACAGAGATATCGGCGTGAGCGTGCAGGCATCCGTAGTGATCGGCGAGTCGATGTGTAAAAAGATTTGAGGCGGCGTCAGCCGAGTGCGGGGCGGCTGACGCCGTGATGGTTGGATCGATCTTCAGTTCTTTGGAGCGACGCCGCTCCTCAGAAGTCCCAGCGAATCCCGACGCGCGCCGCGCGCGGATCGAGGACGGCGATCACTTCCTTGAACCGCGCGCCGGTGACGGTCCGGAATCCCACGATCGGATTCTGATTGAGCGCGTTGAACAGATCGAGCATCCCCGTCAGCTTGCCGGCGCGTCCGAACCTGAAGCCTTTTTCCATTCGGAAGTCGATGATGTGAACGTTTTCCGTGCGATTGGCGGTGAGCGGCTCCATCAGGACCGACTCGCTGCCGGCGTTGGGCAGCGGGACGCTGGTGTTGCGAGCCCAGTTGTAGCCGCTTTGCAGCTTGTACGAGCCGCTGATGCCGATGTCGTACGGGAATACGTACCGGCCGAGGATCTTGTAGTTCCAGAACGTGGTCTGCTGTCGGCCAAGGCGGCGCCGGTTCGGCTGACCCATCACGTCGGTCGCGCCGCTGATGCCGGTCGTCGCCTGCCTGACGACATCGAGATTGCCGGTTGCCGTCGTCGTGTTCCGGAAATCGTCCGCCCAGGTGTTCTCGAACGACGTCAGGAGCAGCCATTTCTCGTGGAAGCGGCGGTTCAGCGCGAACTCAACCGTGTGGTAATCGCCTTCGAGCGCGGGGACTCCGGAGACGCGCCCGGGGTTGGTGAATGTCCGCGCTGAGGGGAGTCCGGCCGGTCGATCGTAGAGCAGCAGTTGCTGATCGTCGCTGGTGCCGCGCACGCCGTCGGGACCGATATCGGTGAACGGAAATGGAATCGTGTACGCATTCACGCGGGCGAGATCCATTTCCGCCCATCCGTGGCGCGTGCTCTTGTAGACGTACGAGGCGCGCGCTGAGAGATACGGCGCCACCTCCTGCTCGAAGTGCGTCGACGCCTCCTGACCGTACGCATGCTGCAGATCGCGATCGATCTTGACGAACCCCGCGCCGCCGACCGTCGTGATCAGACTGCCGAGCTCCTGCGGTCCATCGAGGGTCTTGTTGCCGTTCAGATCTCTGAACTGATACCGCAGCGCCGCCTGACCGACCGGATTCTCCAGCGAGGTGACGTCGGTGCTCGGGTTGAAGTAGAAGCGGCCGAAGAAACCCTTCCACACCGTTTTGCCGTTGCCAACGACGTCCCACGCGAAACCGAGACGCGGGCTCACTGATCTGAGATCGACCACGGACGTCTCGGGCGTGGTCACTGGCCGGAAGTACGCGGTCTGCTCGGGCGTGAAGCTGTTTTCAGGCCATCCGATCTTGTAGCGATCGAGACGGACGCCGACGTTCAGCGTGAAGCGCCGCGTGATGTTCCAGCCGTCCTGCGCGTACAGGTTCGTCGCCGTGGAATCGTCCGAGCTCGTGTTCGGCGTGTTGTAGATGTCGACCTCGCTCGGCGTGACGCCATGATCGCGGTAGTAGATGTTGCCCGGCTGGAAGCGCAGGAAGTTGCGCCGCTCGCGGTACCACTCGACGCCGAACTTGAAATTGTGCGTGCCGCCGGCGCGGTCGAGGAAGTACGAGAGCGCGCCCGACACCTGCGGTTTCAGCGTCGTGCGGTTGTGATAGTAGTCGGACGCGCCGGAGCGCTGATCGGTGTCGAGATCGATTCGCCCGATGGGGACGCCTTCGACCGACGTCGATTTCGTTTGCGTCGGATACAGCGGAAAGTAGTTGCCCCAGTGGGACGCCTGCACGTCGAGGAACGCGCGGCTGCTGAGCGTGCTCGTCCACTCGTACTTTTGCGGGCGGTTCTTCGAATCCTGCCAGTTCGCCGCCGACACCGGGATCGCGAGCGAGAGATCGCGCAGCGGCTGGAATTTCGATCGATCGTTGTAGAACGCGATGATCTGATTCGACCGCGTCAACTGATAGGTGGCCTTGACGGTCCGGTTGAGAAGTTGACTCTGCGCCTCTTCCCCCGCCAGGCCGAGGATCGTTTTGTATTGATTGTTGTCGCGATAGCTCAGGAAGTACCAGAGCTTGCCTTTCATGATCGGACCACCGGCGTTGACGTTGAAGTCGTACTGCTTCGTGATGGGATTGCCGCGCGACAAGCCGAGGCGCTGGCCGGTCGCCGGATCGATGATCGTCGGCGCCTTGAAGCCGCTCGAATCCACACCGCCAGCTGTTCGGAAGGCGTCGGGCACGTTGTTCGACAGCGTCTTGTCGCCCACGTAGTCGTAGTAGAACTGCGAGGCGAACTTGTCGCCGCCCGACTTGATCGTCAGATTCAGGAAGGCGCCGAGACCCGACTGCTCGCCCATGTTGCCCGAGCCGCCAAGCTGGAATTCCTCGAAGCTGCCGAAGTCGAAGTAGCCGGCGTTGCCGCCCGTCCCTTCGGTGACGTTGATGCCCTCGAGCAGCGTCTTGTTCTGATCGCCGACGCCGTACGTCTGATAACCCGTCTGCGTGCCCGTATGCGACCCGCCGACGTCGTAGCCGGTCATCTGGATGCCGGGCGCCTGCGCCATCGCCGCCCAGACGTCGCGCGCGTTCGGAATGTCCTGCAGCAGCTCTTTCGTGAAGTTCGTGCCGACCGTCGTGCTCTTCACGTCGACCGTCGGCGATTCTCCGGTGATCGTCAGCGTCTCCTGCAGCGACGACAACTGCAGCTGTGCATCGACGGTGAGTGTCTGATTCAACCCGAGCCGGATTTCTTCGCGCTTGAGCGTCTGGAATCCCGCGAGCTCGAACGTCACGGTGTAGAGACCCGGCGGCAGCGCGGGATACCGATACGTCCCGTCCGAGCCCGTGACGGTGGTCTGCGGTTGAATCAGCGCCGGCCCGGCGGCGGTGACGCTGACGCCAGGCAGAACGGCGCCTGTGTTGTCGGTGACGACGCCAGTGATGCGGCCGCGCAATTCCTGGGCGAGAGTGGGCAGCGACGAGCCGAGGAGAAGGATCGCGCCGAGGGCAACGGAGCCGATGCGTGCATGCATACCGCTTCCTCCGTGTGGTATGCGGGAGAGCGTAAAGGAAACGGCTTGAAACGAACAGAGGAAAATAAAACCGGCGGCCAGGTTTCCCGGCCGCCGGCACTAAGAACTTAGAACTTAGAACTGAGAACTTAGAACTGAGAACTCAGAACTGAGAACTCAGAACTGAGAACTCAGAAGTCAGAACTCAGAAGTCGAAGCGGAAGCCGAGCTTCAGCACGCGCGGCGCCACGATCTCCTGCACGCGGCCGAAGTACGAGGTGCCAAGCCGCCCGGCGTCGAACGCTGCTTGGTTGGCGAAGCTACGCGTCACGGTGCCGAAGCTGTTCTGACCCGCGCTCGAGTTGAGCACGTTGTGCAGTTCGACGACGACCGACGCGCGCCGCGGACCGCTGATCCGGAAGTTCTTGTCTGCGCGCAGCGACAGCAGGCTGAGCGTATCCGCTCGATACGTCCCTCGCGGCTCGACGCGGATGTTCGCCGTGCCCTGCGTGAAGGCCACACTCAGGTTTCGATCCCGCGGCAGGCCGCTGAGCGCCTGATAGTTCGCGCCGACGGTGATGCCCCACGGGGCCTGGTAGCTGCCGAGCAGCTTGAAGGCGTGCGGCTGATCTGGCGACGTGGTGCTGCTGGCGGTTCCCGTAGCGCCGCTTTGCACGAAGTCAATCAGGTTGTTGGGATTCGTGTAGTCGAGCAGGATGTCGCCGTTGAGCCGCGACCAGACATAGGATCCCTGCATCTGCCAGCGGTTCGACATCCGTTTGACGACGCTGAATTCGGCGGCCTTGTACCGCTGCGTGCAGCTCACCGACACGTTGTTGCCGCAGTTGGTGTGGAAGAACGAGTCCTGCCCGAGGTACTGCGGCTTCACGTCGTAGAACGTCAACTGACGATCGTCGGTAGTGCCGCGAAGGTTGTCAGGCCCAAAATCGGTGACCACGCGCGTCGGCGCGTAGACGGTGGAGGCGACCGTGTTGCACGGCAACCCGAAGCAATCCTGATCGATCGTCTGATCTTTGAACCAGCGCTGGATCCAGTCGACGTTCAACGACCAGTTACTCGCGAGCTCCCGCTGGAACGCGAACATGATTTCGTCGTTTTTCGGATCGCGCAGCTTCGGATCGATGGTGTTGGACTTCGGGATGTATCGGAAGGTCTGCGCGCCGAGCTCGTTGTTATCGACGATGCCGTTGCCGTTCAGATCGCCCAGCCATCGATACTTGACCGGGATGCTGTCGGTGTTCGTGCTGATGATGTTCGGGTTGATGGCCTGAAACTCGCTCATGTACATCACGTCGTAGTACCGGCTGTAGCTCGCCTTCGCGACGTTCTTGCCGTCCTCAGTGAGCTTGACGACGACGCCGGTCCGCGGCGCGAGCGTGTTCCAGTTGTAGGGCGCGTCGGCTGCCGGATAATTCGTCACGGGGAACCAGCGGCCGCCGCCGCCGCTCTGCGCCGGGATGCTCCCGTCGTAGAACGACCAGCGCAGGCCGAGATTGACCGTCACGCGCGAGTAGCTGGCCCGGTCCTGCACGAACGCGGCGAAATTGCGCATCCGCTGCTTCTGAGTCAGCGGCGTCGCCCATCCCCACACTTCGTTCGGAACGCATCCGGACCTGACTGTCTGTGTGCAGTTGGTGGCGCCGTTGTAGCGGAGCCTCGTGTCGTTGAAGATGTTGAAGCCTTCCTGACCCCAGCCGTACCAGTTTTCGAAGCCGCTCTTCAACTGATGACTGGCGCCGAGCCAGCCGTCGACGTAGCGCGTCAGACCGACGTTCTGTTGCTGGCGGTACGAGTCGCGGAAATGCTGGCCGGTCGGTTCAGGACCGTCGATGTAGATGCCGGTGTCGATGTCGAAGGTCGACGAGTGCTGCTGCCCGGCGGGCAACGCTTTGAATTCGTCGGACCAGTCGCTGGGCCAATGCATGTGGAAGTAGCTCGACGACACTTCCAGGAACGTGTTCTGGCCCATCACCGACGTCCAGTTGCCGTTGAACAGGTTCTTCGGCGACTGCTGGTTCAGCGTGTTTTCCGGCAGTGGCTGCGCCACGCCGGCGCCGCGGTGCGGCTGGAACTTCTTGTTGTAGGTCCAGAAGGCCGACAGCTGATTGTTCTTGTTGACTTGGTACTTGCCGCTTGCCGTGTAGTTGCGCAGGTTGGAGAGGAACGGATTCGTGAGGTTGTCGCCGTTGACGATCGTGTACCCGGGCGTCGCCTCGATCGTCCGATAGTTCCTGAACGACGCGAACCACCACAACCGATCCTTGATGAACGGACCGCCCGCGTTCGCGTTGAAGTCGTTCAGCTTGCGGAGCGTCGGGTCATTGATGCCCTGTGCCCGCAGATCGTCTGTGATGTTGCTGCCGGTGAAATGATCCCAGTAGCCTTTCCCTGTGACGTTCCAAATCGCGTCGCCTTTCAGGGCGTTGCCGCCGGACTTCGGAACGATGTTGATGTTGGCGCCGCCAAGGCCGCCAATCTCGGCGCCCATCGCCGCGGTGTCGACGGAAATTTCCTCGGCCGATCCGAAGTCCATGTAGTACATCGAACCGTAGCCGGATGGCGTATCAGCGGTGACGCCGTAGTAATTCAGGTTGTAGTTCTGCGCGCCGTGCGCGACCATGCCGGTCGACGTCGCCGCATTCAGCCCTCCGGGATCTTGCCGTGCCATCGTCATGCCCGGGAGAACGGTCGTCGATCCGAAGATCGTCCGCGAGGTCGGCACAGCCTGAAGGATTTCGTGATCGAGCCGCGCGCCGACTTTGGTGTTCTCGACGTCGACGGTCGGAGAGGCGCCGCTCACCGTGACGGTTTCCTGCAGCGACGCCAGCTTCATGTCCGCGTCGACGGTAATCGTCTGACGCACCGGTACGACGATGCCCTCGCGCACGAGCGGCGCGAAGCCGGCGAGCTCGAACTTCAACGTATAAGTGCCGGAATTGACCGCAGGAAAACGATAGGTTCCGGACGTACTCGTCGTCGCCGTCGGCGTGCCCATGACCGCCGGGCCGGAGAGGGTCACGGTGACGCCGGGCAGCACGCCGCCCTGGGCGTCGGTAACCTTGCCGACGAGTTCGCCGAATATCTGGCCGGTCTGTGCCGCGGCTGGCGTCAGCCCGAACGCGAGCA
>Ga0114129_10012163_pt1 | contig 12246 bp, 13 predicted proteins | sample RhiMetdeltSRZDD1_FD_80071 | JGI IMG/M metagenome (GOLD analysis project Ga0114129, IMG submission 80071) | Populus rhizosphere microbial communities from Tennessee, USA - Rhizosphere MetaG P. deltoides SRZDD1 (version 2) (version 2) | ecosystem: Host-associated > Plants > Roots > Rhizosphere >...
CGACCTTTAGGTCGGGCGTCCCGGGCTCGGACGTGATGCCAGGTTGGATGCATGGCGTTGTTATAACAAATGTCGCGCAGTCCGGATAGGACGGGCCAACCAAGGTCGGCCCCTAGGCCGAGGACGTGACCGCTGTCTCGAGCGCGGCAGCCAATAGTGCGCGGTACTCATCGCGGGTGACTTCGATCGCACCGAGCGACTGCAGGTGTGCGGTGGACCACTGCACGTCGAGCAGCGTCATGCCGCTGGCCCGCATCAGGTCGACGAGCCCCAGCAGCGCCACCTTCGACGCATCCCGTTTGATTGCAAACATCGACTCGCCCGCGAACAGTCCGTTGATGCGCACGCCGTACAATCCGCCCGCCAACGTGCCCTCGCGATCGAAGACCTCGACGCTGTGCGCCCAACCGAGTCGGTGCAGCCTCGTGTAGGCATCGATAAACGCTTCGGTAATCCAACCCGACGGCCGGGACGGATCGGCACAGGCGCGAATGACGTCGGGAAAGCGGGTGTCGACGCGGACCTCATAACGCCGGGACGACTGGCGGAGCGATCGGCTCACCCGCAGCTTGTCGAGCGGAAGGATGCCGCGCGGGTCGGGCGACCACCAGCCGATCACGCGCAGGCCCGATGGCTCCATCGGGAAGACGCCAAGCCGGTAGGCGGCAACCAGGGTGGCCGGGTCGAGGTCGCCCCCGGTGGCAATCAGATCGTCGTCCGGCCACTCGGCCGGTGGGCGAAACCGCCATCGGCTCTCGCCAACCGGCTGCGGACGCGACGACCACGCCGTCACTAAGGTATTCTGGTTGCTCACATGAAAACGCCCGGACGCTTGGGCCTCGCGCTTCTTGGTGCGCTGTGGCTGTGCCCGTCAGCCGCGCACGCGCAGGCGACGGACGGACTGCCTGGGATGCCGCCGCTGCTCGATCCGCACGACGTCTACGCCGCCAGCCGGCCTGGTTTGCTCAGTCCGGTCGTCCGAAACTTTCCCGAACGCGTCTACGTGCCAAACAGCGGCCGCGATTCGGTTGACGTCATCGATCCGCACACGTTCAAAATTATCGACCACTTCGGCGTGGGCAGGCAGCCGCAGCACATCATCCCCTCGTACGATCTCAAAACGCTGTGGGTCCTCAACGACCTGGGCGACAGCCTCACGCGCATCGATCCGTCGACGGGACGGATGGTCGACACGATCAAGGTCCTCGATCCCTACAACATGTACTACACGCCCGACGGCAGGTTCGCGATCGTCGTCGCCGAGCGGCTGCGTCGTCTCGATTTTCGGAATCCCGACACGATGGCGCTGGTCGAATCGGTGTCGGTGCCGTGCCGCGGAGTCGATCACCTCGACTTCTCCGCCAACGGGCGCTATCTCATCGCGAGCTGCGAGTTTTCCGGTGAGATGGTCAAGGTCGACGTCGAATCACACCGGGTAATCGGAACGCTCAAGCTTCCTGGACACTCGATGCCTCAGGACGTCCGGCTCGATCCGGACGGCAGCATCTTCTACGTCGCCGACATGGCCGCCAACGGCGTCCACCGACTCGATGCGAGCACCTTCACGATCGTCGACTTCATCCCGACCGGCAAAGGCACGCACGGTCTGTACTTCAGTCGCGATTCGAAGTGGCTCTACGCTTCCAATCGAGAGGAAGGAACCGTCAGCGTGATCGACGTTCGGGCCGGGAAGGTTGCGACCAAGTGGACGATTCCCGGCGGCGGGAGCCCGGACATGGGCGGTGTGTCCGCAGACGGAAAAGTCCTGTGGCTCTCGGGCCGGTACGACGCGGATGTCTATGCCCTCGATACCAGCGACGGGCACCTGGTGGCTCGCATTCGCGTGAGCAAAGGACCGCACGGCCTCTGCGTCTATCCGCAGCCGGGCCGCTATTCCCTCGGCCACACCGGCAATATGCGTTAGCGGCAATGTTCGACCTGGTGATTTGGTGATTGTCGATTTATCGGGTGATTAACCCGCAAATAAATCGTCAATCGACCATCGCCACATCGAAAATCGCATCACCGCGTCGAGGTCGTCGACGACTCTGCGACCACCGGGTGAATCTGTGTGCCGATCCCCTCGATCGCGCACTTGGCCGTATCGCCGGCGCGCATCCAGCGCGGCTCGGCGCGCTCGATGTTGGTCCCGGCTGGACTGCCGCCCGAAATCACGTCGCCAGGACTGAGCGTCAGGATGTTCGACGCGTAGTGCAGCAACTCGAAGATGTTGTGGCTCATCCGGTTCGTGTTCGAGTCCTGCATCACCTGATCGTTGAGCGTGAAGGTGTGGCGGACGTTCATCGGATCCCTGACGAATTCCTTCGGCACGATGAATGGGCCGAGCGGCCCGAAGGTGTCGTGGTTCTTGCCGACGAGCCAGTCCGACCCGCCCATCTTGCGATCGCCGCGGCCGCCGCGATCGGACACATCGATCTGTACCGTGTAGCCGAAGATGAAGTCGGCGGCGTTGGCGAGCGGCACGTACTTCGCCGTCTTGCCGATCACCACGTCGAACTCGCACTCGTAGTCGATGTTCGTGCGGCCGCGCGGCATGACGATCGGATCGGTCGCGCCGGTGACGACGGTCGGCGATTTCTGAAAGAGGTACGGATTGTCGCGCGTGTCGCCCGGTTTACGCTCCCAGATGCCGGGCGCCGTGGTTGCCGCCGATGCCGCTTCCGGCGCTGCGCCCTGACGCTGCTGCTGCGCGGCAATCCCTTCGGTGTGCTCGACGTAGTTGCCGCCCGCGTTGAGGATCAGCGACGGGCGGATCGGCGGCAGGATCTTGAGCGTGTCGATCGCGTATGCGTAGGCCGGTGCGCTCTTCGCCGTCGATACGGTTTTGGCGATTGACGCGAGGCGGCCCTTCCACTCCGCATCGTATCGCGTGATCAGCTGCTTCATGTCGGCGGGCGCGGTCAGTTTGGGCGCCGACGCGTTCGCGGCCTCGAACGCGGCGTTCGCGGGCGCGATGTCGACGACCTGTGTGTCTTTCAGCACGAGAGCCACGAATGGCTGGCCGTTTCGCTCGAACGTGCCGACCTTGAATGGAACAGGCGTGCCGCCAGCCTGCGCGTCCGTACTTTGACTGCATCCAGCGAGCAGGACCGCGAGTACCGAAACGAACAATGACGCCTGAACAGTTGCTCGTATCACGATGACCTCCATCATCCCGGGGCCGACTCGACCACGTCGGCCGCCACGGTCCGGACGCTCATTCTATGCTGAGGGCTATACTCGTTTGACGCTCGCCCGACCTGAAGGTCGGGCCTACGTACTCGTTTGACGCCCGCCCGACCTGAAGGTCGGGCCTACGTACTCGTTTGACGCTCGCCCGACCTGAAGGTCGGGCCTACGTACTCGTTTGACGCCCGCCCGACCTGAAGGTCGGGCCTACGGTATTGAGGGATGCCGCAATCCCGGACATCTGTCGTCGCCGCGCTTGTTTTCATAGCCTCGACTCTGTTGTGTGCCCAGAGCGGCACCTTTCGCGCGTCGCGGGATCATGCAGCCATCCGATATTCGACTGCGGTCACGAGTGACGTGGTCGCCAGGCTCAACCACCAAATCGAGAGCGGTACGGTGAAGCTGACGTTCGAAGCACCGGGCGGCTACCTCAAGTCGGTGCTGAACGCGCTCGCCGTTCCGGTGTCGTCGCAGACGCTCGCCTTTTCAGAGAACAGCCTGCAGCGCGAGCACATCAACAAGGCCGCGCCGCGGGCGATTTACTTCAACGATACCGTCGCGGTCGGCTGGGCCAGGGGTGCCGACAGCTTCGAAGTATCGGTCCAGGATCCAACGCAAGGCGTCATCTTCTACACGATCGCCCAGAAGCCGCAGCCCAGGCCGCAGCTGCTGCGGAAGACTACTGAATGCCTCGAGTGTCACCAGACGTCCGAGACGCTTGGCGTTCCGGGACTCTTCGCGATGAGCGTGCTGCCGCTGTCGGACGACAAGAACGATTACGCTCAGGGCTGGGGAACCGATCATCGGACGCCGATCGAGGATCGCTGGGGCGGGTGGTACGTCACCGGCGCGCAGGTCCCGGCCGTCCACCTCGGCAACGTCGCCGTGTCGCACGTGCCGCGGTCGTACGTCCGCGCGCCGGTCGCGCCGCGACTCGCGACCGGCTCGAGCGCGTTCGACGCGAGCGGTTACCTCACGCCGCACAGCGACATCGTCGCGCTGCTCGTGTTCAATCATCAGCTCCGCATGACGAATCTGCTGACGCGGCTCGGATGGGAGGCGCGGATCGCGGCGCACGATGCGCCGGGCGCCGCGCTGCCGCCGGCGGCCCGCGATCTCGCGCGCGACGTGGTGGACTATTTGTTGTTTGTCGACGAGGCGCCGCTGCCCTCGCCGGTCCGCGGCTCGTCGGGCTTCGCGCAGGAGTTCTCGTCGAGAGGACCGCGCGACACCAAGGGACGATCGCTGCGCGATCTGGATCTCACCCGACGGCTGCTCCGCTACCCGTGCAGCTACATGATTTACACGGACGCGTTCGACGCCCTGCCGCCTGCCGCGAAAAGCGCCGTCTACGATCGGATGTGGGAGGTGCTATCGGGCAAGGAGACGAACAAGGTCTACGCGGTCCTCTCGCCCGCCGATCGCCGCGCGATCATCGATATCCTGCGCGAAACGAAGAAAGACCTTCCCAGCGTCTTCAAGTAGGGCGGGTCTTGTTCTTTAGACCCGCCTAACTTCAAGGAGGGCGGGTCTTGTTCTTTAGACCCGCCTAACGCAGCGCGCGACGCTGCGTCAGCACGACGAGCGCCGCCCAGATGAGCGCGACGACCATCGTGAGCGCGCCAATCGCGTGGACCGTGGTCGCAATCGCGTGGTCTCGATGGCTCACGCCCATCGCGTTCAGCAGGTACTCCCAGTCGTGTCCCTCGACTTCCGAGCCCGTCCTGCCACCGAGCAGGATCAGCTGCATCGCGCGCGCATCGTTGATGTAAGGCGCCACGTCAATCAGGCTCTCGCCCGCCCACCAGATGGCGACGGCCGCGCCGAACGCGTCGCGGGTCTGCCACAGGAACGTGCCCGCGCACACGAGCGGTACCAGGACTTGCGTCAGCGATCCGCCGAGAACGGCCATGAACCTGCCGAACGGCGCGAACAGGATATGGCCCGCCTCGTGGAACACCAGGTTGGGCAGGTGCATGAACGAACCGTTCACGCGCTCGCTGATGCCGAGCCGCACGAGGCTGATCGTCCAGACGATGAGGATCAGAAGGAAGATGCCGCGGCCGGCCACTGCCGGCCGCGAGGGAGTGGATTCGACGCCGAGCAGCAGCGCCGCGGTGTCGTCGTTCACGCGCGCTCGGTCGAGATGGTGTAGTCGTACCACTCGACGATCTTCCCGTCCTTGAGGAAGAACACGCCGACGCCGTGCCAGGCCTTGAGCGTGCCGGTCGAGAAGCGATCGATGCGCTCGTTGACGACCATCGGCCCGCGGGCAAACGTGTCGAGCACTTCGAAGCGATCGACGCGATCGACGAGCGGACGGATCCGCGCCGATACCGCGTCGCGGCCCTTCAAGGGCTCCACGGTCTCGGTCATGCGGTAGGCGCCAGTCTCGGCGAACAGCGACAGGATTTTCGTCAGGTCCTTCGCCGACCACGCCGCGCAGAAATCGTTGACAATCTGCACGTTGGCTTTCTCCTGTGCGGTCATCTCTGCGGCCGCAGCGCGCGATGACGCGCCCGCGAACCCCGCGATGCCGATCCCGCTTGCAAGAAATGCGCGTCGTCCGATCCCGTCTGAGTGATTCGTCATCGTGACATGATAGCGGCGAGGAACTTCGATGACCACCTATACCCTCGTTCACGTCGTCATCAGTCTGGCAGGCATCGTGTCCGGTCTGGTCGTCCTCGCCGGACTGTTGACGGCGCAGCGTCTCGATCGATGGACCGCCGTGTTCCTGGCGACGACGACCGCGACAAGCGTGACCGGTTTCGGTTTTCCATTCGAGCGCCTGCTGCCGTCGCACGTCGTCGCCGTGCTGTCGCTGGTCGTCCTGGCGATCTCGATGTACGCGCGCTATGGCCGACGCCTCGACGGAGCGTGGCGATGGGTTTACGCGGTCACCGCCGTAACCGCTCTGTACTTCAACGTCTTCGTGCTGGTCGTGCAGCTGTTCCTCAAGGTTCCGGCGTTGAATGCGCTGGCGCCAACGCAGTCGGAGCCACCCTTCACTCTCGCGCAAGGCGTCGTCCTCATCGCGTTTCTCGTCCTGGGTGTGCTGACGGTGAAGACGTTCAAGCCGTCCGCCTCGAAGAACCTGGTGCGATCCACCTGAACGTCTTCGTCTTGTCGCGCTGATCGGAACGGTTGCGATTGTTTTTGGATCGGCGATTCGATTCGTCGTCCCGCACTCCAAGATCATCCTCTCGATTCAACTGCAGCACGATCGCGCGCCCGCACGAGCGACTCAACAAGGTTGACGCGGCAGCGTTGTTGCACTTCCGAAGACGCGCCAAGGAGGGCAGGCATGTACCGGAAGTTGTTGCTCGTCGCGATCGTCGGGTTTTTCGCGATCCTGTTGTGGTTCGCCGGGCCGACGGAGGCTCAGCGGCAAACATCGCCGTCACCGCAGCCGGTCGGCACGAGCGGCCGGAGCACCGGCAATTTCGATCAGGACATCCAGCGCCACGCCCAGCAGATGATCGAGGAGGGCCGAAAGACCTTCCGCTTCGAGACGTTTGGCGACGAAGCGTTCTGGGGCGATCAGCTCAAGCTGCATCAGGCGATCGCGGGCGCGAAGTTCGGCGGCGTCGGCGCCGGGCTCTCACCGGCCAAAGCACTCGAGCTCGGGTTGAAAGTCGATTCGGAAATGGTTCCGGCGGAAGTGGCGGCGGGCATCAAGGCGGGCAAAGTCGATCTGAACGACCCGGCCAACACGATCGCGCTGCTGAAGGCGAACGCCGTCGTCGGCGTGACCGCATTCGCCGAGGCGAACGGCAATGTCAGATCGATGGGGATTCAATGCGCTCTGTGTCACTCGACCGTCGATGATTCGTTTGCGCCTGGAATCGGCCGTCGGCTCGATGGCTGGCCCAACCGCGACCTCAACGTCGGCGCCATCGTCGCACTCGCGCCCAATCTGAAGCCGTTCACCGACATGCTCGGTGTCGATGAGCCCACCGTGAAGAAAGTGTTGACGAGCTGGGGACCGGGAAAGTACGACGCCGAGCTTGATAAGGACGGCAAAGCGTTCGGGCCGGACAACCGGCCGGCGGCAACCGTTCTTCCGGCTGCGTTTGGACTAGCCGGCGTCAATCTCCATACCTACTCCGGCTGGGGTTCGGTGACCTACTGGAATGCGTACGTGGCCAACACGCAGATGCACGGCAAGGGGGTGTTCTTCGATCCACGTCTCAAGGACAAAGCGCAATTTCCAGTCAGCGCGAAGCATGGATTCGACAACATCCGCAACACGCCTGACCTCGTCACACCCAAGCTTGCCGCGCTGCATTTTTATCAGCTGTCGATCCCGGCCCCGAAGCCGCCTGCCGGCAGCTTCGATCAGGCGGCAGCCGGCCGCGGCGAGGCCGTCTTCAATGGCGCAGCGAAGTGTTCGACGTGCCACGTGCCGCCGCTCTTCACGGAGCCGGGCTGGTCCATGCACGAGGCGAAAGAAATCGGGATCGATGATTTTCAGTCGGCTCGTTCACCCGACAAGCGCTACCGGACAACGCCGCTTCGCGGGCTGTTCACGAGGGAGAAGGGCGGCTTTTACCATGACGGCCGGTTCAAGACGTTCGACGCCGTCGTCGAGCACTACGAGAAGGCGCTTTCTCTGAAGCTGAACGATCAGCAGAAACAGGATCTCGTGCAGTATCTCAAGTCGTTGTAGAAGCGCCCGACCTGCCCGCCTACGCGCCTTGGGCGCTTCGGCGAGGTCTCGCCGTAGCTCGCTCGAATACGGCGCGAGCGCAGGCGGAAAGGTCGGGTCTACCGGATCTTCCGCAAGCGCGCGATCGCGCGGGTGAGCGAGCGGCCGCGTTTCGGCAGATTCGACCACAGATCGCCGACCTCCGCGATCCGCCTCGGCATCGTCCTGAGCGTGAACGATTGCGGCGCGACGGCGCCGCGTTCGATCTCTTCCCACGTGCAGGGGGCTGATACCGGCGCGCCGCGCTTCGGGCGAACGGCGTATGCCGCCGCGAACGTCGCGCTGTAGCCGTTGCGTCCGGTGTCAACCAGGATGCGCGTGCCGCGATCCGCTTTGCTGAATTCCTGCGTCAGATGATCCGGATCGCGGCTGACCAGGACTGATCCGACGGCCTGCGCAAAGTGAAACACCTCGCCGAACCGCTTGCCCTTCGCCGACGCAACTGGCACGACGATGTGAAAGCCTTTGGAACCGGATGTCTTGACCCAGCTCTCGAGGCCCAGCTCGGCGAGCAGGTCGCGCAGCGCGAGCGCCGCCGCGCGCACGGCCGCAGGATCGTCCACCGACGGATCGAGATCGAAGACGCAGATGTCGGGGCGGAACAGATCCGGCGCGCGCGACGTCCAGACGTGCGGCGTGATGGTGTTCTGGTTCACGATCCACAAGAGCGATCGCGTGTCGCGAACGATCGGGTGGTGGACCGTGCCGCCCTTTTTCGGGACCTCGACACGCTCGAGCCAGTCGGGAAATCCCCTGCTGACGTCCTTCTGAATGAAGCCCTTCTGGCCGATCCCGCGCGGGAACCGCTCCATCGTGATCGGCCGATTGCGAATGTGCGGCAGCATGCTGGGAGCGATCGCCTCGTAGTAGGCCGCGACCTCACCCTTGGTGATCCCGTCGTCGGGAAACAGCACTTTCTCCGGGTGCGTGATCACCGCGTCTCGCGCACGACGTCGCAGGCCGCTTTGTCGAGACGAACCCCGAGCAGTCGCGGATGACGAAGCTTGCCGTGGACCGTCCACTCGATGAACGCGACCTGGACGACGACTTCCGGGCGCACCCAGTGCGCGCGGAGGCGGGGCAGGCCGACGGCTTTTGTGAACGCTGATTTCGGGATCTCGAGCGCGTCGAGCCTGGAGCGCAGTTCGAGCAGCAGCTTCGTGTCGAAACCGGTCCCGACCTTTCCGGCAAACACGAAGTCGTCGCGCTCGAAGAACCCGACCAGCAGGGCCCCCAGACCGACGCGGGCGCCCTGCGGATCGGTGAAGCCGCCGACCACCAGCTCCTGTGTCGCCTCGCACTTCATCTTCAGCCAGTGCGGCGAGCGACGGTGCTCGTAGTGCGAGTCCCGTCGTTTCGCGATCACCCCTTCCCATCCTTCGCGACACGCGCGCTCCCACGGCCGCGGATCGTCCATCGCTTCGACGCGACCGATCGGCGATCGAAACGGCAGCGTCTTGAGAAGCGCCCGCCGTTCCTCGAGCGGGAGCCGCGTCGCGTCGCCGCCGTTGAGCCACAGGACATCGAACACGTGATAGATGATGCGACCGTGGTCTTCCCAGCCTGCGGTCGCCTCGCCGTCGAGAATCAGCTCGTCGACGGGAAGCCGGGCAATCGCCTCGACCACGGACGGGTACGAGGCGTTCAGCGGCAGCTTGTTACGCGAGAGAAGCCTGACCGCTTTCCCGTTCTTGAACGCCAGCATCCGGATGCCGTCGAGCTTCCGTTCGAAAAGCCACTCGGGTCCGGTGAAGCGCTCCTGCGTAAGCGTCGCCGCCATCGGTTCGAGCCATTCGGGGAACGCCGTCACGACAGCCCCTCGAGCACATCGGGTGCCGGACGACGGTGAAGGGGCGGGCCCCACGCGTGTCGCCACACTTCGGTCGAGAGGACTCGATCGAGATTCGGCTGCTCGAAGAAGTACTTGTTGATCGACAGGTGCTGGGTGCGATGCGCACGGAGCGCCGCCGCCTTCCGGTCGCGCCACGCCGAGATGTCGAGGACGAAGTCGGCGCTCGGGTGCTCCGCCACGTTGTCGAATTTCGCAACGTCCCACGGCGGATAGAGCGGCGTCCACAGCAGACGTGAGACGAGGTGCGCCGCGCCGCTCTCCGGACACCACCGTGGATCGGCAGCTGCCGCAAGCGCGTCGCTCACGAAGCGGCTGATCGCCACGTGATCGGGATGCACGTTGAACCCGTTCGGATCGAACGTGAACACGATCGACGGGCGGAGGCGACGGATATGGGACACGAGCGCCCCGCGGATTTCCTCGGCCGGTGCGCTGGACAGCTCCTGGTCGCGATAATTCAGCAGGTGCAGCTCGTCGAAGCCGATGATCGCTGCGGCGTTCTGCAGCTCACGCTCGCGGCACGCCGGCAGATCCTCCGGCGCACAGATCGGCGGATCCCCTCGTTTTCCCCGCTCGCCGCGAGTCGCGGTGACGAGCGCCGTCCGCGCGCCGCCGGCCGCGCACTTCATCGCCGTTCCGGCGCCCGAAAAACTCTCGTCGTCGGGGTGAGCGAATACGAAGAGGAGACTCGCCGCCAATGCGAAATCTTAAATCAATCTCAATTCTTAATTCTTAAATCTTGAATCTCCATGAAGAAAGTTCTTCAGTGATCGAGGGTGCGCATGATATAATTACTAACGGAGTTTCATTCGATCATCACAACATTCCTGACAGAGGAGACAGCTCATGGTTCAGACCGGCGATCTCGGCTATCGCGACGGCGGCGAGACACTCAACGGCGTGTTTGCGTGGGACGCGGCACAACCTGGCCGCCGTCCGGGAATCCTCGTGGTGCATGGCGGCGCCGGCCTCGACGATCACGCACGCGGGCGCGCGCGGCGCTTCGCGGAATCGGGGTTCGTGGCCTTCGCGTGCGACATGTACGGCGAGAGCGTCAAGGGCAATCGCGAGCGCGTCGTGCAGCACATCGGCGAGCTTCGCCGCAATCGGGACACGCTCGTCCGTCGCGCTCAGGGTGCAATCGATGCGCTCGCGGCCCATCCGCAGGTCGATGGACGGCTCGCGGCGGTCGGCTACTGCTTCGGCGGCATGGTGGTGCTGGAGCTGGCACGGGCCGGTGTCGACTTCAACGGCGTCGTGAGCGTGCACGGCAGCCTGGTGACGATGCGTCAGGCGGAGCCCGGCGCAATCAAAAGCCGGATTCTCGTGTGTCACGGCGCACTCGATCCGCACGTGCCGATGGCGCAGGTCGCCGCGTTCACCGAAGAGATGAATCGTGTTGGCGCCGACTATCAGCTGATCGTCTACGGCGGCGCGATGCACGGCTTCACGCACGAGGCCGCCATCACGCCAGCCAACGGCGTGGCGTACCACGCGCCCACCGACGCACGCTCTGCGCGGGCAATCCGGACGTTTTTTGACGAGACGTTCGCGTGAGAAGCGATCTGACTTCCGGGTTCGCAGGGTTCGAGAGGTTCGTGTGTTCGAAGATGTCGAACCCGGCGAACCCCGAGAACCCCGAGAACCCTGAGAACCTCGAGAACCTTGAGAACCCTTTTCTAGTGCGTCGACATGTCGGCGGGCCAGCCCTTGTCGATCGGTTTCTTCGGATCCGCGCTGATTTCGAGATTGGCGCAGTGGTGATACGTGAAGTTGCCCGGATTGTTCACGCCGTGCTCGGCCATGAACTGAATCACCTGCAGCGTGCACTTCTTGCAGCTGATGTTCGGCAGCTGGATGTCCGCTTCGAACGGCGGCATCTGCACGCCCCGCTCGGGCCGCGTGGAGTGCACGAACAGACCATCCGCGAGCACCGGAATCTGCGGCGGATCCTGGATCGCCGCCGACACCGAGATCGGGCCCTTCTCCGAGTCGCGCGTCGTCGCCACCGGATCGGCCGGCAGCTCGAGCGGCGAGTTCACCGCGAGCGCCACGCGGTAATGACCGGGATGAAAAATCGTCTCCTGCACCTTGAGGTGCAGCTTCGACCCGCCGACCGCCTTGCTGACGGTATAGCTCGGCTTGCCCCAGTCCGCGTTCGTGCCGCCGCACGGACCGGCCTTCTGCGGATCGCCGCGATCGTTCTCGACGATCCACGACCCGGGTTCGACGAGCTTGAAGTGGGCGAAGGCAGCGGTCGATGCGGCCACCATCAACCCGGCGAGCACGATCAGGAAGCGCGAGGACTTCTTCACGTCTGGCTCCTTTCCAACGGAAGTGAAGGGTAACACTGTAACGAGAAATTAAGAATTGGGAATTAAGAATTAAAAATGCGTGACTGACGCATTAGACTGCCGCGGGAGGTGGTTCATGCACGAGGTTGATCGCCGCCGATTTCTGGCCAGCCTCTCGACGCTCGGCATCGCCGCCGCCG
>Ga0114129_10012164_pt1 | contig 12246 bp, 6 predicted proteins | sample RhiMetdeltSRZDD1_FD_80071 | JGI IMG/M metagenome (GOLD analysis project Ga0114129, IMG submission 80071) | Populus rhizosphere microbial communities from Tennessee, USA - Rhizosphere MetaG P. deltoides SRZDD1 (version 2) (version 2) | ecosystem: Host-associated > Plants > Roots > Rhizosphere >...
AGCAGGAGAACGAGCGGATGCAGCGAATGGCCGACGCCATGCGTGACCGGATGGGGCAGCAGAGCGGCGGCGGCGGCGGTGGAGGAAGCCCGCAGCGAGAGCTCGCGCGCGAAGCGGAGGAAGAAGCCCGGCGGCTGGAGCGGCTGGCGCGCGAAAAGAATTCACCGGAGCTCGCCGACGCAGCCCGCCGGATGCAGGAGGCAGCGGAAGCGATGCGCCGGGCCGCGAGCGGGACGCCGAACGCATCGAGTCAGGGCGGCACCGCGCTCGAGCGGCTTCGCGGCGCGACCCAGAAGCTCGAGAACGCGCGCTCCAGCGGAGCCAGCCAGGGGGTGAAAGACCTGGAGCGGCGCGCCGAGGAGCTCCGCGAGCGGCAGAAGGAAATCGCTCAGGGCGTGAGCGAGCTACCGAACGCGACGGGCGCCGACCGCGCGGAGCGGTTGCGGCGGCTGTCCGATCGAAAGGATGGGCTCTCCGCCGATGTGCAGCGGCTGGAGGCCGACGCCGAGCGACTCGCTCGCGAAACCCGGCGCGATCAGCCCGGGTCGGCCAACAAGCTGAGCGAGGCCGCGGGAGCAGTGCGGGACACCAGACTCCGCGACAAGATTGCATACTCCAAGGCGATCATGGGATCGAACGCCGCCGATGCCACCAGGAATCTCGAAGGGCTCATTGGCGAAAACCTCGGCGAGGTCGCCGAGAAACTACGTGCGGCCGCCGGCGCGCTCACCGAGAATGCCGGCGCCGAGCGGGATCGGGCGCTGGAGCGAGCGCGGGATCTGGTGAAGGGACTGGAGTCGCTGAGAGCACGGATTGGGGATAGGCAACAGGCAGATACCGCGCGAGCGGGACAGCAGTCAGGGAGCCAGGGAGCCAGGGAGCCAGGGAGCCAGGGACAGGGGCAACAGGGGCAACAGGGACAACAGGGACAACAGGGACAAGGACAAGGACAAGGAAAGGGGCAGCAGGGACAACAGGGGCAGGGCGGGCGGGGAGGTCAGGCTGGCGATCCGAATCAGCCGGGACAGGGAGCCCAGCTCGGTATGCCAGGCGGAGGGCAGCAGGGCGGAGGGCAGCCGGGTCGTCTCGGTAGTGGCGACGTTCGGCAGTATTCCCGGGAGTTCGGGCTCCGGCGCCAGGCCGCCGAGGCGTTGCGGCGGGACCTCGCGGGACAGGAGACCGAGCGCACCGAGCTCGATCGCATCATCGGAGATCTGCGCCGGCTCGAGTCGGGGAAGCCTTTCAATGATCCACAGGCGCTGGAGGACCTGCAGCGCGCCGTGATCGAGGGACTCAAGACCTGGGAGTTCAAGTTGTGGCGGAGCCTGGGCCAGAATGGCGACAATCGTCCCGCGTTGGGCGCGCCGTCACAGGTGCCTTCGGAATATCGGGCGCTGGTGGAGGAGTACTACCGCTCGCTCGGAAAGCCGAAGCCGAAAAACTAGGAAGTAGCGAGTAGCCAGTAGCGAGGAGCGAGGAGGGAGACGGGCAATCTTCCTCCTCGCTCCTCGTAGCAGCCAACGTGTGCCTCCCGGCTTGGCAATCGTCTAGCCTTGTACTATGTCCTCAGGAATCCCAAGGCCGTTCGGCGCGTCCGGATCACTCCGGTTGCTGATGATCCTCGCTGCTGCCGGAGTGGGTCAGGCGGGTTGTGAAAACCGAGCCGGCCGACCGGCCAGCACCGACGCCGTCGTCCAGGCCCTCGACGGGGTCACCCGCAATGGACGGGGACTTCCGGGTTCGCGTCCGGTGGCGGCGGAGCTTGCCGAGCTGCGTCGTCTGTACCAGGGCTCGAGCTTCACGCCGCTCTGGTTGACCGCTTCGGGCAAATTGCGGAAGGAGGGGAAGGAAGCCCTGCAGCGCCTGGCGACTGCGGATACCGAGGGTCTCAGGCCGGAGGACTATCACAGCGCGCAGCTCGACAGCCTTGCCCGCCGGATCTCCGAAGAGAAAACCGCCGATGCCGTCATGGTGGCTCGGGTCGATGCCGGTCTCAGTCTGGCGGTGCTGGAATTCCTCCGGCACGTCCACGTCGGACGGGTAAACCCCCGGACGATCGGGCTCTCGATGGATCCGCCGAAGGACCGGCACGACTATGTGGTTCTGCTCGGTGCGGCACTCCGGGACGGCACTCTCGACGAGATCGTGAACGAGCTGGCCCCGCCGGTGGCCCAGTACCGGCTGACGCGCGAGGCGCTCGCCGAATACCGGAAGCGCCAGGTGGACACGCTGGTCGAGCGGCCACTCCGGCTCCCGGTTCCGCTCCAGCCGGGAGACACCGCTCGGAACCTCGGAGAGCTGGCTCGGCGCCTTGCGCTCATGGGCGATCTCGAGAGGGAGGACGGCCCTCCACCGGTACGATACGAAGGAGCACTGGTCGAAGCGGTCAAACGCTTCCAGGCACGCCATGGGCTGGCGCCGGATAGCGTGTTGGGCAAGGAGACGCTCGAGGAGCTCAACGTCCCCTTTTCCTGGAGAATCCATCAGCTCGAGCTGACCCTGGAGCGGCTTCGCTGGCTGCGCGACCTCGGCAACGAGCCGTTTCTTCTGGTGAACATTCCGATGTTCGAGCTCACCGCCTGGACCTCCCCCACCGCCGCCGGCCCACCAGCGTTCCGCACCGGAGTCATCGTCGGCAAGGCGCTCGATACCGAAACCCCGGTGTTCCTCGAAGAAATGCGCTACGTCATCTTCCAGCCGTACTGGAACATTCCTCCATCGATCGTGCGGACTGAGACGATCCCCGCTATCGAGCGGGACCGCGATTACCTGCGCAAGAACGGGATGGAGATCGTGCAGGGCCAGGGCGACGATGCCGATCCGGTCGACCTGTCCGATGGGGCGCTCGACAAGGTCGAGCGCGGCGAGCTTCGAATCCGTCAGCGGCCGGGTCCGGGCAACGCCCTTGGTCCCATCAAGTTCGTGTTCCCCAACAACCAGAACATCTACCTGCACGGCACACCCGCCGAGCAGCTATTCGACCGGACCAGGCGCGACTTCAGCCATGGCTGTGTACGAGTGGAGGATCCGGCCGGGCTGGCCGAATGGGTGCTGTCAGGTGTGCCGGAGTGGACTCGCGACCGGATTGACAGCGCGATGAGCGATCTGACCCGGACTTCGCAACGGGTCACCCTCCCGCGGCCGCTCCCGGTCGTGCTGTTCTACGCCACCGCGACCGTGGAGCCCGACGGAATCGTCCGATTCGCCCGCGACATCTACCGGCACGATCCCGAGCTTGACCGGGCGCTGCATCTGGCTATCGACTAGGACCAGCGAAGAGCGAAGCGTCTTTCCCTCTTCGCTCCTCGCTCTTCGCCACTCCCCAGCAAGCTACCACGCCCTCACCCGTCCAGTATCAACGTGCACGAAGTTCGAGCCCGGATAGTACCCGACCCCGCCACGCTTCAGCTTGAGCGCGGTATCGCGGAGGCGCTCGAGAGAAACATCGCTCAGGCGGATATCGATGGCCTTGCCCTGCAAGTGAAGACTCTTGGGCGAGACGTTCTTACTCCGGTCGGCGAGCATCTTGTTGGTCGCCGGCGAGCGGTAGCCGCAGATGACCTCGAAGGGGAGCCGGCTTCCGGAGGCCTGGTGCAGATCGGTCAGCAGATCGAGGAGGTCGGGATCGATCGGATGCACCTGATCGGTGCGCCAGTCACGCAGCACATGATTCACGTCATGCAGCGCACCGGGGAGGTATTTCCCGCCAGCGAAATACTCCGTCGTCAACCGCTCTCCGGTGTTGATGCAGTGGAAAGCCAGGGAACGGGAGGCCTCCGTGGCCGCGAAGATCCGGGGAACCCGAATCAGGCCAAGACCGGCCACCGCCGCACCGGCGAGAAAGCTCCGCCGGGTAACCCGGGTCGACTGATTTTCTGTCTCCACTTCGTTCTCCAATTGTGTCGGTCTGAGCACTTCAGAGGCGTGAATCGTGCCCCGGAAGGCGGCCAGATCGGCAGGCCGGAAACCGGACAATCAGGGGGAGGGTTTCGAGACCATTGGTGTAAGAGCGCCCCAGATCAGTGGCTGGGTCGCCATTGTCTGCCCCCGGTACTGGGGCCGGAAACCATAAAGAATCGCATGACCCTTTCCCACTGTCACGTCGAGCATCGCCGCTCTGCCATTGAGCTTTTCGCCGCCGAGGAGCCAGCCTGAGAGCAGAGGATCTCCGGCGGCCGGGTAGCGCGCGACTACCGCGACCCGAGCGGTATCGGTGACTTCGAATGTCGGGCTGTCCTCGAACCAGACGACTGGAACTGGAGCGGTGAATCCGGCGCCGATCGGATGCTCCCGGTTGATTTCGACCGCCAGCAGAGACCCCGGGGCGTAAAACTCGGTATTCCGGACCCCGGCAAGGACGTTTCGGACCGGGAGCTTGAGCACCTCGATGGCGTAATCGCTCGCCTCGTTGAAGAAGAGGAGTGTCCCGCCCTGTTCCGCAAAGGCTCGCAACGCCTCCGCTCCGGCATCGCCTAACCCGCCACGCAGCGAATCGGGATAGCTGGCGCCCAGCCCTCGCGCCAGCTGCCCCGCGGCCTGGTCCGGCACGATGATGACATCGAATCGGCCCGAGAGTCCGCCGGCCTTGACGTCCTGATCCACGATGGAGGTGTACCGGATCTTGTTGACGTCGAACAGCCAGCGGGTCCAGCCCTCGTCCATGGATGCGGCATGGCTTCGATAAATCGCGATCCGTCGCGAGGGAACGTCGCTCAACCCGGCCACCCGGTACCGCGGCTCGGGGATCATCGGGATCGGCGCACCTGCGGCCGGCACCGATCCGGTCATCGCGGCCACCTCCACGCCGAAAAGCAGCGGCAGGGTATGCGCGGTGACGTCGTAGGGCGCCTTGGGTGGACCGCCGGGGTATTCCCGGAGATTCGGATATCGCTGCCGCTCCAGCAATGCGTTGGCGTAGCTGCCGAACATCTGCTGAATGGGCACCAGGTAGCTCCCCGCCGGATAACTCTTGCCACCCGCCATGACCGGCGCGGACGTCTCCCGGATTTCGACCTGCCCATGCTGGAGGGTCCACACCAATCGCATGAGTGCCTGGGGATCGGCCTGGTCCTTGGGAATCACATATGCCGACGGCAGATCGACTCCGGGACGCCACGGGTGATTGTCCGCCAGGGCCCGATCGCCCAGTGCGGCATAGCTGGTAAGCCATGCGGCACGGTCGCGGGCCGCTTCGGCGAGCAGCGCCCAGCTGGCGCTGGTCTGATAGTCGACGATGTTGCCGATGCCCCAGGTGCCGCCGGGCCAGAGCGCGGGGTAATTCCAGCTGGTCACCCGCGCGTCGTAGCCCCGTGCCGGACCGAGCTGGCTCATCGTGAGCGTGACCGGGGTCGCGAGCCGCGCGCTGGCGGTTTCGGTCAGGATCCGGATGCCCCGGTGATTGAGCGAGTACTGACGCGCCGGGGACCACTGGTCATAGGACGCATTCGTGGCAATCCCGGTCTTCCCCTCGGCGTGCATCCGCCAGGACATCGCCATGCCGAGCGAGTTGGTCCCGGCGGTCAGGATCGGATCGATGTTGGGCTCGACCGGATCCATGTACGGGGGGATGAAGATCCGTCCCCCGTTGGGACCCTGCTGGTGAATGTCGTTGACGATCTGGGGATCCCAGGGCGTGTAGAGCGAGTCCACCGTGTAGCGCGTCTCCACCTGGGTGAAGGCGTACCAGTCCCGATTGTTGTCGTGGCCGGTATAGTGGTGATACAGCGTCGGCGGGCCGCTGCCCTCGGCCGGTGTGCCCAGGGTCGCGCGGTACCAGTCGCCCACGATGTCCACGCCGTCGGGATTCTGAGAGGGCACCAGCATCACGATGGTGTTGGCGAGGATGCTGCGCGCGTCGTCGGTTTCCGCACGAGCCAGGCGGTCGGCCAGCATCAGCGGAGTGAGGAAGCCGCCGACCTCGGTCGAGTGGATGCTCGACGTGATGAGGATGACGTTCTTCCCCTCCGCCAGCAGCCTCGGGAGCTCGTTCGCCCCGCGCAGGCGGGGGTCTGCGAGCTTGCGCTGGATGGCTCGATAGCGCTCGAGATTGGCGAGCGTGGCCGAGTCGGAAATGAAGGCGACCAGAAAGGGCCGCCCCAGGGTGGTCTTGCCCAGGGTCCGAACCGACACTCGTGGACTGGCCTTGTCGAGCGCCGTGAAGTAGTCGCCGACCTGCTTCCAGGTCGGGAGCTTCCGGTCGGTTCCGGGCTCGAAGCCCAGCACCGATGCCGGCGTCGGCACGGGGTGCCGCTGGGCCGGGAGTCCGGGGGCCAGCACCAGGGCCGTGAGCACCGCGGTCAGCACCCGTGTCACGGGCTATTTCGCCCCCGGATTGCTCACCACCGGCGGCGGCTGTTTTTCCCAGACGAATCGCCGCAGGAAATCGCTGCTCTGCCCGAAGGTGTAGATCCACCGGCGGTGGATCAGCGACTCGTGCACATCATCCGGGATCACTTCGAGCTCGTAGTATACGCCGCGCGCGCGGAGCAGATTGACCAGCCCGATCGTCTGGTTGAATTCGACGTTGCGGTCGTCGTCACCATGCGTCATGTACACCGGCGACTTCCATTTATCGATGGAGCCGACCGCCGAGGAGCGGAACGCGAGGCTGGTGGTGTCCTGCGCGTTGCCGTAGATGTGCACGCCGGCCAGGTCCACCCCGGCGACGAAGACGTCGGAGTTCCGTGCCAGGGCCTGGGCCACCAGCAGCCCGCCGTAGGAGAGGCCCCAGATGCCGATTCGCGCCGGATCCACTTCGGGACGGGTCTGGAGATACTTGGCGCCGGCCAGCACATCCTGATACTCCGAGTTGCCCTGGGTGCGCGAATTGGCCGCCCGCCGGAACGAGTTGCCGTAGCCGATGCCGAGCCGATAGTTGATCGAGAGGACGACGTAGCCCTGAGTCTGGAGCCACTGGTTGAAGCCGTAGGACCAGTGATAGAACTGCATGTAGTGGTAGGCCGGGAGCATCTGGCGCGAGGGTCCACCGTGCACGAACACGATCGCCGGACGTTTTTCGCCGGGCTTGAGATCGCGGGGGAGGAAGAGCTGGTTGCTGATCTCGAGCCCGTCGGGCGCCTTGAACTTCACGATCTGCGGCGTCACGTGCGCCGCCTTGGGAAACTCTTTGGAGAGCGCGGGCCACACGACTTTGGTTTCGCCGCCGGCCGCGGGCACGATGCCGATCGACGCCGGCTGTGAGGCGCCGAAGTAGAGCACCGCGATGTCTTTCCCGGAGGCGAGCGGCGTGGGCGATACCTCGACGCCGTCGTCGGTCGAGACTTTGACCGGCGTTCCGCCGGCGACCGGCACCGCCCAGATGTGCCGCTTCTCGATGTCGGTCGCGTTGGTGCAGTAGAAGAGGGTCCGGCCGTCGCGCGACAGCGCCGTCGTGGTGAAAGTCCGGTCGGCGACCCCGTCGTTGATCAATCCGTCGGTGCTGGTGAGGAGCACCGGCTCCGGCTTGGGATTCGCAATGCTCACCGAGAAGAACCGGTCCCACTCGTCTCGCGGAATCGGGGAGCCGAAGACGACGTGGTCGCCGGCCCAGACGAGACCGTTGACGGCGACGAATTTCCGGTCGAGCGCCTGATTGTGCCAGAACTCTCGGGCTTCTCCAGTGGCGACATCGGCCACCATGAAGGCAATGGTGTACCCACCCGCGAAGGCCGCCCGGCACAGCCCGTCGGCGGGAACCGTGTCCGCCACCGGGACGCCGAACCCGCCACCACCGCCTCCGAAGCCGCCCCCCGCCGGGGCGCGACAGCCGCGCCCTGCCGGAACCGGGGCTGCCGGAGCGACCGTCTGGCCGAAGGGAGCGGGTGTCGCCGCGACCTGCTGCCCGAACGGCGTTCCGGGCCGGCGGATGAAGGCAATGCGCTTGCTGTCCGGCGACCAGGTCGGGCTCCCGTCGAAATCGGTGCTGGGCGACAGGTATTGGACTGTGCGCGCCTTCATGTCGTAGACGCCGATGAATGCGTGGTTCTCGCGGGTGCTCACGAATGCGATCTTGGAGCCGTCGGGCGAAAACTGGGGATTGCTCTGGCGTCCCCAGGCCTTGATGAATGGAACGCCGGCGGTATCCATCGCGGTTTTCGGCCCGCGCGCCGTGCTGGCGCGGTAGATCTGCCCGTCACGGGCAAACACCACGTACCGGCCATCGGGCGAGAGCTCGATCGACCCGACCCGGCCTGTGCCCTGGGTCGACACGATCGAAGCCAGCCGCCAGGCGCCGGTGCCGTCGGTCCGAGCCGCCCAGACCGCTCGGTCGGCCCCTCCTGGATCGTGCGACGGATTGGCGACCCATCCGTCCCGGTTCTGTCCGTGTCCCCGGACGAAGACGGCCAGGGAGCCATCGTCGGAAAGCCGGACCCCACCCAGGTCTACGCCATCGTCCGCCATGAAGCGGGTGATCCGGGTTGCCCTGAAGCCCGGAGCGGAGGCCACGTAGATGTTGCGCATGCCCCGCTCGTAGCTGACCCAGGCGATCCGGTCGGCTTTCCTGGCGGCGCTCACCTCGAGGGGCGAGGCGGGGGAGAGGAACTGGTCGATGGTGTAATCCTGGACCTGGGCGGCGAGAGGAAGGGCCTGGGCACAGAGCGCCGCGGCGGCGGCGAGGACGCGAAACTGCGACATGGGAAGCCTCAACAGGGAGGAATACTCCAAAGTACGCTGGAACCGGCCGGATCGTTCAGGGGGCTCGCCCGAACAGCACCGAGTTGAAGACGACGCGAAAGGTGCCGAAGGGCTGACCCCGCCATTGTGGCCGGAATCCGATGAGTACCACGTGGCCCCGCCCGTGCCGGACATCGAGCGCGGCAGCATGGCCCTGGATGTGTTTTTCGCCCAGGAGATAGCCGGAGAGCAGGGGGGAGCCGTCTTTCGCATAGGTCGCAAGGGTGGTGCCCTCGAAGCCGTCGAGTGGCTTGAACACCGGACTTCCGTCCACGAATATCTTGGCCCGTTCCGGCATGCCGGCCATCACCGGATGCGACGGATGGGTGACGACCTCGAGAATCGATCCACTGGCGAAATAGCTCCTGCGGGGAAGCGTGTCGACGACATTGCGCACCGGCAGGTGCAGGGCGGCAATCGCATAGAGGGCGCTCTGGTTGAGGCACACGAGCGTTCCACCGGTCTGGACGAAGGCGTCCAGCGACCGGGCCCCCTCATCGCCCAGTCCTCCCTCGAAGCGAGGCGGCACGGTTCCCCGGGCGAACCCTTCGCTGATGGTGCGGGACCGGTCCGACGCCAGAAGGATCACATCGAACCGCGCGCCCAGGTTTCCGGCCCGGATGTCGGCGTTGGTGAGTATGGTGTACTTGAAACCGTAGTCGTCGAGCAGCCACTCCGTCCATCCCTCATCCATGCTCGCCGTCCACGGTTTGTAGATCCCGATTCGTGCCCGCATTACCCTGGGCTCTGCCGCACCGGACCGGGGCGCGATTCGCTCGGCCCGCACCGACAGCTCCGTCACCCAGTCATTCAGCTTCGGGGCTGCGATTCCCGACACCAGATACCGCCCGCCCCGTCCGCCGGTCGCTTCGGCAAAGCGGACCGCGCCGCCGCCCGCGATCACCCGGTTGATGAACCGAAAGGCATTGTTCTCCGCCGGGTCCAGCGCGAGCTGGTCCCCGGTACCGGTGATCCTCCCGGGCAAGGGGACGATTCCCGCCGCGACCGAGTCGGTTGCGAGCGGCGCGTCAGGGGCCGATTTCCAATCGACCGGCGTTCCGATCACCGGGCGGAGCGCCGAGCGCAACTCCGCCGACAGCGGCGCCCGCACCTCTCTGACCTGGACGTCCATCTGATAGGGCAGGGTCCAGCCCGCCGCATCGTAGGGCTGTTCGGGGGGACCGTCGGGGGACTCGCGGAGGTCGGGGTATTTCTGCGGCTCGAACAGCTGCCGCACCAGCTCGGCAAATTCCTGATCCATCGGAATGACCCAGGTCCCCTGCGGATAGGCGGCACCGTCGACGGTGGCCTCACGCTGCAGCTCGGTGATGCGGATGCCGTTGAAGGCCAGACGGCGCAACATCTCCGCCGCGGCGACCGGGTCGCGCTGGGCGCGCGGGACGACATATGCGTAGGGCGGGTCTTTCCGGTAGCGCAGGATGGCGTCCCGGCCCGCCTGGTACCGGTTGTACAGCAGCTCCTCCCGGTACTTCGACGCGTAGTCCAGCACGGCGAGCGATGCGGTCTCCATGTAGTCGATGGCGTCCTTGATCCGCCACCAGCCCCCGGGCCAGGGGCTCGAGTAGAGCGACTGGGGACGGAGGTCGCGCATGTCGGCGGGGAATTCGTCGATGGTGTAGAAATGCGGCGTCGCATAGCGATAGAGCGCGGTCTCGGTCCAGAACGCGGCGATGTTCTGCAGCATCGGCATGTAGTCCACATAGCCGGGATACCAAGCGTCGAATCCGGTGCCCATGTGGGTGGCACCCACCATCCCGTTGGATTCGAGGGCTTGCGCGATGATCATGCCGATCGTGTTCACCTCCCGTGACATCAGCGCGGGAGCCCGCGTCGCGATCGGCTCGGCGAAGGGCGGGAGCCAGATGCGAGTTGGAAACGGCGCGGTCTGGTGGTGGACGTAGATGACCTGGGGCTCCCACTCGCGCCAGACCCGGGCGACCACCCGCGACTCGACCACGTTCAGCATGTATGCGTCGCGATTGTTGTCGTGGCCGATGTACTTCTGATACAGCTCGTGCATGGGCGCAACTTCGTAGGACGTGCCGACATTTTCCCGGTACCAGTTCGCGACGATGTTCTGTCCGTCGGGATTGATCGATGGCCACAGGAACAGCACGGTATTGTCGAGCATCTGCTGGATTTTCGGGTCGTCGGGCCGGGAGAGCAGGTGGTACGCGAGCTGAATCGTGTGCTGGGAGCCCGCGATCTCGGAGGCGTGGAGGCCGCCGCTGATGTCCACGAAGGCCTTTCCCTCCCGGGCGAGGCGGCGGGCCTCCGGATCGGTGAGTCCGTCGGGATGCGCCAGCCGGCGCGCGATCTCCCGGCGGCGATCGAGCCGCCCGAGATTGGCCGGCGACGAAATCACGGCGAGGGTCCACTCGTGTCCGGTCGAGGTGCGGCCGACGTCGATCAGCTTGATCCGGTTGCTGGCGGTGGCCAGCTGCCGGAAGTAGCGCAACGATTCGTCATAGGTGGCCAGCTTGAAGTCCGCGCCAACCGGGAAGCCGAGCACCGTCTCCGGCGCCGGAATCGACGCCGACTGGGCGGCGGCGTGCCACGGAGCTCCCTGCGCGAGGACAAGCACGGTCCCCGCGATGATGGCCTGGCCACGAAGTCTCGGAATCATCGGATGCTCACCGTGCGCTCGAGTTCGTCCGCGTGCTGGGCAGTGGGCAATAGGCAATGGGCAATGGGCAATAGGCAATAGGCACTAGGCACTAGGCACTAGACACTAGGCAGCAGATGGCCCAGTGCCCAGTGCCCAGTGCCCCAGTGCCCAGTGCCTAGTACCTGTAAGTATCCGGCTTGTACGGCCCTTCCGGCTTCACCCCGATGTACTCCGCCTGCTCTTTCGACAGCGTGGTCAGTTTGACGCCGAGCTTGTCGAGATGGAGCCGGGCCACTTTTTCGTCGAGGTGCTTCGGCAGCACGTACACCTGCTTCTCATATTTCGCGTTGTTGGTGTGGAGCTCGATCTGCGCCATGACCTGATTGGTGAAGCTCGCCGACATCACGAAGCTCGGATGTCCCGTCGCGCAGCCCAGATTGAGCAGCCGGCCCTCGGCCAGCACCATGACGCTGTGGCCATCGGGGAAGACCCACTCGTCGTACTGCGGCTTGATGTTGATCCGCTTGATGCCGGCGAAGGTCTTGAGCCCGGCCATGTCGATCTCATTGTCGAAGTGGCCGATGTTGCCGACGATCGCCTTGTCCTTCATCCGCCGCATATGATCGACGGTGATGATGTTCTTGTTCCCCGTGGCGGTGATGAAGATGTCGGCGCTCTCGACCACGGCGTCCAGCGTGGTGACCTGGTATCCCTCCATCGCGGCCTGCAGCGCGCAGATCGGGTCGATCTCGGTGATCACGACCCGGGCGCCCTGGCCCCGCAGCGACTGGGCGCAGCCCTTGCCCACGTCGCCGTAGCCGCACACGACCGCGACCTTGCCGGCGAGCATCACGTCGGTCGCCCGCATCAGGCCGTCAACGAGCGAGTGGCGGCAGCCGTAGAGGTTGTCGAACTTGGACTTGGTGACCGAGTCGTTGACGTTG
>Ga0114129_10012165_pt1 | contig 12245 bp, 7 predicted proteins | sample RhiMetdeltSRZDD1_FD_80071 | JGI IMG/M metagenome (GOLD analysis project Ga0114129, IMG submission 80071) | Populus rhizosphere microbial communities from Tennessee, USA - Rhizosphere MetaG P. deltoides SRZDD1 (version 2) (version 2) | ecosystem: Host-associated > Plants > Roots > Rhizosphere >...
CCACTCGCTCAGGTTCGCCTTGCCGAGAATGACGGCGCCGCCGGCCCGGAGCTTCGCGGCGACGGTGGAGTCGCGCACCGCCGGCTGACCGACGAGCGCGAACGATCCGGCGGAGGTCTGCATCTTGTCGCCGGTGTCGATGTTGTCCTTGAGCAGGACCGGAATGCCGTGCAACGGTCCCATGAGGCGCCCGCGCCGGCGGTTCGCGTCGGCGGCCTGCGCCATCGCGAGCGCGTCGGGATTGAGCTCGATGACCGAATTGAGGTGCGGCCCCCGCTCGTCGATCTTCTGGATGCGATCGAGATAGAAATTCGTCAGCTCCACCGCGTCCGTCCGGCGATTCGCCATCGCCGTCTGCAACTGCGCGATCGTCGCTTCCTCGAACGTGCCTCGTTCTTCATCGTTCTGGTTCGACGCGGCGGACGCCGCGCCCGGTGAGCTCGCCAGCGAGGCGCCGGCGCCGGCCGCGGCGCTCAAGCGCAGGAAATCCCGTCGGCTCCACTCAGGCTTCATACACACCTCCTTGCTGTAAATCGATCAATAGCTCTCAGCTATCAGCTCTCAGCTTGGGGCGCCGCAGGATACACCCGCGGCGTCGGGCGACAATGGCGCGTGGATGCCCAGTCAGAAAAGTTCGTGCAAGCGGGCGCGTAAATTTTCAGTGAGTGGCGCGTGTCGCGAAGCTCCGTTCGCGCCAACTAATCATGCGGCTGCGGTGTCTAATCAAACCATCAATGCCGATCCACGGCCGGAGGCCGCTATGGACGCACTGCTCAACGACCTGCGATATACGCTGCGGACCCTGATCAAAGCCCCGGCGTTCACTCTGGCTGCCGTCGCCGCGCTGACGCTCGGGATCGGCGCCAACACGGCCATCTTCTCCGTCGTCAACGCCGTCCTCCTCAAGCCTGTCGCCGCGCCGGATCCCGACCGCGTTGTCTTCATGATGAACACCTCACCGCAGGGATCGGGCCCCGGCGCCTCTCCGGCGAAGTTCGCGCACTGGCGCCGGCAGACCGACGTCCTCCAGGACGTTTCCGCTTTCACCGGCAACGTCATCAACTATACGAGCAGCGGCGGCCCCGAGCAGCTCCGCGCCGGAGTGGTCAGCGCAGACTTTTTTCGGTTGATGGGCGCGCCGGTCTTTCGCGGCCGCACGTTCACCGACGATGAAGACCGGCCGAACGCGCCGAAGGTCGCGGTCCTCAGCCACGGCCTCTGGACGCGCCGCTTCGGCAGCGACCCCGACATGATCGGCCGATCGATCACGCTCGGCGGCGAGCCGCACACGGTCATCGGCATTCTCGGCAGCGGATTCGACGTCGAGGGCATCGGCGAGACCAGCGAAATCTGGATCCCGTTCCGGATCGATCCGAACACGTCCGACCAGGGCCACTATTTCCGGGTCCTCGGACGGCTGAAGCCGGGCGTCACGCTCGAACAGGCGAAGGCGAAGCTGCAGCTCTCCACGCAGGACTTCAAGGCGAGGTTCCCCAACGAGCTCGGGCCGAACGACGCATTCGGCGTGGAGCGGATGCAGGAAGTGCTGGTGCGCAACGTCCGATCGACGCTGCTGATTCTCGCCGGCGCGGTCAGCTTCGTGCTCCTCATCGCGTGCGCGAACGTCGCCAACCTCCTGCTCGTCCGCGCCAGCGGCCGGCGGCGCGAAATCGCGATCCGTGCGGCGATCGGCGCGGGACGCGGACGCATCGTCCGCCAGCTGTTGACGGAAAGCGTCGTGCTCTCGATGGCGGGCGGTGCGCTCGGCCTCGTGCTCGGCATCGCCGGCATTCGCGCGCTGCTGTCGATCAACACGGCGAACCTGCCGCGCATCGGCGAGGACGGCGCGCTCGTCGCCGTCGACTGGCGCGTCGTCACGTTCGCCGTTGTCGTGTCGATCGCGACCGGCGTCCTCTTCGGGCTGATTCCGGCGCTGCAGGCGGCACGCACCGATCTCACCTCGACGCTCAAGGAAAGCGCGGGCCGCTCGGGCACCGGGTTCCGGCAGAACAAAGCCCGTGCGATTCTGGTGGTGTCCGAGATCGCGCTCGCATTGATCCTCCTCGTCGGCTCCGCGCTGTTGATTCGCACGTCGCTCGCCCTGAGCGCGGTCGATCCGGGATTCGACGCGGCCCACGTGCTGACGATGCGGATGTCGCTCCAGAATCCGAAGTACTTCGCCGCCGACGCGGTGGAGCGGCTGGTCCGCGACGGCGCCGAGCGGCTCCGCACCATCCCGGGCGTCGAGCTCGCGAGCGCCGCGTGCTGCGTTCCGCTCGAAGGCGGGTACGGCCTCGGCTTCGTCATCCAGGGCCGGCCGCTCGCCGACCGGCCTTTCCACGGCGGCGGCGGCTGGCTCACGGTGTCGCCCGGCTACTTCGAGGTATTCAAGATCGCGATGAAGCGCGGGCGCTCGTTCGCGGAGCGCGACGACAAGCTGGGGCCGCCCGTGGTCATCATCAACGAAGCCTTCGCGCGGCAGTACTTCAAGGACGCCGATCCGCTGAACGAGCGGCTCGTCATCGGGCACTCGGGGACGACGGGGATGCGTGAGTTCATGACGGAGCCGCCACGGCAAATCGTCGGCGTCGCCAGCGACGTGCGCGACGGCGGCCTCAATCGCGACCCGTTTCCAACGATGTACATCCCGCAGGCGCAGATGCCGGACGCGGCGAACCAGCTGAACGTGCGCCTCACGCCGATCGCGTGGGTGGTGCGCACGCGATCGGCGCCGTCCTCGGTGAGCACGGCCGTGCAGGAACAGCTCCGCCAGGTCAGCGGCCTCCCGGTGTCGGACGTCAGGTCGATGGAGGACGTCGTGTCGCGGTCGGTCTCACGCCAGCGCTTCAACATGCTGCTGATGACCGTGTTCGGCTCGTCGGCGCTGCTGCTCGCGGCGATCGGCATTTACGGACTGATGGCGTACTCGGTCGAACAGCGCGCGCAGGAAATCGGAATTCGCCTCGCCCTCGGCGCCGACTCGACAAACGTCCGGCGGATGATCATTCTCCAGGGCATGCGGCTCGCGATGATTGGCGTGGTCATCGGGCTGGCGTTGGCGTTCGGCCTCGCGCGGGTCATCGCGACGCTACTCTACGGCGTCACGTCGCGCGATCCGGTCGTCTTCGTCGCGATGCCGATCGTGCTGACCATCGTCGCGCTCGTCGGCGTGTGGCTTCCGGCGCGAAGCGCTGTACGCGTCGATCCGGTGATTGCACTGCGAGCGGAGTGAACATCCGGGGGCGTGCTGGAGCAATTGGGGCTCGAGTGATCCGCCGAATGAGGCGACTGGCATCGCCTCGTCCCACATATGTTGTCGTTCACCCTGCGCGGGCGTTCAAGACTGTTTGTTGCTCGCGAAAGCCCGTATCATCGCGGGCCCATGCGCTGCTGACCGCGGCGGGTGTTTTATTGTTCTCGTTCGAATGATGCGACGAGCTGCTCGAACTTTTTCTGGTTCGCGGCCATCGTTTTGGCCGGACCGGTGAATTTCACGAAGACGTTCCCGCGCGGCCCCTCCACGATCGCGCCAAGCAGACGATAACCGGACACCGCCGATTGTCCACGAGCCATGGGGCCGCCCATCCCCGAGTAGTCTCCTGACGCATCGATCGTGGTGATCGTCAGGCCGCGCGACGTCCGTTTCGCGATCTGCGCGGCGGCGGGCTTGCCGTCGGTCGTGCGGAACTGCCCTTTCCAGCGGTCGATGTTCGCCTCGACGCTGCCGCCCTGGCCTTCACCGAAAAAGTACACGACGCACTCGGCATTCGCCTGATCGCCGGCCGCCGGCGCGACGATGTACGTGGCCGCGCGCATCGGTCTCGCCCCTTCGTTTTTCCAATCGGCCGGCGCAGTCCAGCGCAACCCGGCGACGGAATCGGCGAGCACGCCGATCGTGAACAAGAACGGCAGCATCAGCGACATTCGCATGCGCACCGCGCGAGTATACGCCTGGATTCGTGCGACCGAACAGATGCACAATCAAGGTGGAGCTCTTCATGAAAACCAGCGTCGCCATCACAGTTGCCGTCGCCGTGTTCAGCGGGCTGCTCGTTGCGCAGGAACAAAAGCCCGTACCGAAAGATTCCGTACGCGTCTCGGTTCCCGGATGCACCAGGGGATACGTCTTCACTGCCGGCCGCCGCACCGCCGATCAGCCCGGCAGCGGTGAGATTCCGGAAGGCATGCACCTGCGAATGAACGGGCCGAAGAAACTGATGACGGAGATCAAAGCGCACGAAGGCTCGATGATCGAGATCACCGGTCTGATGAAGAAGGGTCAATACACGCCGGGTGTGGGTATCGGCGGCGGCGTGCGCGTGTCGCCCGGTCCGGGTGGCGGCAGTTTGTCGTCCGCCCCGAACGCGAGCCAGATCATGATCGACGTCGAGGGGTGGCGCCCGGCCGTCGGCGCCTGCCCCTCGCGATAGCCGACCGTCAGTCGCGGCTGTCCTTCGTCTGATTGCTGATCTGCAGGTCCCATCCGTCGGGATCGGTGACGTGCCAGCTCTTGAAGTTTTCGCCGACCATGTCCGGCCGTGGCTTCAGGCCGCGCTTCTCGAGCTCGGCCTTCACCTTCTCGGTGTCCCACGGCTGCACGCCCCACGAAATGTGATTGATGACGCCCGTGATCGGTGGGCGCGACGCCTGTCCGCCTTGTCCGTTTCCCGACGGCTGTGCGCTCGCCGCCGGCTGCGTGTTCGCGGCCGGTTCGCGGCGATTGCGGATGATGATGCCGCCGAGGTCGCCGATCTTGAGCGTGCACTGGTTGGTGCCGCTGTCGTTCCGGATCTCCCATCCCATCAGGTCGCGATAGAACGCGGTGCTCCGCCGATAGTCCGACACCGCGTACGAAATGTGATCCAGCCACACGGTCTTCCACCCGGTCGGCTCGAACGCCTGCGGGATCGGCGCCTTGCTCTGCGCCGCCGTCTGCGCCACGGCCGCGCCCGGCATCGCCGCTGCGGCGGCAAGCGCCAGACTCTGAATGAGCTGCCGCCGCGTCATCTTGCCATCCTCGAAATCCTTCAGCAGTCCGGCAATCACCGTTTCCATCGTTGGTCTCCTATCGAGTGACGGTCTTCAATCCTCCACCGAACGGGTCGGTGCCAATCTTGTGTCGCGCGGCAACGCTCATCGTTTTCAGATCGACGACGACGATGTCGCCCATGCCGGATTCCATGACGTACAGCTTCGTGCTGTCGGGAGAGAAGAGCGGGAATCCCGGACCGCGGCCGATCTTCACCGTCGACAGCATCAATTTTGCCGCCGCGTCGATGATCGCCACGTCTTCCGACGTGCCGTGCGTGGATGCGGCGTAGCGGCCGTCGGGCGACACCGCCATCCGGCCGGCGCCTTTGCCGCCGGTTTGAATCACCTTGATCACCTCGTCGGTCTTCGAGTCGACGACCGTGACCGATCCGTCGCCGTCTTGGTGGAACCACACGTCGCCGTTGGGCGCGAACGCCACGCCGACCGGGCCGCCCGCCACCGGAATGATCTTCACGATGCGATCCGTTTTCGTGTCGATGACGACGACGCGGTTGTCGTTGCGATGCGGGTAGTACAGCTTGTCGGTGCGCGGCTGAATCGCCAGGTAATGGCCGCCCTGCAGCACGACGTCGATCTTCTTCAGCACCTTGCCCGCTCTGACGTCGTACACCGTCACGCCGGGAATGTCGGCGTTCTCGGTGCCGATGTACAGCTTGGTGTTGTCGTTGTTCAGCGCGATGCCGTGTGGCGAGGCCGACGTGTTCGGCGGCCCGGGTGGCGCGCCGTCCCGTCCGCGCCGCGGCTGCGGCGATCGCTTGAAGTGCTCGGTTTCGATTCGGCCCTTCGGCTTGAACGTCTTTCCGTCGAGGATCTCGACGAATGCCGCGGCGGGAATCGATGCGAAGATCGTCGCGCCGTCCGATGTGATCGCCGCTTCGTGCGGCTGATCGGGGGCGACGAACTCGTGGAGGATCTTCCCGGTCGCCGGGTCGACCTCGTACACCGTGTGATTCGAGTGGCTGAGCGCCACGATCGTGTGATCCTGCGCGAAGGCCGTTCCGCCCAGAATCAGCGACGACGCCATGAACGCGCGAAGCAGGCGCATATCGGGCGTCATTCTACGCGCGGCGCGCGAATCCCGGCGTAATTGTTCGTCACTCGCGCAGATGGCGCGCGATGAAGTCTTCGACGGCGGTTTCGTCGACTCTGGTGAAGAAGAGACCGGCGCGGTACCTCAGCTTGCGGCCCTGAGAGTGCGGCTCGAGCCACGCCCAGACGATCCGGCCCTCGCACGACACGTGCGCTTCGTCGGACAGCAGCGACAGGTGGACGAGGTGGTTCACCTCGGGCTTCTTCGAGCAGAGCACCTGTGCGCCGCCAACGGAGAGATCGGAGAGCTGTCCGACGTCGTCATCGAGCCGCACCTCGATTTCGGTGGGAAACGTGTAGCGCTTCGCGCGCCGGATGGCCTGCTCCGACGGCGGCGTCGGCGCTTCGAGTTCCGCCGTGAGCTCGAGTTCCTTGTACTTCGATCCGGCCTTGCGGCCGACGACCTTGAGCTGCAGCATCCGCATCGCCTTCGCGGTTTCGTCGCGCTGCCGCAGCGCCTCTTCCGCGCGCGCCTCGGCCTCTTTCCACGCCGCTTCCATCCGCGTGCGATCGGCTTCCAGCGCTTGCAGGCGCGAACCGCCCGCGCCCTCCGCCGCGCTCGCGGTCTGGCGCGCCGCCGTGACCTCCGCCACCAGCGCGTCGCGGGCCTTGGTCAACACGTCGCGCTCCGCGATCAGCGAGTCGCGCTCGCGAATCGCCGCCTCGGCGCGCGCGTGGACCTCCTGCGACGCCTGCGCCATTCGCGCGCGCTCGGCCTCGAGGCCCTCGAGTCCCGTTTTGACGGCCGCCTGGGCGACCGCAGCCGCCTCCTGGGCGGCGCGCAGCTCGTTCGCGAGCGCGTCGCGCGCCACCGACGCCGCGTCACGTTCCCTCGTCAGCACGTCGCGGTCCGCCGCGACCGCGTCGCGCTCGCGAATCGCAGCCTCGACGCGTGCTTCCAGGAGTTTGACGGCGTCCTGGGTCCGCGCCCGTTCGGTCTCGGCCGCCTCGATTCGCACATCGGCCATCGATTGCGCGGCGAGCGACGCCTGTCGCGCGGTCTCGAGCTTTTCGGTCAGCGCATCGCGCTCTTTGCTCAACGCGTCGCGCTCGCCAATCAACGCGTCGCGATCTCGACTCAACCCGTCGCGCTCGCCAATCAGCGCGTCGCGGTCTCGACTCAACCCATCGCGCTCGCCGATCAGCGTGTCGCGGTCTCTACTCAGCGTGTTGCGCTCGCCGATCAACGCCTCGCGGTCTGTACTCAACGAGTCGCGCTCCCCGATCAGCGCGTCGCGCTCGAGCGCCAGCGCGCTACGTTCGGCGGACAAGGCGTCGCGTTCGGCGCCTCGCGTGTCGCGCTCGGCGGTCAGCGCCTCGCGCTCGCGCATCACCGCTTCTGCGCGCGCCTCGGCATGCTTCACCGACTCCTGCATCCGCGCCTGTTCGGCCTCGAACGCCTCCAGCCGCGCGCTCATGTCCGCCTGCGCGTGCAGCGCCGCCTGCCGCGCCTCCGTCAGCTCCGTGCTCAGCACGTCGCGCTCGGTCTTCAGCGCATCGCGCTCGGCCGACCGCGCGTCGAGCTCGCGGATCGCGGTCTCGGCGCGCGCCCTCGACTCTTCCACCGCCTCCTGCATCCGTGCGCGCTCGGCCTCGACGGCCTGCATCTGGGTATCGGTCGTCGCGCGCACGGCGGCCGCCGCCTGGCGCGCCGCGTCGAGCTCGGCGGCCAGGGCGTCACGCTCGACGGTCAGCGCGTTGCGCTCGGCGGTCAGCGCGTCGCGCTTCGCCGACACGACATCGCGCTCGCGCGCCGCGGTGTCGGCGCGCGCCCGCGCCTGATCCGCCGCCTCCTGCATTCGCGCCCGCTCGGTCTCGACCGCGTGTCGCTCGGTATCGGTCGTCGTCCGCGCCGCGACGGCCGCTTTCCGCGCAGCCTCCAGCTCGGCGCTCAGCGAATCGCGTTCGGCAGTCAGCGCGTTGCGCTCGGCCATCATCGCGTCGCGCTCGCCCGTCAGCGCGTCGCGGTCTCTGCTCAACCCGTCGCGCTCGGCGATCAGCGCGTCGCGCTCGCCCGTCAGCGCGTCCCGTTCCGCGGCGGCGGCCGCGTGATCCCGCACCGCCGCGTCCGCGCGCGCCTCCGCGTTCTTCACGGCCTGCGCACGTTTGGCTTCGATGGCTTCGAGCCGCGCGTCGACGGCCGCCTGCATCGCCTGGACGGCCTTTCGCGCGTCGAGAATCTCGGGCGTGTCCGGCGTGGTCGCCGTGTGCCGCGCGACGGCGAGCTCCACGGTCAGCCCATCGCGCTCGCGCGAGACCCGATCGCGGTCGGCCAGGACGGCATCGCGCTCCCGTGTGATTTCGTCGCGCTCCCGCATCGCGTCGTCACGGCTGCGGATCGCTTCGTCGCGCTCCTGTGCGGCGGCTTCGCGCGCGCGATCGCTGGCGTCGGTGCGCGCGATCGCCGCCGCCTCGCGCTCGCGCGTCGCCGCATCGACGCGCGCGGCCGCCGCGTCGCGATCGCGAATGGCCGCGTCGGCGCGCCCGGCCGCCGCGTCGCGCTCGCGGACGACCGCATCGACACGCTCGACCGCCGCGTCACGCTCGCGCGCCGCCACATCGGCACGCGAGACCGCCGCGTCACGCTCGCGGGCCGCGGCGTCGGCGCGCGCGGCCGCCGCATCGCGGTCCCGATCGAGCTCCGAGATCCGGCGTTCGAGGGTGTCGACCTCCGACCGCCGCGCCTCGTTCTCGGCGGCGCGCGCTTCGGCGGCCCGCTGCGCGGCCGCGACCTCGCGCCCGGCGGCAGCCAGCTGCTGCCGCATCGCGGCCAGCTCGCGCTGCGCCGCCCCCAGCTCCTGGCGTACGGCCGTCAGCTCCTGCTGCGCAACGGAGGCGTCGCGCTGAACGCCCGCGACGGCTTCGGACGCGCGGTTCTTCGCGCTTTCGCGCTCCTGCGTCAGCCTCGCCTCGAGCCGGGCCGCGCTCTGACCGCGCTCCTGGCTCAGCGCGGTCTGCGCCTCTTCGAGGCTGCGGCGCAGCGCGGCGATGGACTCCCGCTCCGTCATCAGGGCGCCGCGCGTTTGTTCGAGCTCGCGATTGCTTGCGGTGTCCGCGGCGCGCTCCGCTTCGAGCGCCGCCCGCACATCGGCGAGCTCCTTCCGCAGCCGCGTCCCTGCTTCGCGCTCGGCCTCGAGCGCGCGCTGCGCGTCGGCGGCCGCCGACGAGGCCCGTTCCTGGGCGTCGAGCTGCGCCTCCAGGCAGGCGCGCGACGCCGCCGATTCCGCTTCGGCCGTCGCGACCCGCGCCAGATCGAGAACCAGACGTTCGAGCGACGTCTGCGGAGTCGGATGCGCGAGCGCCGCTTCGAGCGCCGCCAGGCGGGCGTCGAACGCCGCGCGCAGCTCGTCCAGCTCCCGCTGCGCGGTTTCGATGAGATATGTTCGGCGCACGTTTACCGATGGTCCGGTGGGCGGCTGGGAGCCGTGTCGATCGCTCATCGCGTGTAGGACAGGCGCGTGGAACGCACAGACGGCGAAGACCGCAAAGGAGAATCTGCCTGCCTTTCTTTGCGCTCTTTGCGTCCTCTGCGCTCCTCGCGCGCGTCGGGGGAAGCCATTATAGTTTTGTTGTGGCGCCGACGACGAACGGTCGAGCTGATCTGATTGCCGCGGCGCGCGCCGCCGCCAAGTGGGGACGCGCGCGGCGTGCGACATGGACCAGCACGCCGTTGGCCATTCCCGGCGGCGCGGTCACGGCGGCCCGGCCCGTGCCCTCATGGGAAACGCCGGTCGCGCCGGCCGCGGACGCACCGAGCCGTCCCTCTGCCCCGCCAACGGCCGCGCGTCTCCGCGCGTTTCGTCCGCCACGATGGCTGCCCCGCGCCGCCGCGTTCGCCGCGCTCGGCGCCGCCGGCATCGGCGGCGGCATCTACGGCGTCCGTTACGCGATGGATGTGTGGGCGGCGGCACCGCGCGCGCGTCCGGCCGCTCCCGTCAAGCCCGCCGCGCCACGCGCCACGGCCCCGGCCCCGGGCCGTCCCGTCAAGACGACGGGCGGACTGCAGGTGACCTCGACGCCCAGCGGCGCGCAGGTCATCATCGATGGAAAACCGCGCGGCGTCACGCCGCTGACGATCGACGAACTGGCGGCGGGCCGTCACACCATCGAGTTCAAGAGCGGCGCGGGCACCGTGCAGCGGACGATCACCGTCGCCGCCAACACCGTCACCGAGATCGAGGAATCGATTTTTTCGGGCTTCGTCGCGATCTTCGCGCCGTTCGAGCTCGTCATCAGCGAAGGCCCGCGTACGCTTTCGCTGGACGAACGCAATCAGCTGATGCTGCCGCCGGGACGGCACGAGCTCCGGCTGACGAATCGCGCGCTGGAATTCGAGACGGTGCGTCAGGTGGACTTGAAGCCGGGCGAAACGGTGACGCTCTCGATCGCCCCGCCGATGTCGACGATGACGGTGACCGCGAGCGAGCCGGCTGAAGTCTGGCTCGACGGCGCGCGCATCGGCGACGCGCCGGTGAACGAAGCGCCGCTCACCCTCGGGACGCACGACATCGTCGTGAAGCGCGCGGCCGGCGGCGAGAAGCGGTACACCCTGAAGGTGACCGCCAAGCCGCTCACGCTGAACGTGCAGTTCTGAGCGTTACCAGCAGACCACGCACCGGTGGCTGTTCTTGGATCCCAGCTTCTCGAGGAGCGCCACGGTCGCCGGCATCGGTGACACGCGCTGCACCGGACCGTTCGCCATGTCCGCCGTCGTCTGTCCGCTGCGCGCGACCGCGGTGACGTCGGCGCCTTTCGACACGAGATACAGAATCATGTCGTTGTCGCCGCGCGCCGCGGCGTGGTGGAGCGGCGTGTAGCCGTCGTTGTCGCGCGCGTTGACGTCGGCGCCGAGCTCCTCGACGAGATATTTCATCGACGCCATCCAGCCGTCGGGCGCGTGGCGATGCGCGTTCCCCGCGAAGCCCTCGCCGTACTCGACGCCGGCCGCCGCGTGAATCGGAAACGCGCCCGGTCCGCCGGGCGGAATGGGCGGCGCCGAGTACCGCGGCTGCTCCGCCGTGGCGGTCGGCGCGACCGGCCCGCCGGCGCCGGGCGGCGGCGCGTTCTGTCCGCCGCGGCGAATCGGGACCGGCGGCGCCATCGTCGGAATATTCGGATCCGCGCCGTGCGCGACGAGCAGACGCATGGCGTCGACGTCGACGGCGTACGCCGCTCGCCAGAACGCGGTGGAGCCTGACGTATCGGCGAGGCCGCAATTCCGGTTGCCGCACCCGCTGTAAACCAGGTACCACGGATGCGATCTCACACGCGCGTTCGGATCGGCGCCTGCCTCGAGCAGCGCCTTCATCACGTCGAGATAGGTCGCCTTCTGCTTCTCCATCTCCTGCGGCTGCGGGAAGCGCGTCCTCGGCTGCCACTGCGTGTTGACCGCGGCCCAGAGCGGCGCGACGCCGTTGCCGCCGGCGGCCAGGTTCGGATCGGCCTTGTGCTCGATGAGGAACATCGCCATGTCGAACTGACCGTTGATCGCCGCCATGAGCAGCGGCGTCGTCGCGTCGCCGGCGCCCGGCTGATTGATGTCGGCGCCGCCGTCGAGCAGCGCGCGCGCCGCCTCGATGTAGCCCTGACGCGCCGCGTGCAGCAGCGCCGTCAGGCCGCCCTTGGTCGCCACCGGCGGATTGATCTCTTCGGGATCGAAATTGTTCGCGGCGCCGGGCGCGTTGCGATCGTTGGCGGCCGCGCCTTCCTTGGTGTCGGGCGGCGGTATCTTGCCCGACGCAAACAGCTCGCGCGCCGCGTGCATCGCCGCCTGCACCTGGCTCGCCGTCGGCTGCTCGCCTCGGACGACGGAGGCTTCGAGGACTTTGCGCTGGCGCTCGGTGGCCGCGCGATCCAGCGCGCTCTGCTTCGCGATGTCGACCGTCTTCGTCGTGATGCGCGGGTCGGCGCCGCGCGCGAGCAGCGCGCGAATCACCACGGCGCGGTTCAGCGCCGCGGCGAAGATCAACGGCGTCTGTCCCCAGTCGGCGTCGCGCGCGTTCGCGTCGGCGCCGCGGTCCAACAACATCTTGACAACGTCCGCGTTGCCCGACGCGGCGGCCAGATGAAGCGGCGTGACACCCGTCGTCGTCGTGCGCGCGGCC
>Ga0114129_10012168_pt1 | contig 12244 bp, 6 predicted proteins | sample RhiMetdeltSRZDD1_FD_80071 | JGI IMG/M metagenome (GOLD analysis project Ga0114129, IMG submission 80071) | Populus rhizosphere microbial communities from Tennessee, USA - Rhizosphere MetaG P. deltoides SRZDD1 (version 2) (version 2) | ecosystem: Host-associated > Plants > Roots > Rhizosphere >...
CAAACCATTTATGTCTGCTTTTTTGCAACTCCACATTCCTGTTAGCAACAGCAGGGCGGCTATTATGGCAATTTGTTTTTTCATATTGGTATGTTTTGGCAGGTTTTACCATCCGGGATTTTGTACCAGGTTTTCGTTTACCGGCAAATTCGATTCTTTGATCGGCCACAGGTAATCGCGGGGTACAATAAAACGCATGGTATAATACGTGGTGGGTATATAAAACAATTCAGGATGATCGGCCGTGCCCGAACGGTCCCAGCCCGATACATTTGTATTGAGCAATTGCGCGGCGAGTTTCCAGCGGCGAAGGTCCCAGAACCGGCTTCCCTCAAAAGCCATTTCAATATTACGCTCGTTGCGAATGATATTACGTAATCCTTCTTTGGTTTGGTATGCACCGGGATTGTTCGCGAAGTTGGTGTAGCTGTATTGTACAGTTGGCAACCCGGCCCTGTCACGCACCTGGTTCAGGTATTGGTACACCTCTTCCGACGGACCGTTCGCTTCGTTCATGGCTTCGGCATATAACAGGTACAGATCGGCGAGGCGCATGGTGGGGAAAGGATAATCTTCAATATGACTGCCGTTATTACTCTGGTAAGCAAATTTCCAGTTTACCAGTTTCTTGGGGTAATAGGTAGTTATTGTAACCGCTACCCCACTGCCATACTGCCCCAGTTTCAATTGGGCGCTCCAGGTGTTTTCGTCGGTATGGCTCGGACTGTTTTGCATGTACCACGTGCCGCCATCGAAACCAAGATCGGCATAATAGCGTGGCTCCCGGTCGAAATTCAAACGCGCCGTACGGTAGCCTTCCACGATATTGAAACGCTCATCGTGCGTAGCTGTTCGCAGCTGGTTGATACCGGAGAAATCAAGTGTTTTATCTTCTGTAACAGGAACACCGTTTTTGGTGTAGAACTGTTTTACCACCTGCATGGTGGGGCCGAGTGTACCATAAATGCTTGAGTTGCCCGAGTTGGCAGGATCGATATGCGCCATAGACGAGTACTGCAACTGCCAGGTACTGGAATTGGAGTTGGCCCAGATCCATTCCTGGTTCCATTTTTCACATACGGCATTGCGAATGCTCATTTGTGTTATGGTACCATCCGTAAGCGGGAATCCTGTTGTATTGATAAATTTATACAGGTAAATACCGGCTGCCGAACAGGCTTTGATGGCATCCTCAGCAGCTTTGGCGGCACGCTGCCATTTTTCGGCACTATATGCAGAAGATATGAGGCGCACCCCATCTTTATCTTTGAAATTGCTGTAGTCGGAGTTACCGTTGAACAGCGGACTGGCGCCGTATACCAACACACGGGTTTTTATGCTTTTGGCAATGGCCACGGTAATACGACCCAGCTCGGTTGAAGGGGTTAATAACGCTACCGGCAGGCGGGTGGCAGCATCATCCATCAAATCAGCAATATAATTTACGACCGAGTCAACCGGCTGGCGTTTTACTTTTGTTTGCTCAAGCGGAGCATTCACAGGAATATTCTTATCCATAATGGGTATGGGCCCATATTGCCGCATCAGCAGGAAATGATAATATGCTTTCAGGAACATCACCTCTCCTATCCACCGGGTTCTTTCATCGAGAGTGAGATCGGGAATTTTATTCTGGTCCGATACATTTTCCAGGAACGTATTACAGGTACGAATACCTGTATACATGTTTTTGTAGCCCACATTGTCGAAATTGTCGCCATCCCAGATATTCACATAAGGACGTACCACATTCTGGCTTCCACGCGCAACATTCCAGTTGGTAGCGGTTAAACTGGCAGGCGGATAGGCCAGCCAGAATTCATCGCCACCCTGGTAAGCGATGTTACTCACCGGATCGCCCTCATTGGGCAGGTACGAATAACAGGTGGCCAGGTATTTCTCCGCCTCTGACCGCATAGTAAAAGCGTTGTCGAGCGTAGCCACGTTATCGGGCACCACATCCAGAAAATTCTTTTCACAGGATACCAAAGTAAGCATCATGCATAAAGCCGGTATATAATAGATTGTTTTCATTGTATGCTTGTTTTTTAAAACCCAAAATTGATCCCGAGGTTGTACACTGCCTGTACCGGATAGCCCAATCCGTTACCACCCATTTCGGGGTCCCATAGCTTGAACCTGCTGAAAGCAAAAAGGTTCTGGCCATTGGCGTATACCCTTACATTGGAGAAGTGAATACGGTTGAGCCATTTGCGTGGCAACGTATACCCTAACTCCGCTGTTTTTAACCGCAGGAAGGTGCCATCGCGCAGCCACCAGTTAGAGGTTTGGGAATTGTTGTTATTGAATTGCGCATCGAGCCGGGGCCAGAAGGCGTGCAGGTCCTGGTTTTCTTCAGACCAATGGCTTTCGGATACAGCCTGCAGTAAGCCATTTTGTGAACCGCCGTTCAGCACAAAGGGAGATATATTATACGGATTGATGAAGAAAGATACCCTCGCATTGCCCTGGAAAAAGGTGCTTACATCAAGTCCCTTATAGCCGAAAGAAAAACCAAATCCATAGGTGATCTCGGGTGTGGTGGGAAAACCAAGCGGCACATAGTCAAGACTGGTGATCTGCCCATCGCCATTGATATCACGGTATTTGATATCGCCTCCCATCGGCGCATTACCGCCGAAACTTTGAACAGGCGATTTGCGGGCTTCAATATCATCAACAAACAATCTTTCCGCAACGAGGCCGTATACCTGGCCCAATGACTGGCCGATGCGTGAGAGGTATTTTAAATTATCGGGATAATTGGGTTCTTCATTCACCCTGTATTTACTGGTAGCGTAGGTCATGTTGGCGCGTACCTGCAGCCACATATCCTTTTTGAAATTCTTTGAATAGTCAACCGCCACATCCACCCCTTTGCTCGATGCCTCGCCTACATTGGCCTGTACGCCCGCTTCCAAACCCATGGTAGAAGGAATAGTGCTTCGGTACATAAGGATGTTTGAGCGAACCGAGCGAAAAGCATCTACCACCACATTGATGCCGTTCCTGAACGACAGGTCCATACCCAGGTTAGTGGTAGTGGCTTTTTCCCAGGTGATTTCGGTATTGGCGTACCTGTTTATCGAATATCCGGTTACGTAATGGCCCTGATCAAGGCCGAAGTGGTATCCGTTGCCATCATTATTCGGGTTTACATTCGATAAATAAAAGAAGCGGTCGCCGGAATTGCCGATCTGGTCGTTCCCCACGAAGCCGTAGGTAAACCTGAATTTCAGGTTGGAAACAACAGGCTGCAGTTGCTCAAAGAATTTTTCATTCGAAACGATCCAGCCCAACCCTGCTGACGGAAAAAATCCAAAACGGTGACTGGCGGCAAAACGTTCTGAACCATTATAACCAAAATTCAGCTCGGCCAGGTAGCGGTTATCCCAGGCATAGGTAAACCTGCCCGAAAGACCCATGTTCCTCGCAGGCAGGGATGATTGAAGGTCGCCTGCATTGGCATTGAGAAAATTTCGAAGGATGCCGATGAGCATACCACTTACGGCATGCTTCTGCCCGAAGGTGCGGTTATAGTTCGTAGCGAATTCAGCGTAGGTAACGGTATTTATTATTTTATTGCCCGGGTTATAATTCAGGTATTCGGTACCCTGACCGGGGTTTAATGGTGTTAATACCGTTAGCTTGCCATTGGCATCGGGCATTAAGGTATAATAGAACGGATTGTACCGGCGGTTCAGATCAAAAAATGAATAGCGTTGCGTATAGGCCATGAACCGGCCAGCCAGGCCGGGCGTTACAAAACTGAAGTTCTGGTTCAGTTCGATCTGTGCATTCACGATAGAAGAATTATACTGCTGAAAGCCCGATACCATGCCGGCAAACGGATTGTTGTACAACGAGGTTGTATTGCCTATATAGGCGTTGCCAAATAACGGATGCTTCAGGTAGGGTGCATAACTGGCAGGGTAATACGCCGGGAACATAACAGGGTTCGACCAGATAGCGCTGTTAAATACAGCCCGTCCGCCGCCCACCCAGTTGCCATCGCCATCGCGGTATCCCATCGGGCCATTATAATCATCGAACTGTGCCGACGTTCTTACGGTGGCCCTGGTGGTAGGTGTAATGTTTATGTTTACATTGGAGCGAACACTGTAATTACCCAGTTTGATATTGCTGTTAAAGGTGCTGCCGGGAATAGTTTTTAGTATACCGCGATCGATATTATAGGTACCGGCAATGTAGTATTGTGCTGTTTTACCACCACCGCTTACGTTCATATCAAATTTCTGGTTGATGGTATAGTTTTTTATGAGGGCGTTGATCCAGTTGTTATTGGGATATTTCAGGGGATCGTCGCCGGCTTCGGTATGATCGATTTTGTTTTGTGAATATGGCAATACGCCCAATGGGTCACGGGTAAGTACCGCTTCATTGGCCAGCTTCATATAAGTAACATTATCAGCAAATTTGAAATTGCGGGTATTGGTCGAAACAGGCACTTCCATCCGCACATTGAATTTAGCCTTGCCTTCGGCGCCCATTTTCGTTGTTACCAGTATAACGCCATTGGCACCGCGCGCTCCATACAAAGAGGAAGCGGCTGCATCTTTCAACACCGAGAACCCGGCAATATCATCGGGCTGCAGGCGGGCAAGGTCGGTAGTGGAAGATTCCATACCATCGATCAGTATCAGCGGATCTCTTTTACCGGCGCCAAAAGTACCAATGCCCCTGATAAAGAAAGAAGCGTTATCGGCGCCCGGCTCACCGCTTTGCTGGTAAGCGATCACACCCGAAATTCTACCGGCGAGCATCGAAGTGAGGTTACTGGTAGGCCCCCGCAATTCTTTCGGATTGATGGAAGTAATAGAGGCCACCATGCTGGCTTTCTTTTGCTTACCATAGGCCACCACTATTACATCGGCGGTTGAATCGTCGGCCAGCGACAGCATCACGGTAACAGGTTTACCCTTATGAGCCGTAACATTCTTTGACCGGTAGCCCACAAAAGAAAACTCCAGCAATACCTGGTCGCCCGGTATATCGAGTGAAAAGCGGCCTTTTTCGTCGGTACTGGTTCCCTGGCGGGTGCCTTTTATCAGCACCGATACACCGGCCAGCGGCTGTGAATGGGCGCTGTCTAACACCATGCCCGACACCGGGCCGGCAGCTTGCTGCGCAAAGGAACCGGTTGACAAAAACAGTAAACAAATGCAACAAGAAAAAAAAGATGAGAAGGAGGTATGCCTGAGGGCTGTACACCCCCACATACAGCAGGCAATTCGTTTGATCATAACAGCAGTGGTTGTTTCGAAATGAACAAAAGAGGCAGATTATAGTACAGTGTTTCAATCTGTACTATACTATCCTATTCCATCACAAATATAGACTTATTTTTATTTGGCCAAAAAAATCGGGGAATTATTCTTTCCCGGCCCCGGTAATAACATAGATCATTGCATCCGAAGACGGAATAGTTAATTGCATACTGTTATACCATGTACTATGCGAACCTGAAAAAAGCTCTGTAGCCTGTACTTTTTTCCCTGGGCCGAATCCCAGTCTGGTTAATGGCAGAGCGTAAGTATGAGGGCTGTTACTATAATTAAATATTGCGAGGTACATTTTTTGTCCAGCGGTTTTTACAAACAGCTCCACTGCCCTGTTGCCTGTATTCGCTTCAACCGGCCTGAAACTGCGGCCATCTTTTATCACGTTTAGCAAGGCCTTGCTCTGCAGCCAGCGTTCAGCCACCTGCGACCATGGACCTGCCTCGCCATAATCATCGCCGGTAATCAACGTTCCGGTTACGAGAGCCGCAGCCAGTCGTGCCCGGTTGGCGCCTTCGCTTTCGCGATTGAACACAACGTGATCGGCATCTGTAAAATCATACAAATAGCTTTGCCACCAGCCATAGCCCGTGCTGTTCAATGTATATTCCGTGTTGTCGATTGCGCTGAACGCATCGCAGGCAATGCGGCGCATATGTACATAGCGGGCCGTAGCCATCGTAGGTGAAATAGCTGCATACACCAGCATGGAGTTGTTCAGCACACTGTCTACGCATTCCATCCCTATCCTGTAAGCCTGCATGCCGGTGGTTATGGCGGGGTCATAAAAATGATCGCTTTCAAGGGCGCCATGCCCGAGGAAGTCGATCTTGATCATTTCAAATCCTATTTTTTTCAAATGGTTCAGGCACCAGGCGATCCTTGCTTTTGTTGCCGGGTGGGTACAATCCATGGCATAAGCGCCATCAACATCAACCGGTTTTCCGTTCTGCTTCAGCCATGCCTGCGCATAGGTATAATCCGAGCCCTCCATTTTGCGATCGTTCTTTCCCCAATCGGTAAATGGCGCCCAGTAAATGCCGGGTTTGAAGTTTCTGCTTTTGCAATATTGTACAAAGTCCTTCAGCGCACTCACGTCACCATCTAATCCACCCTTTATAAAATTATCCCAAAACGAATCGAGGTCGATAAACAAAGTACTATCGGCATTGCGAAAGCCTTTACACGAATCACTGAAAAAATTTATTACGCCTTTTGCCTTATCGGGAGAAATTTTGGTTTGCAAAACGCCCCAGCTGTTCCATCCCATAGGCGTGGCTTTTGTCCATACAGCAATTACCCGGTTTTGCCATTGACGATTGATAGCGGCGTATTGCTCCATGCCGCTTCGCCAGTCGGAAAACATGCCTATCATTATTAGCGGTGAGCTGCACAGGGTATCCCCTATGGCAACGTTGCCATGCGGGATTCTGTCGTGCGTTATGATACTATCGGCCAAACCGCCAAAAGCAGTTAACCATACGGTATGTTTTTCACCGGCCTTTACTTTGATACCGGTTTTCCATACATCGTGCTCCACAGAGCCGATCACGAGTCCGTGATAATTATCGTTATTATACAAGGCCGTTACTTCGCTGCCGGTATAGTTTGCCTGCTGCAGCGGTTGCGCATGGTAGCGCACCCACATATCGTTATCGAAGGGTATGGCCAGGGCCCGGTTATCGCCTGTTGAATCCATTAATGCGCGGCCACTGGTAAGCGGAGAAATATATGCGGCGGCAACATCCTTACCGATCACATTCACCCTTGTAAAAAAATATGCTTTACCGGGATAGATGTAAAACAATTGCTGCAGGCGCAAACCATTACGCATCCATTCGATTGTATGCAGGGTCCCTTTTCCATAGTTGTTATCGAATGCAGTAAAGGAATATTTGCCACGACCGCCACCGGTGCTTTCTATTTCTGTTTTTCCTTTATAGGTGGCATAAGCTCCTGTAATAACCGTTTTGCCATTTTCTGTTATATCGTATCGGCCCGTTATTAAAGAATACTTTATCACGTTATTTTTTCCGAAGCGGATCGTTACCAGCGTATCTTTTCCAGCAACAGGTGTAGCTGATAGTACATAGGTTTTCAAACAAAGCCATATCAGGGAAAGAACAGTTACACATCGCTTGCTTAACAATGGCCTGAATTGCATGGTTTGGTATTTTTATGGTGGTTACTTTAATTAGTTTTTACTGTGCTATACCTGCTTTTGAAAACAGTACAAAGGCGGCTGCCATCAGCACCAGCAACAGTGCGAAGAACCAATGCCGGTTACGCCAGGGTTTCAGATTCACCACAGCCAGGTTTTTCGGTGTGTAAGGCGTTGCCATGGGCTTAAAGCGTGCTATGACCAGCATCAACACAACCGTGGCCACAAATAGGATAGCCAGTACATGCAGGTAATGTACCGGTGAGTCGAACACCAGCTGGCTCAACGCATAGGTGACAATAAAAAAAACAAGACCTGCAGTGGCGGCAGTTTCAGATACCTTTTTGGTTACAAAGCCCACGATCATTACCGTAAACACAGGTACGCTGAAGAAGCTCGATACTTTCTGAATATAATAATAGAACCCGCCATTGAAACGGCTGATGAATGGAGAAAAACACATGGCAATAACAGTAATGGATATTTGGAAAACCCGTGCAGCCATTACCTGTTCCCGGTCACCGGACCGTTTTCGCCACTGATTGTACAGGTTCATAATAAACAGGGTACCCGAGCTGTTCAATCCTGCATTAAAGGTGCTGATGGCAGCTCCGAATACAACAGCTGCAATGAAACCGGTTATTACGGGGGGCAGCACATCGCCTACCAGCTTTGGAAATACCGTAGCGGTATTGGTTAATTTCGGATATACATGCGCGGCAATCAACCCGGGCAGGTTCAGGAATAGCGGGGCCAGCAGTTTACCCAAACACGCAAGGGATATACCTTTTTGCCCCTGCGACAAACTGCGCGCCGCCAGCGCCTGCTGCATAATGTATTGCTCCATGCCCCAGTAGTACAGGTTTATGAGGAACATACCGGTGAACAGGGTACTGAAAGGAATAGGATCATGTGCCGCACCAATGGCATTGAGGTGCTCTTTTTTTGAAGCCAGTATGGTTTGAATACCCTGCACCGCATTGCCATGCCCCAGGTAACGAAGGCCAAACACCAGCAGCAACACGCCGCCAATGAGCAACGCCGCTCCCTGCACCAGGTCGCTTATGGTGATGGCCCTGAAACCGCCCAAAACCGTATAACAACAACCGATAACACCTACCAGCACTACCAGCAGTGAGATGGCAGCAAAATAACTAATACCCAGCGCTTCATCTACATGAAAAATGCCGTTGAGCGCCACGGCGCTTCCGTACAATACTGTAGGTATTAAACTGATCACATAGCTGGCGAGGAAGAAGAGCGACACAAACTTTTTTAAACGGGGCCCGAACCGTTGCCCGAGGAAGTCGGGTGTTGTAATGGCGCCCATTTTAAGGTATACGGGCAAAAAAAATTCGGCCACGATGAGCATGGCCAGCACCGAGCTCATGCCCCACCCCATTACCGACATATCGTTGGTATATACGAACTCGTTTTCACCAATGAGCGTGTTACAGCTCATATTGGTCAAAAAAAGCGAAAAGCCTACCATCCAGAAACCCAGCGACCGGTTGCCCATAAAATAGGCAGCAGTGGTATTCATTCGCATCTTCCTGGTATTAATAATGGCAATGGCAGCAACCAGGGCCAGGCAAAGTAAAAAGCAAAGAAATCCCGTGATGTTCATTGTTTATTGCAGCTCATCACAGCGATTTGCGCCGGATAAGCACTGTTGGAATAATTTCCTGTATTTTTTTTCGTGTTAGTACAAAAACAGCCGCTTTTTCGGCCATTACCTTAAAATCGGTTGAATAGGTGGTGATACCATCAAAGATCAGTTCTTTCACCACATCATCATTATGCGACAAAATGCCCACATCTTTTCCCGGTTTCAGTTTTTTCAGTTTGCAGTCTTTCAGCATGCTCCATAACTCGGTATTATTGATGGTAAAATATACTTTCCCTTTTTCGAGTGTGCCCGGGATGTACTCGGTCCTGATTTCATGTTTTATTTTATGCGCTTTCACAAATGCCTTAAAAGCATGCAGTATCTCTATGGGGGTATCGGCAGCCGGGCGATGGTAATAGATCATACCATTGTAGTGTTTGATGGTATCGCGCAGCTCTTCAAACACACGCCGGGATGATTTGTCAAACTCCTGCGCTATATAGGAATAATCGCCGGCGATCTTCTCGTACCGGTTGATCATCAGGAACTTATCCATCGGCAGTGTTTCCAGTATGCCTGCTATACGTTTATGCGGAATGGGCGCCACCACATACAGGCCATAGCGCCCGCGTATATTCTGCACAATGCTTTCGAGCACATCGATGTTATTGTGGTGAAAGAACACATCGATATGTACGCCTTTGCCCAGTTTCGACCTAAAGACCTTATAGAAGGTTTCCTGAAAAGCATCAAAGGCAAACAATACCAGGGCCACCTTCAGGTGCTGTTTTACATCGCAGTTCGCCACAAAAAAACCCACCCGGTTCTTCGACGCTACGATGCCTCGTTTTACCAGGTCTTTATAGGCTTTGGCAATGGTTTCGCGGGCAAAACCAAATTCGTCGATGAGGTTGTTTACCGATGGTAGCATATCGCCCTGCGCAAGGGCTTTATTCTGAATGGCATTAAGTATTCCGTTCACGAGCTGCTCATGTTTCGACAGTCCGCTCACGCCTTCCATTTCGTAGATCTGTTTGTATACGTCGTTCATACGGCCTTCAATAGTTAGCTAATCTGTACTATTCTATACTAATCTATTGCCGAAGGTAGGGAAAAGCGGGAAAAACAAAAAGTATCCCTATTACGCTACCGGTGCTTTGCCTCTCCTGCAGGTCGCCGGGTAACAGTAACTAAACTGCTTAAATAAGATGCCTGACCAAAGGCGCAGTAACCGCCAAACGGTTATGTTGATATTGAAGTTTATCAATTGAATTACCAGGCACGATCATAATTTTTTCCTGCAAACTATTTTTGTACTGATCACCAATGGGAATTTTTTTATCGCCCATGTACACCGCTGCTTTATCAAAAGTGCATATTTTATTTATGGCAACTATATATGACCTGTGCACGCGGCAAAAACTGCAGGCAGGCAAGGCGGCTTCCATTTCCTTCATGGTACATAGTATCACCCACTTTTTGTTACCGGTGAAAATGTTCAGGTAATTACGTGAACCTTCTATATACAGAATGTCGTCTGTATTGATCTTCACGTATCTGTTGTGATCTTTTATGAAAAAATTATCGCTCATATTATTGCATATTGTCTATTACACATTGCAAATTGCCAATTCCTCGTATATCAGAAAAAGCAAAGGGTAAGTAGATACAAACCCTTGTATTTCATTTTCACAGGGCTCGGATTTTACAACAAAACAACTAACGCTGTATTTATTCCTTCGGTTTTAATGCATCGAATAGTCGATGGTACAAATCGTCAAGGTGTATGCGACTGGAAGTATCGGGAGCTGTCGCTCTGGCTAACCGGGTCATCGACATCAGCTCCCGGGCCTGTGATCTCAGCACCGAAACAGCATCATTTTCATTACTTATGCCTTCCTTGCCCGGCTGTATCAATACCAACAGTTTTTGAACAAATGATTTCTGCAGGTTGCGGCGGTTGAGTGTAATGGATCTATGCGCCGGTAATTCTGAAAAAAGCCCTTTCATAAGATCATGCAACATTTCTGAAGAAGTATAAGTTTTTGAACCTTCCGAGGCTTCAGCCGCAGTGAGCTTATTGAGGGTTCCTGCATCCAGCAATTGCAGCAGTATCTTCTTCTGCACGTTCTCTACCTGGCTGAAATCGGCAGAGGATACGGCGTACAGTTCCTTAGCCACGAGCCATGATGGCGTGGTAAACAATTGCTCCTGCAAAAATGCCATCGCTCTTTTTTGTTTTTCTTTCAACACCCAGGCATACACGGCACCGGTTTGCTCCACTGTTTTGGGCGTGGTGAACAGGCCGCCAATGTTCATAGTCACATGGCCCATATAGCGGCCATACTGGTTCACCAGCTCCTTGTACATGTCACCGGCCTTGTCATAATTTTCGCCTGGCACGGTGGTCCATTTAATAAGGTTGGGCAATATCCGTTTCAGGTTTTTTATACCGTAGGAGCTTGCCAGCATAGCGTCATCGCCCAGGTCTTCGTTCTGGTTGCGCGGGTCATTGCCGGTATTGGGATCGCCATGCACGGCCTCGATACCGAAATAAAATTGGGGCCCCGACTTCAGCTTATCCACAATCCATTGGTTCAGCGCCTTATTTTCATCTTCTGTTGATTTGTTGCCAGGCACCAGCCGGTAGCCCCATTCGATGGCCCATTTATCGTAATCGCCGATACGTGGGAACAATCCTTTTTCACTGATGCCGTCTTCGGGCTGGGCTACGTAATTAAAACGGGCATAATCCATAATGGAAGGCGTATGGCCATGCGCTTCCACCCAGGCTTTGTTGCGCAGGTTTTCAACGGGTACGGTAGAAGAGGCACCCCAGTTATGGCGCAGGCCCAGGGTATGCCCTATTTCGTGGGAGGATACAAAACGGATCAACTGTCCCATCAGCTCGTCGTCGAACACCGGTTTCTGTGCGCGGGGGTCAACAGCCCCTGCCTGTATAAAATACCACTTGTACAGCAGGCTCATCACGTTGTGGTACCAGTTGATATGTGTTTCGAGTATTTCGCCGCTACGGGGATCTTTTACGCTGGGTCCGCTTGCATTGGGTATATCGGAAGGTTTGTAAACCAGCGCGGAATGACGGGCATCGTCGATGCTCCAGGTAGAATCGTTGGTGGGCGCTTCTTTGGCCATGATGGCATTTTTAAAGCC
>Ga0114129_10012170_pt1 | contig 12243 bp, 10 predicted proteins | sample RhiMetdeltSRZDD1_FD_80071 | JGI IMG/M metagenome (GOLD analysis project Ga0114129, IMG submission 80071) | Populus rhizosphere microbial communities from Tennessee, USA - Rhizosphere MetaG P. deltoides SRZDD1 (version 2) (version 2) | ecosystem: Host-associated > Plants > Roots > Rhizosphere >...
CCACTCGCTGGTTGCCCTGAACCACGATCGAGCTGACGCTAGCCGTTTGCGCATAGGCCGCGGGTGCCGCGAGCGACACAACGCCGACACCCGATAAAATCCCCCCAAGGACGAGGCACGCGATGCCTAGTCCTCGAACAAACCGCTTACAAAGTTCCATTCCCCACGCGCCCTTTGTCGTCCCCTTTGAGCACCCTTGAGATTCGGGCGCCCACGAGAAAGGTCGTCGCTAACCCCAAAAAGCCATCCAGGCAGCCCTGCCTGTACAAGCTTTTCCCTGTTTTGCAACCACGTCCTTCCCCCGACTTACCCCTTTACGCCCCGACCGTTGCAAAGATGCTACGACGCCGTCCATTGCGCCGCGAGATGCAGAATGTCGTTATAAGTCGCAAAGATCATTAACATCACGACTATCGCCAGCCCGATCCGGAACCCGACCTCCTGCGCCCGCTCGGATAGCGGTTTTCCCCTCACCGCCTCGATCCCATAGAACAAAAGGTGACCGCCGTCGAGCAGCGGCACCGGGAATAGGTTCAGAAGCCCGATCGACACCGACAGCACCGCAGTAAGGCTGAATAACGACGGAAGGCCCTCGCTGGCCACCTGCCCCGACACCTGGGCGATCCGAATCGGACCGCCGAGCTGGTCGGCAGCCTCCCGTCCCGAGATGACGCCGCCGATGTAAGACAGCGTACGCTCGACCACGAACCACGTCCTTTGCGCGCCCATCTCGACGGCCTTGAGCGGCCCGACCGGCTGGAAGTGCGCGTCCTCCGGCGAGGGCGAGCGGGTGATACCCAGGACCCCGATGCGGTGAACATTGCCGAATCGGTCCTTGGACTCCTTGAGCGCCGGCACCGCCTTGAGAGCGACATGCGTGCCGCCGCGCTCCACCTCGAACGCCAGCGTCTCGCCGGCGCTGGTGCTCACGATCTGCTGCATATCGGGGAAGCTCTCGACCGGTCGTCCGTTGATCGAAAGGACCAAGTCGCCGGGCTGGAAGCCGGCGGCCTCGGCGGCGCTGCCAGGCTGAATGGCGTCGACCCGGGGCGACATATTAGGCTTGCCAAAGATCATGAAGAGCGCAGCGAAAATAGCTACGGCCAATACGAAATTTGCCGCCGGGCCGGCCACGACGATGGCCGCTCTGCGTCCGACCGGTTGATGAACGAAACTGTGCTGGCGCTCCTCCGCGCTCATGGCAGCAATGGCTGCCTGGTCGGGAACGCTCGCCGCGTTATCGTCGCCGAAGAATTTTACGTAGCCGCCAAGTGGAATGGCGCACAGCTTCCATCGCGTGTCATGGCGGTCGTTGAAGCCAAAAAGCTCAGGGCCAAAACCGATGGAGAACACCAGCACCCTGACGCCGCACCAGCGCGCCACCAGAAAATGACCAAGCTCGTGGAAGAACACCACGACGGTCAAGACGAACAAGAACGGTATGAGATAGCCCAGCACGCCACCACCCAGCGCGTTGATCCCAGACAGAAAACCGAAATCCATGAATTCTCGTCCCACCCAGTCCTGAAGCCTTGTCCGAAGTTACGATTCTAGGATGCCTTTGCGGCAATTTCGGGCAGAAGATCGAGGGCCAGCAATCTTGTATTATGGTCAACAAATAGTGCTTCTTCCACGCTTTGCGGCTCCGCCGTCCAGTTGCGGGACACGGCGGCCTCGAGCGTGGCCTCGACCAGGGCTGGTATACCGGCAAAATTCAGTCGACGTCCGAGAAACTCGGCGACGGCCACTTCATTGGCGGCATTGAGCACGGTGGGCGCCCCACCACCCTCTTCGAGCGCTCGACGCGCGAGCGCCAATGCGGGGAAACGGCCGAGATCAGGTTCCTCGAAACTCAACGTCGCGGCGCGGGCGAGATCCAGCCGCGGGGCGGGGCCGTTGATGCGTTCCGGCCAAGCCAGGCAATACGCGATCGGGATGCGCATGTCGGGACTTCCCAATTGCGCAATGAGCGAGCCATCGCAGAATTCGACCAGGCTGTGCACGATCGATTGCGGATGAACCAGGACGTCAATTTGCGCTGAGGGCAGCGCAAAGAGATGATGTGCTTCAATGAGTTCGAGCCCCTTGTTCATCAAGGTTGCCGAGTCGATGGTCACTTTCGCTCCCATCGACCAGTTCGGGTGCTTGAGCGCTTGTTCTACGGTCGCGGTTCTTACCGCGGCGGCACTCGCGGTGCGGAAGGGACCTCCAGAGGCGGTGAGAATCACGCGGCGCACGTCCTCTCGCCGGCTGCCGCTCATGGCCTGAAATAGCGCGTTGTGTTCGGAATCGACCGGCAGCACGGTCGCCCCTGCGGCAGCGGCACGGCGCATGAACAGCGCCCCGGCGCAGACCAGCGTTTCCTTGTTGGCGAGCGCGATGATTGCACCGCGGTCGGCGGCCGCCAGCGTCGGTTTGAGGCCAGCCGCCCCCGTGATGGCTCCGATGACCCATTCGGCCGGCCGCTCGGCGGCCTCGATCAGGCCGCTCTCGCCCGCAGCGGCCGCAATTCCGCTTCCGGACAGCGCGGATTTGAGTTCGCGATAACAGTCGGCATCGCCGACCACTGCGAACCGAGCGCCCAGCTCACGGGCGAGCGCTGCGAGCGCTGCGGCGTTCGTGTTCGCGCTCACCGCCTCGACCCGAAACCGTTTGCGCTCGCGCTTGAGCAGATCGATGGTGCTCGTGCCGATCGAGCCGGTCGCGCCCAGCAGCGTGACCGTGCGCTCGGTGCGAGCGGGCACCGGCCGGTCGAATGCGAGGCGCGCGGAGTCCGACTTCATCAAGTCACCACACCAGCAGGCCACGGCCCGGCGCTTCGAATCCGCCGCGCAGCAAACCGATCAGCGCGGCCACCACGCTGGCGGTGACGAAGCCGTCCAGGCGATCCATCAGCCCGCCATGGCCGGGAATGAGATGGCCGGAATCCTTGGCGCCGAACCTCCGTTTGAGGAACGATTCGAACAAATCGCCGCCCTGCGCGCATATCGACAAAATGACCGCCAGCATGGCGATGGCGAACAACCCGGTGAGGGCCGTCACCTTGGCGAGCGCAAGTGCGACAATGACTGCAGCCAGTGTGCCGCCGATCGCACCCGACCAGGTCTTGTTGGGGCTGACCCGCGGCATGAGCTTGGGGCCGCCGATCGCACGGCCCGCGAAATAAGCGGCGATGTCCGTCGTCCATACGACCGCGAACAGAAAAATGATGGCAAGGAAGCCTTCCCCGTTATCGGAGCGCAGCACGATCGGTGCGACCCCGAGCGCGCCGGCATAGGGAACGCCGGCGGCGATCCAGGTGCGCCGTTTGGCCGGTGCCAGCGACGCTACCCCGAGCGTGCTGATGGCGAGAACGATGACAGCGGCAAGCAAATGCCCGGTGAGCACAAGGGCGATCGCCAGCGCCAGCGACGCTCCTCCCGTCGTCAGCACGATTCGCTGGTCGGACCCGGCCACCAGCGAGTTCCATTCCCAAAGCACCACCATCGCCGCCAGGCCCCAAAGGACCGCGAACGGCCAGCCGCCAAGATAGGCGGCGCCGAGCGCGAGCGGCACCAGCACCAGTGCTGAACATACCCGCAGCGCAAGTTCTCCGCCGCAAGACTCGAGCGCGCGCATAGGGTGATCCGCGCCCGCCACGATCACGACCCGGTGCGCGCGATCAGACCGCCGAAACGGCGCTCGCGGCGGCGGTATTCGATAATCGCGTTTTCGAGTGCCGTGCGGTCGAAGTCCGGCCAATAGGTCGGCACGAAGACGAGTTCGCTATAGGCTGCCTGCCACAGTAGGAAATTGGAGAGCCGCTGTTCGCCGCTGGTGCGAATAATGAGGTCGGGATCGGGAAGGTCCGGCGCATCGAGATAGCCCGCAAGCTTCTCCGCCGTGACGTCGCTTACCGCCAGATCCCCGGCTACTACGGCCGCCGCCATCCGTCGGGCCGCACGGGCGATTTCCTGGCGGGCACCGTAATTGAACGCGACCACCAGAACGAGCTTTTCATTATGCTTCGTCAGTTCCTCGGCTTCATCGAGCAGCCGTCGGATCTCGGCATCAAGGCCTTCCCGCTCCCCGATCACGCGCACCCGCACGCCTTCCCGGTGAAGGTCGGCAAGATCGTGGCGGATGAACCGACGCAATAGTCCCATCAGCTCGCGGATTTCGGCTGGTGGGCGCGACCAATTCTCGGCGCTGAACGAGAAGATGGTCAGAAAGCCGATGCCGAGGTCGCCCGCGGCACGGACCGTACGGCGCAGCGCTTCCACGCCGCGGCGATGTCCTTCCCCGCGCGGCAGGCCGCGCGCCGCCGCCCAACGCCCGTTGCCGTCCATGATGATGGCGACGTGCCGCGGCACGGCGAAATCGCCGATCTCGACAGTGCGCAGCGGCTCGGTCTTCGACATCGGCTTCGACCTCACACCGTGAGGATTTCCTTTTCCTTCGCCGCCAACATCTTGTCGACCTCGGCGATCACTTCATCGGTCGCCTTCTGTACCTGCTCGGAAGACCTCTTTCCGTCATCTTCGCTGATCTTGTGATCCTTTTCGAGCTTCTTGAGCACGTCAAGGCCGTCGCGGCGCACGTGCCGGATCGCGACGCGCGCGGCTTCGGCATATTTGTGCGCAACCTTGACCAAGTCGCGGCGCCGCTCCTCGTTGAGCTCAGGGATACGCAACCGCAATACCTGGCCCTCGGTGGAGGGCGTCAGCCCGAGGTTGGAAGCGGCAATTGCTTTTTCTACCGCGTGCACCATCGAGCGGTCCCAGACCTGCACCGAGAGGAGGCGGGGCTCGGGGACGCTGACGGTAGCGACCTGGTTGAGCGGCATGTGGGTGCCGTAAGCCTCGACCTGCACCGGCTCGAGCAGGCTCGGCGAGGCCCGCCCCGTGCGCAGCCCGCCCAATTCTTGCTTCAACAGCTGGATTGCGCCCTGCATGCGGCGCTTGAGCTCGTTTAGGTCATGCGTCGGGTTTGCCATGGCGACCCTCCGAATACGTTGGCTGATCCCGCGCGCCTGCCGCCCTCACCTGGCGCCTCGGCCGCGGGATGCGACTGCCTCAATTGCCGACGAGAGTGGCGCGCCCGTTTCCGCGCAGCACTGCCGCGATCGCTCCTTTTTCGCGGATCGAGAACACGATGATAGGCATACGGTTTTCCCGAGCAAGCGCGAAGGCGGTACTATCCATCACTTTCAGGTTGCGCTCGATCGCGTCCTGGTGGGTCAAGCGGTCGTAGCGCTTCGCAGCCTTGTCCGTCTTGGGATCGGCGCTGTAGACCCCGTCGACATCGGTGGCCTTCAGCACCGCCTGCGCGCCGATTTCGGCGGCACGCAGCACGGCGGTGGTATCCGTGGTGAAGAAGGGATTCCCGGTGCCGGCGGCGAGCAGGACGATCCGCCCCTGCTCGAGATGGCGCTGAGCCCGTCGCCGCTCATAGGTCTCACAGATTTCGGGCATGGCCAGCGCCGACATGGTACGGGCGGCAATTCCGGCCTTTTCGATCGCGCTCTCGAGCGCCAGGGCGTTCATGACGGTGGCGAGGATGCCCATCATGTCGCCGGTGACGCGCGGAATGCCTTGTTCGGACACCTTGACGCCACGAAAGATGTTGCCGCCGCCGGCGACCACGGCCACGGCCACGCCCAACGCTTGCGTGGCGACCAGATCGGCCGCGATGGCGTCCAGCGTCGGCTGATGGATGCCGAAAGCGTCGGGACCCATCAACGCCTCGCCGGAAACCTTCACCACGACGCGCCGGTAGACGGGTTCTGTCATGGCAGCTCCTGCGACCTACCGCCGGCGCGCGCGGCTCGACACGGCGATCGCATGCGGAAACACCGCTCGCTCAGGTCGATTTGACCAAGGCGGCCACCTCGCCGCCGAAATCGCTCTCCGGCCGGTCGATGCCTTCCCCGAGCGCATATCGCACGAACCCGGTCACCTTGATCGGGCCGCCGACCTTGCCCTCGGCTTCCTTGATCGCCTGCGACACGCTCTTGTCCGGCTCGTGAATGAACGCCTGATCGAGCAGGCAGACCTCCTTGTAGAAGGTCTTGAGCCCCGATTCGACGATCTTGTCGACCACATTCGCAGGCTTTCCCTGCGCCTTGTATTTGTCCGCAAGCACCTCTTTTTCGCGCCGGACCACATCGGGATCGAGACCGGACGAATCAACCGCCTGCGGATTGGAGGCGGCGATATGCATCGCGACCATGCGGCCGAAACGCTTGAGCTCGTCGCTCTTGCCGGCCGACTCCAGTGCGACGAGCACCCCGATCTTGCCGAGACCTTCCTCGACCGCGTTGTGGACGTAGCTGGCGATGGCGCCCTTTCCCACCGACAACGAGGATGCCCGCCGCAACGTCATGTTCTCGCCGATCTTGGCAATGGTGTCGGCGATCGCGTCGGCGATGCTGAGATGGCCGACCTTGGCCGCCTTGATCTTCTCGACATCGGTGCCGGCCGTGAGCGCCACATTGGCGATCATCTTGACCAGGCCCTGAAACAGATCGTTGCGGGCAACGAAATCGGTCTCGGAATTGACCTCGACCAGAACGCCCTTCGAGCCCTCCACCGCCAGACCGATGAGACCCTCGGCGGCAATACGGCCGGCCTTCTTGGCGGCTTTCGCCAGCCCCTTCTTGCGCAGCAGATCGACGGACTGCTCCATCTCGCCACCGGTTTCCTGCAGCGCCGCCTTGCAGTCCATCATGCCTGCGCCGGTACGCTCGCGAAGCTCCTTCACCATTTGCGCGGTGATGTTGGCCATGATTGTGATCCTCTATTCGCGATGGCCGCAGCGCGGCGGCCGTCCGCGTCTTTCATTCCGCGAGTTGAAGGCGTGAATGCGCGAGACCGGCCCGCGCATGCCGAGAGCGTTATTCCGCGGTCAATTCTTTCGACTGCGCGATCCAACCTTCCACGCGCGCGGGCAATCCGACCTCATCGCCGATCGTGTGGGCGGCATCGGGCCCCAGGCCCGCGAGCTGCCAATAATGGAAGATGCCGAGATCGTTGAGCTTCTTCTCGATCGCCGGCGAGACATGATGCAGCTTCTTGAGGTCGTCGGCGACACCACGCGGACCCGACAGCACTTCATAGCCGGGCCCGTCGGCCGCCGCGGGCACCTCTTCGGCGATCGGCTCGGCGGCGGCGCCGGTGTCGACCCCCAGATCGCCCTGCGCCCGCGAGATGCCATCGATGGCGGCTTTCGCCACCAGATCGCAATAAAGCGTGATGGCGCGGCTGGCATCGTCGTTGCCGGGCACGACATAGGTGATGCCGTTGGGATCGCAATTGGTATCCACCACGGCCGCGACCGGCACGCCCAGGCGCCTCGCTTCCTTGATGGCGATATCTTCCTTATTGGTGTCGATCACGAACAGGAGATCGGGCAGGCCGCCCATGTCCTTGATGCCGCCGAGGGCGCGGTCGAGCTTGTCGCGCTCGCGTTGCAGGGTGAGCCGCTCCTTCTTGGTGTAGCCTTGCGACTCTCCGGAGGAGAGCATCTCGTCGAGCTTGCGCAGACGCGAGATCGACTGGGAGATGGTCTTCCAGTTGGTGAGCGTGCCGCCGAGCCAGCGTGAATTGACGTAGTACTGCGCCGACTTCTTGGCTGCGTCGGCGATGGCGTCCTGCGCCTGCCGCTTGGTGCCGACGAACAGGATGCGGCCGCCATTGGCTACCGTGTCGCTCACCGCCTGCAGGGCGCGGTGCATCATCGGCACGGATTGGGCGAGATCGATGATATGGATGTTATTGCGGGCACCGAAGATGTATTCCGCCATCTTCGGGTTCCAGCGGTGGGCCTGATGGCCAAAGTGAACGCCAGCTTCCAGGAGCTGGCGCATAGAGAAGTCAGGAAGCGACATTTGTATTCTCCGGTTGAGCCGCCGCGGACCCGTGAGCTCTCCCCGACCTTGCGGTCGAAACGAGCCACCGGACGGCTGTAAGGCCAAGGTCCGCGTGTGAGATGACCGGGCTTATATAGGCATGAATCGGCCGACGCAAGGATCGGCTGGCCGGTTCCGGGCGCTCAATCCAGCTTGATATTCAGGCGCTTGATGAGGGGGGCCCAGGCCTCGCCGGTCCTGCGCATGATCGTTGCCGCGGCTTCGGGGGTGAGCGCGGTCGGGTCGTAACCGATATTGGCAAAACGCTGCTTCAGGGCCGGATCGCCGACCACCTTGTTCAGCTCCCCGTTGAGCAGCGAAACGACCTCCCGGGGCGTTGCCGCCGGCGCATACAACATGAAATGAACCCCGGCATCGAGGCCGGGCAGGCCCTGCTCGGCTGTCGTCGCCACGGCCGGTACCAGATCGGAGCGGGCCTCCTGGATGACGCCGAGCGGCTTGAGCTGCGCCTCTTTCACGAACTGGATGACCGAGCCGGCGGCGAAACTGCCGAAATCGACGCGCCCGGCGATGAGATCGGTCGCCGCCTGCGCGCCCCCCTTGTAGACCACGTGCACGAACTTGGCGCCCGTGCGCTGCGCCATCTCCTCCACCGCGAGATGCTGCAGCAGTCCGTAGCCGGCGGTGCTGAAGCTCAGGCCGTCGGGCCGCTGCTTGCTCAACAGCACGAGGCCCTTGAGGTCGTCGACCGGCAGCGACTTCGGCGCCACCAGCAAGGTCGGGGTGACGCCGATGCCGCCGATCGGCGTCAGGTCCTTGACCGGATCGAACCCGAGCTTGCTGAAGCTCGACGGAAAGGTCGCGATGACCGCGGCATTGACCAGCAAGGTGCAGCCGTCGGGCTTGGCATTGGCCACCGCGGCCGTCCCGATATTGCCGGTCGCACCGGGCCGGTTCTCGATCACGAAGCTGCGTTTCATGCCGAGCTCGAGACGATCGCCAATCAGGCGCGCCGCGACATCGGTAGCCCCGCCGGCGGGATATGGGACGATCAGCGTGACGCGCTGGCAATCGAAGTCGGCCGCAAGCGCGGATGTCGCTCCTAGTCCGAGCGCCAACAGTCCGGCAAGACATCGCACCAGCAACCCCATCGCATCCTCCCGCATTTGCGGCCGACCGTATTCCGGCTCAGGCCCGCGGGAGCCTTGCTCCCGGCGCCCTCGGCTCATTGATTTTGCAGATCGAGACGGCGGAACTTTTGGATCCGCTGCCCGGTATTGACCTCCGACGTGAAGATGTTTCCTTGCCTGTCGGCGGCGATGTTGTGCAGCGCCGTGAACTGTCCGACCTGCCGCCCGGGCCGACCGAAACGGCCGAGCGTTTCCTTCGACGCGCGGTCGACGATGCGCACCTCGCCGTTCATTCCGTCGATCATGTAGATGAATTTCTGCTCCTTGTCGGGCGAGAACACGAGGTCGTAGACCGAGCCGGTGCCACGGGTCGCCTTCTCGTAAATGTGTTCGCCGACGAAGGTGCCGTCCTTGCGGAAAATCTGCAGGCGATCATTGGTGCGGTCGCAGACGTAGACGAGCCCGTCCTTGTCGATGCGGATGCAGTGCACCGGATTGCCGAATTGCTGCGATGGCGGTTTGGCCGGATCATAGGGCGGGGTCTTCTCGTCGCTCGGCGGCTTGCCGTAGGCGCCCCAGTGGCGCTTGTAGGCGCCGGTCTCGGAATCGAACACGACCACGCGGCGGTTGGCGTAGCCGTCGGCAGCGAACACCTCCTTCGCTGCCACATCCACCGCGACGTCAGAGGGAGATCCCAGCCGCTCGGTCGAACTGCTGTCGTTGCCTTGCCCCTGCTTGCCGATCTGCAAGACGAACTTGCCGTCCATGGTGAACTTGAGGAGCTGCCCGTCGCTCTTGCCGTTGCCGGCGAGCCAGATGAAATCGTTGTCGTCGACGAAGATGCCGTGCTCGCTTGCGGGCCATTGATAGCCCTGCCCCGCTCCGCCCCAGTGGCGGATCAGGTTGCCGGACTGGTCGAACACCAGCACCGGCGGAGCGGCGACACAGCATCGCGCTTCCGGCGGGTTCTGCTCGGCCGCGCGTTCACGCGGAGTGAGCGAAGTCGGCCGATGCACCACCCAGATGCGATCATATTTGTCGGTGGCGATGCCGGAGACCTGCCCAAGCAGCCAGTTGTTGGGCAACGGCTTGGGCCAGAACGGCTCCACCTGGAACTGCGGCACGGTGGCGGCGTTCTGCGCCGGCGCGGACACGGCGGCGAAGGCCATCGCGGCGCCAAGGCAGATTGCGCGAAGCCACGCGCTCTTCATTTTCATCTGTTTCCTCCCGGGCGAGCGCAAGGCGGCATCCGGTGCATCTGACACCAGACGGCCGCGCGCTCCCGTGGATTGCAGACTAGCGCGGCCGCAGACGGATTACATCGCCTCGACCGCGACCACCCCGGGCACGGCCTTGATGGCGCCGGCGATCTGCGGCGAGACCTTGAAACGTCCCGGCAGCTTCACCTCGACTTCGGTCCCCTCCCCCAGCAGCAGCACGAGCGCGACCTCGCCCTGGTCCTGCGCCATGCGGCCCGTCGCCGGAGCCTCGAGCCGCTTGGCCACGCTCTCGATCGGAGCTTCGGCGCGCAGAAACACGCGCAGCCCCTTGGAGAGTTTGGCCGCGGCCTGATCGAGCGCCTCGACCATCTGGATGCGCGCGCGCACATCGTCGCCCTGCAGTTCCGCCGAGAGCATCAGCAGCACCGCCGCGCCCGGCTCGAGCAGGTCGCGGAATTGCGCCAGGCCTTCGGAAAACACAACCGCCTCGTAATGCCCGGTCGGATCGGAGAGCCCGATGATGCCCATCTTGCTGCCGGTGCGGGTGCGCCGCTCGGTGCGCGCGACCACCGTGCCGGCGACGCGCCCCACATTCGCGCCGGTGCGCACCGCACGCGCAAACTCGGCCCACGACTGCACCCGCATGCGCTTGAGCGTGGCGGCGTAATCGTCAAGCGGATGGCCGGTGAGAAAGAACCCGACGGCGTCGAACTCCTTCTGCAGCCGCTCGGCGGGAAGCCAGGGCTCGACGTCGCCGAGCGCGAGCGGCATGTGGGCGGAGCCCCCGCCGAACAGCTCCGATTGTCCGACCGCGACGTCCTCGTGCGCGCGCTGCGCGGTCGCGAGCATGGTATCGACGGCCGCGAACACGCGGGCGCGGTTTCCGTCCAATGCGTCGAACGCGCCGGCGGCGGCCAGGCTCTCCAGCACGCGCTTGTTGACGGCATGCGGATCGATCCGGGCGGCAAAATCGGCGAGATCGGTAAAGGGGCGCCCGCCGCGCGCCGCGACGATCGCCTCGACCGCCTGGCGGCCGACGCCTTTGAGGGCGGCGAGCGCGTAGTGGATGGTTTTGCCTTCGACCTCGAAGGCCACGCCTGAACGGTTGATCGACGGCGGCTCGACTCTGACCCCGAGGCGCACCGCCTCGGCGCGAAATTCCGACAGCTTGTCGGTATTGCCCATGTCGAGGGTCATGGAGGCGGCGAGAAACTCGACCGGATAGTTCGTCTTCATATAGGCGGTCTGATACGCGACCAGGGCGTAGGCCGCGGCGTGACTCTTGTTGAAGCCGTAATCGGCGAACCGCTCGAGCAGTTCGAAGATCATCTCGGCCTGGCCGCGATCGATGTCGCGCTCGACGCATCCCGACACGAACCGGCTGCGCTGCTTCTGCATCTCGCTGCGGATTTTCTTGCCCATCGCGCGACGCAGCAGGTCGGCTTCGCCAAGCGAATAGCCGGCAAGAATTTGCGCCGCTTGCATCACCTGTTCCTGGTAGACGATCACGCCGAAGGTCTCGCGCAGGATCGGCTCCAGCTTGGGATGGATGTAGTCGGGCTCCTCCATGCGATGCTTGCGCGCGCAGTAGGTCGGGATGTTGGCCATCGGCCCCGGCCGATAGAGCGCGACCAGCGCGATGATGTCCTCGAAGCGGTCAGGACGCATGTCGAGCAGGGCGCGCCGCATGCCCTGACTTTCCAGTTGGAAGATGCCAACCGCTTCGGCGCGCGCCAGCATGGCGTAGGTCTTTTCGTCGTCGAGCGGGATGGCGGCGAGATCGATGTCGATGTCACGCTTGCGCAGCAGCGCCACCGCGGTCTGCAGCACGGTGAGCGTCTTGAGCCCGAGAAAGTCGAACTTCACGAGACCCGCCTGCTCGACCCATTTCATGTTGAACTGGGTCACCGGCATCAACGATTTCGGGTCGCGATAGAGCGGCACCATCTCGGTGAGCGGGCGCTCGCCGATCACGATGCCGGCGGCGTGGGTCGAGGCGTGGCGGTGCAGCCCTTCGAGCTTCTGGGCGATGTCGAAGGCGCGG
>Ga0114129_10012174_pt1 | contig 12239 bp, 12 predicted proteins | sample RhiMetdeltSRZDD1_FD_80071 | JGI IMG/M metagenome (GOLD analysis project Ga0114129, IMG submission 80071) | Populus rhizosphere microbial communities from Tennessee, USA - Rhizosphere MetaG P. deltoides SRZDD1 (version 2) (version 2) | ecosystem: Host-associated > Plants > Roots > Rhizosphere >...
AAGCTGGCAGCCGGGAGCTCCGGGAGACTCTGATCGTATGCCATGAACTTACGTTGTGGCAAGCAGTTACCGGCAAGCGTATGGTATATTTGCAGAGTCCAGAAGCACTTACGGATGCCACCAGCCAGTCGCGCCACGAGGATTCCGGTCGCGCTTTATCACGCGGTCGGGCCCGCCGGTAAGAGCGGCACGAGACTTCGCCGTGCCAGCGAAATCTCGCTTTCCACGCCTGGCCTCGATCTCGCGACCAAACTGCGCGTGTTTCAGCGCGCACTCCGCGGCCGCATCGAGCGGCGCGACGCGCTCCTCGATATCGTCCGCGCGGTGAACACCTCGCTCGAACCGCCGAAAGTCGCTGAGACGCTGGTCGAGCGCGCGTCCACGTGGGTCCCGGCTCCCTGCTGGGCTGTCGTGTCCGCCGACCTCTCCGCTCAGCTGTCGGTGCTGGCCGATCGTGGTCTGACGCCCGACATGGGCCCGGCGGTGTACGCCATCGCCACCTGGGTGATGGAACACGGGCAGGAGTTCGTCACCGCCGATCTGCGCACGGACCCGCGTTTGCAGGATCCGTTCGTCGGCGCCGTGATGGCGTTTCCGTTGAGCTGCCGCGGCCGCCGCGTCGGTGCGATCGTGGGTCTCGATCGTCTGCCATCCTCGCGCGAACCGCGCCTCGCACCGAGCATGCTGCGCCAGGTGCGCGTTCTGCTGGAACCGGCATCGGTTGCGCTCGACAACGCGCTCATCCTGAAGCGGGCGGAAGCGCTCTCGGTCACCGACGACCTGACGCATCTGTACAACTCGCGCTACCTGAACCTTGTGCTCCGGAAGGAAACGAAGCGCGCCTCGCGTAACGGCCGGCCGTTGTCGCTGCTGTTCATCGATCTGGACGGATTCAAGGGCGTGAACGACACGCACGGGCACCTGTGCGGCAGCCGCGCCCTGGTCGAGGCGGCGGCGGTCATCCGCGGCAGCGCCCGCGAAACCGACGTGGTGGCGCGGTTTGGCGGCGACGAGTTCGCGCTCGTGCTCCCGGACACCGGCAGCGATGGCGCGTTTGCCGTCGGCGAGCGCATTCGCGAGCGGGTGGCGGCGCACACGTTTCTGGCCGGCGACGGCCTCGACATCCATCTCACCGTCTCGGTTGGCGTCGCAACGCTGCCCGACGTGGCGGCTTCGGCCGACGAACTCATGCAGGCCGCCGACAAGGCCATGTACCGGGTCAAGGACGCCGGAAAAAACGGCATTCAGGCCGCCAACGCTCCTGAAGAAAGCGCCTAGAGAGTCGATAGTCAGTACTCAGGAGTCGATTGTCGGAGTCGGTAGTCGCGTTGCCCATGACTGCACATAACGGCGAAACACTGCACGACACGACCGCCGACCATTGACAACGGCCAATGACCATCGACTATCGACCCGACTACCGACACTCGACTGCCGACTACCGACCATGAGGAGCCCCGATTGAGCCTTCGTTCGATGCTTTCGTTGTTCTCCAGCGATCTGGCCATCGACCTCGGAACCGCCAACACCTGCGTTTACGCCCGCGGTAAGGGGATTGTCGTCAACGAGCCGTCGATCGTGGCCATCAACAAGGTGACCGGCCGCGTCGAAGCCGTGGGCAAGGATGCCAAGGACATGCTGGGGCGCACGCCCGGGAACATCGTGGCCATCAAGCCGATGAAGGACGGCGTCATCGCGGACTTCGAAGTCACCGAGAAGATGCTGACCTACTTCATCAAGAAGGCCCACAACCGCAACGTCTGGGTCCGCCCTCGCATCGTCATCGGCGTCCCGTCGGAGATCACGCAGGTGGAGAAGCGCGCGGTCAAGGACAGCGCGTATCGCGCGAAGGCCAGCGAAGTGCACCTGGTCGAGGAAGCGATGGCGGCGGCGATTGGTGCCGGGATGCCGATTACCGAGCCGTCCGGCAACATGATCGTCGACATCGGCGGCGGCACGACCGACATCGCCGTCATCTCGCTCGCCGGCATCGTCTACAGCAAGGCGGTCCGCGTCGCCGGCAACGAAATGGACGAAGCGATCATTCAGTACGTCAAGAAGCAGTACAACCTCCTGATCGGCGAACGCACCGCCGAGCAGATCAAAATCGAAATCGGCTCCGCGTTCCCGCTCGAGGAGCGGATGACGATGGAGATCAAGGGGCGGCACCTGATCGAGGGCGTGCCGAAGACGATCACGATTACGGACGAGGAGATTCGCGAGGCGCTGGCCGAAACGGTCAACGTCATCGTCGACGCCGTACGCGTGGCGCTCGAGCGCACGCCGCCCGAACTGTCCGCTGACATCGTCGACCGCGGCATCGTGCTCACCGGCGGCGGCTCGATGCTGAGGAACCTCGACAAGCGGCTGCGCGAGGAAACCGGCCTGCCGCTGGCGATGGCGGAGGACCCGCTGTCATCGGTCGTGCTCGGCGCCGGGAAGATGCTGTCGGATTTCAATCTGCTGCGTAAAATCTCAATCGACTGATGAGGTTAGCCACGAAATCACGAAAGCACGAAGAGAAGATCTCTTGGATTTCGTGTTTTCGTGCTTTCGTGGCGATGTTCTAACGTGGCTGTCATCGATCTCCGCCAGCGCTCCGGCATCCTCTTTCTCGCCGTGATGCTGTTGCACGTCGTCCTGATTTCCGCGCAGGTCAACTCGAAGAGCGGCGTGCCGGTGCTCGAGGCGGTCACGTTCGGGATCTTTTCAGAAGCGCAGCGCTCGATGACCGGCGTTGTCTCGGGCGTGCGGCGCGTCTGGAGCGGCTACATCGGTCTGCGGCAGCTCAAGCAGGAGAACGACGCGCTCAAGCGCGATCTGGCCGCGGCGCAGATCGCCGCCCAGGAGCAGCGCGCACTCGCGAGCCGCGCGCGCGGGCTGGAAAAGCTCCTCGAGCTCCGCGACCGGACGAGTCTGCAGACGGTAGCCGCCGAGATCATCGGGACGGCGCCGACGCAGGACTTCCGGACGGTCACGATCGACAAGGGCACGCGCGAAGGACTGCGGCCCGACATGGCGGTCATCGCGCCGGCGGGCGTCGTCGGGCGGATCGTCGTGCCGAGCGCCCGCTCGGCGAAAGTGCAGCTGCTCGTGGATCGCAACGCGGCGGCCGGCGCGATCGTCGAGCGCTCGCGCGCGCAGGGCGTCGTGGTTGGTGTTGGCGGCGATCGCCTCGAGATGGAGTACGTCTCGGAGGTGTACGACGTTGTCGTCGGAGACGTCGTCGTGACGTCGGGGATCGAAGGGATTTATCCGAAGGGGTTCGTCATCGGCCGTATCGAAGCGTTGGAGCGCAGCGGCGGCATTTACAAGCGGATCGTGGTGAGGCCCGCCGTCGATTTCAACGGGCTCGAGGAAGTGCTGGTGGTGGTGACCCCGACGCCGGCACGCGACACCGGCGGAGGGGGCTCGGAGTGAAAGCCGCCGGGGTGATCCTGGCGGTTGCCGCGGCCCTTGCTCTACAGACCACCCTCGCACGGTTCATCGTGCGCGGAACGGTCGCGGTGGACCTGGTGCTCGTCGTGGTGGTGTACGTGGCGCTGACGATGGGGCCCGCGGCCGGCCTTTTAGCCGGGGCGCTGGCCGGCCTTGTGCAGGATGCGTTGTCGAGCAACGTGATCGGGATTGGCGGGCTGGCGAAAACGCTGGTGGGCTTTCTGGCCGGCATCATCGGCACCCAGTTCATCGTCGTCCACACCCTGCCGAGGTTCGTGGTCTTTTTTTCCGCCACGGTGCTCTATGCGGTGGTATTCATGGGGTTATACGAACTGCTCGACCTGCGGCATTTCGGCACACCGTACGCGGCAGTGGCCGGACAGGCGGTCGGCAACGCGGTCGTCGGCGTCGTGCTGTTTCAACTGGTCGAGCTCCTGCCGGGCGCGATGGAGCGGCGGCGGGCGCAGCGCGGCCGTATCCGGCGGTAGCAGGAGCGCATGACAAACGTAGAAGATCGCCGCGGCATCATCACCCGGTTGTCGTTCCTGCAGTACGTCATCACTGCACTCTTCTCGATCCTCGCGATCAGCTTCTGGGTGCTGCAAGTCGCGCAGCACGCGAAGTTCGAGGAGATGGCCGAGAACAACCATCAGCGCACGCTGGCCCTGCGCGCGCCGCGCGGCATCGTCCTCGACCGCAACGGCAAGGTCCTCGTCGAGAACCGGCCGTCCTTCAGCATCTCGATCATGCGCGAGCACAGCAAGGACCTGAATCGCACGATCCGCATGCTGGCGGGCCTCCTGGGGTACGAGGAAGCGGAGGTTCGCGAGACCGTCAACCGGCACCGCCGCGAGCCGACCTACCGGCCGATCACGATCGTGCTGGACGCGTCGCTCGCGCAAGTGACCGCGGTACGGGCGCGCCGACTCGAACTGCCGGACGTGCTGGTCGAGCAGGTGCCGACACGGCGGTATCCGGACAAGCTCGCCGCGCACGCGTTTGGCTACGTCGGCGAGGTGAGCGACAAAGAGGTCAGCGAAGACGAAAGTCTGAAGAGCGGGGACATCGTCGGCCAGGCGGGCATCGAGAAGGTCTACAACGCGCAGTTGATGGGCATCGACGGCGCCAGGCGCGTCGTCGTGAACAGCCTGGGCCGCGAAATCCGGACGCTTGAACAGGTGGAGCCGATCGAGGGCAAACGGCTGCAGCTGACGCTCGACTACGATCTGCAGAAGGCGGTCGAAGATGGATTCCGCGTCGCCGGCTTCAACGGCGCCTCGGTGGTGCTCGATCCGCAGGATGGTGAAGTGCTCGCGTTCGCGAGCCTTCCCGAATACGACCCCAACGCCTTCGCTTCGGGCATCGATCGGGCCTCGTTCTCCACGCTCCTCAACGATCCGCTGAAGCCGCTGCAGGACCGGGCGATCCAGGGACGGTATTCGCCTGGATCGACGTTCAAGATGGCGGTCGCGCTCGCCGGCCTTGAAGAAGGCGTCATCACTCCGGATTTCCGCGCGACTTGCGGCGGCGGGGCGACGTTCTACGGTCACTACTTCGCCTGCTGGAAGAAGCCAGGACATGGCACGATCGATCTGCGGCGCGCGATCGAGCAATCGTGCGACGTGTACTTCTACACCGTCGCCAACCTCGTCGGCGTCGACAAGATCAACAAGTGGGCGACGAATCTGGGGCTCGGCGTCAAGAGCGGCATCGACCTGCCGAACGAGCAGCAGGGCCTGGTGCCGTCGACGAAGTGGAAGCTCGAGCGGATGAAGGAGAAGTGGTACGCCGGCGAGACGATTTCAGTCGGTATCGGGCAAGGTGCGGTGTCGCTGACGCCGGTGTCGATGGCGGTCTACATGTCGACGCTCGCCAACGGCGGCACCCGCGTCACGCCGCACCTGTTGAAGGCGGTTGATGAGGGCAAAGGCTGGGTGCCGGCACCGGTGCCACCACCGCAGAAGACGGTGGACATCGATCCCGACAAGCTGCAGGCGATTCGCGACGGACTCTGGGGCGTGGTCAACGGCGGCGGTACCGGTGGCCGCGCGCGGATTGTCGGCATGGACATCAGCGGCAAGACCGGCACGGCGCAGGTGATATCGAACACCGGCCGACTGGCGGCGGCGAAGAGCAACCGGGATTTGCGCGACCACGGCTGGTTCGTCTTCTTCGCGCCGCGCGACAAGCCGGAGATCGCCGGCGTCGTCTTTCTCGAGCACGGCCTGCACGGGCCGAACGCCGCCTCGGTGGCGCATCACATCCTCGACACCTACTTCGCGAAGAAGGAAGGGCGTCCGCTGCCGGAAGTGCCGGCGGACTTCCGCCTCGACTACAAGGATCCGTACGCGCGGAAGACCGCGCCTGCGCCGCAGAATTAGCAGTGTTCGAACGCCGTCTCTACTATCACATCGACTGGGCGTTGCTGATCGCGATCCTCGCCCTCTGCGCGCTCGGTGTGATGATGATCTACAGCACGTCGGCCGATCCCACGCGGGTCACGTCGCGCCTCTACATCACGCAGCTCTACGCCATCGGTCTCGGCATCGTGGCGCTGCTGTTCACGCTCACCCTCGACTATCGGACGTTCACCGACAAGTCACACCTCATTTACATCGGCCTGCTCGGCCTGCTGCTCTACGTCATGTTCTTCGGCGTGGCGCAGATGGGCGCCCGGCGCTGGATCGCGCTCAGAGGCTTCAACCTGCAGCCGTCCGAGTTCGCCAAGGTCGGCGTCGCGCTGGTGCTCGCCAAGTTCTTCGGCGAGAACCGCGGCATGCCGGCCTGGACCGATCTCGCGGTGGGCGGCGCGCTCACCCTCATTCCCTTCGCCCTCATCGCGAAAGAGCCGGACCTGGGCACGGCGGTCACGCTGCTGCCGGTGTTTCTGGCGGTCGCCTATCTCGCCGGCATGCGCATGCGCATTCTCGGCATCCTGTTCCTGTGTTGTCTCCTCGCGGCGCCCGTCGCGTGGAGGTTCGCGCTCAAGGACTATCAGAAGACCCGGATTTCGACGTTCCTCGATCCGTCGCAGGATGCGAAAGGCGCCGGCTACCAGCAGATCCAAGCGCGCATCACCGTCGGGTCCGGGGGACTCCAGGGCAAGGGATTCAAGAAGGGGACGCAGGGCCAGCTGCGATTCCTGCCCGTCGCCCACAACGATTTCATTTTCTCGGTGCTGGCTGAGGAGCAGGGGTTTGCCGGCGTCCTGGTGGCGCTCGGCTTGTATCTGTTCGTGATTTTGCGCACGCTCGAGGCGGCCCGGCTCGCCAAGGATCGCCTCGGCGCGTATCTCGTACTCGGCGTCCTCGCCAGCTTCACCTTCCAGGTGGTCTACAACATCACCATGTCGGCAGGACTGGCGCCCGTCAAAGGACTCACGCTCCCGCTCATGAGCTATGGCGGATCGTCGATGATCGCGACGCTCGCCGGTTTTGGGCTGGTGCTGAACGTACGCATGCGCAGATTCACGAACTAACGCGGACGCTCGGCTGAAGCCGTCGCGCTCCTTGGAGCGCGAAGCTTTCAGCCGAGCGTCTGAGGAGTTCGTGAGATGAACAAGGAGATGATCGTCTCCTCCAACGGCCACGAGACCATGGTGGCCATCCTCGAGGACGATCTCGTCGCCGAAATTTTCGTCGAGCGCGAGCGCCAGCGCAGCGTCGTCGGCAATGTCTACAAGGGGCGCGTGTCGAAGGTCCTGCCCGGCATGCAGTCCTCCTTCATCGACCTTGGCCTCGAGCGCGACGGGTTCCTCTACGTGGACGATGTGATCAACCCGGAGGAGTTCGACAAGCTCGACGACGAGGACGACGCGAAGGGCGACGGCGGTGGCCGGCCGCGCAGCGAAGGTGGGCCCGGCGCGACCTCGGGGCGAACCGATTCGAGGGGCGAGCGGGATCGGCCGAAGGCGAAGATCGAGGAGCTGCTTCGCGAAGGGCAGGAAATCATCGTCCAGGTCGTCAAGGAGCCGCTCGGCACGAAGGGCGCCCGCCTCACATCCCACGTCACGATGCCCGGCCGCTTCCTGGTCTTCATGCCGACGGTGGACCACATCGGCGTGTCGCGCAAGATCGAATCGCGCGAAGAGCGAGGCCGGCTGCGCGGCATCGTCCGCGAGTTCCGCGACGAAACCGGCTTCAACGGTGGCGTCATCATCCGGACCGCGGCCAGCGGACGCCCGAAAGAGGATATCGTCAGCGACCTGGTGGCGTTCCACAAGATCTGGAAGGAAATCCGCCAGCGCACGGAGTCGTCGCGCGCGCCGGCCGTGCTCTACCAGGAGCAGAGCATCGTCAGCCGCCTGCTGCGCGACCTGCTCACCGAGGACTACCAGGCGATCCGCATCGACAACGCCACCGAGCACCAGCGCGTCCTCGAGCTCGTCGAGCGCATCATGCCGAGCCTGGCGCCCAAGGTGAAGCTGTACGCGAAGCCGTTTCCCATCTTCGACGAGTACGGCATCCAGGGCGAGATCGACAAGGCGCTGAAGAGCAAGGTGTGGCTGAAGTCCGGCGGCTCGATCGTCATCAACCAGACCGAAGCGCTCGTCGCGATCGACGTGAACACCGGCCGCTACGTCGGCAAGAAGACCGCCGGCCGGCTCGAGGACACGATCGTCAAGACCAACCTCGAAGCGGTCAAGGAAATCGTGCGCCAGATCCGGCTGCGCGACCTCGGCGGCATCATCGTGCTCGACCTGATCGACATGGAGGACAAGAAGAACCGCCAGAAGGTCCTCCAGGCCGTCGAGCAGGAGCTGAAAAAGGATCGATCGCCGTCGAAGGCGCTTCAGGTCTCGGACTTCGGACTGGTGATCATCACCAGGAAGCGGGTGAAGCAGAGCCTCGAACGCGTCCTCACCGAGCCGTGTCCGTACTGCTCGGGCAGCGGTGTCATCAAGTCGAGCTCCACCATCTGTTACGAGATTCTCAACGAAGTGAAAAAGGTGTCGCCAGATCTCAACGGCCACCGCCTGCTGTTGCGCGTGAACCCTGACATCGCGCGGGCGCTGAAGGAAGAGGAACAAGCGGTGCTGAAAGATCTGAAACAGTCGATCGGCAAGGACGTCAGCATCAAGCCGGACGTCCACCTGCATCACGAACAGTTCGACGTCATGGCTGTATAAGTCGGGAGGTCGACACCGCCCGCCGACGTTCGGGGCTGGCTGCGCCACTGCCTCGTGATACTGAGGGGGAGGCGGTCGAGCAAATCAGGTGTACGCGAAAAGGGGCCGAGGGTTTTCGCCCTCAGCCCTTGGCTGACAGCACGGTCGAACGACGCTGCTAGACCGCGAAGTACACGAGATAGTACGTGCCCCCGCGATTGATCCAGAGCCGGATGTAGTCGCCGCCCTTCAGGGCTTGTACCGTCGAGGAACCCGGGCGCGGTGGCGTGTCCTTTTGAATCTTCGGGATGTCGGTCGGGGGGATGATCGTCATCACCTCGCGCCCCGCCACCTTGCCGCCCTTGATGAACTCGGCCCAGCGCTCGAGCGAGGCAGTCGCACCCTTGGCTACGGGCGACGCGGTGTCCGGCGTCAGCCGCACCTGATACGTACCCGCCGGCAAGGTCTGCCCGTTGGCTTTCACTCCCCTCGGGATGTGCACCGTGCCGAGCTGCATACTGCCGTCGGGCGCCGTCCCCGCCGCCTCGGTCAGCGGCTGCTGCTTCGGGGCCGTATGGCCTTCAGTCGGCTTCTGGCCGCCCTTGGCGGACGTTTGCGCAAAGGCAGTGCTAGCCGCGAGCGCTCCGACGAGAGCTCCCACGAAAACCGTTCGCTTCATTCCTGGCCTCCGATCAACCTACGACAGCCGAGCTGAAACTGGTCCAATTATACAGACGTTCAGCAATCGGAATGCCAGAGCATCGAAGCCAGCTCAGCGTTTGGTGATGACGATATCGCCGCTGAATGTGCGGATGTTCAACGTCGCGCTCCCGTCGCCGTAGACCGCGTGTGTCGCGCGCCCGGGTCCCTGCCGCCTTCGATCGTTACGGTCGCTCGTCCCGCCCAGCGTCACCGGAAAGTCGGAGCGAATCGAGCCGCTGAAGCTGTTGGCGTTCAGCTCGAACCCGGTGTTGCCCGCGAGCGCCAGCCGAATGTTGCCGGAATGCGAGTTGATGTCGTAGCGGCCGCCCTTGCCGAGGGTGCCGGCGAATTCGACGTTGCCGCTGACTGATTTCACTCCAAGACGATCGCACGCGATGTCGGTCACGAATAGATCGCCACTGACGCTGCCGAGGTCCAGCGTCCGAATCTTGAGCCCTTTCGCGCGAATCGTGCCGCTGACGCTGGTCGCGCTCAGGTCGGCGTCGGCCGGCGCATTGACGAGCTCCAGATCGCCGGACACCGTTTTCGCCGTCAGCTTCCCCGTCGCCGACGTCGTGACCGTCCCGCTCACCGTTTCCGCGTGGACGGCGCCCTGAACGCCCGTCACCGCGACGTTGCCGGAAATCGATTTGACGTCGACCGTCGCCGTGGCGGGAACGACGACCGTAAAGTCGACTGACACGTCGATGTTGCGGTTCCGATAGCTCCGGTTGCCCTCGTAATCCGTTCGCACCTCGACGCGCCCGGGCCGATCGTCGACGATGATCTGGACTGCGCCGAGCTGGCTGCGATCGCCGCGCGTGCGCTTGACCGCTTCGATCGTCACATCGTCGCCGGAGCCGCCGGTGATCTTGATGTCGCCGGCGATGTTCGAGATGCTGACGCGGCCGTCCCGTCCGACCCTCACCTTCCGAGAGAAGGATTCGGTCTGCTCGGGCCCGTTGTTCCTCGTCCGCCCTTGATAGGCGCGCGTGGTGACCGTCTTGACGACATCGCGAACGACGATGCGGACGTCTTCAGGGCCCTGCGCCGCCACGGGACCTGCGCCAAGCACCACGACGATGGTCAGGAAAGAGAAGATGCGTCGCATTATGAGTCGCCCTTTGGTTTGAGTCCGGAGACGATTCGCGCCGCCCCCGCGTCGTTGCCTTTCCGCATTTCGTTGATCAGCGCCACCGTGTCCTGCAGCAACCCGATTTTTGCCTTGAAGTTCTCGACGAGGCTTTCCTGCGCCGGTTCGCTCGCCGGCTGCGTGCGCAGCGCCGCGCGGCTCTCGCTGATCGCCTGATCGATCACGGCGAGGTTCTTCTGCAGCGTCGCGGCCGTGCCCGGGTCGAGCGCGCCCTGTTCGGTCTTCGTGATCTGCTCGAGGCCCGTGATCGCCTTGGTGTAGTGTTCTTCAGCGGCGCGCAGCTCGGCCTCTACCGCCCGCGCCGCGTCGCCAGACGCGATCGACGCGCCCGGAGTCGCAGTCGACGGGTCCGGGGCTGCGCGCCGGCCGGCGCGGAACTGGAGGCCGACCGCCGTCGCGAGGATCAGGACCGCCGCCGCTGCGAGCCACGGAACCAGGCGCGAAGCAGTGGAGCGCGAAGGCTTCAGCCCAATGCCGGCACGCGCCGCGGTGTCGCTCGGTCGAAGCCTTCGCGCTCCGTGTTCGTGTTCGAGTCGGATCGCGCGCTCGAGCCGTCCCCACGCCCGCACCGGCGGCTCGCGCCAATCGTCCTTGAGCCCCGCCACGGCTTTCGAGATTTCCCGGAGATCGTCGACGAGCCGACGGCACTCGGTGCACCCCGCGAGGTGGCGCTCGAGCTCCGTCCGTGCGCGCACATCCAGCGCGTCGTCGATGTAATCGTGGATGACCGTTTCGTTCGGATGCATGTCAGTTACGACGCAACATCGCGCGCAACTTCGCGCGCGCCTTGAATACCTGCGACTTCGACGTCCCTTCCGCGATCCCGAGCAGCTCGCCGACTTCCTTGTGATCGAACCCTTCGACGTCGTGCAGCACGAACGCTTCCCGGCATCCTTCCGGGAGCCGTTCGAGCGCCCGTTCGAGATCCATGCGCGCAATCGGCGTGTCGCGGCGGGCCATCGGCTCGAACGAGGCCTCGGCGTCGAGCGTCTCGGTGAGCTTGTTCATCTTGGCCTGCCTGCTGCGAACATAGTCGAGGCAGTGGTTGAGCGCGAGCCGGTACAGCCACGTCCCGATCGCAGCGTCCCGCTTGAAACTGCCAATTTTGCGGTAGGCCTGCAGGAAGATCTCCTGGAGCAGGTCCTCGCCGTCCTCGACCGATCCGCCCATGCGGCACGCCAGGGTGTAGATCCGCGCCGAGTGCTGCCGGTAGAGCGTCTCGAAGGCATCGACGTCCCCAGCCTGGCAGCGGGCGACGAGATCGTGGGGATCGGCATGGGTTGCGGCCTGACTCACCGTCGCTTCTTTAGACGGGAAGGGGATCGGGGGGCGTTGCTTTGGGGCGGCCACGCTAGGCTATACGAGAGTTCCTGGGCAATCGTTTGAAGCGGACCCGCTCGAGTTCGCGGACTCGCGAGCCCGACACCACCAACCCCTCGGCCGCCAGCAGGGCCCGTTTCAGCCCTTCGTTCCCGCCGTAGCCGCCCAGCCGCCCGCCTGCCGCAATCACGCGGTGACACGGGACATCGGGGCGCCTGCAGTCGCGCATGATGTTGCCGACGGCCCTCGCCGCGCGCGGCTGGCCGGCCATCGCTGCGACGTCACCGTATGTCGCCACCCGTCCCGGTGGAATGCGACGCACGACCGACAGCACGCGAGCAAAAAACGGCACCGGCGGTTTCCGTTTCATTTGAGGGCGGCGTCGAGCGCCCGGCCTTCGGCTTGTGGCAGCGTGACCCCGCAGAGCACGGCCAGCGTCGGTGCGATGTCGGCCGGAGTCACCGGTTGATCGTAGCGTCCGGCTTTGATGCCGTACCCCATCAAGAGAATCGGGACGCG
>Ga0114129_10012175_pt1 | contig 12239 bp, 10 predicted proteins | sample RhiMetdeltSRZDD1_FD_80071 | JGI IMG/M metagenome (GOLD analysis project Ga0114129, IMG submission 80071) | Populus rhizosphere microbial communities from Tennessee, USA - Rhizosphere MetaG P. deltoides SRZDD1 (version 2) (version 2) | ecosystem: Host-associated > Plants > Roots > Rhizosphere >...
ATCTGTGTAGACGACCAGAGATTGAGTTGCTGTTCGCCGGGGAAGTATTGGGCCAGGACGCCGCGCGGCTCCATCGCGATCGGCGCCAGACGCTGGTGATTCAACCTTTGGGTGACGACGCGGTCGGCCTGTTTGAACGCCGCTTCGACGTCTCCGCTCCCCGCGCTGTGGACGAAGGCGATGTTCGTGCCGAATTCTTCGTGAATGAGCGGGGAGTCCCCCTCGGCCGCTTTCTCGGCGTCGGTGATGACGTCGAGCGGGTCGTAATCGACCTCGATCAGGTCGGCGGCGTCGCGCGCCTTGTATTTGTCCGTCGCTACGACGGCGGCGATGGGCTGGCCGACGAAGATGACTTTGCCCGAGGCGAGCACGGGGTATTTGGGGACCTTCAATTCGGGCAGCGCGGAGGCGCAGGGGACGTAGCCGACCTTGCCCTCGACGTCTTTGCCGGTGTAGACGGCGACCACGCCCGGCGCGTTTTTAGCCGCGTCAATGTCGATCGAATTGATCTTGGCATGGGCGTATGGGCTGCGCAGTATGGCGACGCTGAGCGCGCCGGCGATTTCGACGTCGTCGACGTAATGGCCGATGCCTTGAATGAGGCGGGGGTCTTCTGTGCGTTTGACTTTCTGTCCTATATATTTAGCCAGGAATGACATGCCTTTCCTCCTTTGGTCAGTCCGCCTTCGCCGCCTGAGCGCCCATCTTGTTCGCCGCGAATTTCACGGCGTCGACGATGTGCTGGTAGCCGGTGCAGCGGCAGAGATTGCCTTCCAGCCCGTGACGGATTTGCTCTTCGGTAGGGTTCGGATTCTCCCGGAGCAATCCGCACGCGGACATGATCATTCCGGGCGTGCAGTAGCCGCATTGCAGGCCGTGGCATTCCCAGAATCCTTCCTGCAGCGGGTGGAGTCGGCCGTCTTTCGCCAGGCCCTCGATCGTGGTGATCTCGGCGCCGTCGGCCTGAACCGCCAGAATGGAGCATGTCTTGACGGCCTCGCCGTTCATCAGCGCCGTGCAGGCGCCGCAGATTGACGTCTCGCAGCCGATGTGAGTCCCGGTCAGCCCGGCCAGGTCGCGGATAAAATGAACCAGCAGCAATCGAGGCTCGACATCGGCTTCAAGTCGCCGGCCGTTGATTGAAATGTCGATCTTCACGCGCTTCCTCCCAAATTAATGTGACGGCCTTGGAGGCCTTATTTCGAATCGAGAGAACGGACGCCGCGCCGAGGCGGACTGCGGCCCGTCAGTCGCGTTCATAATTAGAATTGATCCTTGAGCGTTGATTGAAACTAAAGACGGTCAATGAAAATAGACCTCATATCGAAGAAGTAAACCTCTTAACGAAGCGTGCGCAATGTTACACTTAGAAGAGTCGTAATTTCAATGAAGGTTCGTCGCTGTCGCCAATAAACAAAAAAAGGCAAGACCGCTTCCGGCGACCTCGCCTTTCCGAATCCTCGGCTGCGTTTCCCACTCGGACGCGGGAGTGGTCTTCGCTAAAGACCACGTCAAGCGCCCAGTGACAGGAATTCTCAATGCTCAAATGGCCGCGCATGGCGAGCGCAAACCGATCTACTTTGACCGGTAGACTGCTCAAGTAATACCGCGTTTCGATAATCGTCTGCTGTCCAATCTCGCGGGCAGCTTCAACCATGCCGACGCTTTTCAGATCGCGCCACTGCTCAAACTCGGAGAGCCAATCCTGCGCATATGCTTGCCAATAGCGCCGCGTTTCATTTCGCCTGTGATCTTTCTCAACCATCTGACAGGAGCCGAAGGCGAAGCCGATGGCGCGATCTTCACGCACGATAATCAGGAACTCCCTGACCTCTTCCTGCAGGCCGACGATTGCCCTCCAGCGCGCAGACCTAATCCGCCTTCTGCTCTCTGACCTGCGCCACGATCTTTTTCTGAAAATTGAGCGCGTCCAATGTCACAATGCGCTCCTCCAAGTTCAACACGCGCAGGATGGTGGGCGCGACCGTCATTTCGTTTGAATCTTCACTCACTTTGACTTGTCCGAGCTTTACTCCTTGAGACCGCGCCCAGGCGCTGATCAATTCAATCTACGCTTGTTCGGTGGCCCGATCGTGCGAAATGCGATCGCCATGTGAGAATTGCTAGTAACTCTCTTTATCTGGGAGGATTTTCTTGACGCGGTTTTTCTTTTATAGTATTCCTCTCGCAGTATCTCTTTGCTATAAATGCGAACAATCAGCCTACTGACCTAGTTACTCCTAACAGGATTTTTTGAAAATCTGTATACAAAGTACTTAATTTAGACACTGAGAATGGCGAAGCTAAAATTGAGTTTGGGATCAAACCATAATTGGAGAAATCAGGCTTTATGCGACGCATAGCTCCAGTTTTATTATTGCTCCTAATATTATTGGATAGCGCCTGTTCGTACGTAAACAATTTTGTCGTAGTCAACGCGTCTCCCCACGCCACCGAAGTCTGGTATAAAGTTAAGAGGCCAACCGATTCCGGAGTGTCAATCCCACTCCCCGACAAAGCGCCATTCACCAAGTCGGCTTCGCAGATACATGAACAGGTTGCATGGCAGCAACTGCCCTCCACACGTTACAGGATTGATCCTGACAATCGTACGGTAACTCTTACCTTAAATCCGGGTGAAGCTCTGCTGCTAGACCAATGCAGTCCCGCAGGCGGGGAAACTTCTGGTGATTGCGAAGCTGCCGCTTTTTCAATTGATGCGATCAGCCTGACTGGCGCAAATGGAGAAATCGAAATTTCAGGTGAGCAAGCGCACAAGAGTTTTGTGGCCGAGTCGAAGCGCACGTATACCCTAAGGTATAACTGACGCTCCGACCGCAGCTAGTTTTAACGTTGATTAAACCGCCGTGCCGAAGGCATACCATTGACCCTTCACTTTGATATAGGTTTCATCGACTCTCCAGGATGAGCCGATAGGGCGCGCGTCGTTCTTCCATTTCTTCTCGAAGGCGGGAACGAAGCGTTGGAGCTATCGCAAAACGGTGGTATGTACGACCGTGACGCCGCGCTCGGCCATCAGATCGCACACGTCGCGATAGCTCAATTTATATGTGACATACCATCGTATGGCCTGAATGATCAGGAGATGATTGAAATGGCGGCCTTTGAAGAGTTCAAGCTTCTCAGAAGGAAGCTGGATCATGCCGAGGATTATCCATAATCATCAGATTGGCGCCAGAACCCCTTTTGATTGACATTAGGCGGACGCCTTCTGTATTCTCTATTGCGTTCAACGGTTGAATACTCTCTGATCGCTACGCTGGACAGTCTGACGCCGCTGCGATCCCTGCATCTTCAATACACACGCCAATCGCAGCTTTACCGCGATGGCGTTCCAAGCAAACAGACAAGCCATTCTGTGAAAGGAACAGAGGATTATGGCCATTACCTCATTCTCGGTTGATTTGCTGGTAGTAACTCCAAACCAATTGCGCAAGATCAATATCAAGCTGTCGAAGGACCCCAAGGACGGCGGCTCGGTCGATTGGATGATGGACTTCGGCCTGGAAGAGCGATCCAAGACCACCGAAGACTTCCATGAAGTGGTCAAGCTGAGCGTCAAGCTCAAACAGGCGCACCACGACAAGGCGGATCAGACGGCGAAGAAAGGCCTGGACTCCACGCAAACCAGCCAGGTGTTCATCGCCAGCGACGCCGCGAAGTTGGCCAGCGAAGGCGAAATCCCCAAGCCGAGCGCGCAGGCGGAAGTCCGCAAAGTCATCGCCGTGCGCGGCACAGGGGACTGACGCCCTGCAGGAAGTGAGGCCATGAATCAATCCTTAAGTCTGTCTCTCCTGCGCAGCTTGTCGGCGCCGTGGGTGGTTTTGTGTTGGCTATGTCTGACTACTCAGGTGGCGGCGCAAGGCGCCACCACCTCCTCCTGCTCCCATCCACGCCAGCCCGAGTTCTACTCACAAGGGAATTACCGGGTGCGCGAGGTTTATATTAAAAGCCCGTTCGGGCTGGTCGCCCACAGTCTCGCCGCGCTCAAACCCAACCTCCCCCTGCAGCGGGACAGCGATTTCTCGCTCGACGCCTCGAGCGCCGGACGCAGGATGATCGAAGCCAAGTTACAGGAGGTGGAGAAGAACGCCGACCAGCGCTTGCGGATCAGGGTCGTCCTGGCAGAGATAGACAACTGCCACGAATCCGATCCGCGCCAACTGGACGTCATCTACTGGGTCGTCACTACCGATTACAACTCGTACTTCAGTCACACCTGGGAGTTCAAGAATGACGAGAGCGCGCGCCCTGCCGCTACCGTCACCACGGCAGCCGCGGCGGCGGGACGCGCTAGAAGCTTGCTAACGATCAGCCCCTATGCCGGTTACAACCGCACGCGCCAACTCTCCGGCGGCGGGCAGGCGCGGCTGCGCCTGCCCGGGGGCATCTTCGAGAGCCTGGATCTGAACGCATCCGGATCGCCCGCAGGCAGTATCGCTTCGCTCGATCTTAGCGGCGCGTGGACGCCCGGACGCACCGCGTTAAATCGGGTGGAGTACCGGCTGGGCTACCGGCGCGTCGATCTGCCCGCCGATAATAACCGCCTGCGCCAGGGCGTCATGCAACTGCAATTCTTCGGCGCGACGAAGCCGTTGGGCGATCGCAAGCTGGTCGTGCGTTTCGGCGCAGCGATGGAGGGTGGCAACCAACAGACCGATCTGACCGGCGAGGCGGAGACCGTGCGCAGCCTGGCCAGTTCCGGGTACGGCGCGCTCAAGACTTATCTCGGCGGGACGCTGCGCACCGAGCGCTACGCGCTGGCCGGCTCTTACGGCGTGCAGCTCGCCACGCGCGGGGCGACGGTGGCTGTGGACTTTGTTAAGCATGTAGGCGACCTGGCGTTGACGACGCGCTGGCTGCCCGGGCAACAAAAGCCGGGCGAGGCGCATAAGGCGCTGACCCTGGAGGCGCAACTCAGCGGCGGGGTCATTCGGACACTGGGCAGGACGCCCGTGACGGAGCGCTTCTTCGGCGGGAATGCCGCGCAATACTTCATCTCCGGTGACAATTGGCGCATCCGCAGCGGGCCGTTCATCCGCAGCATCCCGCAAAACCGCATGGGGGGCGCGGTCGGCGGAACGAGATTCTACTCCGTCAACTTGACCGTTGCGCGGCCCGTCTGGGGCTACCCGATGATCCCGAAGGAGATGGCCGCCGACCCAGAGTTCCCCGAAAAGTGGCAAGGCGCTCAGGACATTGCCCAGAGCGTTTTGACGGGGACGTATCTGAATAGATTCCCGGAGTCCTTCGCAGGGATCATCACACACTTGGCGCCAGTGGAGGCTGCAATTGCCGAGTTGAAGGTCTTGCTCAATTTGTTGCCGGACGACCCGCCGGACGAGTTGCCGAGCAACCTCCGTGGGCAGTACCAGAGAACTCTCAGGCATACTATTACTGTCGGAGCGGTGACCGGACGTGCGCTGAAAGAAAAGGCCGAACTGCCCAGCAAGTTGGAGGCGCTATTGAAGGAGAAGGACAGCGCGACGTGTATGGGGCCGCCACTGCCGCCGCCGCCGGAAGACGAAGACGTGGAAGACGATACGTCCGAGGACCAGATCACATGCTCCAAATTCACCCGGCTGCGCTTCGAGTTGGGCGACTTGGCCGGGTTGCTCCGCCAAGCGAACCTCACCGCTGAAGCCGACAAAGTCGAGGGCGTGCAGGCGATACTGGCCTCGCGCCAAATCGAGTTAATAGAGGAGTTCAAGCAGATTGATAAGAGCGGCGCGCAACGGATGGCCGAGGCGGACATGGATTCCGTCACGCCGATCCTCAAAGCCATCAAGGACGAGATCAACCTGCTCGCCGTCAGTCCGGTCGCGATCTTCGACGTGGCTCGCCTCTGGCCCGACAGAAACGGTACGCGTTTCGGCCTCGGCGGGGGAGTTCGCGTCACCGTGGTCAACTTCAACGTGACCCTCGGCTACGCCTTCAACCCCGACTCACGCCCGCGCGAAGGGCGCGGCGCGTTCTTCTTCTCGATGGATGTTACCGATCTCTTTCGCTGACAACGTTGAAACCGGGGATCTGTTGCAAAAATCAACCCGTAGAGCTTCACGGAAATCGTTACATCCCGTGACGCTTTGACTATAATTCGCTCGCACAAAGGCAATTATCACTCTGTTCAACAATAGATATTTTCTTTCGGGCTTGAGAGCATATGTCAGATTCTTCCTCGGCAGAACAGGCGCGCATATTCATCAGCTACAAGCACAAGGCCGAGCCTGATCAAACAGTGGTTGACCGCGTGATTCTGGCGCTCGAACCGCATCACACGATCTTCATAGACAAGAAAATCCTGCCCAGCCTGGAGTGGGGAAAATGGATACAGGAACGAATTAGCGAATCCGACTTCCTGATCGTCTTTCTCACCGCGCAATCGGCGCGCAGTGAAATGGTGCGCGCTGAAATTCAGTTGGCGCACGAAATGGCGCAGAAAGGGGACGGAAACCCGAAGATCATCCCCATTCGCCTGGCCTGGTACGAAGACTTCGACTATCCGTTGAGCGCCTATCTCAATCATATACAATGGGCTGAGTGGGACAGCGAAGCCGATACGCCGCGTTTGATCGAGCAACTGCGACAAGCAATCGCGGGCCAATCGGTGATCTTCGAACCGGCGCAAACCAGAACCGATCAAACGCAAGCCGATCAATTCACCGAACCGCCGCCGCCCACGCCATCAGCTCAACCTAAGTGGCTAGACCCCACGAAGCTCGATTCGCCCGAAGGCACGATTGATCCGCAATCGGCCTTCTACCTCGTTCGCGAGTCCGATTCCGCCGCGCTCGAAGCCATTCAACGACAAGGCGTCACTATCACGATCAAAGGCCCGCGCCAGATGGGTAAAAGCTCGCTACTCATCCGCACGTTGGAGACGGCGATCAAAGCGGGCAAACGCGCTGTCTTCCTCGATTACCAGTTGGTCGAACGCGCCACGCTGACCGACGCCGATGAGTTCTATCGCCGATTCTGCGATTGGGTGACAGATGAGCTGGAGATGGATAATCGCGTTGATGAGTTTTGGGCTTCGCGGTTAGGCAACAATCAATGCTGCACGCGCTACTTCAGCCGCTACCTGCTCAAGGAATTGAATCAGCCACTCGTGCTGGCGATGGACGAAGTCGAAAACCTCTTCGACACTGCGTTCCGTTCGGACTTCTTCAGCATGCTGCGCAGTTGGCACAACAGCCGCGCCAACATTGCCACGCCCATCTGGAAACAACTCGATTTGGTGCTGGTCACTTCGACCGAACCTTACCAGTTGATAGAAAACCTGAATCAATCGCCCTTCAACGTCGGCGAGGTGATCAACCTCGAAGACTTCACGCCCGCGCAGGTGGCCGATCTAAACCAAAGGTACAAATCGCCGCTCAACGCAGGGGAAGAGCAGCGCTTGATGCAATTGCTTGGTGGCCACCCTTATCTCACGCGCCGTGCGCTGTATCTGATCACCACCGGCCGCATCTCCGTAACCGAACTGTTCGCCAAGGCCACCGACGACCGCGGCCCATTCGGCGATCATCTGCGCTACCACCTCTTCCGCATGCACAACAAACAAGAGTTGATCAAAGGTCTGTGCGACGCGCTGTTGCGCAATACTTGCGACGACGAGACTATTTTCTTCCGTCTGCGCGGCGCAGGATTGGTCAAGCGCGCAGGCCAGACCGTGCGGCCGCGCTGCCAACTCTACACAGACTTTTTCCTGGAGCATTTGAAATGTCAGCAGAGATGAAACGAGTCGTCTTCACAAAGGGCGGCACTGTGCAAGCGGGAGGTGGCCTCTATCTTGCGCGCCGCGCCGACAAAGATTTGCTTGAGTTGTGCCGCCAGAGCGTCTTCGCCTACATTCTCACCGCGCGCCAGATGGGCAAATCGAGCCTGATGGTGCGGACTGCCGAGCAACTGGCGAACGAAAACATACGCTCGGTCAACATTGACCTGACGCAGATAGGCACGCAGGTGACGGCCGAACAATGGTATCTGGGCGTGCTCGCCCTCATCGAAGAGCAGTTGGAGCTTGAAACCGATGTCGCGACGTGGTGGCAGTCGCGCGCGCATCTGGGGTTGGCGCAACGGTTGACCGATTTCTTCCGCGAAGCGCTGCTGAACGAAGTTAAAGAGCCGGTCGTGATCTTTGTTGACGAGATTGACACCACGCTCAATCTGGATTTCACCGACGATTTTTTCGCGGCGATTCGTTACCTTTACAACGCGCGCGCCACCATACCTGAATTCAAACGCCTCTCGTTTGTGCTCATCGGCGTTGCAACGCCCAGCGACCTGATCCGTGACTCGCAGCGTACACCCTTCAACATCGGCCAGCGCGTAGACCTGACCGATTTCAGTTTCGACGAGGCGCTGCCCCTGGCTGCCGGCCTGGATCTCCCGGACGACGAAGCCGAACAAGCGCTCCATTGGGCGCTCAAGTGGACAGGCGGCCACCCTTACCTCACGCAGCGCCTCTGCCAGACGCTGGCAGACCAGCGCCGCGACCAGTGGTCAGAAGTCGAAGTTGACCGCATTGTCGCCAACACCTTCTTCGGCGCAATGAGCGAGCAGGACCACAACCTGCAATTCGTGCGCGACATGCTGACCAAGCGCGTACTCAACATAACTGATATCTTGACGACCTATCGCGAGATTCGCCGAGACAAGCGGCCTGTGCGTGATGAAGAGCAATCGCTGACCAAAGCTCACCTCAAGCTCTCCGGTGTCGTGCGGCATGACGGCGGGACGCTGCGTGTACGCAATGCGATCTACCGGACAGTCTTCGACGCCAAGTGGGCCAAAGAGCATTTGCCAATCAACTGGGCCAAACGGATACAAAGATCTACTCTTTTTCTTGGCGCGGTTTTCCTCGCTTTTCTAGCCGCAATTCCTATCGTAGCCGCGTACGCGAGGCGAGCTGAGAAAGCCATAACTGAAGCTATAAACCAACGTAAGGAGGCAGAACTGGCAAGAAATGAGGCAAAACAGGAAAGAGAGAAGGGCGAGAAGGCTAAAAGAGAATCCTCTGCCTCGCAAGAGAAAGCGCGACAAGCCATCGCTATAGCCGATGCGGAACGTCATGCCGCCGAAGTGGCTAAAGCTGCAGCCGAAAAGGCTAAAGCTGCAGCCAGACAACAGGAAGAGGCGTCCGACCGAGCGCGTATGGCGGCAGAATACGCCCGACACAATGCCAATGAGTCATACAAGGACGCTGAGGATGCCCGCGCCAAAGCGAAGAATGCTCAACAGGAAGCTGTCACTCAAGATGAAAAAGCTCAGGCGGCGATAGCCGAAGCAACCCGTCAACGCGAAGCTGCCGAGAAGGCGATAGCTGAGGCAACACATCAGCGCCAGGAAGCTGAGAGGGCAATCACCGAGCTAAATCGGATGAATGAGCTGCTGAAGAAGCAGGATGATAGGTTTACGGCGGGTTTTTCGGCAGGTGTCTTGCGCAAGCACGTCCTCCCGGTAACCACAATATCGTTCAACCCTCGGAAAAGTAATCTTATTGTCACCGCGAGCGACGACGGCACGGCGCGAGTGTGGGACATAACGAAGAAGGAAGAAGTGCGTGTTTTGAAGCACGCAGACAGTGTGAACAGTGCGACGTTCAGCCCTAATGGCCAGCAAGTAGTCACGGTAAGTAAGGACGGCGAAGTACGAGTGCATGAGACTACCGAAGGTAAAGAACAGGAGCCGCGCCGGATTGGAGACACTGGTCCCATGCGGCTAAACACTGTTCAGCCGTGGATTGGAAAAGAACAGCGCGATGGCCCTCCCCCCGCCACACCATCTGACATCAATGGCAGAATCGCCGTTTTGGGGAGCGATGCTGGCACGCTGCAGGTTTGGGATCTGAGCGACTTAAGCAAGACTCCTGTGACCCTAAGTGGGCATCAAGGTAAGTTGAACAGCGCGGCCGTCAGCCCGACAGGGAAGTTTATAGTCGCAGCCAATGCAGATCATAAAATTCAGGTATGGGATATCACTACCCCAGACATAGTGGTTGCGGTTCTTGAGCGGCATGGGGCGCCTATCACGAGCCTGGCCTTCAGCCGTAACGAGGATCGCTTGGTCACCGCAGATGAAGAGGGCACAGCGCGAGTCTGGAGTCTCAACGGTCCTAACCCGGGCAAAGAGCTTGCGGTGATGCGAGGACACAAGAAGTCTTTGACCAGTGTTGCCTTCAATTCTGATGGAAATCTCGTGGTGACCGCGAGTAAGGATGGCTCTGCGCGAATCTGGAACGCAGAGAATGGTAAAGAGGTGGCTGAAATGCGTAAACACACTTTTGTGCGGGTTATCCACGCGACACACAGACGCTTTCCTGCCAATCTCTTCCCCATTAGTTTTGACTGGTTTGATAAGGGCGAGCTTCCCAGTATAAACAGCGCATCATTCAGTCCGAACGAGAAATATGTGGTTACGGCCAGTGATGATGGCACTGCTCAGGTATGGGATGCCAGGAAGGGCAAAAGTGTAGTCACCTTTAGTGGCCATATTCTCGATGTGCGGAGCGCGGTATTTAGCCCCGACGGGAAGTGGATTGTAACGGCGGGCGCAGACAACACTGTACGAGTGTGGGACCCATGCAAAGGCGAAACTAAGGTCAGAAGCGGAGACATAAGGTCAAAATGTACGTTGAGGCTGCCTCCCTGGAAATAGCCGTGAAAATTGGTAAGAAACCAGTTGGATACGGCGCAAGCTGCGCTGTCTGACTTGGCTCCAATGGAAGAGGCGAGAACCAGAACGAAAGAACTGATCAAACGCGGATTGGAGAAACTACGTGCCTGGAAAAGCGCCAGCCACGGGCGAGGTTCGTGGTGGAATGCTGGGGCGTCGCATATGAACGAAGCATTCCCTAAGTCATTCTTTGACCGGTCAGGACTCGTGTCACTGCTAGATCAACAACGAAAGTTTCAATTTTCAAGGTGAATCGCCGGATGCGGAACCGCACGTCCGGTGGTGTGGGAGGACGGGGGCCGCGAGGCCCCCTCCTACCCGATTGTCAACGAAAGGAGAGCTAATTCTTTGTCGGCTTCGATGACGATTCGGTCTTCGATGAGGAGTCGGTCTTTGTCGGCTCGCCATCTTTGCGGCGCAACGTCGGGCGATCGGTCGGCGCCTTCTGATCCTGATCGCCGCCCGTTGCTGCAGGGTCCGAGCCTTCAGGAGCGCCAGGTTGGCGCTTCTTGAGCGTCGGGCGTTTGCTGTCGGCGTCGGAGGCTCCTCCGCGTCCGCCGGTGCCGCGGGCGTTTGTAAACGCGATCAGACGACCCTTGACCTGTTGAAATTCCGAGGTGTTGATGGTGTATTCGCTGCGTTCGGGGAATCGCGCGATCAGCGCGTTGACCTTTTCAATGCGGTCGCCGACCATCGGATGCGTGCTGAAAATTTGCGCCATGGTGCCTGGTTTCTTCTTCTCCTGAGCTTGCAGCTTCTCGAAGAACGTGGACATCGCATGCGGGTCGTAGCCGGTGGCCCACAGGTATTGAACGCCTAGCATGTCGGCTTCATTTTCGGCGCCGCGGCTGAATTTCAGGAAGCCAATCGGGATCGTGAGGCTCGCCACTTGCCGCACCGCGAATCCACCCCAGCCGCCCATGAAGATCAGCGGCAGTGACGCAAAGTTGATGATCTGGCCCTTCGACATCTGCTCGACGCCGTGGCGCGCGCAGACGTGCGCGATCTCGTGAGCCATCGGCCCGGCCAACTCGGCTTCGTTGTCGGCGGCCAGGATCAGGCCCTTGTTGACGTAGAAGAAGCCGCCCGGCAGCGCAAACGCGTTGATCTCGTCGGCGTCGATCACTTTGATGGTGAACGGGACTTTGGCGTCGGAATGGAGCACCAGGTTCTGGCCGACCTTGTTGATGTATTCAACGATGATCGGATCTTCGACAAGCTTCGTCGTACGATCCACTTCCTGGGCGAACTGGCGGCCGAAGGCGACCTCTTTGTCGTAGGAGTAGAAGTTGATTTGGAGCTTGTTGATGTTTCGCTTGCCGATCAATTCGGGATTTTCGTCTTCGGCGAGCGGCTCATTCTTCTGTGCGGGATTTTTTGGCGAGCTTGTTTTCTGCGGGCTGCTTTGCGCCAGGGCCGGCGCTGCAAGAAGTAAGAGGCTAATGCCGAGCCACAAGTTACGCCGAGCGGATGATAATCTCATCGTGATTCTCCTTGGTTCGTTTCGATCGTTTCAATCGTTTTCAACTGTTTCAATCCAC
>Ga0114129_10012176_pt1 | contig 12238 bp, 9 predicted proteins | sample RhiMetdeltSRZDD1_FD_80071 | JGI IMG/M metagenome (GOLD analysis project Ga0114129, IMG submission 80071) | Populus rhizosphere microbial communities from Tennessee, USA - Rhizosphere MetaG P. deltoides SRZDD1 (version 2) (version 2) | ecosystem: Host-associated > Plants > Roots > Rhizosphere >...
CCGAACGTCAGGTTGTCAGGATGAAAGAAGCCTCGCTTGCCGCCCGGCAGCACGCGATTGCTGAACGCGTCGAGCAGCGCCGCCTTCACGTGACCGGGCTGGTAATGCGGCAACGCGCAAACTTCGAGCGCCAGCAGTACCGGCACGTATTCAGCGCGTTCGATATGAAGGTCATGGCCCATGCGACGGTAACGTTCCAAAAACGTCTCGATCTCTTTGAGTAGCTCGTCGCTCGCCGTTTCACTACCCAACGGATCAACTGCTACGTCGGCTTCAAACCAACTGCCGGTCCAGACCAGCACTCCCGAGGCGCGTTGCAGCTTCGGGTTGCGCGCGGCGAGCGTTTGATAATCGCCGGCTATGACTGCGCGCTTTAGCTGTTTTCGAAACGCGAACGGGGCAAACAACTTGGCTTCCGCCACTGGTTCGGGATCCGTACCGCCTCGCGCGGCGAGGGGGTTATGAACTTTGGTAATGTCGCCATTGACTTTTGTTTTTCTAAAAACGAGCCGCGAGATCGATTCTGCTCCGACGTTTCCCGCCGCACCGTTGCCCACGCGATACATCGCGCTGAATTTCGTGCCTGCCGGCGGTTGAAAACCGAGATCGCCGTTGCCAAAACGGAGATGTGCCTTACCGAAGTTGTCGATCTCGACGACGAAGTGCTTGTCGTCCGGCCCACTCGCGATCAAGTCGAAATGATTCTCCCAGGCGAAAGCAGGCTCAGACGTGATGGAGACGTTCGGGTAAGCCTGTCGCGGGTCCTGATTCAGTAGCGACTTGGCTCCATCCCGCGAGGGTCTATCCTTCGGCAAGCGTGCGCTGAAAGTGATGGGTGCTTTTTTCAAGGACGGTGCGAAGCGTCCCGCAAAAACTTGAACGTCGCCTGCTTCGTCAACACATTCACAAGTCGCTTCGGTCCTCGAAACCGGTACCGGATCAAAAGTTTCCGTAGGCTGCGTCTTACCATGATCGACAAGAATCACGTTTCCGCGCGCGATACTCACGTTGTAGAGAAAATCGCAATTCGGTGCAGCGCCGATCGCTGAAATGCAGAACGTGAATGGCAATGCGTCTTCCGCGGCCCACTGAATTTCAACGTACGGAGTGGGCTCACCGTCTTTGGTTTTGCGTAGCTGATCCTCGCCGGGTGTGACGCTTGTAATCCTTACAGCGTGACGGCGCATCGGATCCGCGTCCGCACGAAGACCCGTTACCGGTCCGAGCACTTCCTCAAAAATCAAAACGTCGCCGGGCTTCAGTTGCAGTGTTCGTTCCTTTTTCTTCTGCTTGGGAGGGGCTGTGTATTCATCCTCGTTCTCATAACCGCCACGCGCCTTGTAATTCTTCTTTGCTTTGTACCCGTTTTGCTCGACTTCAGTAATGATCCAGGTATCGAGCAGCGTTGCAGACGTGCTTCCGGTTTCGAGACAACAAAGAGATTCGCCAAACGTGTAGAAGAAGATCTTGTTGTGAGCCTTAAGAAGCTGAATTGGCCGCGTGCCGTCCTCAACGAGCGGCTCAAACACTTCGTAGTTCTCGGCCGATACGTTCGACATCTCGTCCCAACTGAGTGTGATCTTTGACCGGACCACAGCATCTTCCGCGGCTGTTATGAAAGACATGTCGGTTGGGTCGAGTTCGAGGTCGTCAGCAACTTCCACGCACACCCACGCGCGAGCATTACATCCTTCGTGCAGGAGGTAATCGACGAGCCGCGCGTGACGGCGGACGGAAATGCGTTGTCGCGCGGTGTCGAGATAGGCTTCGGTGGCTACAGCATCCTGGTAGTAGCTGAGGTAATCGGCAGTGTAAGCGAGCACCTCCACCAGCATGATGCCGATGTCAGGCACATGCCGTTCTTTCCAGTCAGGCATCAGAATCGACAAGCGATCGAGGATGAGTTGCCGGAAGCTTTGATAATCCTTCGCGAGATAGTTGATGTCGGGCTCAGTAAAAACAGCCGGCTCGCAGGTACACGCAGGCGCGCAATCAAGATCTGACGGGCAGTTGACCTTGAACGAGAAGTCAACGTGGTCGTAACGAGGATCGACGTTGTCTACCCCCGTGAGACGCAGAGTGTAAGTCGAGAAGTCGCCATACTTGTCTAAATGTATGACAAGGAAGTCGTCGCGTTCGGGATCGGGATTGACCACCGGATCGACGTCTTCGACACGGATGTCTGTGATCCGTTGTCCGCCTTCGAGGCGCAGGTACTGCTCGATACCCGGTTTGTTTTCTTCCAACTCCGGCGGAAGTTTGCCCAGAAAATATGCGTGCAGCGTTTTCTGATCATCAAGCACTTCCACGTAGTCAAGGCCATTAAGGCCCGACATGTGCCGGACTTGATCGCGGCGATCGTCTTGTTGGCAACAAAGGCTCACAACTCCTCCCTACGTCAAATTGCGCGCGACAAACTCAAGGTCTGCTGCTCGTTGGTGCGCCGGATGGAATAGCTCATGTCGATCGTGAGTTTTGAATCAACGGCTGTTACTTCGAGATTCTCGAGTTCGATCACGTCGCCCAGCCACTGTTGAATGGCGGCTTCCATCGTGAACTGGACCGTGGCCGCGAGCTCCGGACTGTTCGGCGCGAAGATCAATTGCAGAACGCCGCTGCCGAAGGTCGGGCGATTCACTCGCTCGCCGGGATTCGTGAAGATCAGTTGCTCGATCATCTGGCGGATGTGCTGGCTCTCGTTCGCTGTAGCACTTCGTCCGCGCCCGTCAAACTTGAATGGAAAATTGATGTTCATGATCTTCAACTTCCGATGACACGTATTTGCATCAGCTTTACTGTCGGCGCTCCTTGTGGAATCTGTTCAGCACTCTGGCAGATGCCAGGTCCGACTCCAGTTCCAGGCGGCGGCATCAACGCGGCCGGCAGTCCATTCACCAGAAAGCGCGTCGAAGGCATGGCCCATTTGATAGTCACGCACGGTTGCGGTTTCGTGCCCGCGCCTACTGGAATTTGAAAAGGACAGCCGGCGACAGTTGCCAGCGGCACCGGGGGAGGTGAGATCGTGGCAACGGGTTGTCCACTGACCAGCACGCGCGGTTGCGTCGGTGGAATCGTTGCTTGTCCCGCCTGGTGAAAGCAGGTCATCACTGTCCCGACGTGCATAAGAAACCCTGGCATAACGTTTCCCTCCTATTCGTTTTCACGAAAAGTCGTCATCCTTGGTAATCAAGGGTTCTTGCTCCGTAGGAGCAACATGTTTATAGCTTCCAAGTTCTTGTATCCCGCTCCGTCAGGAGCGGAATGTAAACCGAACCTCCGAAGTACATGGCGCTCCGCTGGAGCGCGCAGTTATTGGCGGTTTAAGGCTATAAACATGGTGCTCCTCCGGAGCACTCCCGGCGTTACAGATCTAGCCAGACCACTCTTCAAGCAAAGCTCCTCCTATTTCACGATCGTTAGTGCGCCGACGTTGAAATCGATCGCGGTGCCAATCAACGTGATCATTGCGCCCTTGCCGTTTGAGATATAAATGCCGGAGTCGTTAACCACGATCATGGCTCCGAGTGTGCTCTTGAGAATGATCCCGCCCGTCAGCGGTGAAGGCGGCATATCGCTCACCATGATCATGTTCTGCAAGAACGACTGAATACAGATGTTCGGATCGAGCGGGTTTGCCAGCGCCAAAGGCGGCACGTTGCCCTTGTCAAACCGGCAACCGGTCCAAATCGGTTTATTCGGGTCGCCGCCTTCAAACTCCACCCAAACTCCCGCGCCGATCGGCGGCACCATGTAAACGCCCATCGGCGGCCCGGTTGGACCAGCGAGTGGCGCGCATGCCTCGCACCAACTCGACGGCGTCAACCCCAACACGGTCGGGACCGTACACATAATTCGCCCACGAAACTCCGGATCGGCGTTTTGCACGACGGTGCCTTTATATTTTCCCCACCACTTCTTGCCGGCTTTTCCTTCACTCATACGGGAACCTTGGGTGTATTTGAAATCAGTCCGTCGCGACTGAGTTGAAAGTTTTCCTTGTATTCACCGCGCTTGATGTTGTGCGTCACGCTGTTGACGTAATACAGACCGTCATACGCGAGGCCAGCGCCGCGCACGCCAACAAGCATGCGGTTGCGAAGCACTCGTCCATAACGCACTACATCGAGCGTGCCCGAAGCAGTGATCGCATCGGACGAACGAGCAAGCTCGCCTAAAACACGATCGATAATTGCGGGCACTTCATCCTGGAACGCCCAATCGGGGAATTCGACTTTCGACGGCGGCGTGAGTCGCAGCCCGAGAGGCGGCTTGAATATGTTCACGTTTGGCAGTGGCAGCGGAATCGGAATTTTCCCGGTGGCCGGATCGAAAACGCCGAACACCATGATCTTCTTGGCCAAACCGTCGAGAGTAAAAGTGAGCGAATCGACATTTGTGTGGCCGTCCATGTTCACCGTCAACGCGGGTTGCGGAACAGGAATGCGAATATCCGGTCCCCAGTAAGCAATGCTTTGACCCGGCAGTGGTCCCGGTTCGACGTAAAAAATATGACCGTGATAACGCGCTATTTTCTGTAAGTATTGAAGGTCTGTGCCTGTGTGCGTCGGAATCTTGTGCGTGAAGATCGGAACTTCATTAATGATCGGCGGAATGGCAATGGGAACAATGCCAAACGCGAGATACTTCGCGAGTATTAAATAGATCTGCCCGATATCCGGAATGTTCGGATAGCGCATGAACGGCATTTCCACGACGTCCATCACGACGCTCAGATCTTCGCCCGTGATGGTCAGCGTCGATTGTCCCGGCTCGTTGCTGGGCGCGAGTTCTTGCTGCGTGATCATGCCGTCCATCAAGACGTTCGGCATGCCGCCGAGAGTGACGATGATGATGACGCGCGTGATGATCGGATCGAAATAACCAGCCGGCAGCATCGTCGTCAGCAGCGGCGACTTCTTGCTAACTGCAAAAGTGATTTGAAAACCGGACTTCTCTTTGCCGCTCGTCACTTGAACACTGGTGACAGCATCGATGACAGACTTCGGCGCCGGCACAGGCAAGCCTGGTCCAATCATCAACGTCAGGTGAACACCTTTAAGCATTCGGCGCTCCGGGAATTCCTTCCGGCAAAGTGATCCGTAACCTGCGTCCGATCGTTTCGGTCAGTTCCTGGGGTCGCATCGCTGAGTTGGCGTCGGCGATGCGCCAGAACTGTTCGGGATCGTCCATGTATTTCGCGGTGATGTTGTCGAGACGTTCGTCTTCGACAACGGTGTGCTCGAGTAACAGAGTGAAGCGCTCGGCAGGCGGCAGAAAACGACGGCGCAAATAGCTCACCGTTTCACCGTTAGCCAATTTGATCGTGGCGGTTTCGATGTTGAAGTACCGGCTGGTTGGCGGAAAATTGAATGTAGCCATTGCTAGTCCCTTCTCAGATTCCATTTATGCCGAGCGTGCCGAGACGGCCCGACCTGTTCTGCGACGCAAACTGCTCTTTCGCTTTCAGAAACGCCATGAACAACGCGCCACTCTTTTCGTCGAAAGTGACGTCGTCGATCGTCAGGACGCGCATACCCAGGCTCACCTTTGCGCGAATCGGATTCAACGCGATATCGAAAGCTTCTTCAGTGACGCTGAATTCAGTGATTCGCACGGGCGCAATTCGTCTTGGACCAAACACGAAGACGGTTAACGGAGCCTGAGCAGCGATGATCTCCAGCGAGCCTGACGAGGCCTCGGCGTTGTTGTTTTGCAGCGTGAAGCTCGATGGATAGATCAGGACCTCGAACGTTGCGAGAATCGCGTGCAATCCGATCTTGGTGATGTCCTTGTCGGCTTCCTCGAGTTGATCGGTCGCGTCGATCTCGGCTTCAACCTTAATCGTTTCGACGGGCGGACCTTTGAGGCGCAACGCTTCGATTCGATCGCCGCCGTCGCCTCCGACTCCCTTGATCTGAAAACTTCGAGACAGCGTGTCAGGGTTGTATTGAAGCGGAATGACCTGGAGAACGGCGCCGGTTTGCGGTTCAACCACCACCAGCCCACCCTTTATCAATTTCGGAGATCTTGGAAACGTGCTCATTAACTCGTCCTATTCAGTCATTTAACCCAGCAATTTGTTCGCTTTTTCCCAGGCCTCGGGATTAGTTTCCCGAGGTGGCAGCCGGTCGCGAGCGGTTTGGTGATCCAGGTCAAGAGCGGTTGGATCAGCCTGTGCCGCCAACAACAGCTCGATCATCGGAATATTCAAATCGTAGGCAGCGCGACCAAGCGCATTCATGCCGCTTGGGCCACCAGAGTCGTTGATACTTTTTGTCGCTCCGAAGCGCAGCAATGTCTTAGCCGTCTCTATGTCTTTTTGCTCGACAGCGAGGCGCAAAGGCGAAGCACCTTCATCGCTGACAAAATTTGGATCTGCGCCCGCACCAAGTAATGCTTCTATGGCATCGTTTAATCCGTGCATTACTGCCAACAATAGAGGAGTCGCGCTACGCCCCTGGGGATCACCATCCGGGTGCGCTCCATGTTGAAGGAGTAATTTCACTGCTTCCAATGTTCCGCCCTCGGTCATTTCTTCCACCGCCGCGTGCAGCGGGAGTGATTCGGGATGTTCCTCCAGGCCACGATTTGGATCAGCTCCCTCGGCCAACATCGTTGCGAGCTGATCGACATCATGTTCTTCAATCGCAGTGATAACCAATTTGGCACTCATACTGTTTAAAGATTCGCCATTGGGTGCCCGGGGGCACAGTTGATTTGCAATCGCTGCAAACCGTTTTGCACGCTCTGCTGTAACTCGTTCATGACTCTTGTGTGCGCTGCATCAGGCACTCCACCGAAGCATTCATCCTGTATCTGCTGACGGATTCTCAAGCATTCCCGAAAAGCATCAATTCGTGGCTGGATTTCGGAACACTTGATGCGATTCAGCATCTTTTGACTACGCGAAGGACTCCAATCCGGCGTGCTAGGTATGGAATTGCAGATTCTGTCTTTCTCAGCCTGTAAGGTATCAAGAGCGTCATTCCTGCATGTTTGATTTGTATTCCTGCGCTGATCCGGCGCAGTACCGATCTGAATTGCCGGCGCCGTGGAGGTCGCGGCCGGCGATTGAGTGGACGCTTGTGGTCTAACGACGGATGTGCCTACTGCGCCCGCCGCACCGACGACAGGAGCTACTGACGTTGGTGGCGGCACGCCTGGTCCAGGTGCAGGTTGGGGCGCCAGTGCGGGTCTGGGCGGCGCTACCGGAACAGGCTCGGGAACCGCAGCCGGAGCCGGAAGGCTTCGGGCGGCCCCGCCTTCAATAACTGGACCAGCCTGTGCGACTGGGCGAGGCGCTATCGTGGGCCGCGGCGGCGAGGCGACCACAGGACGACCGCCAACACCTGGTCGCATGGGAATTGGTCCTGGCCGGCCTCCTGGAAGGGAACGCAATGGTGGTGCTGGTCGAACGCCGCCAGGGACTCGTGGACCAGGAACTTCACCAAGCGCTCCAGCAGCAGAAGATACCACTCCCGCCCACCAGCCAGGATCTCTCACCGCCTCACTCCATGCTTCACCAAGCGAACTTACGGCCTCTCCAAAGTTGCCTTCCAAAACACGTTGAACCGTTCTCCCGGAAGCTGCTTGATATGGAGAAGGTGGGCCGAACATGTAAGCGGGACCGGCGGCGCCCACGTATGCGGTCAGGTTTGTCAGGAACAACTCAATCGAATCAGGTCCGACGGCATACTCGTTCCATCCTTCTGACTCGGCGACGATCGTGTCCGGCCGTCGAAACGCGTTGTAATAAAGAATTCGTTTGTTTCCGTCAGGCAGGACAATGTGGTTAAGTACGATTAGATAAGGTCCGCGTCTGAAAAGGTGATCCATGTCCACTCGTCCGCCGCTGGGTACGGAAGCGGTGTAATAGAGTTGAATCCCACGAAAGGCATTGTCGGCAGCTTGCAATCCAAAGAAAGGAGCGCCGGTGCTTCGCGCGGCTGTCCGGCCAGTGGTGGTTGCCGCACGCGCGGCTGCCTGGGCAGGGGACTGCGCCGGCTGATTTACGGAACGTCTCTGTTGTGCGGCAAGGAGTTGCTGCCTGATCCCGCTCAAATGATCAATTGTTTCCTGGGAAAGGGCAGCGATTTGGAGGTACTGATTTATCTCGTCAATCTCGTCGGCGATTTCAGCGGGTGTCATAGCCGAAGGATCCAGGGAGCTATTTAACGAACGTGGCGTCCGCATAAGGCCGGCGCCTGAAGAGCTGACGGTAGTTTGATGACCGCGCATAACTTGCCGCGCCGAATTGTCGGCCTGACTCTCCAAACCTGAATCATTCAGAAGCGTGACAGAGTCTTGCGCCGGCATACGCGACTGTTGAACTACGTGTGCCAACTCATGGGCCAGCACCTTTTCCCGCCTGTATGACTGGGCCGGCAGGAACTGGTTATCCAGCACCACATGAAAGTCAACCGTGTAGGCCAATGCATCTACTGCTCTCGCACTTTGTGCCGCGACATTGTCTGAGTGGACACGCACCTTACTGAAATCATGCCCGAATCTTGGTTCCATGAAGTTTCGTGTCTTTGCGTCCAATGGCTGGCCGTTAGACTGCAACACGTGTTCTACAATTGGGGGTACTCCATCAAATGCCACGGAGTTAGTGCCGGCATGTTTTAGTTGAAGAGCACCCTTTCCTTTCTCGCACGATTCACACTCTTCGCCGGCAATCGTGTGCTGCCCGCAAGCACACTTGCGTTGCAGGACCTTCGCAACGCTGGATGGGGAACTCTGTGACATCTGGCTATCCATCTGATTTGTCGACTTAATGCTCATCGGGTTTCAATCGTCGTCAGATCGCGTCATTTCGTCTTGGTTCGTCGACCCATGATGATTCTGCCGACGCTCTGAATAACGCGCGTCAGCGTGTCAATGAGCCGGTCGCGTATTTCCTTGGCTTTCGTGACCGCCTTGTCCCTTTTTTCTACTGCCTCCTTAGTGCTCGTGTCCTGCGGTATCAGGTTTCCTTTTTCAGTATGGGTGTGGAATGAAATCGGATCCTTCGGGCTCTTTGTCTCCGCCAACAGGCGCAACACTCGATACGACACTTCGTTTGACAGAAAATTGCTGCCTGGACCACTCACGACCAGGCAACTGAAATCTTTGCCCCCAGCCTTGAAAGTAATTCCGGGGCCGGTTTTGTCTCGCGACATCGTCGTGATGATGGTTTGCAAGGCCTTGTGGAGAAAGATTTCAACGTCCGCTTGTCCCTGGAGCGGAAGGCCGAGCGCCTTCAATGCTTCGTCCGCTTTTTTGTCATCAGGAAACCTGAATGTGATGTTCTCACCAAAAGTCGGAGCTTCTACTGTGGGTTTGCCCTTTTTCTTCTGCTCGGTTTCTTTGGAGATCGTGTCAATCGGTGCGTTAGTCTCGATGATTGCCGCACCGGCAGTGCCTCCTCCCGGAGCCGCGGCAACCGGTTCAAGGACACCGTTGTTGAGCAGATGCGAGCCGACCGCATATCTTTCGAAGCGAACAGCCTCAGCTTCCTTCAGCTTAGGAGCGACGCTCACGGTTAGTACTGCATCAACGTCCGCTGCATGCGGTTTCACAATCTTCTCGACCAGGCCCGTCTTGAACTGGGCGAAGTCAACAGGCAAAACTACGCCTTCGACAGCTGCGACACCTTTATCGAGTTTTATTTTCGTACCATCCATCTTCAGTACAGCCGCGCCAGATGGATTCCAATCACCAGGTTCCGCAGGCGAACCAGCCTTAGCCGTGATGAAAGGATCGAAACCAGTTAACAGAGTCTTCACCACATTCTCGGGTTTCGTGCCGGGTGCAGCGAACTTAATATCGGCGCCTCCACGTGCGGCGAAAACGAAAGCGTCATCAATCCCTCCGAATAGCCGTACCAACTGCATGCGCGTACTGCTGGCGTCTTGCGGCTTGCTCAAATCGACCGGTTGATTGCTGCTTCCTCGGAATGCCTGAATGACGGCGCGCATTTGATTGATAACTTTGAAGTGCGATTCCTGGCCGAAGTCATTCGCCTTTTTCGCCAACCGCCAAACCATTTTTCCGGCGGCTTCACCCAGCACGCGCGCATCGTCATCAGTAACCGTCCGGCCTCCTTCGATCATTGCCCTGGCTTCGCTCAACGCCGCTTCGAGTACATCGAAAAGATTTGATGACGTTGCTTTTTCGAAGGCGCTATTCCAATCCGAAAGACGTCTTACCTGTTTCTCTCCCGGTTTGGCCTTTTGCATTCCCGGTCGCGTCGTGGCTTTGGAAGGGCCAGCAGCGACGAGCAAAGTGGTTTCTCCCCATCGCCAGGTCGGGACCGAGCTCGTATCCGTCTTTGGATCGCTGTCGACGAATCGTAGCCCCGCTGTTTTGGCCGTGGATTTTTCAACACGGCGACCTGGAGCCACGCCTAACTCTTTGAAGGTTGGTCGAGCGCGTTTCGGGTCCTCCTTCTTCAGGAACTCGTCGATATCCTCTTTTTGGCGGGCAGGATTGTCGGCACTGATAGGTTGCGCCGGATCGTCTCGTCCAAATAAAGGCTCGTTGCCTTGAAGCAGAATGAGATCTTTGAGAGCGCCAGATGGGTCTCTGATAACTTGGGCAATGGTATGAGTGTGGCCGCCTTCGTGAGGTTTATCGAAGCGAACTTCACCTGACTTCTTGTCCTTTGTGAAGTGCCACCAGACGAGGATATCCCCGGCGTGCAGCAATGGCGCCAGGTCCTTTATGGATAGCAACGGTTTGCCATTAGCATCGGTATAAGGCTCCACCATACCCGACACTCTCCCCGTGCCTTCCGCGGTGATCATCTTTTGGACATGCTCTTCTTCTGCTTTGCCGGCCGCGCTGCCTAACGTCCATTCAAAGAACTTCTGTGTTCGACCATGTGCGGATAACCAGACGTGACGCAGAATCATGGCTACGTCGGCACAGTCAGCAGGGAGCTGATAGGCGGTTGCACGCAGATTCTCCGGCAGGCATTCCTTCACCCACTTGTCGGTCGGATGATCGATGAAGCGTTCTCCCTTCTTTAACCGCGGAAACGCTTTACCGGGTTTTGCCATTTCATCAGGTTCCGGCGTGACTTTACGGAAATCCTGTTTGGCTGGGCCTTCACCGAAGACGTCAATGTCAGAGACGTTTGTTCCCGGAGTGTCCTTGGCTTTAAAAGTTTTCAAGAGCGTGAAGGTCTCAACCCACTTTTCGTAAGTCGGGCAGTTCTCGGGTTCTTTGTAGTTGCAGGTTCCGAGTTCCGCCGGTTTGTCATTCTTCGTTGCTTCGCACATTCCAGCGTTCACTGTCGGAACTCGTTGCACTCGTGGAGAGGCGATGCCGCTGGGAAGGGTTCGCGCCGCACTCGCACCGGTGACTGGATCGGCAACGCGATCGGCTTGCGACTCGAGCGAGTCTCCGATTGGACCAACACTCAAGTCAAAAGCCGAAACAGGTCTCTCGCCCTGCTGGATTACGTGAGTCAACTCGTGCGCGAGTAAACGTCGTCCCCACTCCGTCGCTGGTGCATACTGTCCGCGATCAAAAACGACGTCGCGCCCGGCTGTGTAAGCGATCGCGCCGACCGACCGAGCGGACGCTGCTGCTCGATCGTCGTCATGGATACGCACGCCGCTCATGTCGCGCTGGAAGTGTTGATTGGCCCACGCGAGCGAGTCAGCATCCAGAGATCTTCCTGAAGCGCCGAGTGTTTGATGGACAGCGGGTGGAATGAGCGCCGGCTCGCTTGCGGAGAGTCCTTCGGCACGTTTCGGGAGCACGCGAATCGCATCTTTGAGGTTGTCGTTCGCGGCGACCATCGTGTCGTGTGGAACAGTGCCCGAATCGATCACCTTATAGTTGTCGGAGAAAGCTTTAAAAAGAGCACCGGAGTTACCGCCGAGCTTCGCTGCATTCGCCGTGAGGAACTTCGTGATGACGTCTTTCAGGGAATCCTGGTAGACAGCCTTGGGATGGACGACTGGTCCAACGTGCCACTGGCTGTAGTAATTTTTGGTTTCTTTGTCGTGGCTGAAGTACGCCCTGAACTTAAAACTGCTCTTCAGATAGGCGACGCCTTCATCGGTGGTTGGCATCGCCAATGCCGCCGTAAGCTCAGCGTCCATCTTCATCAAAAGAAACTCGGACAGTCTCGCGTGTTCTTTTGGACCGTTGACGGCGTCGAATAGCGCCAGTTCCTTGAACTTAGCCGGGACCTTCGAACCAGCCGTCGAACTCGCATCTTTGCCAATCTTCGACCCGAGCGCCG
>Ga0114129_10012177_pt1 | contig 12237 bp, 10 predicted proteins | sample RhiMetdeltSRZDD1_FD_80071 | JGI IMG/M metagenome (GOLD analysis project Ga0114129, IMG submission 80071) | Populus rhizosphere microbial communities from Tennessee, USA - Rhizosphere MetaG P. deltoides SRZDD1 (version 2) (version 2) | ecosystem: Host-associated > Plants > Roots > Rhizosphere >...
CATCGATGCCGCCGATGGCGACCGCAGGAAGCCCCGTCAACCTGGCGAGCCTCGCAAATTCCGATGTGCCGATGGCATCGCCCGCATCCCGCTTCGATGTCGTCGCGAATACAGGTCCAATGCCCACGTAGTCGGCGCCGCGTGCGCACGGAAGCTCCGAGTCGCTACCCACCGACGCGCCAATGATGAACCCTGGTGGCACGACCCTGCGTAGCGCCGCCGCGGGAATGTCATCGGTGCCGACGTGAACGCCTGCGGCGCCCGACGCGAGCGCGATGTCGGCGCGGTCATTCACGATGACCGGGACTGGCAACGCCGCCACGAGCGCGCGAGCCACGACGAGGAGATCTCGCGGATCCACATCCTTGAGTCGCAACTGGACCATCGTCGCGCCGCCGCGCACGGCAGCGGCCGCGCGAGTGACGAGGCCTTCCGTGCCATCGCGCAGGTCATCCGTGATGGCAACCAGTCTGAGACTCTCGCGATTCACTGGATCCTGGCTCTATCACCGATTCGACGCTCGCGCCGAATCTGCTGCCTCGCCTCGTTATGCTCGGCGTACGTCTGACGGAATTCGTGGTGGCCATCGGGGTGCGCGACAAAGTACAGGTACGGAACGTTCGCCGGGTACAGCGCCGCCTCGATGCTCGCCTCGCCCGGTGAAGCAATGGGGCCAGGCGGAAGCCCGGGATGCTTGTACGTGTTATAGCGCGAATCCACCTCGAGATCCTTGTACAGCACGCGATCGACGTGCCTGCCTAACGCATACTGCACCGTCGGATCCGCCTGCAGCAGCATGCCGAGCTTGAGCCGATTGTGATACACCGCCGAGATGACCGGACGCTCCTCGGCGAGGCGTGCCTCCTTCTCGATGATGGATGCCAGCGTCATGACGTCATGGCGCGACATCGCGAGGGCCTGGAGTTGCGCGTCCCATTCCGGCTTCCACACCTTCTCGAACTGCCCCACGAGCGCGCGAACGGCGTCGCGCGCAGAGGTTCCCTCGGTGAACGTGTACGTATCCGGAAAGAGATAGCCTTCGAGCGTCGGTGTCGGGATATCGAGACGGTGACGAACCGCGGAGTCGCTCGCGGCAGCGACCACGGATTCCGGTGGAATCGAAAGCGCGCGGCCGAGCAGCGGCGCGATGTTCGACAACGCGAATCCTTCCGGGATCGTCACGGTGTGGACGAGTCCCTTGCCGCGCGTCAGGGCGTCGAGGACCTCGTTCCACGAGGCCCCGCGGTTGAAGATGTACGTCCCTGCCTTGAGCGAACGGTCGCGACGGCGTGCCGACGCATACGCGCGGAATATGCGCGGGGACGAGATGAGGCCAGCGCCTGAGAGCGAGTCTACTGCTGTCGTGAAGGTCGAGCCGGATGGGATGGTCACGCGCACGGTCTCGTTCCCGGCCGCGTCGCAAGAGCCCGCCACGATGATGAGCGCCGCCGCGCACGCCGCGGACCGAAGTCGGTGCCTAACGAGGAAGCGAAAGTGCATGTTGCAGGAGCACGGTGGCCGCGAGGGCGTCGACATCGCCCTTACGGCCACGGGTGGATCCGCCCAGCTCGCGGATCGCGCGCAGGGCGGCAGCCGTCGTATACCGCTCGTCCACGAGACGCACGGGCAGCCCCGTCCGTTTCTCCAACTCGGCGGCGATGTGCCGAACCTCAAGGGTGCGAGGGGTATCGTCGCCGTTGGCGTCGAGCGGCAGGCCTACCACGTACCCCTTTACCTCCAACTCGGTGCCGCGGCGAATCATTTCCGCGATCGGAGGGCGCTTTCCGCGCCGGCGATCGATGAATCCGGCCGGTGATGCGATCGTGCCGGTCGGATCACTTACGGCCAGACCGACTCGTTTGTCACCGTAGTCAATCGCCAATAGGCGAGTCGGGAATCGGGAATCGGGAATCGAAGCTGATTGGCTGATGGCTGATGGCTGGCTGGCGGCGTTAGCCGCCTTGCGCCATCTGCACAAAGAATTCCTTGTTGTTCTTCGATCGCATGAGCTGCTTGAGCAGGAACACGATCGACTCATCCGGTGGCATATCACCGAGAAAGTTGCGGAGTAGATATACTCGGTTGATCTCCTCCTGCGTGAGCAACAGCTCTTCCTTCCGCGTCCCTGACTTGTTGATGTCGATGGCGGGGAAGATTCGGCGGTCCGCGATCTTTCGATCGAGCACGAGCTCCATGTTGCCCGTGCCCTTGAACTCCTCGAAGATCACTTCGTCCATGCGCGATCCCGTCTCGATGAGCGCCGTCGCGACGATCGTCAGTGAGCCCCCGGCTTCGATGTTTCGCGCGGAGCCGAAGAACCGCTTCGGCTTGTGCAGTGCCGTCGCTTCGACACCACCGGAGAGAATCTTTCCGCCGTGCGGTGCGATCGTGTTGTGCGCGCGCGCGAGTCGAGTGATCGAGTCGAGCAGAATGACCACATCCTTGCCGTGCTCGACGAGTCGCTTCGCCTTCTCGATCACCATGTCGGCGACCTGCACGTGGCGATCGGCGGGTTCGTCGAACGTCGAGCTGATTACCTCGGCGCGTTCGACGTTCTGCAGCATGTCGGTCACTTCCTCGGGGCGCTCATCGATCAGCAGGATGATGAGCGACACCTCCGGGTGATTCGCGGCGATCGCGTTCGCCATCTTCTGCAGCAGAATCGTTTTTCCGGCGCGCGGCGGCGCTACGATCAGCCCTCGTTGCCCCTTGCCGATTGGCGCAATGAGATCGACGACGCGCATGCTGAGATCGCCGTCCTCGAGGCGCAACCGCTCATCCGGGTACCGAGGACGCAGGTTGTCGAATGCGACTCGTAGCTTCGCTTGCTCGGGCGAGTCACCGTTGATGGATTCGACCTTCAGTAATGCCAAGTACCGCTCCCATTCCTTCGGCGGCCGGACCTGACCGAGCACCGCATCGCCGGTGCGCAGGTCGAACCGCTTGATCTGTGAGGGTGAGACGTAGATGTCGTCCGGGCCGTACAGGTAGTTCCAGTCCTGGCTTCGCAGGAAGCCGTAGCCCTCGGGCAGAATCTCGAGGACGCCTTCACCGCGCAGCACCGTCTCGGAGTCGAGCAGATTCTGCTCGATGCGAAAGATGAGGTCCTGCTTTCGCAGCCCCGACGTGTTGGCGATGTTCAGTCCATCGGCCAACTCTTGCAGCTCGGCGACGGACTTCCGCTTCAGTTCAGCGATATCCACGGGCTTTGGTTCCGGGCGACTACACGTCGCGGCGACATAGAGCGCCCAGCGACCGGGTGGAGGAGGAACGACGCGTGGGGAGGAAAGAGGCGGTGGGGCGAGGGCTCGACGGGCACGTGCTGGGGAGACGAACGGCTCGCGGCGGCACGTCGAGGAGCGCCAAGCTATCGAGGCCTCAAACGAGGGTCAAGGCCAGACAGGTCGACGATACGAGCGCCTCCGGACGCCAGACGCGATCAGAACGCGAGGTAACGAAATGGTCGCTTTTTGATGTCGGTAGAGAGCTCCGTCATCTGCTTCGACATCTCGGCCATCTGGACGGCAATGATCGAGTCGCTGCCAAAGCGGCCAAGCGTTCCGCTCTGCGCATTGAGCAGGGCGCTCGTGATCGCAATCTCGTCACGAAGGTCGCTGACCGTACGCGGCAGAGTGGAGTCTCGGCGAAAACGTCCGAACGAATGGCGGTCACTCGCCAGCAGCGTACGAACCGAGTCCGCTTGCGCCGCGGCGGCCTTGGCTCGGGCGATCAGTTGTCCACGTTCGATGGCAAGCCCGAGCGTGCCCGCGCCGGACTTCGCACGCGCGGTTAGACGCGATGCGTTGTCGACAAGCGTCTCGAAGCGCTTCGGCGCGTCGAGCGTCGTGAGCGCGCCGATGGTTCCGCGCACGGATGAAAGTGAAGAAGTCAACACTTTCACGTCCGTCATAACGGGAGGAAACTCTCGGGCTACCTCGCCGAAGCTTGCGGCGACGGCTTGGAAGTCTCCGCCAGTCGAGCCGTGAATCGTGTCATTCGGTGGAAGCGCGCGCGCGTCGGATGTGCCGACCGTGAGATACAGGACGGTTGGTCCCATCAACCGCGCACCGGTTCGCAGGCGAGCACTCGTGTTCTGGCGAATCTGCTCGCGGTACTTCGCGAGCAGTTCGAACTCAACGAGGACGCGCTTCGACGCGTCGACGGTCGGCGCAGCGAAGCGGACGTTGTTGACCCGTCCGACGTGAGCGCCGTTCATCCAGACTTCGGTTCCGCCCATGACATTCCGCGCGCTCGAGAACGATGCGAAGTAGCGGACCGTTTCGCCGTGGAGACGTCCCAATCGGGCGTACTTGAGCGTGGCAGCGCTGGTGACGAGGAGGACACCGACAATGACCGCGCCCGGTATCAGGTCTCGCCACCGAAGGGACCGTTGCATGCGAGCGCGGGGAGCAAGGCACGGGCCATCGAACTGCAGCTATCAGTTGATGGCTGATGGCTCAGCGGCCGCAGGCCGCTGATAGCTCAACGGACCCCGCCCTTCGGGGCGTGGGTCCGTTATTGGACGCGCTCGACAGGATTCGAACCTGTGACCTTCGGCTCCGGAGGCCGACGCTCTATCCAGCTGAGCTACGAGCGCAACGCGGGACCGACGGTCGCCGCCCGTGAAGATTACCGGGCCACCGTGAGCGACACAAGTTCGCGCCCGAGCACTGGATGCGATGCGGGAACCGATTGATGGAACGGCGCGCCCGTTAGGCGATCACTACGCGACCTCGACCCGCCCCGGACCGTTCAGTTTGTTCCGCAGTGTTCGTACGCTGATTCCAAGCAGCTCGGCTGTCCGAGTGCGGTTGTGCTTCGCAACCTCGAGCGCGCGTCGAATCAGCACGCGCTCCGCCTGGTCGATGTTGAGCGACGTCAGAACGACTGCGTGGCCGCTCATGTCCGAGATGCTCTGTCGTTCGTTGCCGACGGTGGTCAGCTCGCGCCGCAGCGATTCGTTCTCACGGCGCAGCCGCACGATCTCGAGCGCGCGCTCGACGGCCAGCTGCACCTGGTCGGGCATCGCGGGCTTCGTGATGTAGTCGATCGCGCCGTCCTTGATTGCCGCGATCCGGTGCTCGATGGTCGAGTAGCCCGTGAGCATTATGACCGGCACATCGCGGCCCTCGCGGCGGAGGAGCGAGAGGAGCGTGAGCCCCATGAGCTCCGGCATTGAACAGTCGGACACAACGAGGTCCACATCTTCTCTCGATAGGACCTGGAGCGCTTCGATGACGGTCGCTGCCGTCAGGTGCCGGTGACCAGCGCGCGACAGCGTGTCACCAAGCAGGAGCCCGACCGATGGGTCGCTGTCGACGTGGAGAATGGTTCCCATACTGGTTGTCAGACGCCCGTCTTGGCCGCGCCGCAACCAGTTAGCGGTTAGCTGGTGCGGGAAATCGAACGGCGAACCGCGACCCCTTTCCGTTGGACTGCTCCAACGAAAGACGGCCCCCGTGGGTTTGGGCGACCCACGACGCGATCGCAAGCCCGAGACCCGCGCCGCTCGTGGCCGACGCCCGTCGATCGCGATCGGCGCGATAGAACCGATCGAAGATGTGAGCCTGCGCCTCGATTGGGATCCCAGGTCCGGTGTCTGCGACCGTGACGAGATAGTCTCCGTTTTGGCGCTCCGCCGACAGCGTCACATCGCCACCTGCCGGTGTGTACTTTATCGCGTTGTCGAGGAGATTGACGAACAGCCGCCGCAGGAGCGCTTCATCGCCGCGAAATGGCAGATCCTCGCTGCCGGTGAATGCGAGGCGCACCGTCTTCTTCTCCGCGAGCGGGCGCACGGCACGCACGGAGTCGGCTGCGACTTCGCCGAGGTAGACTTCGCGCGGCACCATGATTGGATCGCCGGCCTCGGCGCGCGCGAGGAGGAAAAGATCGTCGACGATGTGTTTCAGGCGAGCGCACTCGGCGCTAACGCGCTCGAGCGACTCACGCAGCTCGGTGGGCGAGCGTGAATCGCGCGACAGTGCAAGCTCGGCTTCGCCGCTGATGATCGCCACCGGCGTGCGCAGCTCGTGTGAAGCGTCGGCCATGAGGCGTCGCTGCTCCTCGAACGACTTGTCGAGCCGCTCGAGCAAGTCGTTCAATACTGCCGCGAGTCTTCCGAGCTCGTCCTGCGGATTCGGAACGGCGACTCGCTCGTGCAGCGATGTCGCGCTGATGCGTGCCGCCTGCTCCGCGATGGCCGAAACGGGTTCGAGGCTCTTTCGCGCGAGCAGGCTCCCGCCCGCAGTCGCGACGAGGAGCATCAGCGGAATCCCGATCCCGAGTGCATAACGAGCCTCGCGCAGCGTGGTGTCCTGCGACTGGAGTGAGCGCGCCGCACCGATCACGATGTCACGGCGGCCGAGGCGGTAGGGCAGGGCCACCACGCGGACCGGCCCGGCCTCACCAAGGCCGGTTTGGAACGTCGTCGGGTCGTTCGGCTTCGTACGTGTGAGAATCGTGGGGAGGTCTGGCAGCTGTTGCGCTGCATGAGTACGCGGTGGTGTCGACCGCCTGCGGGCGTCGAGGTCGACCATGTACAAGGAATCCGACGCCCGATCCAGCACGACGACTGCGATGTCGTGAAGGCGGAACTCATCGAGCACATCGGCTCTGATGGTCTCGAACGGCTTACCGCTCTGAAGCTCGAACTCCATCGCGCCGGCAACCGCACCGGCGGTCTCCGCCAGGCCCTCGTCGATGCGCTGCTGTGTCGCGTGCTCGAGAAAGGCGTAGGCAGCGAGCGCGAACACCGAGACCAGCACGGCGAACGCGCCGGCGTACCACGCCGACAGGCGCGTGCGGATCGATGCGGCAACTCTCACTTAAGGTCGCGTCCCTTCCGGCGACAGGAGGTATCCGGCGCCGCGGCGAGTGTGAATGAGCGGCGTTGCTTCGCCATCGTCGACCTTCTTGCGCAGCCTATTGATGTAGACCTCGATCGCGTTCGAGAACGGATCGTGGTTGGCGTCCCAAACATGCTCGCACAGCTCGGCACGACCGATCACGCGCCCGGCGTTGCGCGCGAGATATTCGAGCATCACGTACTCCTTCGTCGTGAGCGGGATGCGCCGTCCGCCACGCTCGACATCCTGCCCGCGCGTGTCGATCACGAGATCGTCCACGGTGAGCGTCGTGGGCAGGAGTGCGGGCATCCGCCGAAGTAGCGCGCGAAGCCGAGCATACAGCTCATCCAATTCGAATGGCTTGACGACGTAGTCGTCAGCGCCGGCGTCGAGCCCGATGACACGATCGGTCACGGCATCGCGCGCAGTCAGCATCAGGATGGGCATCGCGCGTCCCTTCGACCGCAGTGTGCGGCTCACATCGATGCCGCTCTGCTTCGGCAGGTTCACATCGAGAATCAGCGCGTCGTAGTCGTTCACGGATGCCTGGAATACGGCGTCCGCGCCGTCGTACGACACATCCACCGCGTAGCCCTGTTCGCGCAGGCTGCGCGCGAGCATGTCGGACAACTTCGTGTCGTCCTCAACCAGCAGCAATCGCATAAGTCCTCATCTGCGTCGCATACACGTTAACCGGCATTTAGCTCACGCCCCGCATCATCACTGCAACAACCGCGGCCCGCTCTGGCAACGGTTACGAGGACACGCTGCCGCGCACTGCGGTGCGAGGCTGCTTTCAACATTGGAGGAGTGTATGCTCACACGCAACGCGCTGGTCTTTCTGGCCGCCACCGCTCTCACCGCCGCCGTGGCTGGCGCTCAGCAGCCGGCGAAGTCAACTGCGCCCAAGTCCAGCACGCCGGCGCAAGCTCCGGCCGCGGCAAAGAAACCATCGACGACGTCGTCGGCTCAGGCACTGCCGATCAGCTCCGATTCCGCGAAGAAGATCGTGATGGCGAACGAAGCTGGTGCGACGGTGACGGCGGCGAAGCTGCACAAGAGCTCGAGCAAGGCGTACTACAACGTCAGCTACAAGATGAAGGGCGAGAAGAACACCATGCACGCTACGGTGGACGCCCACACAGGCGCGTTTGCCACGGTCGCCCCGTCGGCTGCGCCGGCCTCGTCGGCGAAGAAGCCTTCGAAGTAGCCGGTTCGGCCGGCGCCATTTACGGTGTCTCACCTTTCACCGCCCGGACGCGCGCGCCGCGCCCGTCCGGGCACCGCCGGCCCGGCTCCCGTTAGGCAAGCTCCATCGCAACACACCGACGGGCCGGCGTGCGCACCGCCGGCCCGTTCCGCGCTGGTGTCCTCGACGGCCGATCCGGGCGTACCGAAGCTCCAGCACGACTCCGCCCGTCGCTGGTTTGTCCCCGGCGTCGCTGTCGTACTCGGCGTGCTTGCGCTCGTGGCCTTACGCGCCGAGCTCCACGCACTGCGCTACCGGCAGTTGAGCGCCGCGGTCCGCGCGTTTCCGCGTCAGGCGCTGGCGCTCGCGGCGGTCGCCACGCTCGTGGCGTACGCGGTACTTCCCGCGTACGATGCGCTGGCGCTCCGCTACGTCGGGCGATCACTTGGGCTCAAGCGCACCGCGTTTGCGTCGATCGTCGCCTACGGATTCAGTCAGACGATCGGTCTCGCGGCCCTCGCCGGCGCGTCCATTCGCTACCGCTTCTGGACGGCCTGGGGTCTTTCGGCGGCGGAAGTTGCGCAGGGCGTAGCATTCACGACCGTCACGTTATGGCTTGGAGTCGCGACGGTGGGTGGCATCGCCTGTACCCTCGGGGATCTTCCCACCGGCGCGACCGGAGCACTCTCGCCGGCGGTGGTTCGCGCGTTAGGCGTCGGCTTGCTCGCGCTTCCGCTCGGGTATCTGGCGTGGAGTGTCTGGGCGCGCCGGTCGCTCTCCATTGCCGGGTGGCGGTTCAGGCCACCCGGAGCGCGGATCGCATTGCTTCAGATCGCGGTCGCGTCCACAGACTGGTTGCTCGCCAGCGTCGTCCTGTATGTGCTGCTCGCGCCGCTTGGGGTCGACCTTGGACTTCTCGTGCGCGTGTTCATCCTTGGCCAGGTGCTCGGCCTCGTGAGCCACGTACCCGGCGGCCTTGGCGTGTTTGAATCGGTTGTCGTGCTGGCACTGCGACCGGTCGCCGCACCGGAGGTAGTCCTGCCGGCCCTGATCGTGTACCGCGCGATCTACTATCTGGCGCCGTTCGCGATCGCGGCCATCGCGCTCGCGACGTACGAGCTCATGCGACATGGCTCCTCCGTCGTCTCGGTCGTACGAACCGCGGGCCGGTTGGTGCCCGGGACCGTCCCCTACTTTCTCAGCCTGACGACGTTCGCGGCCGGCGTGCTGCTGATGTTCTCCGGAGCCACTCCCGGGGTGCACGCGAGGCTGCGTTGGCTCGACGCGTTCTTCCCGCTCGCGGTGATCGAGGTCTCGCACTTCGCCGCTAGTGTCGCGGGCGTGATTCTCATCCTGCTCGCGAATGGCATTCGGCGGCGGCTGGATGCGGCGTACCACCTCGCGGTGCTCGCGCTCCTTGTCGGCATCATAGGTTCGTTGCTCAAGGGCGCCGACTATGAGGAAGCGCTGGCGCTGACCGTCGTGCTGGGGGCGGTGCTGCCGGCTCGTCCCCACTTCTTCCGTCGCGCAGCACTCACGAGCGAACCGTTCTCGCCGGGCTGGGTCGCCGCGCTGGCCCTCGCACTCGTTGCCACGGCCTGGCTCGGGCTGTTCTCGTACGGCCGCGGCATCTTCTCGAACGATCTCTGGTGGCGCTTCGCCACCGCTGCCGATGCGCCGAGATTCCTGCGCGCGATGGCGGGAACGACTGCCGTCGTCGTGGCGTTCTGCGTCGCGCGCCTCCTCCGGCCGGCCGCGGCGCATCCTGCTCCGCCGGCCGCCAGCGATCTTGCGCGGGCGAAGACAGTCGCGACTCGATCTCCAGATGTGCGTGCGCACCTCGCACTGCTTGGCGACAAGTCACTTCTGTTCAGTGACAGCGGCGAGTCGTTCATCATGTATGGCATATCCGGACGAAGTTGGGTCGCGCTCGGCGATCCACTCGGCCCGCCGTCCGAGCACGCGGAGCTCGCCTGGCGGTTCCGCGAGCTTGCCCATCGGCATGGTGGGTGGCCCGTCTTCTATCAGGTCAGTCCCGACCTTCTCCCGTTATGCATCGATCTCGGTCTCACGCTCCTCAAGCTCGGCGAAGAGGCGCACGTCCATCTCGCTGAATTCACGCTGGATGGCGGCAGTCGACGTGGCCTGCGTCGCACGCTCCACGATGTCGAGCGCAGCGGGACCACCTTCGAGATTCTCGGGCCTGAGCATGTCAGCCGACTCTTGCCGCAACTGCAGGCGGTTTCGGACGACTGGCTGAGAGCGAAACGGACGAGGGAGAAGGGGTTTTCCCTCGGATTCTTCGATCCCGAGTACCTCACGAACTTCCCGATCGCGCTCGCGCGACGGGAGGGCGAGATCGTCGCGTTCGCGAACGTGTGGACGAGCGAGGCGAAGCACACCGCGTCGGCCGATCTGATGCGGTACACGACTGATGCTCACCGCGGCGTCATGGAGTACATCTTCGTGAAGCTGATGCTCTGGGCGAAGAATGAAGGCTACAAGATCTTCGACCTCGGGATGGCGCCGCTGTCAGGGTTCGAGCGCCGCGCCCTCGCCCCCGCCTGGCATCGGCTCGGTGCGTTGGTGTACCGTCACGGGGAGCATTTCTACCATTTTCGCGGGCTGCGCCAGTACAAGGAGAAGTTCGATCCCGTTTGGGAGCCCAGATATCTTGCCGCGCCGGGTGGCTTGGCCATCCCTCGCATCCTGGCCAACGTCACGGCGCTAGTCTCCGGTGGGATCGCCGGCGTGGTGAGAAAGTGATTGCCCGCAGTGCCGCCGTGCTGGTCTCAGGCATGGTCACGTTAGGCGCGGTAGCCTCGACCGGGTCGGGACAGAGCGCAGCTGCTCGCGCCAACAACGATGTGAGCGGCCTGCCGCTTCACCTCGTCCCGACGAAGTCTCCGACGCCGATGGCGCTCGCGATCGTGCTCACGGGCGATGGCGGGTGGGCCGTGATCGATCGGCGCATTGCCGACGATCTCGCGCGGCACGGCGTGGCCGTGGTCGGTTTCGATTCGCGCGCGTACCTGATGCAGGCGCGCACACCCGACGAGGCGTCGGCCGACATCGCGCGCGTGATGCGACACTTCACCGCCCAGTGGACGGTGCAGCGGATCGCCCTGGTTGGCTATTCACGTGGAGCCGACATCGCGCCGTTCATCGCCAATCGGCTTCCTGGCGCGCTTCGCGCGCAAGTCGCCCTGATAGCGCTGCTCGGACCTGCAGAACGTGCGAACTTCCAGTTTCACTGGGCCGACCTGTTGAGCGAGACGACGAAGCCGTCCGACCCGCCGATACTGCCGGAATTGGAGCGATTGCGCGGAACGCCCGTCCTGTGCGTCTACGGCAAGGACGAAAAGGAATCACTTTGCCGTCTTGCGGACACGAGCGCCGTCCGGGTGGACCGGCGAGCTGGTCGCCACCACTTCGATGGCGACTACGATGCGATCGCCGCTGAGATTCTCCGCCTGATAGCGCTGCAGGACGCGAACGGCCGCTAGTGGTGCACGGGTTGCTTCTCGCCTAACGCCGTGGTGTGCGACGCAACCATGGGCGTGGTCGCGACGAAGCGATACTCGCCGTGCCGATACAGCTCGTCGGCGGTCTGGTAGTACGCGATCGCATCCTCGACGAGGTTCCGGGCGGCCGTGTCCGGCGCCGCCAGCTTGTGTAACGCCCCAGTCGTGTCCACGTCGTACACCGTCGTCGCACCCCTGAGACCGAGCACGGCAAGGCGACTGCCCCGCATGAGCGCGATCTCGTTGTTGTGCGTCATTACCGCCAGTCCGCTCCGCGGGAGAGACGAGAGCACATCGCGTCCAAAGAACTTCGAGTCGTAGTCGCCACCGAGAAGTCCCAGCACTGTCGGCGGGACATCCATCGACGACGCGAGGTCGGCGAGCCGGACCCCCGCGGGGATGATGCCCGGTGCATAGAACAGCACAGGGACCGAGTAGCTGGGAAGAGGAATCTCCGCGGCACCGTATACACGAGGTCCGTGGTCACCCATCAGTACGAACACCGTGCTGTCGAAGAACGCGTGCGTCCGCGCCTGGCGAATGAACCGACCGAGTGCCCAGTCCGCGTACTGGACCACGTTCACACGCTTGCGCTCCTCGGGATTTGCGCCGATTCGACTGGCGGGGTACGTATATGGCCGATGGTTCGAGACACTGAGCACCAACGTGTAGAACG